>Ga0209016_1002208_pt1 | contig 13504 bp, 9 predicted proteins | sample EPASupsiteSAE305_FD_187265 | JGI IMG/M metagenome (GOLD analysis project Ga0209016, IMG submission 187265) | Bioremediated contaminated groundwater microbial communities from EPA Superfund site, New Mexico - SAE3-05 (SPAdes) (version 2) | ecosystem: Environmental > Aquatic > Deep subsurface >...
ATGATTCTTTTTGCCGTGGGGGGTGCTGTCGCCGGGTTGTCCGGCGGAGCGTTTTTCCATAAGCGCGGGTTGATGGCTGAATACTGTCAGGCGCTGGCGCCGTTGCTGTTGCTGCTCCCGGACTTGTTTGTCAATCCTCGTTTTTTTTCGCCGATACTTATGATCTTTGCGCTGATCCTGACAATTTTCCGGTTGTCGCTGCTGCTGCCTTTTGAAAAGTCATTGTTTGAGAAAATCAGCTTCAAAAAGGCCATGCTGATATTGTTGCCGGTCGTGCTTGCCGGTATCGGCTACGGCTGCTTTCTGCAAATAGAGGCGATGCACCGGCTTTACCTGCATTACGATGACTGGGGAATTTTTCTGAATGCGTTCGACAATACATTGAAAGGAAAATTCATGTATTCGAATGTGCTAGGTTATAATTTTCTGGGGCAGCATTTCATGCTGGGGCCTGCCCTGATGTTGATTCCGTTTACGGCGCTTTTCAGGTCGGAAACCGCTTTTTTCGTGCTGAACTCAACATTACTCTATGGCTCTGCGTTTGTATTCTACTTTCTGGCGCGGCGGTTGAAGGCGACTAACGGACAGGCGCTGCTGCTGGCGCTATGTTTCATCTTTTATCCGTCAATCTCGCAATTGAACCTTTCGCTTTTTTACGGCTTCCATCCGGAATATTTCTTTATTCCGGCATTGATGCTGTTCTTCTGTTTCTATGAGCGTGAAAAATACCTGGCGGCTATCATCATTTTTCTGCTTTCGCTGACCATCAAGGAAACGATCGCGCCTCTTTGGACAGGTTTGGGGTTCTGTCTGTTTCTGGGCGGAAAGCGGAAATCCGGGCTGTTTATATGTATTGCGTCAGTAGTTTATTTTATGCTTATAACGAAAGTAGTGATGCCCTGGCTTGCGGAAATACCGCAATATCAGTTGTATTACCGCTACGAGCATCTGGGAAATTCCACAATCATGATATTATTGTCCCCGTTCTTAAAGCCTGCGGCATTTTTCGGGAGCCTGTTTCGCCCTGGGAATATTTACTTTGTGCTGTTAATGCTGCTGCCGTTTTTCCTAACCTCTCCGGCACGGCCTTTGCTGTTGTGCGGGGCGCTGATCAATTTTGTTTTTGTCTGTCTGGTCGGCACGCCTGAGCATCAGAATATCGTTTTGCAGTATCAACTCGAGATTATCGCGCTGATTTTTTGCGTATCCGCAATCGCGGTGCGGGATGTCAACGCCAACCGGGTATCGAACTGGCACCGGCTGCTGCTTTACCCGTTTAAATTGGATGAGAAAACCCATTTTAAGATGCGGACGGCCTTATTGCCGGTGTCGCTGATTTGCGCGGTGATGTGCTTTTTCTTTTTCGGCAGATCAGTGGCAGGCAAGAACTCATTTAATAATGTGCTCCGCCAGCCGGACTGCTCCGCCGAAGTTTACAAGATTCGCAAGCTTGTTCCCAAAGGCGCGGATTTGACTTATTCACAAAGACTGGGACCGTATTTTGTCTTTCACACCAACTCTTTTCCGGTGTATCGGGGTAATAAAGACTATGTGGTGATGGATACGAACGACCCGCTAGGCAATCCGGTAAATATGGACTTGTGGCGCGATGAACTGTTGAGTTCCGGCAAATATCAGGTTATATACAACAGCCCTTATCGCGGGCATCATTTCATGTTGTTTAAGAAAAGCGAAAGCGTCCAATTGCCGCCGCGCCCGCTGCGAGTGTTCTCTAAAGATGAGTGGCAGAAGTGCGGGCAGCCGCTGAAGCTGCCGCCGGAAACGGCGCAATATTTCGAAGCGCGGGGCGCATTCTATGATAAGAATCTGCTTTTCTTCATCCGTCTGGTCAAACCGGTTGATTTTGATGTTGACGTGGTGGCAAGCGCTTCTGATGACGCCAGGACTGTTTCCTCCAGAAATCTTTTCGGATACGGCCTGGTTCCGGCATTCCGGGCCAAGCCCGGCGAGGTTTTTGTCCTGAAGACAATGTTGCCGCCGAGTATGGGTTCGCTTCGTTCCGCCAACTTGACGATTACTAAACGTTAGCAGAGATTTTTTTATAGAAATACTGGATTTGATAAAAACTATCGATATATTAAGTAACGTTACTTACCTTATATTCTGGTAGCTGAGGGGGCAACGCCTGCCCGGACTGCTGATTTGGCAATGCCCTGAAACTCCATAATCGTATATTTTAATCATGCCTCCCATCGAAAAAAACCAATTACTTGTGCTGGAAATTCTCAAGCACGTCGAAACCACGCCGATCTTGAACAACCGGATGGCGGCGGCAAAACTTGGCTGCAGCGTCAAGCTTTCCCACGAACTGCTGAAAAAGATGGTCTGCAAGGGGCTGCTGCATGTTCAGAAGCTGCATTCCCGCCGCTGGGACTATTTTCTCACCCCGAAAGGCATCGCGGAGAAGGCCAGGATCACGCGGGAGTTCCTGATGTTTTCGAAGTTTTTCTATCATGAAGCCAGAAAGGCCAGTTCCATGCTGTGCCGCAGGCTTCACGAGCAGGGAATCCGCAAGGTGGCATTCATCGGTTCCGGCGATTTGGCAGAGATCGTTTATTTGGGGGTCAGAGAATGGAAGCTGGAACTGGTTGAGGTCTTTGATGACCGTGCCAGCGAATTCTTCGGCGTCAAGGCCAGGCCGTTTTCAGATGCGGACGGCTCAACCGCGGAAGCCATGATCATCTGTATTTATGACGAACATTATCCAATGATAGGCCCCAAGCTTCCGGAGGGAATTAAAAACTCGTCAAAATTATACTGGCTCTTTGACGATAAATATTACGAACAATCCGGGCAGCAAATATGAATATTCTTGGCATATCAGCATACTACCATGACTCCGCGGCGACGCTGATTCGCGATGGCGAGATCATCGCGGCGGCGCAGGAGGAACGCTTTTCCCGGATAAAACATGATCACCGTTTTCCGGAACAGGCGGTGCAGTTTTGCCTGAACTTTGGGAAAATTTCGACTGCCGATATCGATTATGTGGTTTTTTACGAAAAACCGCTTCAGAAATTTGACCGGCTGCTTGAAACCTATCTGGCATTCGCCCCGGTCGGGTTCAGCTCATTCTCCAAGGCGATCCCGCAGTGGCTGAAACAGAAAATGTTTATCCGTAGAGATATATTCAAGCAACTGGGCAAAGAGTTTCACGGGAAGCTGGTTTTTCCTTCGCATCACGAATCGCATGCGGCCAGCGCGTTTTTTCCATCTCCGTTTGAGGAAGCCGCGATCCTTACGCTGGACGGCGTGGGAGAGTGGACCACCGCCAGCATTGGCCGCGGCAGCGGCAACCGGATTGAACTTCTGAAGGAAATGAGGTTTCCGCATTCGCTGGGGCTGCTTTATTCCGCGTTTACATATTATGCCGGATTCAAGGTTAATTCCGGCGAGTATAAACTGATGGGACTGGCCCCTTACGGCGAACCGCGTTATGCGGATAAGATCAGGCAGTTGCTGACGCTTCATGATGACGGTTCAATTTGCCTTGACATGAGTTATTTCAACTATTGTCAGGGCTTGACGATGACCTCGGAGAAATTTCACCGTCTTTTCGGCGCGCCGCCGCGCAAGCCGGAAGCCCAGATATCGCAGCGGGAAATGGATATTGCGGCGTCAATTCAGCAGGTGACAGAAGATGTGATGTTGAAAATGGCGCGTTATGCCCGTGAAATCACTGGTTTGCCCAACCTCTGTCTGGCGGGCGGCGTGGCGCTGAATTGCGTCGGCAACGGACGCATCATCCGGGAAAAGATTTTTGACAATGCTTGGATTCAGCCGGCGGCGGGCGACGCCGGCGGCGCGCTGGGAGCGGCATTATTCACTTACTATCAATTACTGGGGCGTGAACGTCAAGTCAATCCAGCGGATTCGCAGAAGGGTTCGTTGCTGGGGCCGGAATATTCAGATGAGCAAATCCGGAGCGTGCTTGACTCGCGCAAGATCAAATATGAATTTATCGCCGACGAAAATGCGCTGCTGAAAAAAGTGGCGGCGATGATTGCCTCGGAAAAAGTTACCGGCTGGTTTTACGGACGGATGGAATTCGGGCCGCGGGCGCTCGGCGCCCGCAGCATCATCGGCGATGCTAGAAGTCGTCGGATGCAGGCGGAAATGAATCTGAAAATAAAGTACCGGGAGTCTTTCCGGCCGTTTGCCCCTTGCGTACTGCGTGAGGACGTCAATCAATATTTCCAGTACGACGGCGACTCGCCGTATATGCTGATTGTGGCTCCGCTGCTTGAATCGAAGCGTTTCAACCTTACGGCGGCGGAGAAAAAGACCATGTCCGGCGATCCAGACCTGATGCGGAGATTGAATATTCCGCGTTCGGAAGTTCCGGCAATCACCCATATTGACTATTCCGCGCGGATTCAGACGGTTGACCCGGCGCGGCACGGCAGATTTTACCGGCTGCTCAGGGAATTTAAACAGCAGACCGGCTGCCCGGTGATAATCAATACCAGTTTCAACATCCGGGGCGAGCCGATTGTCAACACCCCGGACGAAGCGCTGAACTGTTTTTTGAATACCGGAATGGACATTCTGGTGCTAGGCAACTTTGTGATTGAAAAAGACGCGCAACCCGAAGTAAATGAAGACGAATGGCGTGAATACCGCCGCAAATTCAAACTTGATTAAGGACCATCGTGATTAACCCGTTTACAGAAATCAACTGGCATCCGCAACACAAGGATCTGCGCAGTTTTGGAAAGATTGTGATGACCGGAGCGCTGATTATCGCAGCGGTTTTATATCTTACCGGAATCGCCAGTCCCGCCGCCGCGTTAATCATCGCCGGAGCCGGGATTCTTTGCGGCGCAATATCATATTCCATCCCCGCTGTTGCCAAACCGTTGTATTGTCTGTGGTACGTTTTGGGCGCGTCTGTCGGTATTGTCATTTCCAATCTGCTGCTGCTGTTGTTTTATTACTTGGTTCTCACACCGCTGGCGCTGCTGCTGAGAATTGTTTTCCGTCGCGATTCGCTCGGGTTGAAGCGTACTTCATCGTGGCATGATTGTGAAAAAGTCAAAGATTTAAAACAGTACTATAAGCAGTATTGATACAGGAGGAATGCCATGGCTGAAAAAAAAGATAACAAGAAGTTCGAGGAAATGAATTATTCCAGCAATATTCTAGTCGAATTTTGGGAATTCGTCAGGGATAACAAAAAATTCTGGCTGATTCCGCTGATCATAATTCTGCTACTGATGGGATTGTTGATTTTCCTGGGCGGAACCGGTGCGGCGCCGTTCATTTACACCTTATTTTAAGAAACGAATGATTTCCAAAAAGAAAAAACTGCTGTTCTGTCTGATTTTACTGCTGCTGCCGGTTCTGGCGTTGGTATTGCTGGAATTCGGCTTACGCCTGTTCTGGCCTCAGCCGCCGCGAGGATTCAGCGATAATTTATTCGCCACCCGCAACGGAGTCAGAGTTATCGGCGAGAACTGCCAGGGGCGGCATTACAGCAGGGAATTCAATGTGAAGATTGCCGGAAACGCCATGGGGTATCGCGACTGCCCCGGGTTTAATCCCGCGCTACCCGCTGATCTTATACTTTTAGGCGACTCATTCTGTTTCGGCTGGGGAGTGAAAGGCGAAGATACCGCAGGCTCTGTGATCGCGTTAAAGCAAGGCTGGAACGTCTATCTTGTCGGTATGCCCGGCGACGGGATTTTTGCGGAGAAAAAGCGGTTGCAACTGCTGAAAACAGAGAATCGTCCGCCAATTGTTCTGCTCTTATTTGACAATGACCTTTCGGACTATATCTGGTTGACATCGGTAAAGGGAATGAATCCTGACATGCTGACGCTTCCCATCGCCGAAATGAACAAGACAAATACTCCTGCCGGGTTCTCGGGGGTGTGCGGAAAATTGATTGAAAGCAATGTGATTCGCCTGATGGCGCGCATAATTTACCAGTGCGGGTTGTACGATATTGCCGCAAATGCCTCTGGCTCCGGGGGGCGGCAGATTCAAGCAATAAATACGGTCATGTCCGTTCACCGTAAGCAATTTTTCGAATCTCCGTCCTGGGCGATTCTCAAGGCTGAATATGTTGATTTCATCAAATCAGCTCAAGCCAGAACTGACCGGCTGATAATTATCCGGATTATCCCGCCATTTTTCACCGCCCTGGCAAAGGGGGGCAATAGAGATTATGATTATAATATATGTGACAAAAATTTAAGGGATTTGTGCGAGGCGAACAATGTTCCATATCGTGTTTTTGAACCGGCGGATACCGCCGGACGTTACTTCAAATATGACATGCATCTAAATCCGGCAGGACATCAGGAACTGGCCGGGTTTATCTTGAATGAACTTAAAGATCATCCTGCGGCGGCGAGAAAGAATAAATAATTATGGATGGAATCTCACTTTAAGCGGCTAATCTGAATATTGAGCGAGACAGTTTTTAAAAGAAATTTCCTTGAACTTTATTAAATAATTACAGGATCCAAATAAATAATATGGACAAGTCAAAAAAGTGGAATCTCATGATTGCGGCGCTGGTTTTATATTTGCTGCCTTTTTATTATGCCAAACTGTTTGCCTGGCCATGTGCGGAGGATTATGGCTGGCCGGTAACGATATACGGCAGGCTTTCATTGACTCAGGCATTTGCTGACGCCTGGCATCATTATTTGAATTGGGGGGGGCGGTATTTGTGTTATGCCAGCGGACAATTACAGCCATTGCTGATGTTTCATCATGCCGCCTATGTGGGATGTTGCATTTTTGCCGGAATCATTGCGTTTATTCCGATTTTAGGCATCATGCTGGAGTTGGGGCGATCCAAAAGCTTCCGGGAGAATCTGTTCTGGGCGTTGCTTTTCTTCGCGGCGGCTTATTCCACGCTGGCTGGCCTGGAAGAGACGTTTTATTGGGTTGCAAATATCTTTTCCGCCACGTTTGGCCTGATTGCCCTGTTATACGGCATTTGGTGTTCATGCTATTTGTGGAACCGGGATAAATTTTCTTATCCGGCATTCTCCGGCGCAATGCTTGCTGCTTTTGTCGCTCCGGGTTTTTACGAGCATGCGGCAATCGGGCAATTTTATATTGCGGTGACGCTGTTGTTGTGCGCATGGTGGCTAAGGCGGCATCGGACAGCATTTACAGCACTGGCAGTTTGGGAGATAAGCTGGGTGGCGTTCATGTTTCTGGCACCCGGCAACTTGCAGCGGCAAGGCTTGCTGGAAGCGAAAAACTCCATGCTTGAGTCTGTGTTTATGAGCAGCAGAGCGCTGGCCGGCGTCGGCTTGCGTACGATCTTTTCCCCCTGGCTGTTAGTATTTCCAGCGTTTATTGCCTTATATGGCTACAGCGCGAATGCATTATTTTACAGATTGCGCCCCGGCAAACGGATGATGCTCAGCCTGCTGGCGCTGAGCGCACCGGTGACGATTGCGGTATTGCATGTGCTGGCGCGTTGCCCGATTGTGTTCAGCGGACGCACCGGGGACAGTATATTGATTATCAGTTGGATCGGATTCGCCTGGATTGGCGTCCTTTATTCCGGAAAGCTGAGTCCGCGCATAAAACGTTTGAGGTTCGCTCAGTATTTGCCGGTAATTGCCGTGCTGGCGTTGTTTGTTACCGTCAACACTTTTTGTCTATGGCAAAATATTTTGAATGGCAGTCTTAAAACCTATGATCGGGCAATGCGGGACCGGCACTATGCATTTGAGCATGGACGTGGGAAAGACATTACGGTAAGTCCGCTTACAGTTGCCGCGTGGCCGGCGAGAAAAATCGGACTTGGAGACATTGGATATATTGGAAACTCCGGATTTAATTTGTGCATAAGTGATTCTTTCGGGCTGCGCAGTGTCAGGCTACTGCCGTCACTTCAGGAAATCCGGGAATTCATGCGCTGTCATCCGGAAAAATTGTCAACCATCGAATCTGTTCCGCCCGTCAGCGGAGTCGATGGGGTCAAAATGGTATTAATACGTGATGTTCCAGCGGGTAATGTAAAAGAAGAATGTCTGGAGGTGCAGATGATTGGAACTGAACAGGGACTTGGCGCCTTGCGGGAACTGCGCCTGATTGTTATGACTGACAAATGTTTTCGTCCAATTCTGGATTATTTTGCGCTGAAACAAACGTTCCGCAGGCTGTCGCCGGTTATGGTGGCGGCGGTCTATGGTTCCCGGCAGAATCATATCAACGTTGACCTGAAAAGCCCTTATGCGCCAATTGAACGGGTTAAAATGGACAATGGCAGATGGAAATGGTCATTGCCGGTGTCAATCAACGGCGGCATTAATGGTCATGCGGAGCTGATTTTTTACAGTCTTGACGCCCAAACTTATTTTTCCGGATATCACAATAATAAAACAAATGCCAAATAGGGCCAAAGTGAGCTAATCATCATGAATGAATTCATGCAGGCGGCAATCGCTGAAGCCAGGGAAGGGTTTGAAGAAGGCGGCATTCCGATCGGGGCCGTGCTTGTCCATAACAGCAAAATTATTGGACGGGGCCATAACCGGCGGATTCAGAAAAACAGTCCGATTCTGCACGGCGAAATGGATGCTCTGGAAAACGCAGGCCGTCAGCCGGCGGAAGTGTATCGCAAAAGCGTGCTCTATACGACGCTCTCTCCCTGCATGATGTGCTCCGGGACTATCCTGTTTTTCGGGATTCCGAAGGTAGTCATCGGCGAAAATGTCAACTTTACGGGCGAAGAGGAGCTGTTGCGTTCACACGGAGTGGAAGTTGAAGTAGCAAACAGCGAAGAATGCATAAATATGATGCGCGATTTCATCAACGCCCGTCCGGAACTGTGGAATGAGGATATCGCCAAATCAGCAAACGACAAGACTTGCTAACGAAAAGCGAAAAAATGGAAAAGATTGTCAGAATCGGCAATGTTACAGACCAGGATGCAATAAGGCGCGATGACATTAATAAAATGTCGCCTGCTGCGCGTGTTTCGCTGGTATTTCAGATGCAACGCAAATATTTGCAATGGGACAAAAATTCTACTATCAAACGCGTGGCATCCATAAGAAAAATGAAGTTTGAATGAGTGAGAAACGTAAGCATGAAAGATAAAATAAAACTGGAACATTTGTCTAAACATCTTTTCTGGGATGTGAATATAAATGAACTGGATCTTCAAAAAAACCGGAAGCAGATTATTCACAGAGTATTGGATTACGGATTGATTGGCGACTGGTGGATTATACAAGATTATTACGGGATAGAGCAGATTGCGGAAGTCGCATTGACTATCCGGGATCTGGATAAAAAATCAGCGTCTTTTATAGCATTAATCTCAAAAATTCCTAAAGAGAGTTTTTCATGTTACACTACAAAACAATCGACTCAGAAATACTGGGAATAAGAATTTAAAGCGTTATATTCGAGTATGAAAAAAACATTATCAGTATCAACATTCAAACAAGAAGCATCTGAAGAAAAGAAATACTGGAGCGGCAAAACTCCTGAAGAAAGACTTGATGCTTTGGAACAACTGAGAATTCAATCAGGGAATTTTCTGTATGAATATCCAGCAAGACTTTCAAGAATTATTGAAGTTGTTAGAAAAAACCAGAAGTCAACAAACCGGTTACAAGATAAGGCCGATTTAGAGAAGCTGATATAAAAGTAGCAAGGAATATGAAATGATATTCGCCGGATTCTCAAATTCAATCGTTGCAGCCTGCGGGGGATGCAGTTTCCCAGGAATCGGTTCGCGGCTGCAATATCCAGGCGATATCGTTTGGGCGGGCTGATTGTTATTTCTGCCATTAGCGCAATTCCCTTGCTGGCATTGTGTGGAATGCGATTTTCCCGCCGCCAGCCGCGCCCGTCAAAAAAACGCACTGCATGGCTGACGGTGATACTGACATTTATATTCATGCTTTCAATTGCTAACAGCAGTTTTGGTGGAATGATGATCTGCTGGGTATTTTTGCCCCTGGTAATTATTGTAATTGTAATTGATGCATTCGCCATTCTGGCAATTCCGCTATACATGTATGCCATGGTTAAAATCATGCAGCGGTTTGACCGGAAGTTGTACTGGAAAAGCGGCAGGATATGGCAGCGGCTGGAATCAAGGAGATGCAAATGATAAAAAACCAAAAATCAGCATTATGGACAGTTCTTGTAATTGTGTTAATAGTCTATTTATTGCCTTTTTATTATGCCAAGTTGTTTGCCTGGCCTTGGGCTGAAGATTATGGCTGGTCAGCGACGGTATACGCTGGCTTTTCATTAACCAAAGCGTTGACGGATGCATGGCATTACTACTTGACTTGGGGAGGACGCTATTTGTGCTATGCCAGTGAGCAATTGCAGATATTTCTAATGTTACATCATATTGCTTATGTATGTTGTTGTATTTTTACCGGAATTATTGCATTCGTTCCAGTTGCAGGCATCATGCTGGAATTGGGGCGAGGCAAAAGCTTCTGCGAAAACCTGTTTTGGGCTTTGCTCGTTTTTGCGGTGGCATATTCCACGTTATCCGGCTTGGAACAAACTTTTTATTGGGCTGCAAATATATTTTCAGCTACGTTTGGCCTGATTGCTTTGCTATACGGCATTTGGATGGCTTGTTGTTTGTGGCGGCGGGAAAATTTTTCTTATCCTGTTTTCTCGGGTGCTCTGCTTGCGACATTCATTGCCCCTGGGTTTTATGAACACGCAGCGATTGCTCAATTTTATTTTGTGGCTACGTTGCTGTTGTGTTCATGGTGGTTGAAGCGGCACCGCAAAGCATTTGCCGTGCTGTCCGTATGGGGTATTATCTGGGTTGGAATAATGATACTTGCGCCCGGCAACATGCAGCGACAGGGAATGCATCATACAGCAAATTCAATATTAGAATCGATATTTATGAGCGGTAGAGCGCTGGCTGGCATTGGTTTCCATACAATGCTTTCTCCGTGGCTGCTGGTCATTCCCGCATTTATTGCCGGCTACGCGTCCCAAGCTAATTCCATCAGTCTCCTATTGAGTACAAAACGCCGGATTATACTTTGCTTGGTTGTGCTGTGCGCTCCACTAACAATTGCGGTATTACATACGCTTGCTCGCTATCCGATAACCTTCAACGGGCGCACCGGAGACAGCCTGCTGATTATAAGCTGGATTGGCCTGATATGGATTGCAGTTATTTTTGCCGACAAATTTGGCACTGCAATAAAACGTTTGAAAATTACGCCATATTTGCCGGTAACCGCCGTAATGTCGCTATTTATTACGGGCAATTTTTTGAGTATTTTGGAAAATACTTTTAGCGGCAGTCTGATAGTTTATGCACAGGAAATGCAAAAGCGTCACGATGAGTACAGGAACGGCAAAGGTCGGGACATTGTAGTGTATCCGCTTAGTGTCAGCGCATGGCCGGCGCAGAAGATCGGTCTTGGTGACATGTCATATCTCGCAAACGGTGGATTTAATCTTCAGATAAGCAATTCCTTCGGTCTTCGCAGTGTCAGACTGGGGCCGTCTGTTTCCGAAGTGCGGGCGTTCATGGCCAGTCATCCGGAAAAATTGCTGACGAATGAGTGCGCGCCGCCAACCAGCGGGATTGACCGCGTCAAAATGACTTTAATACAGGATGTTCCGGCAGGCTTCGCAAAACAGGAATGGCTGGACGTGGAAATTACAGGAACGGCGGATGGGCTCGATGCATTGAAGTATTTGCGTCTGATTATTATGAGTGACAGGTGCTTCAGTCCAGTGTTGAGTTATTTTGCGGAAATAAAATCATTCCCGCGCCTTTCCGCGACCATGGCGGCGGCGGTGTACGGCTCCAAACAAAATCATATCAACTATGATTTGAAGAATCCAGAAACCCCGGTTGAACGTGTCAAGCTGGACAGCGGCAAATGTAACTGGTCGCTGCTGGTTCCAGTTAATGGCTCACTGAATGGAAGGAGCTCGGAACTTATTTTTTGCAGTCTTGACACCGTAACTTATTTTTGCGGATATCGCAACGTTAGAAAGCCCCTTAAATAATGCAGAACAGGCCAATTATTACCATGAAGAGGTCATTTTGAAAAATTATTTTGAACTGAAGTTGCTCCGTCAGTTATTTGCGCTGTTCAGCAATAAAGAGAAATGGATGCTGGGCGGGATTTTATTTTTGAACGTGACATGTTCCATGCTGGAAATCATCGGGATTGGCGCCGTAATTCCATTTCTGCTGCTGTTCACCAAGCCTGACGCCGTAACCGGCAACCGTTTTCTCCGCATGTTTTATGATTTTCTCGCGCCGGATTCGCAACGCCATTTCATAATTAAGATTGCAGTCCTGATAATTATATTTTTTGTGATGAAGAACTTGTACATGCTGGGAGTGTTTATCTGCCAGCAGCGGTTTTTGCGGCGCAAATATATCATGATGGCGGAAAGTCTTTATGCCACCTATATTTTCAGCCCATATAAATTCTTCTTCAACCGTTCAATCCCGGAGTTACTGCGCAATGTGCAGGTGATTCAGTCCATTGCAATGGGAATGTTCACCCCGGTGCTGAATCTGCTGGCGGAAATTATTACGGTAAGCGCTATCATGTTATTCCTGCTGTACATTGATCCGGTCAACTCCATGATAATCGCGGTCGTCATGGGCGGCATGACGCTCTCATTTCTGGCGATGCTGAAGAAATATGTTCATGTGCTTGGAGCGCGCAAGCTGGTTAATGATGAAAATATGATCAGCGGCGTTACGCAAAGCCTGAGTAGCATCAAGGAAACCAGGTTGCTGGGGACGGAAAAGTTTTTTCAGGATAAGTTCAGCCAGAATACGAAGCGGATTGGAACGCTGGGGGTTATATTGGACACTTTCAGCGTCATGCCCAGATTTTTCATTGAATCACTGGCGACGGCGACAATCTTGATCATCATGATTATTATGCTTAACACCGGGCGTTCGGAGAATATGATTCTGCTGGAACTGTCGGTGCTTGGCATGGCGGCAATGAGGCTGATGCCGTCGGTTACGCGAATGAGCGTGGCAATCGGCAATATCCGCATCTACATTCCGGCATTCAATGAAGTTTATGCTGACATTATTGCTGCCGGCAGGGATTCCGGAAAAGGGAATCTGAATCCGGATGAACAGGTTGAAAACTTCGCTTTCGAAAAAAGCATTGAGGCCCACAATATTGCCTTCAGCTATAACCATGGCATAAAGACAGTTGATGATGTTTCATTTAAAATAAATAAAAATCAATGGATTGGCGTTGTTGGGCAATCCGGCGCGGGCAAGACTACGGCAATTGATTTGCTGCTCGGTCTTTTGGAGCCGGATTCCGGACAGATCAAGGTTGACGGGCGGGACATCCGGCAAAACATGCGCGGCTGGCAGAGGCATATCGGTTATGTCCCGCAGAAGATTTTTCTTTTCAATGATACCATCCGGAACAATATCGCGTTGGGAATTACGCCGGAGGAAATAGATGACGAAAAAGTTATGCGCGCAATCGTTATTGCGCAACTTGAGCCA
>Ga0209016_1002211_pt1 | contig 13490 bp, 14 predicted proteins | sample EPASupsiteSAE305_FD_187265 | JGI IMG/M metagenome (GOLD analysis project Ga0209016, IMG submission 187265) | Bioremediated contaminated groundwater microbial communities from EPA Superfund site, New Mexico - SAE3-05 (SPAdes) (version 2) | ecosystem: Environmental > Aquatic > Deep subsurface >...
CTCATCAACAACGGTATCCGTAATCTTGAACGGGATAGATACAAATCTGTTTTGTCCGGCTGCCAAAGAGGACGAGAGTACGCAAGATATGGTGCGTATTGGTATCGTAGCTCGTCTATCTGCGGAAAAAGATCATCAAACCCTGCTGAGTGCCTGTAGGTTGCTTGTGGGTCATGTGGACGGTTTTCATCTTGAAATTATTGGCGATGGGCCGCTTAGAAGTACGCTTGAAAAGACTGTAAGAACACTTGGGCTTGACAAGCATGTGTCTTTTGCTGGTATGCGCCACGATGTGCCGGAATTGCTTCGTCAGCTTGATATTTTTGTGCTCAGTTCAACTACGGAAGGTATCTCCCTGACTCTACTCGAAGCCATGGCCACCAATCTGCCCGTCGTAGCGACTGATGTGGGGGGGAATCCGGAGGTAATTATTAATGGTGAAACCGGCTACATCGTACCATCGCAAAACCCCGAAGAAATGGCCTGCAAACTCTCGCTCCTGATTAATGACGCAACCCTTCGTCGACAAATGGGTAAAAAAGGACGTGAAAGGGTGGTAACTCAGTTCAGTATCAAGGAAACGGTTAAAAAATATGAAGAACTTTATTGTGAAATCTTGAGCAAGAGATGATCGTGAGAAAATGTATTGCTATTCTTTGCATATTCTTTGGGAATCGTGAGGGGATTTATTTTAAGGGTCATGATTAGATCAGCGAATTTTTTTATGATTTTAAGCATCTTTTGTACAGAGGTTACCCCCAATGAACGAATCTAAGCTCGCCTCCTTTGAGGAGCATGAGGAAGGTAGCCTTGCTCAACGCAAGGTTAGTGTTATTATACCTACCTATAATAGAAGGGATAAAATTAAGGCCGCTATTGAAAGTGCTCTTGGGCAGACATATAAAAATTTGGAAATTATTGTCGTTGATGATGGCTCGAGTGATAAAACGTTCGAAACGTTAGGTGAATACGGCGATAAGATTCAATATATATATCAGGAAAATGGAGGTGTTTCTAGTGCAAGGAACCGAGGTGTTAAAAAATGTTCGGGAGATTTGGTTGCATTTTTAGATTCTGATGACCGATGGCTTTCTAGTAAAATTGAAAAGCAAATTGAATTTTTAAATATGAACCCTTGTGTTTCTGTGGTGCTATGCGAATGTTATTTTATGTACGAAAATGGGCAGATCTTTGGACAAAGTCAGCGGAGTCAATATTTTAAGAAAAAAAGTGAGGTTTTAAATAATATATTGAATAATCCATCTTTTATCCCTTCATCGGTCCTCATTGAAAAAAAAATACTGTTCGATATTGGACTGTTTGATGAAACATTAAAGACGGCCGAAGATCAAGATATGATGCTTAAATTGGCGTCTAAGTATCAAATTGGATTTCTTGAAGAACCATTATTCAATTGTATGCGTGGGCACGATGGGCTAAGTCAATTCCATACCACTTATGATGATACTATATTTGTTGTAACAAGATTTTTGCAGAATCAAAAAAATATTTCTTATAAATTAAAAAATAAGGTTTTATGTAAACATTATCTTGATTCGAGTCTGGGGAAGTGTTGGATAGACGACTATACTAAAATGGCAGAATTTTTTTTAAAGGGGTTGTCTCATGGTAATGATTTTCGTTGTTTTTTTTTAAGCTTTAAAGTCGCTATTAGAATTCTAAGATCTATTTCAAGTAAATTTTTTAATAAACATTTCAGGGCTCAGAAGGTGAGTGATCATCAAGCATAAGCTGAACTTAAGTGATAAAGAGTCAAGGGAAACCATAAAGTGATAAATATCAAGCTGTTTCAATGAGAAAACGAATTCTCTACATCTCTAATCTGTATCCAAGTCCCATTTTCCCCACGATGGCCGCCTTCAATAGGCAGCAAATTAATGCTTTGAGTGGATATTGCGATATTGAGGTGATAGCCCCCATTCCTTGGATTTATTTATTGAAAAATAAGGGGTGTCAGCAAGTTCGAGAAAAAAATGGAGTTATCGACCACCATCCAACTTATTTCTATACCCCGCGTATTCTTCGGGAATGGTATGGGCATTTCTTTTATATTTCCATCAAATCTCTAGCAATGGCATTGCTGGAGGAGAAGCAATTTGATGTAATCTTCACTTCGTGGCTCTATCCGGATGCATGGGCTGCTGCCAAACTTGCGAGACGCTACAAATTGCCCTTGTTTGTCAAGGTTCACGGCACGGATGTCAACAGTTTGACAGGAGGCTCGACGATTACTCGCAGGTCGCTACAGGTGGCCAGGCAGGCTGAAAAGGTAATCTGTGTGAGTAATGCCCTGAAGGAACGGTTGATACAATTGGGGTGCCCTGAAAATAAACTTGAAGTTCTTTACAATGGCATCGATAGCACCATTTTTTATGCTCAGGATAAAAACAAAGTGCGCAAGCAACTACAGATAGATCGTGATGAGTTTGTAGTGCTTTATGTCGGGAATCTTAAAATGGAAAAGGGGCTTTACGAACTGATCTCTGCTTTTAAGAAAATAACGATGACAGTCAATTCGCAATTGCGTCTCGTCATTATTGGTGAAGGAGTTTATCGGTCAAAGTTTGAGCAGCTCGTAACCGTGATGAGCCTTAGCGGAAAAGTCCAATTTCTAGGTAGGCTCACTCATGGAAAAATTGCTCTGTGGATGAATGCGGCATCAGTCCTCTGTCTTCCCAGCTACAATGAAGGGGTGCCAAATGTTATACTTGAGGCGCTTTCTTGTGGGGCCAAGGTTGTTGCAACCAATGTCGGTGGTATCCCCGAGTTGGATTGTGGCAATGGTATGCTGGAATTAGTGCCGCCAAGGTCTGTTGATTCATTGGCCCGGGCAATTGTTTCAACTGTAGAGAAAGCAACCCGTGAAGCAATATTACCGCCATTTATTTCGTCATGGGAGCAAAATGCTCAAAAATTGCTTTCTATTTTCACAGGATAGTCCCGTGCTTTCTTGTATTTCATTTTTATTACAATGTGTTAATAGGATGACTTGTGGATATTGTTTATTTTGGTAATGACTGGTTTGGTGAGAATAGGACCAGCAGTCACCATATTGCACAGCGGTTGGCAAAAAAGCATCGTGTCCTTTATGTTGAATGCCCAGGATTGAGAATGCCAAAAGGAAATAAGAGGGATTTGAAAAAATTATTTTCTAAAGTTGCCAAATGTGTGGCTCCTCCCATTAAAATTCAAAAAAATTTTTGGGTTTATACACTTTTTCAAATACCACTTCATCGTTTTGCCTTAATCAGAAAGATAAATGAAAAACTGATTCTCTTTTCGCTCAAAATGGTGATGAGGCAACTTGGTTTTAAACAAACGTTATTATGGTTTTTGCTTCCTCATCTTTCCATGATTCCTGGAAGGCTCTCTGCCAGAGGCGTTGTTTACTATTGTATTGATAACTATAGTTGTCTTCCGAATGTGGACAGGGTGGCTGTGCAGGCAATGGATGATGAAATGACTCGTAAAGCAGATCTGGTCTTTGCAGCATCGATACCCGTTTATAACAATAAGAAACCTCTTGCTCGGGAGTTGCTTCTCAGTCCACACGGAGTTGATTTTCAACATTTCAATCAAGCGGTTACAGCGTCTTTGCAGATCCCTGGTGATATCGCTTCTCTTAAGTCGCCAATTATTGGCTTTTGGGGGCTGATTGAAAATTGGATCGACCTTGATCTGGTGGCATACCTTGCAATTCAGCAACCCGCTTGGCAATTAGTCATGATTGGTCATGTAGCTATAAAGGATAACCCTTGTGCTGGCTTGGCTAACGTTCATTTTTTGGGGCCGAGGAAATTTACAGAATTGCCAGCGTACGCGTGTGCTTTTGATGTGGCGATTCTTCCCTATCTGTTGAATGAGCAGGTTTACAACTGCAACCCCATTAAGCTCAGAGAATATCTAGCCACTGGAAAGCCGGTAGTCTCTGTTCGTTACCCAGAAGTAGAGAAATATCAAGATGTTGTGGCGATTGCCGACGACAAAACTGATTTTCAACGTAAGATTGCCTGGTACCTTGAAAACGATACCTTAGAAATGGCTGATCGCAGGGTGGAGAGGGTCCGAACGGAATCGTGGGGCAAACGAGTAGATGATATTTTACAGGCAGTATATTCCAAATTTGAGACGAGATAAAATTTATGACTGAAATTGTTAATCCAGCTGTTGCTTTTATTGGATGTGGATTTATCGCCCATGTCCATTTTCGTTTTTTGCTGAAGGCTGGATACAAAGTCGATGCGGTTTGTGATGCCTCTCGAGTCAGGTGTGATCTGTTTGCCGAACAGTATGGCATTGAAAAGCAGTTCACTAATGCCGACGATCTTTTTGCGGTTGTGAAACCTAGCATTGTGCATATCCTAACCCCGCCGCATACACATTATCAGCTTATAATTATTGCGTTAAAAGCCGATTGTAATGTGTTGGTTGAAAAACCGTTATGTCAGACCTTTGCTGAGTATCAAGAAATTGCTTCATTGGCCGAAGAGCGCGGCCTTATCGTAACTGTTGATCATACAAGAGTATATAATCCTGTGATAATTGCTGCCCGATCCAGGATAAAAGCAGGGGAGTTTGGTAAGATAGTCAGGATGGAATATGCCTATGATGACCCTAGTATAGTAAAATCACAAAATTTCAGTGATGGCTACCGTTGGGCTAAAGGGGCTCCTGCATGGTTCGCTAAGGTCCGCGGAGGGGTCTTGACGGACTTGATACCGCATCCGCTTTCTGTTTTTTTGAGTTTTGATGAGGGGTTGTTGGTGAAAAATGTGCAGTCGCGGGTTCTTCCAGGTGCTGTAATTGAAGAATTGTCGGTAACGATGCAATCGGAAAATGTAAACGCCCAATTTTTTCTTTCCGTAAATCAGAGACCTTTGAAAAATATTTTCACTATCTATTGTGAGAGGGGCAGTATCCAGGTCGATCTTCGCGGTATGTATTCAGTTTTCCAGTTTGAAAGACGATTACCAGGTATCATAAGCAGAGCGATTGTCGCACTGTCCACGGCTTGGCAAATTGCCAGTGGATTTTTAGTTAATGTTTTAAAGTTATTGACGGGAAAAGCCCACACCTATGATGGGTTGGGTGAAATAATCACAAATTTTTATGGCATGGTGCATGCTGGTAAAACAGGTCAAGTTCCTTTTATAAATGCAGGTCGAGTTATGGAACTTGTTGAAGAGATTATGTGTTCGGCCCTTGCAAACGCTGACAAAATTGCTGAACAAGTTGATTCAATGCCGGAGGTTACGACAATTTCCCCTGCGGATTCTTTGGTGCTTGGTGGCACGGGATTTATCGGGAAAAGGATCGTTAATACATTAGTGGAAAAGGGCAAAGCAGTACGCGTCTTATGCCGACAATCCAGTAATGTCAAAAATCTTCCAAAATCTGTCGAGATTTCCTTGGGTGACATGAAAGATCCTGCATCTATAAACACGGCTCTTTCTGGGGTGAGAACCGTAATACATTGTGCTGCTGCAATGAGTGGAGATTGGGCCGAATTTTACGAGTCAACAATTATTGGAACTCAAAATATCCTTAACGCTATAAAGGATAGCAATGTTGATAAATTTATTTATATAAGTAGCATTGGAGTGCTTGATTATAATAAACTTAAAAATGGACAAGTGGTTGATGAAAGTGCTTCAGTTGAATATAGGACCAATGATCGTGGCTTTTACACACGTGCAAAAAAAGAAGCTGAAGATCTGGTTATAGATTTCGCCAAGCAAAATCCAGGCATCGTCACCATAATACTTCGGCCTGGTCTGGTATATGGTTCCGAGTCAAACAATAGTCTTCAAAATGCAGGGGTGCTTTTAGGAAGGTATATATTGGTTTTTGGGATGGGCAAGCGAAACCTCGGTCTGAATTATGTTCAAAACCTTGCTGAAACTATCAGTTCAGCATCTGAAAATGCGATCCCTTCAGGTAGTATTTTTCATGTTGTAGATTCTGATCAACCAACCGTGAAGGAAATAATTAAGGAGCATAATCGTCTGAGCGCCGATAAAATTAAGCCAATTTATATTCCTATTTTTGTCTGGAAGATTGCTTTTTTACTGGTTGATACATTGATGTTGTTTAAGCAGAAAAAACGCGGGACATTTTCGTATAAATTTGCATCCAATGCAAAAACACTAATCTTCAGTAATAGTGCCTTGAAACAGAATGTGAAATGTAATGATGAAATGAACTGGAAAGAAGCGTTTGTGGATACGTACAGGTCAGATAAATGATTAGAAGGACTTGACTCTCTGGATAAAATCCTCTTCCCATTGAGCCAAGGCACCCCAAGCTGAAAATTGTACAATTCAATGTCGACTACTTCTTGTTGATTTGTATATCAAAAATTAAAGGGAGTTTGCTAAGGTCTTGCGGTGCGCCACTTATTGACAGAGAAATGTTGTTTAATCCCTTAATCGGTAAATCAAAGGTAACAACTCCTGCTTTTGTAGATATAACGGATCGATCAAGTGTATTGGAACCTGATACTTTCAATGTGTATTCCGTTAAAGGGCTTAAATCACATACGTAATGTGTTAAAGCATCTGTTGAGTATGACATGGTTGATACGTTGCCACCAGCCTGATCATTGGTAAACATAGCAACGGTATTTCCAATAAGCGCACCGCGTCCCCCTGTTCCAGTAATAAGCGTGGTTGGTGTTTGCGTCGCGGTGCTCGAGCCAGTCTCAATAACATGCAAAAATTGAGCATATTCCTGCGTCGTTGTAGGTACATATTTCACACGATAGTAACCAGTAGCTGGATTTGTTTTAGCAAACGATCCAGCAGGATAGAGACTTTTTACAAACGCCTTGCTGCCGCCATTCGTCACTGTAATAGTGTCGCTTGATACAGTCGGATCGGCCTCGTACTGGGTGTACCATTCTTTTAGGTTTCCAACCGCGCTGTTGCTTCTTGTCACATCGGAAACAACAATTATTCCTGGTCTGATATGGAGTAACGACCTCCTGAATAACAACGCACCGTCAACCTTAAACTGCCTTTTCCATGCATTAGTTATATCGCCAGAAACGTATGAATAATCTGATGTATTAATGTATCTGTCAATAGACGGAGAGGTTTGTGTCGGGTTGGAACTCCAATGGCTAGTCCCATTAAACACTATTGTATTGAACGATACTGAAGGTGGCGTATCGCCAACGGTGTTTTGATGACCAAGCAGCACATCCGCCCCACGAAGTAGAGTTATATGCCCTTCGTCATAGCCCTCATGGTCGAATGAAACCTTCCCTTCTAACCTAGCCGTTACATGGACAGCGTTTGCTTCATTCCAAGATGACCGCGATACGTAAAGACCATTGCCTTTTGCTAAGTAACTGAGTGGCTCAGATAATGCTATAGGGGAATTTGCGGTTACAACTTGGCTGGTATAAAATAAATTTTCCCATGGAAAAAGCGCCCCGGTGTACGTAGGAGTATCGAGTAAAAACTGACCGAGTTTTGATTCGTTGCTAGTTGGTCTAAGTTTTTGCTCAATGCCAACAAACGTACTTACCGCCCCAATGCGACTCTCTTTCATTGGTATTCCTGTCCAATACCCCCAAAGCGGTACAGATATAAAATTACCACTAACCCGATGCAAGTTAGCTCTGATCAACGCTTTAGGCCAGTTCATTGATGATATGGCTGTATCACCGGTCGCGGTATAGTAGCCATAAAGAGCAGGAAGTACATACCAAAAACCACCTCCATAGTTCCACCCTTCAGTAGCATCCCCCCCTGACTGCATTAAGTCGTTTTCAAGTGGAGCTATTATATAGGTGTCTAGGTCACTTTTTATGCTGGAAAGATATGCAGTATCTTCCGCGTAATCTCCATACGTTGCTACAGATATCAGTGACGTCATTGCAGATAAACCGCCAGCAAAATTATTGCCAACTTTGTTGTAGGAGTATCCTTGCGTTGCTTGCCCAGAATACGAGGTGCAATTGTTTATCCCGGTACAATCTCCATCCCTATCTTCATAATATCGTATACCCTTTTTTAACACCCCGTTGTTATAACGCGACCTTTTCCCCCTAGACCAATCAAGCCACCTTAACAGCATATTCCTAATCAATATCTTGTCATCACTTGATAATGTGTCATATATCCAATCATAGGAAACTGGAACAGCCATCAAATACCTTGCACTATAAGCATTCTTATACCCGTACGAGGATATACCGAGAGCCGCAGCTTCCGCCAAATTAATGGTGACGTCGTGCAAGGATGCTACCCTTAACGCCTTTAGCCCATTATTTTCTTCTCCTGCTCGTAAAGCTATCGCTATGCCATCAATTATTAATGTCCTGGCTCTTGCTGCATAAAGATTTGCTTTAGTTGTGTTTTGATGACTGCCGTTTTGCTTCAAAATCTGGTACGCTAAGGAGTAACTGTAGAGGTGTTTCGTAAAACCCCCCATTCTGTAGTCATTGTATTGGTTATTTCCAGACCAATTTACTAAATCTTGTTTGGATTGATCAGGTGGGTCAACATTATAACCAGCATCGTTTATATGAGTGTCACACCAAGATTCTAGAGTTATCCATTTTGGGTTTCCAGCGTCTCTTAAAGCGGTCAATCTTGATAATTCAGAAGAGGTCAACCAGATACGTGGGTGCGGGCCATCCGGTAAAAAATCAGGAGCTCCTACAGCAAAAGCTGAGGATGAAAATAACAGTATCATGAGTGCTGTAATATATTTCATTCGACCACCTGTAATGTATAAATTATCATTACTATTTTGGTTGATTACTTGATAAATATTAGCTGCTATTTCTTGGAATTGGAATAAATCAACCATGTACTCCCATGAAAAATTCTGCCAGAGGTAGAGTCAACGGATATTGTTACCGTGCCGACATGGGAAAGGAAGCTAATAAACATAGGAAAAAAGTAATTGCTTCATAATAACCCCCCAGAAAAATTGTCTACTTGGAAATTAAGGTTACTTCTAAGTACTCCCACCACAATATGTTGACCCGTCGAGTATGTTGCGTCGGTCCAAGTGCCGAGGTCTTCCTGTGGGTCAGTGAACGACCCGTTATTATTGAGATCTATATAGGCATGAATGGTGCTGCCGGAGATGGTTATTTTTACATTGTAAGAGCCTGACCCGCTGGATCCAGTTATGGATTTAAAGTAGTTCCCATTTGGGTTACCTGTCAGTGTATTGCCGTTAAATGCAATTAAATTAAGCCTTGAAGCATCAGCGTTCAAAGTAACCAAATACCCAGTGGTCCCATTAGATCGCAAACCTATAGTGCTGCCAAAGTTAGATCCACCTGTCTGTATTTTCCCTTGGACATAATGGTCATTCGAGCCGGTTGGAGTGTTGTGTATAGCGTAGTTCGAAGTATATATTCCTCCACCCCCGCTAAGGGTTCCGCCAGATATGGAGACGGAACCCTTGATTGCGGTATACTGTGCGCTTGTGTCTGAACTGAAATCATCTGAAATTACATTTGATACGGGGATAATGGTCTGTTGGCTGAGTGCGACACCGTTATTGTTGTCTGTAACGATCAAGGTCACCTGGAGGTTAGCGATGTCCTTCAGAATATATGTCGCTGACGCCCCTTCGCTAATGGTGCCGTTGCCGAAGTCCCATTTGTATTTGGTGATACTGCCGTCGGGATCGGAGGAGCTGCTGGCATCGAAGGTTATGATGTCGCCGTTTTTTTTATAGGTGAAAGCAGCCACTGGCGCTTTATTGGTGGCTTGGGCGTCGGTGATGCTTACCCCTTTGAGTTTGCCAGAAAAGTCAGCGGCGATTGCTGGGGTGAGAACGGCAAGGGAGAGGAAACCGGCCAATATGGTGGACTGTACGCCCGTTGTGAAAAGGGGGGCGTAATGGGCCAATGGGGATTGGGTGGGGAGTATTTGGGAGGTGGTGTTGTTATTCATTTTGCTCACCTGGTGGATTGTAGTGGGTTGAGGTTGTGGCTTTTGGTCGCGATGACGGGTTGGTGGGGGTTGAGATTGCCGCGCTGCGCTCGCAATGACGGTTGGTGATGGGTTGAGGTTGCCGCGCTGCGCTCGCAATGACGGGTAGGGGCCAATGACGGAGGATGGGGGCCGCAATTACTGCCTTCCTTTTTGCTGGTTTTTTTGTGGGTTTCATTATTCTGCCTTATCGATAACCAGATAGCCGACTGCTTCTGCCGGATGGGCTACTTCCGTATCCTTGGATTTTTCTTCTTCAACCTTCACCTGGAAATCGGTTGCCGTGGTGTTCTGCACTCTCAAAGCGGAGGTGTCGGTGTTTTGGGTGGTTTGCATGTCGGCCAGCAGCAGCGGCGGTTGATTATATGACCCCTTAAAAGAGGGAGTAAACCAAGCGTTGGTAACAGCCAGCGCAGTAGTGGCGGCTTCGAATTGTATTGAGCCGACAGTTCCTTTGCCAGGTTCCCAGGCGATGAAGTTGACGGTCTCATTGGCATGGGTGTTTCTATTCTTCTCCTGCTCCCTGAAGTAGTAGGCGAAGCTGGTGAGTCCGACGGCCCTGATCCGGCCGCTGATGGTATCGGGCTCATTTTCGGAAGCCACCGTGGTTATGACCACGGGTTTCCTGGTGAAGGCCTTGCTGAATGCTGTTGTTTTGAAACTGGTGGTGCCGGTAAAGCTTCCCGCCTCAACTATGGAGCCATTGGGCAAGGTGGTCCTTCCTTTTTCCAGAACCAGGTAGTTGACGGTTTCCGCGACATGCGCGCCGTCGAGGTAATTCCATTCGGCCAGCCTGATATCAAATCCCGTCTTGGTTACATTGCGAAGCCGTATGACACACGGGTCGCCGCCATTGTAACTAGGAGGGCCTGCAACCACGATGGGATTTTCGAAGGTTGAGGTCAGGGGGACTCGTATCCATTTATCGGTGACCGCAACTTCTCCCAGTTCGATATTCAGCGCGGGGTTAACGGTAATGGTTATATTGGTGGTGTTTTTCGCGCCTTTATTGTCGGTCACCTGGAGGGTTGCTATTAAGGTGGCTTCATTTAAGAAGGTGTGGGTTACAGTTTTGCCGGTGGCTGAACTGCCATCGCCGAAATTCCAGACATAGGAACTGATGGTGCCGTCCGTATCCGTGGAGGCGGAGCCATCAAAGGTGACGGCAAGGGGAGCGATACCGCTAGTTGCTGTTGCGGTTGCTACAGCAGTTGGCGGTTTGTTGGTTGTAACCACTGGAGCCGTGACCACTATGGGGGTGCTGGTGGAACTGGTCAGGCCTTTGCTGTCGGTGACGGTCAGGGTGGTGCTGTATGTTCCGGCTGCGGTGAATGTATGCGCCGCGCTTGCTCCGGTGGCTGAAGAGCCGTCACCGAAGCTCCATGAGTAGGAGGCTATGGAGGCTGTGCTTGCGGCGGTTGAACCGGAGCCGTTGAAGTTAACCGTCAACGGCGCCGGGCCCGCTGCTGTGGAGGACGAAAGCACGGCGGTGGGCGGGGTGACTGGTACGGGCGTAGTTGAGGCGGTTGCGGTTATTGTGGTGAATGCGGTGCTGGTCTGACCGGCAGAATTGGCGACCGTCAATTTGGCGGTATACGCCCCTGCGGTGGTGTAGCTGTGGCTGATAGTTTTGCCCGTGGCTGAGGAGCCATCGCCGAAATCCCATTGATAGGTGGCAATTTGGCCGGTTGAAGAAGAGGCGTTGAAGCCGACCGAGAGCGGTGCCGGACCGCTCTGGGTGTTGGTGGTGAGCACTGCGTGCAATTCCGTGTTATCAGCCGTGGTATCGGCTGTGTAGGTGAGGGCGTTGGAGAGATTGGTCTGCGTGCCATCGGCGTTGACAGCGGTTAGGGTGTAGGTGACGGTGCTGCTGTTGATATCGACAGTGCAAGCAAGCTGCCGGGCTGTGGGGTCGGTGGTTTCGCAGACGGCTACGCCGTTTTGATACACACGAAAACCGGTGGTATCGGCTGTTCCGTTGTAATCCCAGGTAAAGGTGACCAGTTTACTGCTGAATAACTCCGGATAAGCATTCGGGTCGAAGACCAGCAGGTTCGAGGGGGTGCTTTCGCTGCCGTCGGCGGCAACCTGGGTCATGCTGAAGGTCATGATGCCATGGATGAGATCGGCCTTGCAGGCAATGGAGGTGGCGGTTGGATTACTGGATTCGCAGAGCAGGTTGTTGTTGAGATAGATGCGGTACCCTGCGAGAGCGGTTGTATTAGCGGGTGCGTCCCAACTGAAGGTGAATAGATTGCTGCCGGTTGATTGGTCTGGCGTTGGGGGTGGGGTTGGGATAGGGGCCGGAGTGCCGGTGGCAAAAGCAAAGGGCGAGGAATGGGGACTCTCGGTGCCGTCACTGAAGGTTGCGGTCAGGGTGAAGTTGGTTGTGGCTGCGGTCAAGGTAACCTGACAGTCCATGGCTGTGGCATTGGGATCTTGCACCTGGCAGGCGAACACGCCTTCCTGGTAGAGCTTGAAACCGCTTACCGCGGGAGTGCTTGGCGGCGTATATCCCCATTCCACATGAATGGATTGGCTCGTGGCCGCTGGGGCCAAGGTCGGCAAACAGCAAACAAGGGCGATGAGTAATAATCGGATTATAGGATGAAGCATCGTCTTCCCCGCATGAAGAGTTGTAAGGGCCGTGGAGTGTTTAGCAGATGAACTGCATGTAGCGTGCCATTGGTTGGATTGTTGTCTTTGCGGTGTTTGCGGCACATTACAGCGATGGCGTCGAATTAGTTGGGCTGGGAATTACCAATTGGTAACTTCATGCAGCTTCTGTTGCACGTAATTCATCCTCTTCATCAACGAGATTGGGAAATGGCCCATTTGGCCCACTCGTACTGATTAGTCGAAAGATCGTCTTTTTTATTGTCCACGAATTTCGCGAGCGCGGTGGGGGAATCGAAGGTGATCGAATAATAGCCGGTGGCGTGCGCGCCCCGGCCCAGCAGGGTGGCCTTACCGGTTTGATCGATCCCCACCATAAGGTCATGATTTTTATAGATGATTGCCTCGGCGGTTCGGGTAACGGTGCCGTATTTAGCCTGGGTGTAAAAACGATAGGTGAACCCGGCGATAACGACAATCAGCGCCAGGGCGAGGGAAGAGGCTAGCTTGGCATAGCGGGTATAGCTCTGCGGGTTGAAAATATCGCTTGCGGATAGGCGGATATGACGCTTGATGGCTTGATGGATGTCGGCCTGCCGTGCCAGGCAAGGTTGCACGGCCTTGCCGGTGAAGGTTTCGATATCGGTTATCGCTTCGCTGTCCGAGGGGTCGGCCATGGCCACTTTCAGGATGGTTTCCCGGTCAAGCCCGAGGGGAAAGACCTCGTATTTGGTGCAGAGGTAGCGGGGGAGCAGGCCTTTTGCAGCTGGATTGTATTCCTGGGCGATGTCGATGATCGGCAGTTCGAATTGGGCGGCCAGGGTTTCCAGGAGTTGATCGCTGGTGATTGTCCCCATTTTCACCAGGATTCTTCCTAGCCTGCGGTTACCG
>Ga0209016_1002212_pt1 | contig 13489 bp, 13 predicted proteins | sample EPASupsiteSAE305_FD_187265 | JGI IMG/M metagenome (GOLD analysis project Ga0209016, IMG submission 187265) | Bioremediated contaminated groundwater microbial communities from EPA Superfund site, New Mexico - SAE3-05 (SPAdes) (version 2) | ecosystem: Environmental > Aquatic > Deep subsurface >...
CGTGCCGTTCCTTGCGAATCCCCAATGAAATGCCGACTTTGCCCCCCACCATCGCCCCACGCAGCGGTCTGGCGTGTCAGTGCAAATAGGCTGCCCACAGCCAGGACAGGGGCATGACCAGGATCAGGGCCGGGATCATGTTGGCCACGGGAAATTGCTTGATGCTGCAGATGCGAAAGCCGGTGGCCAGCATGATCAGGCCGCCGCATGCGGAGAAGTCGGCCAGCATATCGGGCGTGGTCAGCGGCATGATCTGTGATGCGCCCAGATAGAGCAGCGACTGCACGGCAAACTGGGGAACAACGAGCGCGCCTACGGTCAGGCCCATGGTCGAGGCGAAGATGGGCGCGGTGAAAAAATCCAGGATAGCCTTGACGATTAGCAAGGTCGGGTCGCCGGTCATGCCTTCGCTCATCGCGCCGTAGACGCCGGTGCCGCTCATGCCGAAAAGCACCAGCAGGGCGACGAATTTGTCCAAAAATTCTTCGTGGCTTATCTCGCCCGTCGGCTTGATGAATTTTTCGATCCATTTTTTGGAGCGACCGGCCGCTTTCTGGATGCCGGTTTCCAGCTGGATCAATTCACCCAGGACAGAGCCGACGACCAAGGCCAAAACCACCGGTGCAAGAAATTTGACTTTGACGATCATGGCCACGCCAAGCCCCATGGACGCACAGCCAAACACCAGGGGCATGCGCAACTTGAGGTTGGGATTGAGTTTGGGGCCGAGCAACGCGCCGATGACGCTTCCGACCAATATCGCCGCTCCGTTGACATAGGGACCGATCATGTTATTTCCTTGTGCGATACGAATTGGTGTCGCGACATGCTGCATTGCAACCAAGCGAACGCGTTATGGTTGATGAATCCGCCGCGCGGCGGCCCATCGCATCATCGCGTCCAGAGTGACAATCCGAGTGACAATCCACGACGGATGATGGCTCAAGAGTCCGAGCTGACACCAAACTCGGTAGCTGTTTTGGTAAAGAAAACCACAAGCTGTTTCTTTTTGACGGCCGCAAACAGGCGTTCGCATTCGTCGTCTGTGAGCACCAAGATGACCTGCAAGGGACGGTCTTCCAAGTCGAAAATGCTCTCGGAGTGAAAGCGGCCGTCATGACCAAAACCCTCTTGGCCGGACAACAGGGTGGCGCCGCGGATGCCTAGTTGCTTGGCTGTTTCGACAATCCAGTTGGCCACTGACACGCCATCGTGCTCACGATTCTGCTGGGTAAAAAATGTGACGATATATCCTTTCATGTATCCCCCCTGGGTGCGTGTTGCCCAATGTTGCGGAGAATTTTACAGAAGCCGACTGCGCCAGCCCAACGTCACCGTTCCAAGCGCGTGCCAGTCATTTTGTTGGCGCCATCCCCGTTACGATCCCAGGGAGATTACGCACGGGCGGCCCGTATTTTTTGCAGGATGACGGTGTGCAGTTGCATCATGACCGTGTGCCATTGTTCAAAAGCGTCCATACCCAGGTCGTCGGCCAAGGCGGCGAACCATGCGGCCAACTCCGTCCGCACGTAAACCACATGCTCTTCAAAGTCCGGGCTTACGGACAACAGGACCTCCCGGCGGTTGTGCGGATTGATCTGACGCAGAACCAAGTTGTTTTCCACCATGCGCTCAACTAGGGCTGATGCTGCGGATTTGGACAGACGCATGACCGTTGCAAAATCTTTGAGGGCGCAGGGGGCGATGGCTTTGAGCAGCAGTGCGGCATGGATATGGTTGCTGTTCAGGTTGGCGAATCTGTCGTCGGCGATGCGGGATTTGATGTCCTTGATGACCACCGAATCGATGTAATCCCTCAAGAGCCCGTCGGTTTCCACTATACAGGCCACTTTGGCCATGAAATCGTCATTGTGCATGCGTGCCTCCTGCTCGGCGACGGCGCCGCCGCTGTCTACGCTGTTCGGTCCAGAATAAGGCCGGGCTTGTTGATTGTCAATATTCATGACTGTTCTAGTGGCTGACATTTCGGGTCAGGCGCCCTCCCCCTGTGCCCGCCGTGCTGAGGCAACAAAAAGCCGCCTCTCTCCTCTCCTGTCTCAATCAGCTGAGTAACGAGGGGCGATGGGACCAGTTTTCTGGTCCCAAATTGAATGGTTGAGAGCGTTCATTGAAAAGGAAAGCCGTTTTCGATCCCTGACTATTGACGGACCGAGCCCCTAAAAAAGAAAAAGCCGTAACCAGTTGCAATGGTTACGGCTTTGTTTTTCGAAGCAGCCTTTGTATTAAACAATTAACTTTATGAATTAATTCAAAAAGACAAACATTATCTTTTCAAGATACCAACAAAAGTACCAACAAATTTTTCAGAGTTTCGTCGCTGATTGAGGCCAATTTCCTAAAGGACACTACGCGGAAAAATCGCGCTCAATCAAACGGCCACACTGCCAATAACAAACGGTATCGATTTGATTTTAAATTATATTTCAAAAAAACAAAAAAAATAATTTGGCCGTTAGAAGTCATGATCTGGTCATTAGCATACGCCATGACGTCATACTGAAACCGAATAAGCCTTTCAGTCTGAGCCCCGCCGGAGGCAGAGTGCCTCTCCGCCTTCGCCACCTGGAGGTGGAGCGTGGCTGGGGGAAAGGGGCAAGGCTGCGAGTGAGCGAGCACCCGCAGGGCTTGGCCTTGCGGCTTTGCCCTAGCCATGCTACCTGGCCGGGTAAGACGACCTTTTGATGCGCTACAAACACCAAAGGCCTCCACAACCGGGAAGGCCTTTCACTGTGTATGCTCAATGTCCGCGTCGCGTTAGATTGCCAAACGGTCAGTTGATGCCGTGGCCGATGGTTATACTCTGAACCACCGCGAGAAGTCACCTTCCCGATTCGCCCCCAAGAGTTCAGCGTGGGACTGTTCACCGCTGCTGGCCTGTGCGCCTCTGCGCCTATCAGGTCAGTTGTGCAGATCTGCCAAATAAGAGGTCCGGCTCTGCGGGCCGATCCGTGTGTCGTCAGACAAAGCGCCACGGTGCGCTCCAATATCGTCACTGTATTCGGGCCAGGGGGGCTGGTCAACCGGTTTTCTTCGTTGTTTTCCCATAAGCCGCTTCATCTTGGCCCTGGCGTTGAACAGCTCCCGCTGCTGGGAGTCGACCTTGCGCTCAAGTATCGCTATCTGTTTGCCGCGCTCACCACTCTTCATCATGTGGTCAAAGGATTCTTTCCGGGCTTGCTGGAGCAAAGTTCGCAGGTTCTTTATCTCAACTTCTTGTATCTGCTGATTGTTGCGCAGACTTTCAGCCAGCTCCCGGAGCTTTATCTCCTCTGGATTCACTTCTTTTGTTGGCGGTTGCTCTCCATCCAGCAGGCGATACAGCCAGTGATACCCAACCCCCAAGGAGTATCCGGACAGGACGCAGAGCAGCATCAGCGGCCACAGCTCCCATAAGGCCTGCCAGCCGATGCCGTAGGAAGCCAGGGCAGAGCTGCTCACCACCTTGCCCGCCCTGCGTTCCACCAGCACCATCCCGTCCTCGGGGAGATAAAACGGGTCTGTCTCCAAGTGGAAGAAACCCAGACCGGGCAACACCCAAGCCAGCCAAAGAACCAGCAAAAGGGGCAAGAGACCAACAAGAAACCACAAGCTGTGCCGACCTTTTTTCATCGCAGATAGGCCTCAGTAGTTTCCTTGTCAAAATGACCGACCTCCTGGGCCACCGTCGCCTTGGCCTGGTCATAGCGCATCCCTTGTTGCTGCAACTCGTTCATCCGCTCCTGGGCGTAACTGTGGCGCAGGCCATGGCCACCGTTGGAATAACCCAATTCCCGTTTACTGGCAGACGAAAAGCTCTGACTCCAGGTCCGACCGCCGCCGATGGCGTATTGCTGGATATAGTGCACACCCCGGTCGATCACCAGGCGGGGTTCCTCCAATCGCCTGGCTTCCAAGGCCGTGGCCAACTCCCGGGACAGCATCACCTCGCGTACCAGCCCACCCTTGCCGACAACGGTATACTGGTCCCCCTCCCTGCCGGTGAACCGCTCCGCGCTCCACTGGCGATGACCGGAGGCTGCCCGTTCACCGGCCGGCCGCAGGGTGAGCAACTCATGCGCCCGTAACCCGGCATAATAGGCCAAACGAGTGGCCAGACTGTTGGCCTCGCTCTGGGCATACGCTATCCGCTCGACCTGGGCCGGGGTATAGCTCCGGGTGGAGAGGGTGCTCTCTTTGCTGCTGCAGACGATCTCCAACCGCTGGCCAAGATGGATCTGGATCGCCTGGCGGTCCAGATCAAGGGTTTTCTGACCAACCAATTGGGAGCGCTCGGCCAGATACTGCCGGGCCTCCTGTTCGGTGGCACTGTGCAGATCTCCCAGTCGATGCTGGCGAAGATAGTCGGCAAAGCCCTTGAGGGCCTGTTCATAGCCACGGGCTGTACCCAGACTGTGAATCCGGCCATCGTTTGGGTGATCATGCCTGCCGGTCCCCAGAGCAATCTTGCGGGAGACTGCATGTTCAGCCTGGGCCTTCGGCGAGCGGAAACTCGGCATGGTGCAACTCCGGCAAACGTTTCAGGTAGCGGTCAATCGAGCTGCGGTGAATCCGGCAGCGACGGATGCGCAGCCATTCGGCCAGATCGGCGCAGGAGGCCCCGGCCCGCCGCATGGCCACCAGTTCGGCCCGGTACCGGTCCAGTCGGCTTTTACGGTAGTGTTTCCGCCTGGCCACTGCCCGGCGGCTACGAATGCGCGCGACCTCGGCCTGCGCATCAAATGTCTCCTCATGTGTCGCCATGGTTCGTCCTCTGAGCTTTGTCGCGCCCGGCGCGGCAAAGCGGTGCTGGGGTTAGGGTTCCGCGCTGTGTCGGCGCCTGCTGACACAGCGCGGAAATCCGGGCATCGAAATTGACAGTGGTTTGCAGCAGGTGACAAACAGTCTTCAGTGTGTCAGCGCTGCAACCACCGGGGATTTCCGCGTCTGCTGCATTGCAGCCGTGCAAGGCACGGTTGCCACGCTCTCAGGAGCAGCCGCTCACCTGCCGTGCCTCCCAGGCCTTCATCTTGGCCAGGATCTGGACCACACCCTCCGGGGCATGAGTGCCGACAGGATATTCATCCCGGGCAACGGTGCAAAATTGGTCACGCTCGGTGTCAGTCAGGCTCTGCCACAGTTGGTCCCGGGCCTTGTTTTCGGCCTGCTCGGCCATTTGCTGGGCCACCAGGCCGGCCGTTTGCACCTCCTGTCGCCTCCGGGTCTCCTGAGCACGTTTCTGCCGTTCTTCAGGAGGCGCATACCAGTCGGGAATAATCAGGGTTTCGCAGAGGGTGTTGAGGTAGCCACCCGGATTGCGGATCTCCCCCCGTTCACGTCGCCAGGTTTCCGCCGCAACATCGGCGGCCTGCCGTAAACGTCCAGGACCGTGACGTTGCATCAGTCCACCCAGTTCCTGATCAGAGATGTGTGACAACGGTGTCTGTGACAACAACAACCGTACTCCCTCTGTTGTTGTTGTCTTCTCTACTCTGTTCTTCTCTGTTCTGTTCTCCGGCGTGACATCACGTGACGGAGAAGCGTGACTGTCACGTGACAACGACTGTGACACCTCGGGTTCTTTTTCCCGGTGCCGCTGTTGGCGGATCCGGTCCTTTTCCCTGCGGACCTCCAGCTTGTCCTCGCTCTGGTACTTGCGCCAGTTGCGAATCCGGATAACTGCATCCCGCTCGATCATTTCCAACCGGGCAAACAATTCGAGGCCCTGCTCGACAACTGATTCGGGTATTGCCAATAGCAGGCTCAAGGTCTCGGCCGTATAGGGCTTATTCTCTGAGATCATGAGCGCCCCTCCCCGGCCGCACTTGCCGGCCTCGGCAATCAGCATCACCCAGAGCAGCACCAGGGCATCGCCCTTGGGTCCCTTGCGGAGCAGTTTGATCTTGCGATGTTCAAAGATGTCGCACCTCATTTTGACCCATTCCATAGCCACCTCACACGAAGGTGTCCTGGATGAGCCGGCGGATATCCTCCACCCGCCAGGCAGTGATGCGCGGCCCGAGCTTGACCGGGCGGGGATAGCGGCCTGATTTGACCCCAGCCCACCAGGTGCTTCTCGACACCGGGATCAGGGCCGGAACCGGAGGCTGGGCCTTGGAATCACCGACAATCTGGGGCAGACGCAGAAAGCCGGTTTCCGGCAGCGTACTCCTTGGCATCAGTTCCATGGCGCCCTCCTTTTGGTTAGGCGACAGGAAGCTGGGGCCATCCCAGCAAAGGTGGTTCCCGGGTGTTTTCGATGCGAGACAAACGATGTCACGCAGCGCATGCGAATTATTTTTGGAGAACGTGCCATAACGGATTGCTCCTCTTGAATAAATAATGAGGATTCCGTAAGAAAACCGGCCGTCCGGTTTTCATCTCGAGGCGGTGGAGAGCCAAAAAAAGGCGTAAAAATCTCTTACATGAAGTTGTTGGATGTCAGCGCCCCCGGAAAAAGAAGAAAGAGGGTACTGAACGTTCCTGGCTCTGGATGGATGGCGGTCGTGAAGGCGGATTTGTTCTGGAATGCATCAGGCGGCCAGCTGCACAACGATGTGCGGGCAAACCAAGCCTGAACGATAAAATCCGTGACGACCTGATCGTGGTTTTGATGTCTATCGCAGCGGTCAGCGGTGCGGGTAGACGCCTGAGGAATGCGCTGCCTCCATGCGGGCAGATGACCTGGCATTTTTTGTAGAGTGGCCTGCGTTCCGCAGAGGAACCGGCGTTCTCTTCCTCCTTCGCCTGCTGTGCATGGGGCGGTGGAGTTGGCCTACGGCCACGAGAACGAACCATCGTTGCCTTAAGTGCTCGCAACGGGTCCGATTTCGGGTCCCGGCCGGATGCCAGCGGAGCAACGCCGGCAATGGTCGGGGGGATCCTATGCATTGCTGCCCTGGCAAGGATCAGCAGTTCTTCGTCCGGGAACCGGGCAGGGCTCTCCGGACTGGGTAAGTGTTGTATCTGTTGTTATTTGATTGTCTGTAGTCCCACCGTCTCGGGCGGAATCGGGAATACGCGCACATTTTAGACACGTATCGGTTGGCAGTCAAGAGAGATTATGTAAGTAATCCTGACAGATCAGAATGATACGCAACCGGAATCTCGGCTTATTTTTCGAAATCCGGAAGCACAAATAACCCACAAACATCACTGGAGGAAGGATCATGGCAACCAGCCAAAAGAAGGTAATCAAAAAGACGGGGAGGCGCACTCCCACAGCCAAACTCATCGATGTCCGTTCCCCGTTGGCAAAGCAAATGCTGCATCTGGTGGTGCAATTCGATCTGGCCTATGACCACCTTAAAACGCATTGGAAAGAAGCGGGTGGGATCCCGGAGCAGCAAGGCCTGGATCTCATGGCCAATGCTCGTCAGGCGGCAGAGACCTTCTCAACTTTTATGGAGGAGTTTAGCGAGAGAGCAGGGTTTGATTATTGTCCCCCGAAGCACTCAAGACCATGAAGACGATGTGAAACGTGACCATTGATTGCTCATGGTCTGCACGCTTCAGTAAACAAATGAGAGATTGACTTGATTTGCTTGACTTTTTTGTCGCGAAACATCAGGCAGGAGTATAAGGTGCAACCGATTGGGATGTAAGCCTGCTGAATATACGTGATAATGCCCAAGGATCGCCACACCTATGACAAAATCGGAGGCACAAACCCGTTCAGAACTCATTGATCGGCAATTGGCCCAGGCGGGTTGGGATGTGACCAACCCAACTCTGGTCATCCAGGAATTCGACATCCTGGTCGACGCAACATCCTTGACCACCGCCGAGCCCCCGTCTCCCTATACTGGCCACCAATTCAGTGATTACGTGCTGTTGGGGAAAAACGGCAAGCCCCTCGCCGTGGTTGAGGCCAAGAAGACCAGCAAGGATCCGGCCCTTGGCCGCGAACAGGCCAAGCAATATTGCTACAATATTCAGAAGCAACTGGGGGGCGAGCTGCCGTTTTGTTTCTACACCAACGGCCATGATCATTATTTTTGGGATCTCGGCAATTACCCACCGCGCAAGATTGTCGGCTTTCCGACTCGCGACGATCTGGAGCGATTCCAGTATATACGCCGCAACCGCAAGCCCCTGACTCAGGAGCTGATCAATACGAACATCGCCGGTCGCGACTATCAGATCCGGGCCATTCGTGCGGTCCTTGAAGGCATCGAACAGAAAAAACGCGACTTCCTGCTGGTGATGGCCACCGGCACTGGCAAAACCCGTACCTGCATTGCCCTGGTCGATGGACTGATGCGTGCCGGGCATGCGGAAAAGATACTGTTCCTGGTTGACCGCATCGCGCTGCGCGAGCAGGCGCTGGCCGCCTTCAAGGAGCACCTGCCCCACGAGCCATGCTGGCCCAATGTCGGCGAAAAGCTCCTTGCCAAAGACCGCCGCATCTACGTCTCGACCTATCCCACCATGCTCAACATCATCCGGGACGAATCACAGCAGTTGTCGCCGCATTTTTTCGATTTCATCGTGGTCGATGAAAGCCACCGCTCCATTTACAACACCTATGGCGAAGTCCTGGGCTACTTCAAGACCATCACCCTGGGCCTGACCGCCACGCCGACCGACATCATCGACCACAACACCTTCCAGCTCTTCCACTGCGAGGACGGCCTTCCCACCTTTGCCTACACCTTCGAAGAGGCGGTCAACAATGTGCCGCCTTATTTGAGCAGTTTTCAGGTGATGAAGATTCAGACTCGCTTCCAGATGGAAGGGATCAGCAAGCGCACTATCTCGCTTGAAGATCAGAAAAAATTGCTCTTGGAGGGCAAAGAAATTGAAGAGATCAACTTTGAGGGTTCGCAGCTCGAAAAGCAGGTGATCAACAAGGGGACCAACACCCTCATCGTCAAAGAATTCATGGAGGAGTGCATCAAGGACGGAAGCGGGGTGCTGCCCGGCAAGACCATCTTCTTCTGTTCTTCCAAGGCCCATGCCCGGCGTATGGAAGAAATTTTCGACAAGCTCTTTCCCCAATACAAAGGCGAGCTGGCCAAGGTGCTGGTCTCCGATGATCCCCGCGTCTACGGCAAGGGCGGCCTGCTCGATCAGTTCACCAACAACGACATGCCTCGTATTGCCATTAGTGTCGATATGCTCGACACCGGCATCGACGTGCGTGAGATCGTTAATCTCGTCTTTGCCAAGCCGGTCTACTCCTACACCAAATTCTGGCAGATGATCGGGCGCGGCACCCGCCTGCTGGAAACCAGCAAGCCCAAGCCCTGGTGCACCGACAAAGAGGTGTTCCTCATCCTTGACTGCTGGGACAACTTCGAATACTTCAAGCTGCAACCAAAGGGCAAAGAGCTGGGGCCCCAGCTCCCCCTACCGGTACGATTGGTCGGATTGCGGCTGGATAAAATTGAAAAGGCCATCGACCTTACCCAGGCAAACATTGCCGAGCGCGAAATTGTCAAACTGCGACACCAGATTAGCCAGTTGCCGCGAAGCTCCGTCATCATCAAGGAGGCGGCCGCCGTACTCGCCCGGATCGATGAGGAAAACTTCTGGATCACCCTGAATCACCAGCGACTGGAATTTCTGCGCACCGAGATCAAGCCCCTGTTCCGCACCGTCTCCGAGACCGATTTCAAGGCCATGCGTTTCGAACGTGATGTGTTGGAATACTCACTCGCCTGGTTAAGCGGGGAAAAGGAAAAGGCTGAAACCCTCAAGGAGGGTATTGTTGCGCAGATCAGTGAACTCCCGCTCTCGATCAACTTCGTCAAGGCCGAAGAAGGTTTGATTCGCGCCGCCCAGACCAGCCACTACTGGGCCAAAACGGATGCCAACACGCTGGAAGACGCCCTCGACGAGCTCAACACCCACCTCGGGCCGCTAATGAAATTTCGCGAGCTCCAGACCGGCCTCGGGCCGACGCATCTCGACCTCACCGACGTGCTGCACAACAAGGAATGGGTCGAATTCGGCCCGCAGCATGAGTCGGTCAGCATCAGCCGCTACCGCGAGATGGTCGAGGCCATGATCGCGGAGCTGACCGCGCACAATCCCATCTTACAGAAGATCAAGAACGGTGAAGAGGTTTCACCGGGTGAGGCCACCCAACTTGCCGAGTTGCTCCATGCAGAGCATCCGCACATCACCGAAGACCTGCTTCGTCGTGTCTACAATATCCGCAAGGCCCGCTTCATCCAGTTCATCCGCCACATCCTCGGCATCGAGATCCTGAAGAGTTTCCCGGAAAAAGTCAGCGAAGCATTCGATCAGTTCATCCAGCAGCACAGCAACCTCTCCAGCCGTCAGCTGGAATTCCTAAACTTACTCAAGGGTTTCATCATCGAACGTGAGAAGGTGGAGAAGAAAGACCTCGTCAATGCGCCGTTCACGGTCATCCACCCGCAGGGGATCCGCGGCGTGTTCAGCCCGGCGGAGATCAACGAAATATTACAACTTACGGAACGCTTGGCGGCCTGATGGATAAGAACCACGAAAGACATGAAATATCAGCGCGAGATCAATTTCCTGATATCACGAAATTGATCATGATTTTTTATCCCAACGAATTCGATGCCTCTAGGTTGGCTAAAGGGATCGAGATCGACTCCTTTGAAAACGAACGTCAGAATGAACTTGCAGATTTTAATTATGGCGAAAGTGCCACAATAACCAGGATGGTCCAACCATGACAGCCAGCAAGGAAATCATCGTCCTCACAGAGACTGTGCGCGTCCAGCAGATCCAGCAAGATGATTACATTTCTTTGACGGATATCGCCAAATATCGAAATGCGGATGACCCCCGGTTTGTCATCCAGAACTGGATGCGCACCCGTTTTACGGTGGAATTTTTGGGAATTTGGGAACAACTGAACAATCCTGATTTTAACCGTGTCGAATTCGAGGCGGTTAAAAATGAGTCCGGCAGCAACGCCTTTGTCATGACACCAACCAAGTGGGCCAGCCTCACCGGAGCCATCGGCATTGTCTCGAAATCAGGCCGCTACGGTGGTACCTACGCCCACAAAGACATCGCCTTCGAGTTCGCCTCCTGGGTGTCGGTGGAGTTTAAACTCTACCTGATCAAGGAGTTCCAGCGCCTCAAAGAGCAGGAACTCCAGCAACTCGGCTGGGACATCCGCCGCAACCTGACCAAAATCAATTACCGCATTCATACCGACGCCATCAAGACGAACCTGATCCCGCCTGAACTCACACCGAAACAGATCAATTTCATCTACGCCAGCGAGGCGGATCTGCTGAACATGGCCCTCTTCGGCAAAACCGCAAAACAATGGCGGGACGAAAACCCGGACCACAAAGGCAATATCCGCGACGAAGCCAATGTCTCACAGCTTGTCTGTCTGGCCAACCTCGAAACCTTGAACGCCCATTTTATTCATCAGGGACTCCCGCAGGCCGAGCGGCTGAAAATCCTGAACCAGACCGCCATTCAACAGATGAAACTCCTGCTTGCCGACAGAAACGTCAAGCAGTTGGAAGGAAAATAAATATGCTGCAAAACAACCCCGAACTCAAAAGCAAGATCGATCAGCTCTGGAACAAATTCTGGTCCGGTGGCATCTCCAATCCGCTCACAGCCATCGAGCAGATCACCTACCTGCTGTTCATGAAACGGCTCGACGAGCTGGACCAGAAGAAGCAGGCCGATGCCGATTGGACCGGCGAACCCTACGCCTCCAAATTTGACGGTCAGTGGATTCCGCCGGAATACCGCGCAAAAGCAAGGGACGACGACAGTCAAAAAGAGACTGACAAACGCCAGGCCGATGCCAGGATGTATGCAATCGACAAGCGCAGCCTGCGCTGGAGCGAGTTCAAACGCATGCAGGCCGAGGAGATGCTCCAGCACGTCCAGACCAAGGTCTTCCCCTTCCTCAAGGATTTAAACGGCGCCGAGTCCAGCTTCACCCGCCACATGAAAAACGCCGTGTTCATCATCCCCAAGCCAAGCCTGCTGGTGGAGGCGGTCAAGACCATCGACGAGATCTTCGAGGTCATGGAGCAAGACTCACAGAAGGGCCAGGCTTTTCAGGACATTCAAGGCGATGTCTACGAGATGCTCCTCTCCGAGATTGCCTCTGCCGGCAAGAACGGGCAGTTCCGCACCCCGCGCCATATCATCAAGCTGATGGCCGATCTGGTGCGGCCGCAGCTGGGCCACCGCATCGCCGATCCGGCCTGCGGTTCCGGCGGCTTCCTGCTCGGCGCTTACCAGTACATTGTCACCCAACTGGCGATTAAGGCGGGAACCAATGACCTGAAGCCCGATGAAGATGGGTTTGTTCGAACCTCGGTCGCAGCTGCCTTCGACGAAAAAAGGCAGGCTATTTTGCAAGCCACACTTTTCGGTTACGACATCGACGCCACCATGGTGCGCCTGGGGCTGATGAACCTGATGATGCACGGCATCGACGAGCCCAACATCGACTACAAGGACACCCTCTCCAAGAGCTACCTTGAAGAGGCCGAATACGACATCGTCATGGCCAACCCGCCCTTCACCGGCAGCATTGACAAGGGCGACATCAACGAAAACCTGACCCTTGCCACCACCAAGACCGAACTACTCTTTGTCGAAAACATCTACCGCCTGTTGAAAAAGGGCGGCACCGCCTGCGTCATCGTGCCGCAGGGGGTGCTGTTTGGTTCCGGCAAGGCCTTCAAAGACCTACGTGAACAATTGGTGACCCGCTGCGACCTCAAAGCGGTCATCACCATGCCCAGCGGCGTGTTCAAACCCTATGCTGGGGTCAGCACCGCCATCCTGCTTTTCACCAAGGTCTGGGGGCCGAAGGACAAGGTCACCAGGCCCGCCACCGAATCGGTCTGGTTCTACGAGATGCAGGCCGACGGCTACTCGCTGGATGATAAACGCAGCAAGCAGGAGGGGTATGGGGATTTGCAGGAGATCGTTGCCCGGTATCATGGGCGGGATGCGGAGACCGATACGGATCGGACCGCGAAATGGTTTTGTGTGCCGCGTGCGGATATTGAGGCCGAGGGGTATGACCTGTCGTTGAGTCGGTACAAGGAGGACGTGTTTGAAGAGGTGGAGTATGAGGCGCCGGGGGTGATTCTGGAGCGGTTGCTGGTGGGGGAGATTGGGGAAGAGTTTTTTAACCGCGAAATACGCGAAAAGCACGAAAGGGTTTTGGATGGGGTGGAAAGCGGGATTGTGCGGGAGTTGTTGGAGTTGCGGGGGATGGTTGGATGAGCTGGAATCCTCGCACGCTCGATTCGTTGCTTGGTAAATCTGGCGGTGATAGAGCCGGTAAACGCAATTTCCCGGTGCTTTCGATCACAATGCGTGATGGGCTTGTAGATCAGTCGGAGAAATTCAAGAAACGTGTTGCAAGTCTAGTACTACTCCGACACATATTGTTTTTTAACTTTTCAACATCCGAACCAGAAGCTTTGAAATCTGGCGCCTGACATCAGGCAGTGACGGCATGCCCTTGACCCGTTGTTTTCGTCTCCATCGCCCA
>Ga0209016_1002215_pt1 | contig 13456 bp, 14 predicted proteins | sample EPASupsiteSAE305_FD_187265 | JGI IMG/M metagenome (GOLD analysis project Ga0209016, IMG submission 187265) | Bioremediated contaminated groundwater microbial communities from EPA Superfund site, New Mexico - SAE3-05 (SPAdes) (version 2) | ecosystem: Environmental > Aquatic > Deep subsurface >...
TCGGCCATCAAAATATATTTGTAATAGGAGATGCTGCAAACCTTCCTACTTCCAAAGCCGGGTCTGTTGCCCATTTCGCATCTGAGGTTCTTGAAGAGAACATTCTTTGCGCAATTGAAGGCAAGCCATTAGATGCAAAGTTTGACGGGCATGCAAACTGCTATATAGTTACATCTTTTAATAAAGGCACCCTGATAGATTTCAACTACGATACAGAACCTCTTCCGGGTCTTTATCCATATCCGGTAATTGGTCCTTTTGCACTTTTAAAAGACACCAGACTAAATTATTTCGGGAAAATGTTTTTCAGGTGGATGTACTGGAATCTTTTGTTAAAGGCAAGAAAACTCCCTGTAACGGACCACATGTCAATGGCCGGGAAAAAATATCCAAAACACAATACGGTATAAATCATATTAATAATATCAAAACCATTAAAACAAACTAATACAATTATGGCACAAAAGGAATTCGCAGGACAAATGGTTGAAGTAAACGAAGAGGGTTATTTCACAAATCCGCAGCAATGGAATAAAGAAATTGCTGTAGCCGTAGCAAAAGAAGAAGGCATTGAGCTAACAGAAAAACACTTTGCTGTTCTTGAGTATCTGCGCAACAGACACAACGCCGGAGAAGCTTTGACTATCCGTTCCATTGGAAAGTCCGGAGTTGTGGAAACAAAAGATTTTTACGCTCTTTTCCCCGGTGCGCCGTTAAAAAAGGCGACAAAAATAGCCGGCATTCCAAAACCCACAGGTTGTATCTAATTTTATAAACATATTATTATGAGCACAGAGAAAGAATCTCCTTTAAAGAAAGTGTGCATTATTTGTTCTAAAGGTTCAATCGAAGATGTTTATGCAGCTTTGGTTATGACAAATGGTGCCGTCATGGAAGGAATTGAGGCAAAATTGTTCTTTACCTTTTTTGGTCTTGATGCAATCACAAAAAAACAGATGAATAAACTAAAAACATCCACTGTTGGAAATCCGGCGATGCGTATGCCCGGCGGCCTTCCATTTCCTACTCTGCTAGGAGTGCTGCCGGGTGTTGAGGCAGGAGTATCTGCCATGATGAAAAGCCAGATGGAAGCTCTTGACATTCCTCCTGTAGAAGAATTTTTTGAGCTGATAACTGCCGGTGGAGGAGAGATTTACGCATGCAAACTTGCAATGGACATGTTTAAACTCAAAAAAGAAGACCTTTCCGAGCACGTGAAGGGCGTCCTTACAATTGGTCAGTTTTATGAATTGGCATCCGGAGATCACACTCAGATTATTTTCACCTGATTCATCAATAAAGATTGAGTTATAAAAATTTTAATTTAAAAGTTTTCATGGAATAAGTATTTTTTGTAACTTGTCACATTATTTAATTTTCTTTTAAATGGAATTACAATCTACAGGTAAAATCGCACAAATCATTGGACCAGTGGTTGATGTAAGCTTTGAATCTACAGTTGCAGATAAAAAAGTAAATCTACCTGGTATTCACGATGCAATAAAAATACCCCGTTCCTCCGGGAGTGACCTGATTCTGGAAGTTCAGCAACACATTGGAGAAAATACAGTAAGAACGGTGGCAATGGATTCTACCGACGGATTGAGGCGCGGAATGGAAGCTATTTCAATAGGATCGCCGATTCTCGTGCCTATAGGAAACCAAATCAAAGGAAGGCTGATGAATGTTGTCGGAGGAGCTATTGATGACCTTGGCCCTCTTGACATGAAAGGGGCCTATCCTATCCACCAGAATCCTCCGAGATTTGAAGATCTGATTACTTCTACCGAAGTTTTATATACAGGGATAAAGGTGATTGACCTTCTGGAACCTTATTCAAAAGGTGGGAAAGTGGGGTTGTTTGGCGGTGCCGGTGTAGGAAAAACAGTAATCATAATGGAACTCATCCGTAATGTTGCTAAAGTGCACAACGGCTATTCCGTATTTGCGGGTGTTGGAGAGAGAACTCGTGAAGGAAATGATTTATTAAGAGAGATGATAGAATCCGGAGTAATCCGGTATGGAAAGGAATTTCTTAAAAGCATGGCAGAAGGCAAATGGGATTTGAGCAAAGTGGACAGGGATGAACTGGCAAAATCACAGGCCACTCTGGTTTTCGGACAAATGGATGAACCTCCCGGAGCACGTTCCTGCGTAGCCCTTGCAGGGCTCTCTGTTGCGGAATCATTCAGGGATGAAGGTACAGAAGTTAAAGACATACTGTTTTTTATCGATAATATTTTCAGATTTACACAAGCCGGATCAGAAGTATCTGCCTTATTGGGAAGAATGCCGTCTGCAGTAGGCTATCAGCCCACGCTGGCAACTGAAATGGGAATAATGCAGGAAAGAATCGCTTCTACAAAAAAAGGTTCTATTACATCAATTCAGGCCGTTTATGTTCCGGCAGACGACCTCACCGACCCGGCACCTTCAACTACATTTGCACACCTGGATGCAACAACTGTTCTAAGCAGAAAGATTGCCGAACTGGGAATTTATCCGGCAGTTGACCCATTGGAATCATCATCCAGAATTCTTGATGCAAGTATTGTTGGAAAAGAACATTATGATACCGCACAGTATGTGAAACAAATTCTGCAAAGACATAAAGAACTTCAGGACATTATTTCGATTCTTGGGATGGATGAGCTTTCGGACGAAGACAAAATCACGGTAAACAGAGCACGAAGGGTTCAGCGTTTTCTATCTCAGCCGTTCTCTGTCGCAGAACAGTTTACAGGGATAAAAGGAGCAATGGTTCCCATTGAAGAGACAATACGCGGGTTCCGCATGATTCTCAACGGAGATACCGATTATCTTCCGGAACAGGCCTTTCTTAATGTTGGAACCATAGACGAAGCAATTGCAAAAGGCGAAAAGATACTACACAGCTCACAATAAGTACCACTTATGGAATTAATAATATTACAACCCGACAGGACAATCTTTAAAGGAGATGTGAACTCTGTGAATCTCCCGGGAACGGTCGGGAAATTTTCGGTTTTGAAAGGTCACGCACCAATGATCTCTTCACTCAAATCCGGAATTGTTAAATATATCGTTGCAGAGAACGGAGAAGAATTTTCCGTCAGAATTAACGGAGGTTTTGTAAGTATTAAAAGAGACATAGTTAAGGTTTGTGCTGAATAATATTTGCCGTAATGAATAAATTTATACTTAAGCTGATTATTTCGTTATTGGTTTTTTATCCGGTAGTTGGAATAGCTATGGGTTTTGTTATCTATGAATACTTCCCGATTCACTATTTTTCGCTATACCCTGTCATTCCAAGTTATTTTACTATTCTGGGAGTGATTCTCTTCATCACCCTTTTACATTACAGTAAAAATAATCCGGAAAAGATTATTAATGCATATATGATGATAAGAGGAATTAAGTTTCTGCTCACGGTGGGTGCCATTTTATTGTTTGTAACAATGTCAGACAATTATGAATACGAATTTTCCTTAACAACTGTGGGATTTTATTTTTTCTACCTTTTTATTGAAACATATATTTTCACCAAGTTTGAAAAAGAGAGAATATCCAAATGCAAAAAAGAATAAAAATATATTTTCTGCTTTTCATTATATCCGTTTTCAATGCCGGAAACCTGTTTGCAGCGGAGCAATTTGATGTCAAAAGTTTTATCTTTTCACATATAGGGGATTCTTATGAATGGCATATAACCGTCATCGGTGAAAAGGAAATATCCGTTCCTCTTCCCGTAATATTAATCGACAAAGAAAACGGTATCAGCATTTTCGTATCTTCCAGATTGAGAAAAGGAGCTTCATATAAAGGATATAGAATATCTGAAAAAGGAGAATATGCCAATAAAATAGTTTATACTTCTGCTTCCGGGAAAGAGAGACGTCCTGTTGATTTGTCTATTACAAAGAACAGCCTGGCCCTTATAATTAATTGCTCTGTTCTCCTCATTTTAATTCTTTCCGCGGCAAGCTGGTACAGAAAAGACAAACAAAGTGCTCCGAAAGGATTTGTTGGTGCAATGGAGATGTTCATAATGGATATAAATGACAACGTCATAAAGAATGCCATTGGAAAGGGTTACGAGAAATATGCGCCATACCTTTTAACAGTATTCTTCTTCATTCTTATTAATAACTTTATGGGTCTTATCCCTTTCTTTCCGGGGGGGGCAAATACAACCGGGAATATTGCAGTAACATTCGTTTTGGCACTTTGTACTTTTGCTGTTATCAGTTTTTCCGGTACAAAAGAGTACTGGAAAGAGATTTTATGGCCAAATGTTCCTTCCTGGATGAAAGTCCCATTACCTCTTATGCCGGCGATTGAAATATTCGGCGTTTTCACAAAACCTTTTGCACTCATGATTCGTCTGTTTGCCAACATTATGGCTGGCCATACCATTATACTTGGTCTCACCTCGCTTGTGTTTGTCACAGTTGCAATGGGTGCAGCCACAAATATGGGTATGACTATGCTTTCGGTACTACTGACGGCATTTATGCTTTTTGTTGAACTTATTGTTGCATATATACAGGCATATGTTTTCACGCTTTTGTCGGCAGTGTTCATTGGCCTTTCAAGAGTTCAAAAGCATGCAATTAACTGATTTTGAATTTTAAAAACATAAACAATTAAAAATTAACATTATGGTATTGTTAACATTTTTACAAGCTGCAGCCCCTGATTTTCATCTTGGAACTTTAGGCGCAGCATTAGGTGCAGGATTAGCTGCCGTTGGTGCCGGAATAGGTATTGGTAAAATTGGTGCCTCTGCAATGGAAGCAATCGGGAGACAGCCGGAGGCTGCAAACGACATAAGAATGTCTATGATTATTATAGCCGCCCTTGTGGAAGGGGCTGCATTATTTGCAATTGTAGTATGTTTCCTTGCACTTTAATCTTTATTTTATGTCATTACTAGTTCCTGAATCCGGATTGTTGTTCTGGATGTGTTTATCATTTGGCATAGTATTTTTTATTGTTGCCAGATATGGTTTCCCTGTTATTTTGAAAAGCGTGGAGGCGAGGAGAGTCTTCATCCAGAAATCTCTAGATGATGCAAACACTGCAAAAGCGATGCTGGAAAACATAAAATCCCAAAGCGATTCAATGATTGCCAGTGCAAGAGAGGAGCAAATGAATATTATCCGCGAAGCAAACAAGCTTAAGAATTCAATAATTAAATCGGCGAACGACGAGGCGCGTGAACTTACAAAAAAGCAGATTGAGAGTGTCCGGATTGAAATACAAAATGAGAAAGAGGGTGCAATGAGGGATATCCGCAGCCAGATTGCCCTTCTCTCTGTAGATATTGCAGAAAAACTCGTACGTACCGAACTGAAGGAATCTCCGGCTCAAATGCAGTTGATTAACAAATTATTGAACGAATCTTCTCCGTTTAAGTCCTGACATAAATGAACAGAGGAATAATAGCTAAAAGATATGCCCGGGCACTTCTCTCCTTTTCAGTTGAAAAAGGTGTTGAGGATGCTGTGTATAAAAACATGAATCAATTGTGCGAGAGTTATCTTGAAGTAAAAGAATTCAGGAATGCTCTCATTATTCCTATCCTTGGTGACTATAAAAAAATCGAATTGATAGAAACTGCCTGCGGGGGAACAATATCGGATGAACTAAAGCGCTTCATTTCACTTATTCTGAAACAAAACAGAGAATATCTGCTTCATTCTGTTGCTCTTATATTCATTACTCTTTATAACGAATATAAAAACATGACTATATGCAGGCTCACTACTGCTCAACCTGCCTCTGAAGAGGTTATGGACAATGTAACGGCCCTTGTTTCAGGAAAAACTGGAGGACCTGTCAAAATAAACAATGTTGTAAATTCAAATATAATTGGCGGATTTGTCTTTGAGATGAACTATCTGCGGCTGGATGCAAGCCTCTCGACTCAGATTGAGACAATTAAAAGAAAGCTTACATCAGAAAATGCAAATTAATTTTAACAATAAACTGAACTACATATATGTCCGAAAATATTAAGGCAAGCGAAGTATCTGATTTGCTTATGATGCAACTCAGAGGAATTGGAACAAAACTGGAATACGAAGAAGTAGGCACAGTACTTCAGGTTAGTGACGGTGTTGCCAGGATATACGGTTTATTCAATGCAGAAGCCAATGAACTTCTAAGGTTCGACAATGGAATGGAAGCTGTTGTAATGAATCTGGAAGAGGATAATGTTGGCGTTGTATTACTTGGGGCGTCAAATATGGTTAAAGAGGGAGACAGGGTAAAACGCACAGGAAAGATTGCATCCATCGATGTGGGAATGGGGATGCTGGGAAGGGTTATCAACCCTGTCGGAGAGCCTATTGACGGTTTGGGAATGATAAAAGGAGAGGTCACAGAGATGCCTCTTGAGAGAAAAGCTCCCGGAGTAATCTTCAGACAACCTGTAAACCAGCCTCTGCAAACTGGAATTAAAGCAATTGATGCAATGATTCCAATTGGAAAAGGACAAAGGGAATTGATAATCGGCGACAGACAAACCGGAAAAACCACTATTGCAATTGATACAATTCTTAATCAGCTCGAGGAATTCAAATCGGGGAAGCCGGTATACTGCATATATGTCGCAATCGGACAGAAGGGTTCCACAGTTGCGTCAATAGTAAATCTGCTAAAGGAGAGAGGTGCTCTCGACTATACAATTATTGTTTCAGCTACTGCCGGAGAGGCAGCAGCAATGCAATATTTTGCCCCATTTACAGGAGCGGCAATAGGAGAATATTTCAGAGACACGGGCAGAGATGCCCTCATTGTGTTTGATGATCTCTCTAAACACGCAGTGGCATACAGAGAACTTTCGCTGATTCTTAGGCGGCCGTCCGGCAGGGAAGCATATCCCGGAGATATCTTTTACCTCCATTCCAGGTTACTGGAAAGAGCCGCAAAAATAATCAATCAGGAGAATGTTGCGTCTCAGATGAACGATTTACCCGAAACCCTCAAAGGAAGAGTGAAAGCAGGCGGTTCACTTACTGCGCTTCCGATTATAGAAACTCAGGCAGGTGACGTATCTGCATATATTCCAACCAATGTCATTTCTATAACCGACGGGCAGATTTTTCTGGAAACAGGCCTTTACAATCAGGGTATACGACCTGCAATTAATGTGGGTATTTCTGTTTCAAGGGTGGGCGGACACGCTCAGCTGAAAGCAATGAAAACGGTTGCCGGAACATTGAAAATTGACCAGGCCCAATATCGCGAGCTCGAGTCCTTTACAAAGTTTGGAGGAGATTTGGACAAGATTACTGCCCGGGTTATAGACAAGGGGCAAAAAAACACCCAACTTCTAATACAGCACGAACATATGACAATGCCTGTTGAACAGCAGATTGCAGTGCTCTATTGCGGTACACACGAGCTTTTGAAAGATATCCCGCTTAAGTCAATTCATGAGTTTGAGGAGAATTTGATCTCTTCATTAAAAGGGACCGATGTATTTGAGAAGATAAAGAATGGCTTGTTTGACGAAAGCGTAGCTTCAGAAATAGAAAAGTGTGCATTGAATTTACAGATAAAAGGTTCAAAACAGGAAAATGCCGTCACTTAAAGAGATAAAAGTACGAATAGCCACTGTCCGGAGTACATTAAAAATTACTTCGGCAATGAAGATGATATCTTCGGTGAAATTGCTGCATGCACAATATGCAATAGCCAATATTTTGCCATATCAGAAAGCGCTGGATGAAATTTTAGCTGAGACTACTCTTGGTGAGGAGAGTTATTATTCACCTTTCTTTGAGCAGCGGGAAATAAAAAGAGTCGGGATAATTGCCATCTCTTCAAACACAACTTTGTGCGGAGCATTCAATTCAAATATCATTAACAAGACCCAGAGTATTATAGATCAATACAAAAATATGGGGGTTGATGAAATTAAAATTTATGCCTTGGGGAAAGTTTTGGCAAAACATTTTTCAAAAATGCATTATGCAGTTGAAGTTCTTCCATCTGAAATGATTGAAAAACCCGGATACGAAAGTTCTTTTAAATTCGCGAATGAAATTATGAGTTTATTCCGAGAAAAAGAGTTAGACAGGGTAGACCTGGTATTCAGCCATTTCAAATCAAGAGCCAGCCAGGTTGTAACAACTGCTCAATATCTGCCCTACCGTGCATATAAGGGTTCGCCATCCGGAGTAAAGCAAAAGATTCAGCCTAATAACTATATATTTGAGCCAGGCAGAGAAGAAATCGCTATAGGTTTAATTGAAAAATCACTGAAGTTTAAAATATTTTCTGTAATCACGGACTCATCTGCATCCGAACATGCTGCACGGACTCTTGCCATGCAAATAGCGACGGACAACGCAGATAATTTAATTGAGGATCTTACACTTCAGTATAATAAATCACGTCAGCAGTCAATTACAAACGAGCTTTTGGATTTAATGGGCGGGTTCAGGTAAAATTTGAATTAATATTTTTAGAAATAATCTCTAAATATGGAGAAACAAAACTAAAAAAGCTGACATATCCCGGGCATAAAAAATTGATATTATTATCCCCTTCCGTTTTCACAACCCGGTGTTCCGGACATCCCCCGAAGCAAAGGTTAAGGTAATCGCAACGCTGGCATTTAACCGGCAACCTGCTCCTTTTTTCGATACCAAAATTTGCAATTTTCGGAGAGTAAACCAGTTCTTCAAAATTTTGTTTATTAAGGTTTCCAAGATAAAAATCATTATCAACAGCAGATTCGGGCCTGTTTACAAAATGGTCGCATGTAAATATGTCACCATTTTGTTCCAATACAGGCACATCTCCGCACACCGGGTTAAACTGGCACAGCCCGCCCTGCATTCCCATATAATTTGCCAAAGCAACATCGAACAACTGGACATAAACTCTGCCGGCATCCTCACATCTCCACCATTCAGAAAATACATCTTTCATAAACTGCCCATAACCTGTGGCAGAGACGCCCCAGGTTTCGTCCGGAGCGACGACAGGAAGAAATTGCATGAATCGTGGATTTTCGTGTGAATTAGCACCAATGCTTTTCAAAAACTCATATACCACGGCACCTCTTCCCTCACTTGCACTATTCACGGTAGAAAGCGTATTGAATTCCACACCCCACTCTTTCAGCATTGAAATTCCTGACATTGTTCTGTCGAACATCGATTCTCCTGCCCTGTTAACACGAAATGCATCATGAATATCTTTTGGCCCGTCAATGGAGACTCCCACTAAAAAATTATTTTGTTTGAAGAACCTGCACCATTCAGCATTTATAAGTGTACCGTTTGTCTGAATTGTGTTGATAATTGTTTTTGACCCGGAATATTTTAAATTTTCCTGAGCAAGAGCCTCTTGTTGAATCTCTACAGCTTTTTGAAAAAATCCGATACCCGCAAGCAATGGTTCGCCGCCATGCCAGCAAAAAGAGACTTCAGGAGTATTATTCAATCTAATTGTTTCAAAAATTGCATTTCTCAGCAGCTCTTCACTCATGATGATTAACCTGCCCGGCCTGCTATTTTCCGGTTCAGCCGGCATATAATAACAGTATGCACAATTCAGGTTGCACTCTGCTCCAACCGGTTTAAGCATAAGAGAAAAAGGCTTTCCGGGCTGAAAGCGGTATGCTTCATTAATGTGCAGAGTATTCGAGCCCTGAGGTTTCATATATTATAGCTCCTGAGTATCTTCGTATTTAGTCATAAGTCGCTTAAGCTCTTTGTGCATTCGCTCTTTTACTTTTGTATACAGAAGATTGTCATACTGGTTTACAAGTTCTTTAGGGTCCGTTTGCAAATCGTACAGTTCCCATTTATCTATATCGTGACCATAAAAATGGATGAGCTTATACCTGCTGTCCCTCACACCGTAATGACGGCGTACAGCATGCTCTGCCGGATATTCAAAATAATGATAATAGACCGATTTGCGCCAGTCAGATGGTGTTTTGCCTTTAAGCAGCGGAACCATTGACTCTCCCTGAATCTCTCTTGGGATGGATACACCAGCAAGTTCCAGTATAGTTGGAGCATAGTCTATATTCTGGACAAATTGAGGTACGTCTCCCCTCTTTTTGAGGTCTTTTGCTCCATCCGGCATTCTCATAACCAAAGGAGTGCGGAAAGATTCTTCATACATAAAGCGTTTGTCGAACCAACCGTGTTCGCCCATATAAAAACCCTGATCCGAAGTATATATTACAATAGTATTTTCCAGCAGACCTTTTTCTTTAAGATAATCCAAAACTCTGCCTACGTTATTGTCAACAGAACGGATACACTTAAGATAATCTCTCATATAACGCTGAAACTTCCATTCTGCCAGCTCTTTTCCTGTTGGTTTTGTTGCAATGAACTCTCTGATGATTTTATTGTAAGTACTGTCCCAAAGCTGCCTTTGTCGCGGGTCGAGCCTGCGGAGGGCAAATGCCATATTATCCTTGTACCCGCTTGCGATATCAGGAGAAAGGAGCTTGAGGTCCGTAGCAAAATTCATCACTTTGTCATCGGCAATTCTCATCTCCTGTGCTGCGGCTGCAGGCCTCCCTTCATAGTTGTCATAAAAAGTATCCGGAATGGGGAAATTTACATCTTCAAACAGGTTGAGTTCAGTTGTATCGGACATCCAGTTCCTGTGAGGAGCCTTATGATGGATTACAAGGCAGAATGGTTTAGTAGTATCACGTTCTTTTTCAAGCCAGTTAATGCTTAAATCTGTTATCACGTTTGTACTGTATCCTTTGTATGTTACTCTTCCTTTAGGTGTTATAAAAATCGGATCATAATACTGCCCCTGCCCTACCAGTACTTCCCATCTGTTAAAACCGGACGGTTCGCTCTTAAGGTGCCATTTGCCAAATATTGCTGTCTGATATCCTTCGTTCTGGAGTAGTTTAGGGAATGTGACCTGAGTACTGTCAAAACGTGTCGCATTTGTTGTCATCCCGTTTTTGTGAGAAAACTTGCCAGTGAGCATACATGCCCTGCTGGGACCCGATATTGAGTTCGCCACAAAACTGTTTGTAAAGCGAATTCCTTCTGATGCAATCCTGTCGATATTGGGAGTCTCGATATACCTGTTGTCGTAGCAGCTGATTGTCTGATATGAATGATCATCGGACATTATATAGACAATATTAAGCCTTTTCTTGTTTTCCTGCCGGCTCTTGTTGCCCGGTTCATTCCCTGCTGCAGAAGCCTGCGTAACAGCTCCAATCGAAGCCGCAAAAGGAATAAAAAGGAGCATTTTTTTATTTGAAATCATAATCTGGGGTTAGTTAAGTAGCGGCTTAAAGGTACAAAAAATAATTTCGCGCAAACTTGTTGATATCTTTAGTAAATTTGTATACGTATGGAAAAAATTAACATTTTCTGGTTCAGACGCGATTTACGGCTCGGTGATAATGCAGGATTGTATGCAGCTCTATCGTCTGGACTTAAAGTGTTACCCATATTTATTTTTGATTCGGAAATTTTAGAACAGCTTCCCAGCAAAAAGGACAAAAGAGTTAGTTTTATACATAATGCTCTGGAAAAACTCAATTTACAGATACTCTGTTTTTACGCCAAACCTCAGGATGCATTTGAATGGCTCGCCGGTGATGAAATAATGAATAAGTATTACCGGACCGACACCGTTTTCTGCAATGAGGATTACGAACCCTACGCAACTGAGAGAGACAATCTGGTGTCATCCGTGCTTGCAAAAAAGGGAATCGCCTTTAAAACATATAAAGACAATGTTGTATTTTCCAAAGCTGATATTCTTAAATCGGACGGCACTCCTTATACTGTCTTTACTCCATACTCAAAAATGTGGCTTGCTAAGTTGAACAACAACTCCGATGGGTACCTTCAGCACTTTCCATCGGAAAATCTTACATCCAATTTTATTAAACCGGACATCCCGCTACCTGAGAAAAAAGGAGACCTTAAAATTTTCACTCGCCTACCCTCTTTTGATGAAATTGGGTTTATTGCAGATGATGAAATCACTGGCACAAAAAAAACAGAATTATTAAGAAAAGATATAATCGTCAATTATCACAATACCCGCAACTTTCCGGCAATGGATGAAGGAACTACCAGGCTGGGCGTTCATCTGCGATTTGGAACCGTCAGCATAAGACATGCCGTCAAGGTTGCTTTGAAACTAAACGAAGTATGGCTTAGCGAACTGATTTGGAGGGAGTTTTTTCAGCAGATTATTTTTCATTTCCCCTACTCTGCCAATGGACCTTTCAAGAAGAAATACAGTTTCATAAAATGGCGTAACGACGAGAATGAGATAGAGCGCTGGTGCCGAGGAGAAACCGGATATCCTGTTGTTGACGCAGGAATGCGGGAATTAAATGAAACCGGGTTTATGCACAACCGGGTAAGAATGATAACTGCTAGCTTTTTTACTAAACATCTTCTTGCAGACTGGAAAATTGGAGAAGCGTACTTTGCCGGAAAACTTATGGATTACGATCTTGCTGCCAATGTCGGGAACTGGCAGTGGGCAGTCGGTTGCGGATGTGATGCTGCGCCATACTTCAGGGTATTCAACCCTTGGGAGCAAACCAAAAAATTTGATCCAAAAGCTGAATACATAATGAAGTGGGTACCCGAAGCGCTAAGTGATTCTTACCCAAAACCAATTGTTGAGCACACATTTGCCCGGAACCGCGCTCTTGCAGCTTATAGGCAGGGTCTCGAACAATTTGCCCAACTATAATTTCTCCGGCATCGGGTTGCAACAAAAAAACCGGCAAATTTCTTCGCCGGCTTTCTTAATATGTAAAACGTACTTTTTAATATTACATTTTGTCATTGCTACCCAAAACATCCACTACTTTGTGTTTGTAAAGAGCTTTTAGAGCGTCGCGGGCAGGTCCGAGATATTTTCTTGGGTCAAACTCCGAAGGTTTTTCTGCAAATTCCTTACGAATGGCAGCTGTCATTGCAAGGCGGCCGTCCGAGTCAATATTGATTTTGCAAACTGCAGAAGCAGCAGCACGACGCAATTGTTCTTCCGGAATACCAATAGAGTCTTTCAACGCACCGCCGTATTTGTTGATGGTTTCAACATATTCCTGTGGAACAGAAGAAGCACCGTGAAGTACGATAGGGAATCCGGGGATTAGCTTTTCAATATCTTCCAGGATATCGAAACGCAAAGGTGGTGGAACCAAAATACCTTTTGCATCACGGGTACATTGTGCAGGTGTGAATTTATTTGCACCATGAGAAGTACCGATAGAGATGGCCAATGAGTCAACACCGGTTCTGGAAACGAAGTCGATTACTTCTTCCGGACGGGTATATGTGTGGTGCTCAGCAACTACGTCGTCTTCAACGCCGGCAAGCACGCCAAGTTCACCTTCTACGGTAACATCTTTAGAGTGAGCATATTCAACCACTTTTTTTGTCGGTAAAAATTGAGCTATCGTTGTTTCGTCGCCAAGATGAATGATTGG
>Ga0209016_1002218_pt1 | contig 13439 bp, 5 predicted proteins | sample EPASupsiteSAE305_FD_187265 | JGI IMG/M metagenome (GOLD analysis project Ga0209016, IMG submission 187265) | Bioremediated contaminated groundwater microbial communities from EPA Superfund site, New Mexico - SAE3-05 (SPAdes) (version 2) | ecosystem: Environmental > Aquatic > Deep subsurface >...
CGGAAGGATTCCCGGCCTCCGTCATGACGAAGTTGATGCAGTGGCGGATGGTCGGATAGTCTTTAAGCTTCACGCCGTCCTTGCGCGGGATGTTGTAGGCGTCGCGCATGGCGGCGAAGAGCTCTGCCTGCTTGACCGTATCGATGCCGAGGTCGGCTTCCATGTCGAGGTCGATGTCGAGCATGTCTTTCGGATAGCCGGTCTTCTGTGTGACCAGTTCGAGTATCGCGGTTTTTACCGACTCTTCGCTAAGCGCGGATTTCGCGGGCGCGGCTGCCTTTGGGGCAGGCGCGGGGGCCGGGACTTCAATTTTGTGCGCCGCGACGGGCTGTGGCTTGGGAGCGGGCTCGGTTGCGGCGACGCCTCCAATTTCCGATGTGACGAATTTTATGCAGTGGCGGATGGTCGGATAGTCTTTAAGCTTAACGCCGTCCCTGCGGGGGATATTGTAATGCTCACGTATTCCCGCGAAAAGCTCGGCCTGTTTGACCGTGTCGATGCCGAGGTCGGCTTCCATGTCAAGGTCGATATCGAGCATGTCCTTGGGATAGCCGGTTTTCTGTGTGACCAGTTCGATTATGGTTTCCTTGATGGAATCCTCATCGTGCTGGGCCGGCTTTGGGACTACCGGCGCGGGAACGGGTTTCGCGGCGGTGTATGAAGCCGGCTTCTGTTCAGGTTTTCTCGCCGCGGGTATGGAGACGGATGCCTGTTTCGGGGTTGTCACGAAGGCCTGCGGGGCTTCCATCACTACCGGCGGAGCCGCGTCGGCCGACGGGTCGAAGATATCCTTCACCCTGAGGGTGTTGTTGACGACCTCGAGTTCCGGGTTGCTTTGCCCTGATATGGACTTGAGCCAGTTCTGGTACGCGGACGGGTTTTCTATGCGCGCTTCACCGGCTTTGTAAGTCCTTTCCGTGAAGCTCATCGCAAGCTGCGAGCCGAAGCCCGCGCCGAGGCGCAGAGCGTAGCGGAGGTCGTATTTTCCCCCCTTGCTCAGGTTGATTCCGGCAAGTTCGGGGTCCGGTTCCTTATAGTTGGCTATGGGCGGCACTATGCCGGTGTTGAGGGCGCGGACGGCCACCACGTCCTCAAGGCTTGCGCCCATGGTGTGGCCCGTAAAGCCCTTCACATTGGAAACCACAACATTCATCACGTCGCGTCCGAAGGTCTGGCGCAGGGCGTTGACTTCGGCCGAGGCGCTGCCTCCGCGCGCGGGAGTGTAGGTTTCGTGGGACATGAACAGCATGTTGCGGGCTATCTCTGAGCGGTTGAGCCCGTGGCGCTTCTCAATCCTGCCGATGAAGTTGTCCATCACGTCGGCCACATGGGTGACATCGAGGCGGGTGGGATGGAAGGCGCTGTTGGCTATGACGGTTCCGAGCAGGCGGGCGAGCGGCTTCATGCCCCTGGCGCGCGTGCAGGTCTCGTCCTCAAGAACTATGCCTATGGCGCCTACGCCCACAATGAGGCCGTGGCGTCTGCGGTCGAAGGGCAGGGCGGCCTCGCTGATTTCGGCCTTGGTGGTGGCCGCGCCGCTGGCAAGGAAGCCGGCCATTACCCACTCGTGGGCGTTCTCGTTGGTGATGTCGTCGCCGCCGATGACTATGACGCGTTTCGCGCGGCCGGTGCGTATCCAGTCTTCCGCGATGCCGACTGCCTGCGTGGTTGTAGAGCATGCCGCGCTGACATGGGTTGCGGGTCCGCGCGCGCGTATCCACTGGCAGAACTGGCTGTGGCCGATGGGTATTATCTTGAGCAGGAAATTCTGCGAGAACTGCTCCCCTTCGCCCTTGGAGTGGTACTTGTTGAAGTTGGCGGCGAACCATTCCGACAGCTCCCTGCGGAGCGCGGCGTCGGTAATCTTCTGTATTATCTCCTCGTAAACCTTGTATATATCCGCTCGCGCCGCGTTCCTGTATTTGGCCGTAAGGCTGCGGGATATCTCGCGGATGAGGTTGTCCGTGGTCGGGAAGGCGGAGGCGAATATCACGCCAGTTTCGTCGGACATCTCGGCAGGGAGTGTCCATTTCTCTGGCAGGTATTTGCCGGTGGAGGTCTTCTTGTAGCTCTGCACAAGCGGAATGCCCGCGTCATGCAGGGCCTTGATGCCGGCCGCTATCGCCATGCGGAAACTGGTGTCCATCGATTCCACCCAGTTCGCCGGGAGGCCGAATTCCCTTTCAAGGTCGAAACCGCCCTTGCGCGCGGCCAGTTTTATGGCCTGCGATATGGAGGTCAGCCTTTCTATGCGGTGGTCGCCCGTGGCCGACTTGACCACGTAGACGACGTTCTTGTCTATCTGTTTCTGCTGGTCTTCCGGGGATATCGGCTCGATGAGATTCTTGCCGGCGAGTATTTCGTCTATGCCGGAATCGCGGAACGCCTTGTCCCAGCTGCCGGGAACGCCGGCGGCTATGCCGCTTATCGCTATCGGGTTGGTGTTGAAACCGAAGCGCTCGTAACCGCCCTGTACTGCCGGAGTTTCCGCCGCGGCGGGAGTTTCCTGTGTTTTCGCTCCGCCGGTGAAGCCGTCCACCCAGGCCTGGAAGCCGGGGTTGTAGTCATTGGGGCGGACAAGCGGGTCCTTGCCGTTCCACTCGATTTTTATGGAAGAGGCGGTCATGTTGGCAAGCAGGTCGTTGAATTCCACTATGCCGCCTTTTTTCGGGTGGTTGGATGAAAGTATGAAGATGTCCTTCTTGTTCGCCAGGGTGCTGGTCGCGAAGGCGCTGAGGACGCGCTTGGGCCCGCATTCCACGAATATGCGCACGCCGTCGGCGTACATGCGCTCCAGCTGGCGTATCCATTCGACCGTGCTGGTTATCTGCTTCACCAGCAGGGTGCGGACGGCGTCTGGATCGCTGGGGAAATAATCGGCCGTGACGTTGGAAAGCAGAGGCAGTTTCGGGCTGGCTATGGGCAGCGTGGTAAGGAAGCGGCGGTAAGGCTCCACCGCGTCGCGTATGATTTCGCTGTGGAAGGCGTGGGAGACGGGTATTTCGACCGCCTGTATGCCAAGCGCGGTGAACATCTTTATGGCTTCGTCTATGGACTGCTTTTCCCCCGCTATGACGGTCTGGGACGGGCAGTTCTTGTTGGCGGCGACGACGTAGCCTTTTATCTTCTTGAGTTCCGGCTCCACGCGCTCGCACGGGGCGGCTATGGAGGCCATCTTGCCGGGGTCCTCCACCTTTATGCTGGACATTTCCTTCGCGCGGTTCGTGACGGCGCGCAGTCCGTTTTCGAAGGTAAAGACTCCGGCTGCCACGGCGGCGGCGTATTCGCCCAGGCTGTGCCCTATGGAAACGTCCGGTTTCAGGCCGAACGTGCCGAGCAGGCGGAACATCGCTATGTCCGCGGTGAGGACTGCGGGCTGGGTCATCTGCGTCTGCTTGATGGCCTCCTCGCGTTTGGCGAGCTGTTCCGCGCTTTCCCCGGGCTTGGACCAGATGACCTCGGTCAGGGTGGTGTCTATAAGTCCTTTAAGTATTCTGTCCGCTTCGTCAAAGGTGTCCTGCACGACCTGGTACTTGCTGGCCAGGTCCTTCATCATGTCGACGTACTGGGAACCCTGTCCCGGGAACATGAAGCCGACCTTGCCGCCGTAGGTCTGCGGGCGGAAGGGATATATGCCCTTCATCTTGAGATGGAGCGAGCCCTTCTCCCAAACGTCCTCGGCGGAAGCCGTCTTTATGAAGAAGGCTATCTTGTCTTTAAGCTTGACCGGGTTTTCTGCCACTATGGTGACACCATAGGCGCCGCGGGGCGCAATGTGGCGCTTGTAGGCTTCAAGGATGAGGGGATAAGGGTCGGAGGCCGAAAAATTCTGGGCGAAGAGGCGGACTTCGTTTATGAGTTCCGCCTTGCCTATGGCGGAGAAAGTGAGCGTTTCACTCTGCAGCTTCTCCGGTCCTACCTTCAGTGTAGCTTCCGCTTTCGGGGCGAGCTGTCTGGGCATTTCCTCTTTCATATATCTGGGCTCCGGTGTCCTTGTGGCCTTGGGGTCGAACTCTTCCAGCGCTGCGTGGAAGTTTGTTCCGCCGAAACCGAAGGAAGAAACGTTTGCGCGCCTGGGACCTTTGGAGGACCATTCCTCTGCCTGGGTCAATACGCGGAAGGGGCTGTTTTTCCAGTCAATGTCGGGGTTGGGGGTTTCGAAATTCATGGAGGGCGGCATTACCTTGTTGTGGATGGCGAAGGAGGTCTTTATAATCGACGCTATGCCTGCCGCGGCCTTGGCGTGGCCCATCATGGACTTTACCGAGCCAATGCCTATAGAGCCTTTTTTATCCACATACTGCGCGAAGGCTTCTCCTGTGCTGTTTAACTCGGTCACGTCTCCCACGCGGGTGGCGGTTCCGTGCGCTTCCATGAGGCCGATGTCCGCGGGGGTATAGTCCAGCTGCTCGAAGGTTTTGGCTATGGCTATGCGCTGGCCTTTGGGGTTGGGGGCGGTTATGCCCTTGCCCTTGCCGTCGCTGGACGCGCCGATGGCGCGGACAAGGGAATATATGCGGTCTCCGTCCCGGACGGCGTCGGAAAGCCGCTTGAGGAGTATCATGCCGGCGCCTTCAGCCATTACGAAACCGTTGGCGCGGGCGTCGAAAACCCAGGAGCCGTCTTCCGAGAGGGCACCTATCTTACAGAATTTGATGTAGGCGGAGGCGCTCATCATCTGGTCCACGCCGCCGCAGACGCACATGTCGAAGTGGCCGAGGCGCAGGCCGTTGATCGCGGAATAGACCGCCGCCAGGGAGGTGGCGCAGGCCGCGTCAACCGTGAAATTGGCGGCGTTGACGTTGAGGACGTTCGCCACGCGGCCGGCGATTACGTTTGAAAGCTCGCCCGGCATGGTGTCTTCGTTTATAGGGGCCCAGCGCCTGTCCGATTCCGCGTCCAGCTCCGCCAGCAGGGCGTTTCCGGCGCTGCCCATCCTGGCGTAAGTGCTGGTCTTGCGTATCATGTCGAAATAGGTCTGGCGGTAGACGCGGAGGTCTGTCTCCTCTTTCTTCATGCCGCCCATGGAATTGCCGATAATGACGGCGGTGCGCTCGCGGTTAAAGGGTTTCTTGTCATAGCCGGCGTCGTTCATCGCCATGACGGCGGTTTCTATGGCAAGGTGCTGGACGGAATCCATCTGGGCGGCTATCTGGGGCGGGATGCGGTGCTTTATCGGGTCAAATTTGAAATCCCGGATGAAGCCGCCTATCTTGGAGTAGGTTTTATCCTTTGCCTTATGGTCGGGGTCGTAGAAAACATTTATGTCCCAGTGGGTTTTGGGGACTTCGGTGATGCAGTTCTTTTTGTTAAGGATGTTGTTCCAAAATGTTTCCTTGTCGTTCGCTCCCGGCATGATGGCGCCCATGCCGATTATTGCGATGGGTTCAAGGTTCTTGTTTTCCATAGCGTCTTGGTTCTCCTTACTTTGGATTCCAATCCAGAAAGTGTCGGGTATGCATCCAGCATGGATGTCGCATCAAAGCGCAAGGCCCGTTCCTATAAATAATACTTATAAGTATTTTAGGAAATTTGCCGGAAAGCAAACAAGGCGTGGGAGGCTATTTTATTTCCAAAATGTTTCATGTTTTCCGGTCTATTGTGATGCTTACGTCCGGTTTGCCGTCTGTGGAAGGGTCTGGACAGTCGGCTTCTGTTTCTTGATAGGTATCCTGCGGGAATGGCGGTTAGCCTGTTTGGGATAGGATGCGGGGATTTCAAGGTTGTTTTTGAAGGGTGGGAAATTAGGGCTTGTAAAACTACTACTAAAATGGTAGAATTTACTTGAAGGTCCATGAACCGGCCCCGGGGAAGTGTTTGGAGGGGCAGGACTGGAAATCCGGACAGGAGGCATTATGCCAGGTAAAACGCAGGCCGAAATTCAGGCCATAACAGCCGAGCTTGACGCGATTGTGGCCAAAGTGAAAAAAGCCCAGCTTGCCTATGCAAGCTTCACCCAGGGACAAGTGGACCGTATTTTCCGCGCCGCGGCAATGGCGGCGGCGCGAAACCGCATATATCTCTCCAAGCTGGCGGTTGAGGAAACCGGCATGGGCGTCATGGAAGACAAGGTCATAAAGAACCATTTCGCCTCCGAGTACATTTACAACAGCTATAAGGACGTCAAAACCTGCGGCGTGCTGGAGAATGACGAGTCCTTCGGCTATCTCCAGATTGCCGAGCCCATAGGCATAATAGCGGGCGTCATTCCCACCACCAACCCCACTTCCACCGCCATATTCAAATCCCTGCTGGCGCTCAAGACGCGCAACGGCATCATTTTCTCCCCCCATCCCCGCGCCAAGCGCTGCACGGTGGAGGCCGCGCGGATAATACTTGAAGCCGCCGTGGCCGCCGGCGCGCCGGACAACATCATAGGCTGGATAGCCAGTCCAAGCACCCATGCCAGCGACGCGCTGATGCATCACAAGGACGTAAACCTCATACTCGCCACGGGCGGTCCCGGCATGGTCCGGGCGGCATACAGCTCCGGCAAGCCGGCCATAGGGGTCGGAGCGGGCAATACCCCGGTCATCATTGACTCTACCGCCTCCATAAAGATGGCTGTCAGCTCGATAGTGATGAGCAAGACCTTCGACAACGGGGTCATTTGCGCGTCCGAGCAGGCCGTCATCGTGGAGGATTCCGTCTACGGGCAGGTAAAGAAGGAGTTCGAGACCCGTGGCTGTTACTTCGTCTCCGGCAGGGAGCGGGAGCTTCTGTCCGCCGTGGTCATGAAGGACGGCGCCGTAAACCCGGACATTGTGGGCCAGCCTGCGGCCAGGATAGCCTCGCTTGCCGGTTTCAGCGTGGACCCGGCCGCCAAGATTCTCATAGCGGAATGCGAGAAGGTCGGGCATGATGAGCCGTTCTCCCATGAGAAACTCTCCCCCGTCCTTGCCTTCTACCGGGCATCTACTTTCGAGGCGGCCGTCAAAACGGCCTGCGACCTCATCGAACTTGGCGGCGCGGGGCACACTTCCGTCCTCTATACGGATGAAGTCAACAGCGCGCACATCGCACTGTTCCAGGAACGCATGCGCACCGGCAGGACGCTGATAAACATGCCCGCGTCGCAGGGCGCCATAGGAGACGTGTACAACTTCAAGCTTCCCCCCTCGCTGACGCTAGGCTGCGGCAGCTGGGGCGGCAATTCGGTAAGCGAAAACATAGGGGTCAAACATCTTATGAACGTCAAATCCGTGGCGCAGCGGCGGGAGAACATGCTCTGGTACAAGGTCCCGCCCAAGATATATTTCAAGCGCGGCGCGCTTCAGCTTGCCCTGCGCGAGGAACTCAGCGGCAGGAAGCGGGCCTTCATAATAACCGACAGGACCATGGAAAGCCTGGGCCATGTCCGCGCCGTTACGGACATAGTGGAGAGCATGGGCATTGCCTTCCGCATATTCTCCGGCGTGAAGCCCGACCCTGACACGCTGAACATCGAAAGCGCGCTTCAGCAGGCCAACGCCTTCCAGCCGGACGTTTTCGTCGCGTTGGGCGGGGGCTCGCCCATGGACGCGGCCAAGATGGTCTGGCTTCTGTATGAGAACCCGGACCAGAAGTTCGAGGACATAGCCATGCGCTTCATGGACATACGCAAGCGCATCAATAGCGTGCCTGCCCTGGGCAGGAAGGCTGTCATGGTGGCAATACCCACCACGTCCGGCACGGGTTCCGAGGTGACGCCTTTCACCGTCATCACCGACGCCAAGGACGGGACCAAGTATCCGATAACCGACTATGCCCTTACGCCGGACATGGCCATAGTGGACCCGGAATTCGTGATGGATATGCCGAAACTGCTTACGGCCCACGCCGGGTTGGACGTGCTGACCCACGGCGTGGAAGCCTACACTTCCGTCTTCGCCAACAACTTCTCGGACGGTCAGGCGCAGGAGTCGGTCCGTCTTGTGTTCAAATACCTGCGCGCGTCTTACAACGAAGGGCGCAAAAACCCCGTCGCGCGGGAGAAGATGCACTACGCAGCCACTATAGCCGGCATGGCTTTCGCCAACGCTTTCCTCGGCGTCTGCCATTCAATGGCGCACAAGCTGGGCGGGATGCACCATGTCCCGCACGGGCTGGCAAACGCCCTGCTGCTCAGCTATGTGATAGACTTCAACGCCACCGACAACCCGGCCAAGCAGGGCCTGCTGCCCCAGTACAAGTATCCTTTCGTGAAGGGGCGCTACGCAAAACTGGCGGATTACCTCGGCCTGACCGCCGGTTGCGGCGACGACAAGGATAAAAAGGTCACCCGGCTGATAGAGGAAATAGAAAAGCTTAAATCGGACCTGGGCATACCGAAGTCAATCAAGGACGCGGGTGTGCCGGAGGCGGAGTTCCTCGCAAACCTGGACCTCATGTCCGAGCAGGCATTCGACGACCAGTGCACCGGCGGCAACGCGCGGTATCCCCTGGTGGGCGAAATACGCGCCCTCTATCTCAGGGCGTATTACGGGGAGCCTGTCCGTCCCGCGGCTCATTGAATACTCGTGGAAACTGCCTGCGGCCCCGGTTCCCCACCGGGGCCGCTTAATTTTTCCGTTGAACTGCGCTTAAATATTCTGTTATCATGCACTTTGAGGACGATGACCATGCTTATACGGTTCTGGGGAGCCCGCGGCAGCACGCCGGTCAGCGGGCGTCAGTATCTTAAATACGGCGGCGACACCGCCTGCGTGGAGGTCCGCACTCCGGGCGGGGAGGTCATTGTCGTCGACGCGGGGACCGGCATACGCCGCCTCGGCAAACTGTTGGCCTCGGAGAAGGTCTCCTCCTGCTCGATGCTTTTCACCCATTCGCACTGGGACCACATAATGGGCTTTCCGTTTTTTCAACCCATCTACAGAAAGGATTTCAAGCTGCGGATTATCGGCTGTCCCCTTTCCCGCACATCTGTGAGGGAGATGGTCGCCAAGATAATGGAGCCGCCCAATTTTCCCGTAAAGTTCGAGGCTGTTTCCGCGAGCATTTCCTTCAACCCTTTCTGTGAAAACAACCTTGAGATAGACGGCGTTACCATCACTCCGGTTTTCCTTAACCATCCCAACGGAGGGACCGGCTTCAAGTTCACTGAGAAGGGCCGCTCCTTCGTTTTTTTGACGGACAACGAACTGGATTTCCATCATCCGGACGGCCTCGGCTTCGAGCAGTACGCCAATTTCTGCCGCGGCGCCGACATCCTTGTGCATGACGCGGAGTTCACGGCGGAGGAATACGCCTCGCGCATAAGCTGGGGACATTCCACCTTCGACCGCGCTTTCGACCTGGCGCGCGCGGCGGAGGTTAAGTGCCTAGGGCTTTACCATCATAATCAGGACCGGTCCGACGATGAGCTGGACCGCCGGGTGGAGGAGCTTAACGCCCGCGCCGCAAGAGAGGGCCTTGCCCTTCAGGTCTTCGCCGTTTCGCCAGAACTGGAGATGAGGATTTAACATGGATCTGCTTCTTTACGTTTCGCTTGCCGGCGTGGTAATCTGCCTTGTTCTGCTTTTCTATTTCATATCCAGATATGTGAACACCGAGGACGCGCTCCCGTCCGAAGAGGAGAACATCTCCTCTGAGGCCGAAGGCGAAAAGGAAAAACCGGCGGAATCCTCCCGGGAAGGCAAAGCGGAGGCCCCCGCCCCAGTGGAAGCCCCCGCGCCTGTTCCCGCCGCGGAAACCCCCGTTCCGGCCGAAGCCGCTCCCGCTTCCGTTGCGGTAAAGACCGGGGAAGCGAAACCGGCCGAACAGCCCAAGCCCGTGGAAGCGGCTCCGGTTCCGGCGGAAGCTCCCAGACAGGAGCCTGTTGCCAAAGCGGCGGAAACTTCTCTTTTCCCTGATAAACCTGAAGAGGCGGCAAGTACCGCGCCGGTTCAGGAAGCGGCTCCCTCCCAGCCTGCCGCGTCCGCCCAGCCTGAAGTCCAGGCGGCGGCGGTCCCGGCGCAGACGCAGGCCGAGGCAGTCCCTCCGGCGGAGGAAAAACCCCTTTCCGCTGTCGAGCAGCTCGCCGCGGTTAAACCGTCCTTCAATCTCGCTCTGGCAAAGGCGGAGCGTGTGCAGGTGCAACCCCCGCCAAAGGATATCGAGGAGCTGGTCAAGGTTATTTCCGAGGTCCGTTCGATAATTGCCCAGCTGGACGGAATGGAGCCGCGCTTCGCCGTGCGTCTTCAGCCGGCGCTGCGTGCCATAGCCAGGGAGCTGGACGATATAAAGTCGGAGTTCGGCAAGCCGCAGTAAAGCCTTTCCGTTCCCCGTGTTAAAATTAAAAACCGCCTTTCGGGCGGTTTTTGTTTTTACTATATCGGGTTTATTCAGGATATTTTTGAAAGGCGTTTGCGGATAATGGCGAGCATTTCGGAGTGAACCTTTCCGTTCGTGGCAAGTGTTTCCCTGCCGAAAGTTTTAAGATCCGTCCACGCCTTGCCGCCGAAGTCGGTCACCTTCCCCCCCGCCTCCTCCACGATAATTCGTCCGGCGCACACATCCCAGGGGTTTAGCTTGAATTCCCAGAAGCCGTCCGCCCTGCCGCAGGCCGTCCACGCCATGTCCAGCGCGGCTGAACCGCTGCGCCTGATATCGTGGCAGCGGCGCAGGAAATCGCTGTAGAATCCGCAGTAGAAGTCCGGAATCTCCGCCCTGTCATAGGCGAATCCGGTTACCAGCAGGCTGTCCTCCAGTTTTTTGACTGGAGAGACCTTTATTCTCTTTCCGTTCAGTGCCGCCCCCTTCCCTTTTACGCCGATGAAAGTTTCATCGCGGAACGGGTCGTATATACCCCCGGCGAAGGGCTTCCCGTTTTTCATGACGCCTATGGATACCACCGATGCCGGATATCCGTGGGCGTAATTGAGCGTGCCGTCCAGAGGGTCTATCACCCAGATATGTGAGGAGCCGGTTTCGCGTATTCCATTCTCTTCCGCCAGATAATCGTGCCCTGGGAAGGCTTTGGCTATCTGCCCAAGAACGAACTTCTGGCTTTCGAGGTCCGCCTTCGTCAGCAGGTTGGCTCGGCCCTTCAGCGTGTAGCCTGTTTTCGTGAAGTGTTTTTTCAGAATAGCGCCTGCTCCATGCAGGCATTTTTTAAGTACGGCAATCTCTTTTTCCATATAGAGTCTCCTAAGCGGGTATAAGTATCACGGCAAGGCTGTCGGCGAAGGTTCCGGTTGGAACCTCCACCAGGCCTCCGGCGGACGGGAATTCCTTGCCGGACAGAGCGTCCTTCCACGCGGCCACCGCCGACATCGGCGTGTCCGATAAATCCAGGTGGACCCTGTCGGCCGGAACAGAGCGGGCGGCGACGGTTACGGCGCAGTCCTCCGCGCTGCTGAAACGCGAATAGGCGTAAATCCTCGCCACATCGTCCGTGCAAACTGTTCTTAACGGCGCCGATGTCAGGCATGGGAGCGCGTCCCGCAGGCGTATAAGGCGCTGCATATGGGTGAATAAGTCTGAGGCTTTCGGGTCGGAGGACGGGTCCTCCGCCAGTTCCCAGTTCATGGTTCTGCGGCAGTCGGGGTCCATCCCTCCTTCCGTGCCCAGTTCGTCGCCGTAAAGGAAAGCAGGCGCGCCCGGCAGCGTGAATGTCATGGCATATACCGCCTTCAGCGCGGCGGTATCTGGAACGATGGATGCAAGGCGGCGGGTGTCGTGGCTGCCGGTGCAGTTGTACTGCGCGAGGTCGGTGCCCCAGGAAACGTAGCCCAGCCCCGAATGTATCGCCTTGTCCAGTTCCCCCGGCGTTATCGAACCGGAGGAGGCCGGCACGTCGGTGGATTTCCTAAGTATTTCTCCGGAATAGAAATTCAGTATGGCTTCCCTGACGCCGTAATTCATTATCGCGTCGAAGCGCGCTGGCACGCCGTTTGCGTCGGCGTGAAGGAAACTCTGGGCCAGGGCATTGCCGGACCATACTTCCCCCAGTATGTAGATATCATCCGGGTTCCGCCCGCAGGCCGAGGCGGAGCGTCTCATCGCCTGCCGGAAGTCGGCCCAGAAGCGGTGCGCGTCATTAAGAAAGTCCGGCACATCCAGACGGAAGCCGTCGACGCCCATCTTGAGCCATTTCGCGGCGGCGGAGAAAAGATGGGCTTTAAGCTCCGGCGAGGCCGTGTTCAGCTCAGGTATTTCGAAAAAACCGAGCCAGCCTTTGTAATTCGGCTCGCAGCCCAGCAGGGCAAGCTTGTAGTGAGGCTGTCCCTTTATTATTTCCTTTACCGAGGCGGAGGTGAACTTCCACGGCTCGACTATCGGAAGCAGGTATTTCCCGTGCCATACGCTTATGAAGCTTTCCCGTCCGGGGTCGTAGTCGTCGCCCGCCGGATTGTTTTCTATGGTTATGTTGGCCGGTTCGCCTTCATCCGTAAGTTCCAGAAGGGGAAGTTCGAGCTTTTCCTCCTTCAGATTGGGCAGGCCGCGATACCAGTTGATGTAGGCAGATTTGGAACCGCTTTTTAGTATGTTGCGGAAGGCCGGATGGTTCAGGCCTGTATGGTTGAACACCATGTCCAGGACGATTCTGCCGCCTCCGGCGTGTACGGCTTCAACAAGATTCCGCAAGTCTTCTTCGGAGCCGAATTGCGGGTCGATGCTTTCGTAATCCTCCGGCCAGTATTTATGGTTGGAGGCGGATGATTTATGGAGAGGGTTTAGATAGAGTGTTTTGCCCTTGAGCGTTCCGGCAAGCTTTTCCAGATAGGGAAGCTTTTCCTGTATGCCGGCCAAGTCTCCGCCGAAGCTGTTGAAATGGTCCGGCGCGGCCTTCCAGTCCAGCCTGTTCGGAAAGTCCTGGGCTTTCGCGGAGCGGCGGAACCTGTCCGTCATTATCTGGTACCAGACGGTTTTTCTCGCCCATTCCGGTGTGTTGCTGTGCCGGTAAAAGAGATGCCCGGGCTCGGGATAATATGTCTCCCGGTTTATCAGGTAGCGGTAAAAGCCTTCGGGGAACGGGACTTCAAGAACGGCGGCCCAGCGTCCGGCCCCGTCTTTCTGAAGACGGAAGGGCGTCAGGTCCGCCCCTTCCCTGCCCCAGAAGTTGAAGTCTCCTATCACGCATACCTCCATGATGGAGGACTGGTCCATTCCGGCCGAGGCCGGGTTGAAGACGAAAAGTTCGGCGCAGGTTTTATCTGTCGGCACGGCAGTCTCCTTTGAAACGCTTCAGGGCCAGCAGCGCGGCGGCTTCCGCCGGTGTGCGCCGCGGTCTTTTTTGCTTGAAATTCAGCTTCGGGTGCATAAGTTTCAGCGCGGAAATTACCCGCTTGCGGAAAAAAGCGTTCTCCATCACGCTGCCGCCCCATGTTACGCTTATGGTCTTGCCGGAAGAAAGTTCCGGCAGAAGGCGGCATGCGGTTTCGCTCAGGCGCAGTGCGGCCAGTTCCACCACGCCGGAGGCAACCGGGTCTTTCCGCATGGCGAGGTCTATCTCTTCCCGGGCGTGCGCGGCCGTTTTT
>Ga0209016_1002220_pt1 | contig 13436 bp, 15 predicted proteins | sample EPASupsiteSAE305_FD_187265 | JGI IMG/M metagenome (GOLD analysis project Ga0209016, IMG submission 187265) | Bioremediated contaminated groundwater microbial communities from EPA Superfund site, New Mexico - SAE3-05 (SPAdes) (version 2) | ecosystem: Environmental > Aquatic > Deep subsurface >...
CAGCCCCGATTGAGCGGACTTCCAGGCGCAGAAAGCCTTGGCCTCCAGGTAGTTCACCTCCACCGGCCAGTTCCAGGGGAGATCTATGACCGACGCCATGGTTCGCAGCTTCCAGCCGCCGTCGCCTTTCAGCCAGAAGAGTGGATGCTCCGCTTCGCGGAAGTTCCGCCAGTTCCACCCCTCCTCGGTCCACCACCGCTGCTCGCGGTAGCCGCCGGCCTCCACAAACGCCAGGTACTCCCGATTGGAGGTCAGAAGGCATGCGGCCTTGAAGCCGGCCACCTCGGCCTCGTGGCGGCCGTACTCGTTGTCCCAGCCATAGAGGGGATGATCCCCTGGCTTGCCGAGGCTCACCTTCCCCCCCGGCACCGGCAGCAGTCCGTTGACCGGCGGCTCCCCAGCCTCGCGGCAAATATCCCAGAAGGGGAGCTGCACCACCTGGTCGATGGGAAGCTGGCGGATCAGCACCGATGAGGTTTCCAGATGGATCCGCTCATGCTCGATCCCCATCATGATCGCCCAGAAGGGGTCCTCCCAGGTGATGGGAAGCTTCAGCGGCAGGCCGCGGATCAGGCCGTCCACCAGTTCCCGTGCTTTGTCCCGGTACTCCTTCACCGCCTGGCGGGTCGGCCAGTCGTAGTGGGTGGCATCCAGGTCGTCCCACGACATTTCGTCAACCCCCACCGCGAACATCGATTCGAAGCGGGGGTTGATGCGGGTGTCGATCACCCGGGCGATGGTCAGCTTGTTGATGAAAAAGGTGGCGGTGTGGCCGAAGTAGAAGATGAGGGGATGCCGTAGCTGGTCCGCCCTCAGGTAGAAGGTATCGTCGTACTTGAGGGTTTCGTAAAGCTTCTCGTCAATGTCGAAGGTACGATGGAAGTACTCCAGGATCTCGGCACGTTTCTGTTCAGGATCGCCCTCGTTGAGGATGGTGGTGCGGGTATTGCGCAGTTCCATGGTCTGATCCTCCGTCTGTGGTCTGACGTTACCCGATAAAGGATGCCAGAGCCTGCACCAGGGTCAAGGCGCTCTCCGCCGTTTCACAGGGTGTAATCGGTGGAGGGGGAAGTGGGACTACGATGGAGGTGATGATCTGCCGGTTGGCGTCGGTCTTCCGGGGCGCCACCACAGGACGGATAGTGAAGAAATTCCGGCGACACCAGGAATTACGGGGGCGCCAATTTCATGTTGTGTCCCCCCCGGTTATTGACTACTGTCTATGACATGGATTGTTGCGGTTCGTTGCTGATGTGCCGTGTTCGGTCGGATTGCCCTAAAAGCTGGCTGCATACGGGGGGATTACGGGATTCGCAACTTTTCTCGGTTTCAATTCACCTGACGGGGGATAGCTAACCGGCGCGCAGCTTTTTTGCGCGACCGGCTGAGCGCTTGGTTGGACGTGATACGGTCTCGACGAGCCGGCCGCTGGCATATTTGTGAACGATACTGGCAATCAGCGTCTGGTAGGGCATACCTGCTTCAGCAGCCCTCGTTTGGATATCTTCGAGGTCCCGAGAAGACAGCCGGATGTTTATTCGTTTATCTTTGGTCAGGGTGGCTGCAGCACTCGATGCATAGCGGGCAATCTCGTCATCGAGATTAGGCACCGATTTCCACTCTCCGCTCTCATATGATTTGAGGATTTCGTCGTCGTATTCTTTTTCTTCAGCTTTTAATTTCCTACTCATTGCTCTTCCCCTTTGAAATATACGTCTTAGTTGCGCTTCGACTCTATTTGATTTTGAGAATTAACTAAAAAAGCCCTTGAAACGCAAGGGCTTTAACTTTTTTGGGTGAGAAGTTGTGGCAGATATTCGTTTACTAATTCCTCGACCAAGTTTGCTTGAAGAAGATCCCTTGATCGTTTCATCGTGTCCCGATCCGCCTGTTCTGCCATCCACCTTTTGAACTGGATGAATGTTAAAGGGGAAATAGTATTCATTCTGGCCATATGCCCAGAGGCAGAAACAATTATCGCTGAAAAAGGTGGCCCATCCAGAAGAATACCGGCATTTCGAGCGGGCACTACATAAAACTCATCGCCCTCATCGTCAGTTAGCCGCATAGGGTGCGGGTCGTCATTTTTAGGTTCTCTGCGGATAATATCAACTTCAAATCCTCTGCTGTTAACGGCAGTGTATTTTTGATCCTCGCGTAGCCTGAAACTCGGGTCAACCTTTTGTATTAACTTCAACATCGAAGTGGCTGCATACCTCATTTTTGTCACAAAGCTTATTCGTTTTCGCACATCTAGCAAAAAGTCAATGTCTTGGGTGGCCATGGCCTCAGTTTCACCAAAGAGTACGCCTGCTCTTGCTTCATAAGCATATAAGGCATGAGTTCCAATGACGGTGAAAAATCCAGAGAGGCCTTCTTTATATAACCGGTTCAAAATATCAACAAGAATACGCGGAGCTCGACCTACAAATAACGCCCGGTTCATCCGTTGCTGTCGTTCTAATGTTTCTGACAATTCGCTGAAACGCTGCTGCGCTGCAATTTTCCTTGCTACAAAATTGTCGTGAATCTGTTCTGTTTCCTCTGAACGGGGCCCTAAGCTTTTATTGTTGCCAACCGTAGACACCCGAATTAGGTAGTCTGTACCATTCTGATTTTTCCAACGCATGCTTCCACGAACACTCAACATGTCCTTGTATGCTTCTTCCCATGCAGTAAATACGGACTGAGCATCGATGTACTGCCGTCTCGCATCATCTCCAATATCGATCCAACTGTATTTTTTCCTCATTTTTTTCATATTTGATAATTTACTGGGAAAAATAAGTTATTTCAAGAAGATAATTCTTTTCTTGGTTATTGCGTAGAGGCACACTTTCACCCTTATTTTTCTTCACCCAACGGGCTGGGCCTTGACCCGTCCGGGGCGTTTCTCAGACCCGGTCGGCGTCCAAGGCCCTGGTTGGAGGTTACATTCCACACATTCGAGCAAATGTTGCTACTGACGAGACGACAGCAGTTTAAAGCTCGATCCGGTTCCGACCCCCGTTTTTTGCCCGATACAGGGCGGCGTCCGCCGCCTCAATCGCAGCGCTTGCATTCGTTCCCGGCAGCGGTCGCCAGGCTGCGGCCCCGATGCTCACCGTGACGGTTTTCGCCGTCGGCGCGTTGGCATTGGGCAATTGCAGAGCACGCACCTCGTCCAGCAGATTATGCAACTCCGGCAGCACCATTTCCAGCGTGCTGTTGCCGAAAACCAGCACGAATTCCTCACCGCCGTACCGGGCGCAGATATCACCCGGTCGTCGGGCATAGTGCTTCAATACCTCGGCAACCTTGATCAGGCATTGATCGCCGTACTGATGCCCGTAGGTGTCGTTCAGCAGTTTGAAATGGTCGATGTCTATCATGGCCACCGTTAAGGGCAGTCCCAACCGGGCCGCCCGTTTCCATTCCTCGCTCAGAAAGTTGTCGAAATGGCGGCGGTTGAAGAGGCCGGTGAGGCCGTCGGTCCGCGAGAGGTTATGGGCATGTTCTTCCGCCAGTTTGCGCAGGGTGATGTTTATATGGGAGATGGCGACGTACCTGGAGCCGTCATGTTCCACCCCGATCACGTTCATCAGGAACCACCTTTTCTGACTCGGGCTGTGACATGGATACTCCAGCTGGAAGCGTTCCTCTCCCCTTGTTACCGCATTAATCCCCATTGCTGCCTGCTTCCCGAATTCGTCGCCGGCCTGCGCCGCCCGCACACAGACCTCCAGGTAATTGACCCCCTCCCACCCTGTGTCCTGGGGGTAGTGGTTTTCCGAACCGAACCGGTTCCAAGCCTGGTTCGTGAAGACGATGCGCCCTTTGCTGTCCAGGACCACAATGTGATCCGGAAGTGAGTGAATGACCTTCTCCAGCAGTTCCGCAAAGTTAAATATTGTCACTGTTAAGCTCCCACGGCAATGGCCGCAACTTTTCCATCCAGGCCGGATACGAGTAGAATGCCTGTTTGCAGAGTTCGGGCGGTCGGTGTCTATGGTCTGAGCGGCTGGTTGGTGTCGATTTTGTTCTTGCTTGCCTCTGGTTTTTTATGTACTGTATTTCTGTACATATCAGGAGGTGTAATGACCATGCTACAAACAACTTATACTAATGCCAGGGCACATTTTGCCGGTCTTTGTGACGAGGTCGCTGAAAACAGGGAAATCGTAGTCATCCGTCGCCGTAAAGGCGGCAATGTTGCGATGATTGCTGCTGACGAATTGCAGAGTCTTGTAGAAAGTGCTCATCTCATGCGTTCTCCCAAAAATGCCGAGAGACTGCTTGCCGCTCTGGAGCGGGCATTAAAGGGAGGTGGCGAGGTATCAACGCTGCAATCGCTCCGCTCTGAGGTCGGCCTTGAAGGCTAAACTTCGCGAGTCAGTCTTCCAGCCAGAATTCCGTGAAGATTTGCGTTATTGGGTCGAAACTGATCGAAAGGTTGCGTTACGTGCTTTCGATTTGATTGAAGCGATAATGCGTGATCCTTTCACTGGCATTGGCAAGCCTGAGCCCCTCAAATACTTGGCAAGTGGCGCTTGGTCTAGGCGCCTCACTCAAGAACATCGCATTGTTTATCTTGTACGTGATGACCGCATCGACTTTCTCCAAGCACGATACCATTATTGATTTCCTTCGTCTCCCCCACCAACGGGGGAGAGGCTGACCGGGCAGTTTTTGACCCGGTCGTGCCGATTGTTGGCTGATTCTTTTCTCTTTTTCGTATATCAATCATTCAGCCGGTTAATCAAATTCACAATTACTTTGACTATGGTGTCCTTTTCATCGGGCTTACTCTCGGCAATCAGGAGCGTCAGGGCTACAAGAGCGTTGTCTGCCAGACGTTTACTGCCGTCGGAGCGATAGAGAATACCGTTCATCCCTAGGAAGTAGATAAAGATAGCCGCGGCAATCCGTTTGTTACCATCGCTGAAAGCGTGGTTTTTAACGACGAAGTACAGGAGGTTTGCTCCTTTCTCTTCTATGCTGGGGTAGAGTTCTTTGCCGTCAAAGGTCTGATAAATTGTCGCTATGGCGCTTCTGAATCCTTCGTCCTTTTCAATGCCGAAAAGACCGTCGAACTCTTGCTTCATGGAGATGATTATTTCAAGCGCCTCGACGTATGTGATGACATGCAGCGTCTTTGGGGTAGTTTTTTCAATGGTCAGAGTGCCATGGTCATAGCGATCCAGTAGCGTCAGGGCATAGGCGTAGTCGGTGATAACCCGTAAAACGTCTTTCCCGGTCTCGCTGACCAACTCCTGATTGGCAAGAGTGCGAGCCAATAGTTCCACGGTCTGACGCATATCAGCCAGCTTTTCTGCCTGCTCACGAAAACGCTGCTCATTAAGCGTGTAGCCTTTGACGATGTGGTCTCGCAGAACTCGCGTGGCCCATTGGCGAAACTGGGTTCCTTGTCTGGATTTGACCCGATAGCCTACGGAAATAATGACATCGAGATTGTAAAAACGGATTTTTCTGCGAACCTTTCGAGTCCCTTCATTCTGAACTACCGAGGATTCCTCGGCAGTTCCCTCCGGCCGCAATTCTCCTTCTTTGTAAGCATTGCGGATATGCAACCCGATAGTATCGCTGTCTTTGTCAAACAACTCGGCCATCTGTTTCTGAGTCAGCCAGACGGTTTCATGATCAAGGCGAACATCGAGCGAGGTTGTGCCATCTGGACTCTGGTAGATAATGATGTCGTTTGTGTTATCGGTTGTCATGGAGATCCAGGTTTATTAGAGTTTTTTCCTCAGCCAACGTGTCGCGGCGTGACCTGCGCGGCGGGGTTTGCCGCGACAGTGTCTGCGCCGTGGTTATACGTCCTATCCGAACCATGAAAGCCAGGCTGCCACTGTCTCCATAGCTTTCTCGCCGATAATTGCTCCGAAGATGCCGCACCCAATAAGGATCAAAAGTAGGGTGCCCTTGCTCGTAGAATAATATTCAGAAGGCGAAGCACCCATGAAGTAGGCAAGCATTAGGAGGCATCCGAAAATAAAACCAAGAATAAACCCTCCAACCCGCCGACTGCTAATCATGGATGAGTTCTTTTCTTGTGAGTCGATTTTTTCTTTGTCGTCATTACTCATAATGAATCTTGCTTCTTTCTATGGTCCAGTTTACATACCTTACAATTCCGCGTGAATTTCACCCAATTCCTTTAAAACTGTATGGACTTTTCTTTGTAATTTGCTCCAGTGTTTTACATGATGATTCATTGTGGCAATCTGAATCCTCATCTCGCAGTACTTCATGGACCATTTCAGTTCTGAAACATCTCTGTTTTTAATGGCATTTTCAATTCGTTGAAGTTCTTTGAATCTTGTCATGATCTTGCCGAATAACGTGGTGGGGGCGCATCGGCGGAGCGTAGCGGAGACCGAGTGCCGCCGCCTTGTTGAACCTGATTCATTTTGCGAGCTTTATTCCAAAATATGTTGTTACAGCAGTGAAAATTGCCGTAAGTATGATCGTGGCAAAGGTTTTTGCTGCTTCTTCAGGAAGTTTATCAATAAATTTCTCATATGCTGTTTTCTGAAAACCTTTTGTGCAGAACAAGTCAAAACCAAGATTTTTTATGATTCCAGCTGGAGAAGACGGGTCGTCTCTTTTACCCATCCATTCTTTTGATAGAAGCTTTTCAAATTCATGCAGCAGATTTGTGTGACCATCCTTCACTAATTCGTTTTTGCAATGATCACATATGTAGCCAATCAAGACCTTGTATCTTGCTTCTCCTAAATCATTGGTAAAATCGCAAAGGCATCCTTTAGTTCCGAGATGAACTGATTTTTTCAATGGATTGCAGATCGATGCAATAGACTCCCTCATGATTAACGTAAGGATAAACTCCAGTACTGTTGGAGGTGCCATCTCTCTTTCCCAGTATCCAAGCCCAATCACGGATATATTGTTTTTACGCATGGAGTAATATTCGTCATGGAATTTCACGAAAGAAATAATTACATAATGGTCAGGAAAATCATCAATAAGGCCGAACTCATCGTTGTGCTTGTTTAAATATTCTCTGAAATCTATAACAAAGCCACCTACCAAACTCCTTACTTCTTCTCTATCGCGCACATTCTCGCTTGATAAAATTTGTAGCATCCTGTTTTTGCGGTCATATGGGAGCAGTTGATACTCAAAAATTGTCTGAAGCTTATTCAAAGTCAGTATAAAGTATTTCAATGCCTCAACATTGACGTTTTCAGATTCACATATGACAATGCCTATTTTTCTTCTTTCATATTTCGGTGATTCTTCCATAAGAGTTCCTTATCTCAATTTGTTCAACGTCACAAGGCGCACCGGCTGAGCGTAGCGAAGACCGCGTGCCGCCGCGGGTTAGCAATAAGTAATCTTTCCTTTGGCAACATCCTTTTTTTGGAAGGACACAAAAGCCCAGATCAAAGAGTCTATTATCTTATGGTCTGTGAACATTTGAGGTTTTAACTCATCTCTGAAAGCCCTAATTGCGTCTCTCAGCAATCCGTTATTAATTATTCGGTTGTACTCTTTGGTGAGAAATTCGTGGAAGGTCGCAAGGTCGTGGATTCTATCTTTTAATGATTTATTTCTATTTGGCTCTGCATAAAAATAAAAGTCAGCAATCATTGAGTCATAAATAGGCATGCTGGTATCTGTCATATGAATTAGCTTTGATGCAAAAGAGAATTGTAAACTTTGTCTGTGCTTATGGGTTTTAACTTCGTGCAGTCTTTTACATACATCTGTAATGTTAGTTTTTTTAGACGAAACGTCTTTCAAAATATTGAAATAGTGGCCACAAAATAGCTCCGATAGCCTTGCCGCATTTAAACGCAAAAAAACCTTGAATCTCCGCTGATACTCTTTGTCATCAAGGTTTTTTAGGTGTTTCTGTAAATAGTCGTATTCCGTTACGTGTGAGCGTGGGATTTGCTCCAAAATTATTCCAATGTGGCCATTTATTACGTGGTACATGCTCTATCCCTTCTCTTTGGTAACGGGGCTGAGGCTGACCGGCCTTCGGCCGGTCTTGCCGATGGTTAGTGCTCGCCCTACGCAGTCGGATGAATCCTATCCCTAATCTCTGTCAAAACATCAAGCCCTTGATTATTTGTGAAGGTTGTCTTAATTGCGAATTCGTGGCAATTGGTAAGCAAGTTTTGACTGGTTATCTCAGCCGGAACACCGAGATGCACCAAGACGCCAATTGTTCTGATATCAGTCGGATTTTTCCATTTTGGTTCGAAGTGGTCTATGAATGCTTTCGTTATGAATGACAGTTTTTGTGAAAGAGTCTCCGGTGTCGTTGCGTTCAGTAGGAACATGTCAGGATTGAATACTTTACTGATAGCGACGGCGATTATTCCCCTAGCTCGCTCAGGGCATCGTGCAGAAGGAAATCGTCGCTCAAGTTGGTTTATTGCGCCCTTGATGTTGCTGTTAACTTGGTGGTTCTGTTGTGGTCTCTTACATTCAATAAAAACTTCATGTTCTAATATTTCAACTATGACATCAGCTTCCGATGTCAGATCTATGGTGAATCCTGCTGCAGCAAATCGAGCTGCCATATGTAGTTCAAAAGCGATATTTCTCCCACGGTTAGAGGAAGAAGCATTTTCGTTTTTTGATGACGGTGGACCTTTAATGAACTCTTGCAACTTCTTTGAAACAGAGAGGTCTGAGAACGATGAAAGTCCTTTATAAATGTAGGAAAGTTCGCTTGCTTCGTGACAGGAATTCATCAGCGTCGGGAAATCACGCAGTTTTATAAGTTCCTCGATCCTTCCATGTTCCCAATAGTCAGCCATTTCGTTCAGGTGTCGCCTGTACTCTCCAACTCGCGTCCGTGGATAATCAAGTCCATGGTCGCTAAGCCACTCACAGGCATCATTAATTCCATTCGCTAAATCGCGGTAACCAATCGTATCGAATATGTGGGTTGTCATTTCCTCTCCGCATTAACGTCATAAGGCGCACCGGCGGAGCGAAGCGAGGCCGCGTGCCGCCGCGGGTTGGCTCCTCAACCTGTCTGTCGGACCCAATCTCGGATATTAATTCCTATACGCTCGATGTCTTCTTTTGCTAATACACCACCGTGCATCACTATATTTCTTGATTTTTCTAGCGTACCTAATATGGATTTCGCCCACTCTAAGTTTGAGAGGATATCCTCAAATACCTCCCAGTTAGTTACAATAATGGATGATAGGTCGCCGAAATCACAGTAACTAAGTTCAGATGCACCTCTGGCTCCATGCCATCTAAATTTTGCATCCTCTTCCATTCGAGTTTTCACTCTGCTCTTAATCTTTTCAGGAACCTTTTCCCACCATGCCTCGCTGAACTTTTCGGCCATTCCTTTTTTGACAAGGTCTCTGACCATATTCTCAAAGCAATGAATTGCAGTGTACACAACTGCCATCATATGGGAATGACTTAATAGATCTTCGTCAAGAAAGTCATAACAAAGGCTCTTTTGCAATACTTTTGCATCGACAGCGCTGAAATGATTACGCCGTTGTCGGCCTGCCTTATCCAACGCTTCTTCAGTTAAAAGTCCTCTATAAACAAACGAATACAGATTATCCATGACGAGTACCTAAATGATCTCTTAGGCTTTTAAAAATTGCATCGTAAACTGCTTGATCCCTGCTCTCTGGTAGCACAATATTTATGTGGTATTGAAGCGAATCCAGTGCAACAGCGCTTGTTACACTCGGTATAGGACGTTCATTATGGGAAGGGTCAGGGGGGGCGGGGCGGGAAGGCTGTGAGTTAGCTTCTTGAGTCTTGGCCTTTTGTGGCCCTGAGAAGTCAGCGTAATCACAAAGGAACTTAAAGGTCTTTGCTACCCTATCAATGATCGTATCTGATTTTTGACCTGCGTATAACGTTCTAAGCTTATTAGTTACATCTTCGACAGAAAGAGTGTGAGCTGACTTATTTACAGCATACAAATCCTCAAACATTTCCTTGATTGCCTCAGCAATCACTTTTCTGCTTTGACTTCTGTCCAAGAATTCAAAATAGCGTTGTTGTGGTTTTCCATCCTGATTTATAAATCCGAGTTCCTTGACCACGCTTATAAATAGTCGATCATTTGAACTCGTAAAGCCTAAATTTTCCAGAAACTTTTGGCTAAATCGCTCTGGTGGTTGGGCGTCAAGCATCGCATCAAAATATGCTGGGATTGCGGTGTACTTCTGGAGATAACTGTTAGGAAGTGCCATTTTTTCTCCTCCTTTTATTTGTAGCCAACGGGGCCGCCACTGAGCCGCGAGCATAGCGAGACGTGCTCTTGTGGCGTGTTGGGCGTGTCGTTTGCTCTTATTGCTCCGAGTTGTAAGTCAACTGTAAAGATTCATTTGTTATAGTAAATAAAGAAGCCAAGTAAAAATGATACATAAAGAAGTAATGAGCCCCATTTGTATAACAGACATTTACCGTAAGAGAGCTTGATATCATCGACAATCAAGTCTTCGTTATTTTCAAACCTCTCTCCACGAATTGCCATAATCCATGCACGAGCTAAATTCAATAATTGCTGCACATCGTACAAATCAGGGTCAATAATGTCAATATGTGTCAATTCGAGTTTGCCATTTGCTAGATGGACATTAGCTGGCATTACAGTGTGTTGGTGTCTTAGTATTTCGGGAATATCAAAACCCACTCCCTTGAACCGGGTTGTGAAAACACAATCATAAGTTCGATCACCAGTTTTCGTTTTGCCATATGGGATGAGAAAGCTGAGATCACTGAGGGATAAGACATATGCGGAAAAAGTAAGGTTACGTGTAACCTTTAGTGCATATAGTGATTGAATCTGTGCAATAAATTGCCTTTTGTTATGCACTCCCTTAGATATACCAATTTGTGACCATCGCAATTCAAAGCGGATATTTTCAATATCTCCTTGGATCCGTTGGGCCTTTTCATCAAATTGCCAGCCATTTCCTTCGGCAAATAAGCGCAACTCTTCATTAACCTCTTGTGGAGGCTTAATGGTGCGTGAATTTATTCTGTCCTCCTGCATTGACGAAGGCATGCCCGATTCCTTTATATGGTTACTCGCCACAAGCTCATCATATTTGCCTGCCCAACGGCTGAGAGTACAGCGGCATGGCCGCTGTTACGCTTGGTTGTACATTTTCAGCAACCCCACCATTGGTCGTAGCCCCATCCCTTCACGCTGGTAAGATGCTTGTAGCAACGAATAATTCCTTCTTTCATATCATGTAGCATTGATGAAACTGCCTTATCGTCAAGTTGGAGATCAAGCTGTCCGCGATGAATAATTCTGTGCCTTGAGTCAACAATGTTCTCCAACGATTCGTAAAGAGAAATTTTGCGCCTACGGTATGGTTTTCGTAAAGCAGCTGCGAAGTCGATATTCTTGTCTACTTCCTTAAAATGTTTACAGATCGCGGCGATTCTTTGGAATGGAAGGTTTTCGGCGATTGCGTCCTCAATGGACATTAGTCCTTGCGTGATATTTGAAAGGTGGTGATTGGCTAGCTTGGAGACCGTAAAACCGGGACAGATTTATTTATCTCTAATCTTCCTCGGTCGTCCCGGCACCCGATTTTCCAGCCGAATTCCTATCTTTTCCGCTATTACGGATGCAAATTTTTCGTCTCCTATCGGATGTGCCGATTGAACTGCCCGCCTGATTCTCTCCCATTCACCCTCAGGCACGGAAGACAGGACCCACTCAGCATATTTCCTACGTCTCGTGGGTTCATCTTTTCCAAGATCAAGGTAAAAGGGGTCTGGATCTGGAGGGAAAAGAACGGGATTACCTATCTTGGCGGAATAACTCGACCACCGGTACATGTTCGGTGCTCCCACTATTAATGCTCGTACAGGGTTCATTTCCACATATCTGCAGCACGCCATCAGGTAGCTGTCTTTACAGACAATGCTCGAGCGATACCGCCCCTCCCACAATGTCCCCGTTCGTCGCTCAAGACGATTAACGTATCGCGTCTGCCGTGCAGCGGCACCCTTCATCAGGAGCGCAAGAGCTTCCGTGTCATTGCCAGGATCGACAATGAGATGAACATGGTTTGTCATCAGGCAATACGCGTACAGTTTGCAACCCAACTTCGTTTTGAGTTCGAAGAGGTTTTCGAGGTAGTAAAGGTAGTCGTCATCAACAGCAAAGACAGGGCTACGGTTATGACCACGGTGGATGATGTGGTGGGGATAATTGGGAATGACGAGTCGGCCGATACGTGGCATGAAAAGGTTATGGCACTAACATCTTTAATGAGCAATTAATAAATCTGTCCCGGATTTAAAAGGGGGGAGCGGCACCGGGCGGTCGAATGTGCTTCGCCATCGCGCTTCATCCCGATGCCTGCTATACTTCCCCCCATGGCCCACGATTCCATCTCTATCAAAAACGCCCGCCAGAACAACCTGAAGAACCTCGACCTCGACCTTCCACTAGGGGAGCTGACCGTAGTTACCGGTGTCTCCGGCTCGGGGAAGTCGTCCCTGGCCTTCGATACGGTCTACGCCGAGGGGCAGCGCCGCTATGTGGAGACTTTTTCTCCCTACGCGCGACAGTTCCTGGAGCGGATGGACCGCCCGGCGGTGGACCGGATCGACGGGATCCCGCCGGCCATCGCCATCGACCAGACCAACCCGGTCCGCACCTCCCGCTCCACCGTGGGGACCATGACGGAGCTGAATGACCATCTGAAGCTCCTCTTCTCCCGGGGGGCGCGGCTTTTCTGCCGCTGCTGCGGCCGGCCGGTGCGGCGCGATACGCCGGAGAGCATCGTGGATGAGCTGCTGGCGCGGGACGGGGGCGCAACGATGCCGGTCCTCGTCACCTTCCCGGTGCCGGTGCCGGCCAACTTCTCCGCCGATGAGGTGAAGGGGTTCCTGGCCGGCCAGGGGTATACCCGCATCCACCGGGAGGAGGATGGGATCCTGGAGGTGATACAGGATCGGACCCGCTTGGCGCGTGAAAGCCGCTCCCGCCTTGTGGAGGGGATGGAGGCTGCGCTGCGCGTCGGCCATGGGCGGGTGCTCGTTTACCCCCTGGGGGGCGACGGCGTGCCAGGGGAGCCGTGGCGGTTTTCCTCGGACCTTCACTGCGCTGACTGCGATATCTCCTACCACGACCCGGCGCCCCACCTCTTCTCCTTCAACTCGCCGGTGGGAGCCTGCGCCACCTGCCGGGGGTTCGGGCGGGTGATCGGTATCGACCACGGACTGGTGATCCCGGACGAATCCAAGACCCTGGCCGGCGGCGCGGTGAGGCCGTGGCAGACTGAGAGCTACCGGGAGTGCCAGGACGACATGATGACCTTCGCGGCCAGGCGCGGTATCCCCACCGACGTGCCGTGGCGGGACCTGACGCCGGAGCAGCGGGAGTGGGTGATCGAGGGGGAGGGTTCCTGGGAGGACGGGCTCTGGTACGGGGTGCGGCGCTT
>Ga0209016_1002222_pt1 | contig 13431 bp, 12 predicted proteins | sample EPASupsiteSAE305_FD_187265 | JGI IMG/M metagenome (GOLD analysis project Ga0209016, IMG submission 187265) | Bioremediated contaminated groundwater microbial communities from EPA Superfund site, New Mexico - SAE3-05 (SPAdes) (version 2) | ecosystem: Environmental > Aquatic > Deep subsurface >...
CTGCCCGGCAGGGAGCCAGCGAATCCAGTCGTCAACCTCACTTCTGTAAAGCGTTACAAATCCTTCCGCACTCCACGAATCTTTAATCCATCCGTAGTCAAGACCACCTTCGGTTGTTAAAGACTTTTCGCTTTGCAGATACAGGTGTTCTCCTCCCCAGTAGCGGTCGTTTAAAGTAGGAACCTTTGAACTGCGGGACACAGATGCTCTTGCAGAGAGTGTATGCCCGGAACGGTTAAGCAGCATTACCCTCAGGTCCAGCGATGGCATCAAAGGCAGCGTACTGTTGGTTATGACAGTATATCTAAGCCCTGCCGAAATAGTTACCGGAACAAACGGAGTATATTTCGCAAGCAGATAGACATTGCCTCTTTCTTCGAAAACAGAATCGGCATAGGAGTGGACAACAGGTTTAATATATGTCCCTGAAAGCCCCCCCTTGAGAGTGAACTTTTCTGTCTTGTACTCTCCTTCGGCCGATGCGATAAATGTATGAGCAGCAATAACATCTTCTTTATATCTCTGATGGTCATACGAATAGGACGTTGTTACTCCATACGAAAAACTCTTTGCCGAATTGTTGTATCCTACAGAAGTTTTGAAATTCCTGTCATAAATTGACGCATAACTTTCTGGCCTGTCGTTTAACGAAACCGAAGGCTGAATTTGCCTGTCGAAATCGAGATAGAGAAGGCTGAATGAGAGAATCCCTGCGTTTTTAATCTTCCCGAAAAGCTCCTGAAGCACCCCGTAGTTATTGTATGCGGCATTGTTGAGATACTCCTCCGGCCGGCCTGGTTTTGTATTGTTTTCAAAACGGTAGTTGTTCCGGGCTATTGAATAGAGTACGCTGCTTCTTGATTCGATTTTATTATTTGACAGCCTCAAGGTTCCTCCTGTAAAAAGAGTTCCGAAACTTCCGGCAGAAATGAGTACATCTCCATGAGCACCACTCTCCCATTTTGGCTTTGTTCTAAGCTGAATACTCCCCCCGATGCTGCCATCGCCATAAAGGGCAGAACTGCCTCCTATGTGGATATCCATTGCATCGAAAAAGTAAAGCGGAATATGCGAAAGATCTGTTTGCCCCATAGTGGGAACCGACAAACTTTGTCCGTTCCATGCAATTGTAGTGTGGGAAGCAGATGTTCCCCTTACAGAGATATATGCTCCCATACCCCTTCCGTATTCTTTAAGATAAGCGGCGTTTTCCTTCTGGATGAAATCGGCAAGAGAACTCATCTGCATTTTTGCGAGTGACTCCTGAGGAACGGCCACAAGTTTTGTTCCTATGCCAAATCTTTTGTTTTCGGTTGCAGACCTCTTGAAAGGGGTCCTGATAATTACAGAGTCCAGTTTTCTCGACTGCTGAATTTTTATTGTGTCTTTGGTTTGTGCAAACGACGAAGTACCCGGATAGTAAATACCCAGTACAATAAGAATAATAGCAACAAAAAATAATAACCGGTTTGTCATCGCTCTCCTTTTCCCGAAAGTTCGATTAATAAAGTTTTGTTCCTAGAAGGTCTTCTGACTCAGCTTTTACATCTCTTGCCTTCCCACCTTACGGCAGTGGCCGACTGAAGATAACCCTGTTTAGGGAGAAGCTTCACAGCAGCGGGTACTGTTCCCGGATTTAACGGGATTCCCTTACGCTGGAACGGTGCAAAGATAACTTTTTTTATATAAAACAATATTATTTCTTTAAATTTGATTCAAATCGCTAATTCATAACTATTTAAACCATGTCAAATCTCTTTAAGTCGCTATTATTCATCGCATTAACATCTTTTACGATGGCATGTTCAACCCAAAAGGACGCGGTTGAACTCAAGTATGAACAGTACACACTTGATAACGGCCTTAAGGTCGTTCTACACCAGGATCTCTCCGATCCTATGGTTGCAATCGCAATTCAGTATCATGTTGGTTCCGGCAGAGAGAAGCTCGGAAAAACAGGTTTTGCACACTTTTTTGAGCACATGCTTTTTCAGCGTTCCGAGAATCTTCCAAGAAACGCTTTCTTCCAGAAGATAGCAAAACTGGGTGGCGAATTTAACGGTTCAACCAATTCCGACGGAACAAACTACTACGAAGCAGTTCCAAGAGATGCTATGGAAAAAGTTCTCTGGATGGAATCGGACCGTATGGGATTCTTCATTAATACCGTAACTCAGGGTGGACTTGAGCGTGAAATAGACGTTGTGTCAAACGAAAAACGTCAGAATTACGACAGCCAGCCTTATGGACATTCGAGTACAATTATGGCTAAAGAGATGTTTCCGGCCGGCCATCCATACAGCTGGACAACTATCGGCGAAATTGCCGACCTTAAAAGCGCAACGCTCGACGATGTAAAAGAGTTTTACCACACATACTATGTTCCAAATAATGCAACTTTGGTGCTTGCAGGCGACTTTGACATTGCCCAGGCAAAAGAGCTCATTCAAAAATATTTTGGCGAAATTAAAAAAGGCGGAGATGTTGAAAAACCTAAAGTTCAGCCTCTGACTTTCGAAGCCACAAAGAAAATGGTTTTTGAAGACGCATTTGCTAAACTTCCTCAAATTACTCTTTCATACCCTACCGTTGAACAATACAACAACGATTCTTACGCAATTCAATACTTTACAAGTCTTTATGCAAACGGCAAAAAATCGCCTCTGTACAAGATTATCGTAGAAGAAAAGAAACTTGCCCCTTCTGTAGGCGCATACAATATGTCACGCGAAATAGCAGGTTACACTCAGCTTTCTGTAAGAGCATTCGAAGGAGTGAATCTTAATGACGTATACACCGCCATTGGAGAGGCATTTGCAAGATTCGAAAAAGACGGTGTAGACGAACAGGAACTGCAAAAACTTAAAGTTATGCAGGAAGTAAACCTTTACAATCGTCTTAGCGGAGTTCTGGGAAAAGCCCTTATGATGGCACGCGACAACGAATTTGGTGGGACTCCGGATGAATCCTTTAAAGAACTGGCAAAATATCAGGCCGTTACTAAAGAGGATATTATGAGAGTTTATGAGAAATATTTCAAGGGACGTCCGTACTTTGCGTTGAGCATTGTTCCAAAAGGCAAGCCGGAACTTGCTCTTGCAGAATCCATCCCTGCTACCGTAGCAGTTGAGAATGTTGCAGAACAGACAATGAAATCAAAAGGCGGAAAGATTGTAGATGATGAATATGTGCGCACTACATCGGCAATAGACCGTTCAATTGAACCTGAATTCCTTCCTAATGCACCGGCAATAACTGTTCCTCCAATCTGGACAGGTAAACTTGCAAACGGAATGTCAATTTATGGAATAACTCAGAATGAGCTTCCTCTTGTTCAGGCAAATATTGCAATGAAAGGCGGAATGTTGCTCGACCCGGAGAAGAAAAACGGTGTTGGATTTATTACAGCAGCACTCATGAACGAAGGGACAGCACTCAAAACTCCGGAAGAACTGGAGAGTGCAATGGGACTTCTTGGAGCAAGAATCAGGTTCTATTCCGATACAGAAGGAATGGGAGTTTCAATCTCAGGATTGTCAAAGAACTTCAAAGACGTGATTGCTCTCACAGAAGAGATGATGCTTCAGCCAAGGTTTGACTCAGCAGCATTGGCGAGAACCAAGACACGCATTAAAGCTATGATTCGTCAAAGCTCAGTTGACCCTCGTTCAATTGCCATGGATGTAACCGGCAGGCTGCTTTACGGCCCGGAAGCAACCCTTTCCCTTGATGCTTATGGAACAGCGGAAAGTGTTGACTCTATTACAATGGACGATGTTAAGGCTTTCTACAATGCAAACTACAGCCCGTCAATTTCCAGCTTTACAATTGCAGGAGCCATTGACCAGAAAGAGACAGAGAAAATACTTGCTTCCCTTGTTGAAAAATGGAAAGCCAAAGATGTAACAATACCTGAACCAAAGGCAGGAGTTGCAGCAAAAAGAGGAACAATCTATTTTGTGGATTACCCTAATGCTCCTCAGTCTATGATAATAGTTAGCAAGACTTCCATGCCTTTCAACAGCCCGGATTTCTACCCTACCGCTATTGCAAACTACCGTCTCGGACAAGGTTCTCAGGGAATGTTGTTTGATGTACTCCGCCTGCAAAAAGGATTTACATACGGAGCATACTCAAACGTAATCGGAGGTGAGTATCTCAACCTCTTTATGGCATCTTCAAGTGTTCAGGGAAGTGCAACAAAAGAATCGGTTCAGATTTTCCATGACCTTATTGGAGGCTATGCCGAAACAATAAATGACGAGACACTTACAAGTACTAAAAACTCTATGCTCCGCGCAAAGGCTTCATCTTTTGAAACCGTGGGTGCATTAGTTTCCATGCTCGACAACATCGCTCGTTACAACCTTCCGTTTGACTATGTTAAACAACAGGAAGAGACAATCAAAAACATAACTCTGGATCAGGTAAAAGAGATTATCAGGAAAAATCTCAATATCGACGAAATGATATTTGTAGTTGTGGGTGACGCAAAAACCCAGATGAAACCGCTGGAATCACTCGGTCTTGGCAAACCGGTACTGGTTACAAGATAATATTGGTTCCTGAGTACAGGATATAATTGATCCATTGATCGATATTATTGATTTATTGATTCATTGACTATAGAATGAAGGCCGGCAATTAATTGCCGGCCTTTTTATTTCCATTGGCGCCAAACACACTACCTAAACGATTGATATCCAACAATATTCTCAGAACAAAGAGACATTATGTCTCTTTGTTCTGAGAAACTGCCTGGTTATCAATTAAGTACGGGAAAAGAGGAGCCACCTGTCCCAAAAATAAACCTCGCTGCGCAGCAGCACCATATCTTTTGCTCAATAAAAAAAATTAATTACCTTTGGCGTCCAGTTTTACCGATAGTAAATGCCCGGATGGCGGAATCGGTAGACGCGCTGGTCTCAAACACCAGTAGCTGCAAGGCTGTGCCGGTTCGATCCCGGCTCCGGGTACGAAAAAAAGCAGGTAGTGATACCTGCTTTTTTTTTTCAGTTTGCATCTGTCAAAATCTGTAAAAATATACCAAATATTATACGCGAGTGTAGTAAAGCTATTTAATTTATTAATACATTTGTTTTCAGGTATTAACATAAATAAATAATCATGAATTTTCTGTTTACAATCAAAACCATGGGTTTAATTATAGCTATGGTCTCATTTTTACAAGCATTGCTTGTATTAATTCGCAGAAAGCCAATTGTGCTTAATTCATCTTATCATTTTTTTACTTTAATTCCGATTTTGCTAATATCATATTTTTGTACAGGAGATTCTAATTTTATAATAAGTAACATTGTCATACTGTTTCTCTTGATATCATTTATTTTTATCATTAGCAGATTGTTCCGCGGGGTGACCATTTTTGGGAGTTCCGATGCCGAACTTCAAAATAAACTTGCAGAATATCTGAGTGATAGAGGAGTCGAATTCGAGCAGATTCCAACAACAATTTATATCAATAAAAAAAAGGTTACTCTGTCAATCTCTTTCAATGAAAAATACGGAACATCAGGTATCTCAATGAAAGGCAAAGTGGCAGACTTAACGGTTAATAATATAGTGAAGGAGTTACGACAAAAAGAGCTTAAATTCAGCTATATGTACCCAATTTATGCTGCTGTTAGCGGGTCTGTACTCTTGATTTCATATTTTATATTAACTAATATTTCACATTAATCGGAAGTGTATAAAATATTTAACACGAACGGCCCGGAAAAATCCTCGTCTGAGTACTTTTAAAATCACCAAAGCCTGTAAACTAGTCGTTTACAGGCTTTGGTTTTCTAAATTGTACTACTATGCATTTATCCGGCAATTTCGCCGAAAGCATTAAATCCGGGGTTTCTGTATAATCCTCATTACTAGCGAAACAAAATAAATTAATCCGCCATATATTGAAGGGATGAGCATTACTTTAATTCCTCCGGCAATAACGCTTGACGAAAGTCCTTGATTATGTGCAACTACATCGCAGATTTGATAGGCGCCCAAAAGCATATAAAGAATTCCGGAAATAAGGGCAATAAGTCCAAGCTCCTTTACCCAGGCGGGTGCTTTCCATGCAGCAAGTATCAACAGGATAAATTCAATGGTAAGAAGGGTCATTCCCAATGCGCCTCCTTCAATAAACAGTGTTCTGATTGACATAAGATTCTTATTTAAATGGTTTATACAAAGTTAACTTGCATTCATGCAGATTTAGAAAAACGGGCCTGCTGAATCCCTTCAAAAATTTGTCAAATCCCCCTTTCAGGCCAAATTCCTTATAAAACTCACTCTAAAAGGAGAATATGTTGCAATAATTAAGCTAATTTTGATACATGAAAAAATACTTCAACATAGTTTACTGGGCATTTGTAGTCTTGTTGTTAAGTGGAGTATTTATGAGTACCACGAAAAACTATTCTTCATCGCTGCTGCTTGCAGTAGCAATCTTACCGGGGGTGATTTTTGCAAAGTTTTTTATCTGTGATATCTCTTTTTCCAACAAGTGGAAGGGCACCTACCATTTGATATGTCTCGCGATGATTGTGCTTCTTGTTGAGTATTTGTCAATTCTTTTTGTAGATCTCTATTTGGTTAATTATGCTCTGGGTAAAAATGCAGATATAATTTTTAATCCCTTTTTCATCTGGTTGCTTACTGTCGCATTTCTCTCTCTGGAAAAGCTGCTTGAAAACAAAATCGAGTCAGGACAAGAGGCAGATAAATCCAGATTTATCGAATTCACATCAGACAGGAAAAGAGTTTCTCTCGAAATAGAATCAATTACATATATAGAATCCAAAGATGATGAGGTGTGGGTAAGAACCGTCACGGATACATCATACAGGACAAAGATGAATATCTCAAACTGGGAGATGGCTCTTGACTCTCGATTTATCAGGATTCACCGCTCATATCTGGTGAACAAGGCACACATAAGTAAAATCACTCCTGCTAAACTCTGGATTTTCGACAAATCTCTGGAAATATCTAGAAAATATCGGGAAAAAATATCCCGGGAAATTAGCCTATAGGTATATCGAATTACATTAGACCGTTTACAATATTGTCCTATTCAAAGCTGAAGATAAAAAGTCTTTTATATATATGTGCTCAACACCCTTGTAGGTGTTTTCAAAAGACCGTTCTCCCGACACAACAATTTTGGGATAATTGTCTTTTATCCTAAGCAGATTGCCAAACTCTCGATTAATAGTGTCTTCTTTCGACAACTCAGCCGCTACCTGCACATACAGCGTTTCGCCACCTTTTGTACATACAAAATCAATCTCTTCTGCTGTGGCAATGGTTCCTATTTTAACATCATATCCGCAATACAGGAGATGATTATAAACACTATTCTCCAATCGTTTGGCCCTGTCTTGGAGATTATATCCTGCAATAACATTGCGAATGCCCATATTCTCAAAGTAATACTTCTCTCCTCTTTCAAACAATCTTTTGCCCACAATATCATATCTTCCTACACGATGTACAATAAATGCATCAGCAAGTGCTATAGCATATTCATTTACCTGATTGGGAGATATATCAACCCGTTGGGATTTGAGAAAATCACTTATACTTTTGGACGAAAACAGACTGCCGATATTGTTTGCAAGAAACTTTATCAGCTGCTCCAAAAATGCTGTATTTCGAATATTCTTTCGCTGAACAACATCTTTTAGTACAATAGTGGAGTAGATACTGCTAAGATACTCCATTACGACTTCTTCCTGCATCGGCAGGTGAATAAGATACGGTAATCCTCCATAATGGATGTACGACTCCATTGACTTATCTTCATCAGGCAATTTGTGGAAATCCAAAAATTCCATATACGAAAGGCTATAAATCTTAAACTCAACATATCTGCCTCCGAGTTCATTTGCCAGGTCGGCCGAGAAAATTTCTGAGTTACTACCAGTTATATAGATGTCGTTATTGTCGTCTAAAGCGAGCGAGCGAATGGCTAACCTAAAATCTGTAATTTCCTGTATCTCATCTACAAAAATGTAATTCATCTTGCGATCAACCGATTTTGAGATAACATAGTCGTTTAACTCTTTGTAGGTTCTCATATCTGCAAACTCAACATCTTCTTTGTTGATATATATGATATTTGCAGTAGTATCTTCTTTGCGAATAACGTCCATAAGCTGGTAGAGGATGTAACTTTTGCCTACCCGGCGATGTCCTGTCATCACTTTCACAATAGACTGCCTCATAAATGGCTTTATGCGTGATATATAAGCATCTCTATTCTTTATAACTTTTGGAATTTTCATACTCGCGTTATATAGTTGTGATTATAATATATGACAAATATAGCATTTATTTTAATTATGATTATAATAAATAGAAATTTCATAAATTATTATGGTTATAATTATATAAATTTGCATTGTGTGAAATATCGTTCAGAAAAATCATATCTTTATGCACAGGAAAATCATTCGTGTTTGCATTATTCATAAACTCAAAACTAATTTTATGAAACGAGCATGTTCAATAAACGCAAACTTGAATGAAAATAATACATGCGAGTTCCATCAGACTATTAAAATCAAAATTATTTACTGATGAAAATAGATTTAACAGCTATCAGAATAAGGGAGATAGGGCCGGATGAGGTTGAACTTCTGACCAAATACAGAATGGCTTATCTCACAGAATTGCAGGGAGAACAATCTCCTGAATATCAGAAAAAACTTAGCGAAGAGCTGACCATCTTTTTTAAAGAAGCATTGGCCGAAAAGCGATTCTTCGCGTATATGGCAGAGCTTAAAGGCGAGATTCTCAGCTTTGGTGCAATGGTAATTAAGAAAATACCGGGAGATTTTAACCAGTCGTCTTACCTTGAAGGAGACATTCTGAATATGTATACAATACCTAACGTAAGAAGTAACGGTATATCGGCTATGATACTTCAGCAACTGATAGATGAAGCCCGTAACCGTGGTATCAGCAAAATCTCTCTTCACACCACTAAAGCCGGCGAAAAGCTTTACAGGAAATTTGGATTCAGCGAACCGGCATATCCTGTTTTGGAATTGATTACAACTATTTGATATCGTTCAAATACATCCGAAAGGTTTCTGAAAAATGTCCCGCCGGGGTAACTAAAAAAATGGCTTACAGTTTGTAAGCCATTTTTATTATCTCTCCCTCAATTTTCGGGATTATTTTGAACGCCAAGTCAAACTATTTCAAAGGCAGATAGATTTCTGTCCGCAACTTCTCAGGAGCAGTATTCATGGGATTGTTGCAGTATTTTTCATAGCAGCTTCTGTCGCCAAGAGTTTCATTGCTATTTGGAAGCCATTCGGAGTAAATCTTATCATATACTTCGCCCAGATGTTCGTAGGAACCGATATACGTGAATTTAGCATACTTTCCTCCTTCGATTGTCTTAACGCCAATTTCTTTTTTTGCCACAGCCGGTTTGCGGACAACCAGACAAATATCTGTACGCAATTTATTTACATCCGTAACATGAGGGTCGTCTATGTAAACAGCGATATGCTCAATACCGGCCGAAAAGAGTTTTTCACTCTTGACATACCCCCACAAACTTTGCCAGGCCGAACCGAAATCCAAACTTTTGTATTCTCCCAACAGGCGTATATATATTGCCTGTTTTGGTTCGATAACCGATATTACCGGTTTCTTAAGTTCTATTGTAACCGTTTTTCTTACAGGATCCATAATCTTGAATTTAATGTTTTTACGATAATTTATTGGAGAAATACCATAATGCTTTCGAAAAGCTCTGGATAAAGATGATGGCGTTTCAAAACCTATCCGATAGGCAATGTCCGAGATTTCATCATTTGTATAACGCAGCAATCGAGCTGCAGTCTCGACTCTTGTTCGCGCTGTGAAGGAATAAATAGGCTCGCCCAGGAAAGCTTTTGTTATACGATGAAAATGAAATTGCGAAAAATTTGCCATTGAAGCGAGTTTGCATAAGTCCATATCCTCGTCAAGATGCGACTCAATGTATTCAACTACTATGTTGATTCGTTTAATGTACTCGTTTCGTGTCGAATCGGAATTGTTCATCACTTCTCATATTTCTCAAGTACAAATATAGATTTTATGCAAATAATTGACTTCGCCAATGTTGCTAATATAAAAAATTGAACTAAAAAGTGCTTGAATCGGGGAATTGTTTGATTTTCATGGCATTTACAAGAACAATTGGTATAATTTTTGCTGCGTTTTGTGTAATTATACCGCTCCGTGTAAGAGATTGAGGTTGGTTCAGACTAATGTTCTTGAATTGTTTACTCTTTAATCTAAATATCATGAAAGGGAAATGCAGTTTTTTGGCTTACTCATTATTTCTGATGAGTATGTTTTTTTTATTCTCAACTGTTAGTGGATTCAGCCAGCCACAAAACAAAAAAGATTCTATAGAAATCGCGAGGAAAGCTAAGTTTGAGGTTGCTAAGGAAGTTTTGAAATCAAAGACCTTCGGAATCCTGCCTGATGACAACAGAACACAATACGACAGGAAAAATTTCATGGGGTTTGAAAATAATAAACTCATTTTACAGGGAATATTTGCCAAAAGCTCCCCAAGACACGTTTGTGAAGTAAAAAATTATATTTACAAATTAGAAGATAACGGAGATGTCACTGTTACTTTCGATTTCACAGGCAGAGTTACTTCCGGTAAATTTAAAATTATAATGCAAAATGGTGATAATTATGTAGAAATAATTGAAACCATAGGATTTAATGTAAATAATCCGGCCAGAACCCCATTTAAGCTTTATGGAGAAGTTTTCCCTTCGGATTCATGTAATTATATGGTAATTGCCAACGAAATGTAATTTTTCCAATACACAAAAAGCCTCCCGATCATCTGATTGAGAGGCTTTTTTATGCTGTACACCTAAGACAAACTATTCTGCTACTGCTTATCGTAACTGGAAATTTATAGATATAGCAAATTCAACATTTTTATCTTTCCACTCAGGTATTTGAAGTTCAGAAAGTTTATTTGCAATACGAAGACATTCTGCTTTAAGTGCCAAATGCTCTTTATCAGATTTAGCTACACTAGTAGAATTATTTTTGTAAGCAACAGCTATTATTTGTTCCAAAATTGGAACTTCTACTTTGCTCTTTTCTGTAAAGAATTTACAATCCTTTACTACTCCACCCTTATTCATTTTTACTACAACGAAAAATCTTCCTGTATCAGATAAGTTCTTTGCTTCCAAAGGGTAGAGAACATTTTTTGCTACAAACTTACTAATCTCAGCTTCTGAAGATTTTGAGAATAATTGTCCCTGAGAACCGTTCACTAATGTGTTTGATTCCGGTTTGAATGAAAACAGCACAAACAGGATTGCAACTACCGGAAGAATCATAATACTCTTCAGAGCCGCATAATTACGAGTTGGTTTTTTGTTAATCATGATAATTCTATTTTTAATTAAACTTGAAAAATTGTTTGCCAGAGGAATGTTCATCTGATATTTAGCGATGCTTAGCAGTTTATACTGATATTCTTTTACACTGGGCGCACTCTTTATTGTTAAGTTATCTGCCAGATATTCATGATTTAATATAACAGACCTTTTTATTAACCAGATAAACGGATTAAACCATAAAAACGGAATCAGCAATTCGGTTAAGAGCAGGTCAAAAGTATGTCCCTGACGGACATGAGCATTCTCATGCCTCAGTATCTCCAGGTAATCTCCTTCTTCATAAATTTTTCTCGGAATAACAATGTTTGAAAAGAAAGAAAAAGGCGGGTATTCCTTATCAGTAATAACAACTTTTGGGAAACCATTCTCCAGTATGGTTCCTTTCCTGATTATCATGCAGGTTTTGGCCAAACTAACCAATACCTTCAGCAGAATAATGCCGGTGACTGAAAAGTAGAGCCATAGCAGGAAATTGTTCAAGTCAAAAGAGGTAATCTTCTCCGTAACAGCTGCTCCAATATTTGAGCCCGATGAAATTAATACAATCACCGGATTTGTTGACACAGAATCGGCATGAGCCGGGAAGAAACCGGATATTTTCAGAAATGGCAATAATATTGATACCAGCAAAATCCCAATAAGCAAAATCCTGTTTCTACGATAAAAAGTATCCCGGCTGAACAGGAGAAGATAACAAAGGTATAGCACCATTGAAGCAACCGAAACCTTTAAGAGATATAAAATCAGATTATCCATTTTTTTCTCCCTTTTCAATGATTTCAATTAGTTTTTTTAAGTCCTCGGCATTTAGCTTTTTTTCATTCACGAAAAACGAAACAACATTTTTGTATGAGGAGCCAAAATAATCGCTTACAACTTCTTTCATAAATAATTTCCTGTACTCTTCCTTCTTTACACTTGGAAAGTATTCATGGTTTTTGCCGTACGCCTTGTGGTCCACATAGCCTTTCTCTTCAAGCCCTCGGATGAGCGATGAAAAAGTTGTATAAAGAGGTTTAGGCTCAGGATGAAGATTAATCAGTTCTTTAATGAAGCCCTTCTTTGCTTTCCAAAGGATCTTCATTGCTTCTTCTTCTTTTCTTGTAAGTCTTTTCATCTTTGTAACTGTTTTTACAAATATATAACGGATTTTTCAGTTATACAACTAAAAAACAAATATTCACAATTATTTACACAAGTGGCTGTATATTAGATAGTTTCTAAGAACAAAAAGAAATACAATCTTTTTGTTCTTAGAAATTATCACGTAATCAATGAATTAATCAAATGAGATTGTCGTGTGTCCCGTCCTGAAATAGGTTGACCAGTATTGATCATCGGAGATCCCCACATAGGGCTTAACACTCTGATAATGTGCAATATATTAATAGTTCAGGCGCTTGTAGCGCCTGAACTATTAATAACGCACATAAAATCAATTAAATAGAGCATGCGTGGGGATTCAAAAATTATGGTGCGTCTTCGCCGTGGGAAAGATAAGTTCCTGATTATGTGCAATATGCTAAAAACAAACAGACATTATGTCTGTTTGTTTTTAGAAAGCACTTGACAGTGTGGCAATTACGACCAGCCAACTCCCGGCGGCGAGTTGCAACATTTCTGAACATCTATTCAAATTACCAACTAATTGAATAGGGCGATTCGGACGGACGCAGCAAAGCGAAGGAGGACGCACAAGCCCAAAGAGATTAGTTGGCAATGTATTGATGCCGGAGAGGAAACTAATCGTTAATCCAGGAGCTGATTTGCAGCGGCTCCTTAATATTGTAGAACAGCGGCACTAACTGATTGATTATGTCGTGACCGAATGAACTGTTGGTGAAGTATATAAGGTGACTTGCGGGACGTCCCTTTTGGGCAGGAACGATTATGAAGAGGGCTTTGAAGTTGCCGTTATCGCCCCAATGAAATATTATATCGCCGAGCTCGGGATTCTTTTCGATGCCTACGCCCA
>Ga0209016_1002228_pt1 | contig 13407 bp, 15 predicted proteins | sample EPASupsiteSAE305_FD_187265 | JGI IMG/M metagenome (GOLD analysis project Ga0209016, IMG submission 187265) | Bioremediated contaminated groundwater microbial communities from EPA Superfund site, New Mexico - SAE3-05 (SPAdes) (version 2) | ecosystem: Environmental > Aquatic > Deep subsurface >...
ATGCCGCTTCCGTCGCTGCGGGGGCTGCTTCTTCCGCCACCGGGGTGGCAGCAGTGCAGGCCACAGCAGAGAACACCAATAGTGCGCACATAATCAAAACAACAAGTTTCTTCATGATTGTACCCTCCTTCTTTTATTTTATACCCCATCTCTGAGGTTATAAATACATTTTTGATAATCCCTATTGTTAACGCAAAAACTTCTTTTCAACAGTATCAGATTGGAAGCTGCGCCGCGATAGAAGCGCCGAAAGTCGGCTACTCTTTAACGTAACGCAGCGTATCCTTGATCGATTGCGTATGATCGTAGCTCGGCCAATACTCAAAGCCGAAGTAGCGGTCATACCCCGCCTCTTCCGCGGCGCGGATTACACGCGGATAGTTCGTTTCACCGAGATGCAACTCGTGCCTCCCTGGCACGCCCGCGCTGTGAAAATGCCCTATCGATGCAATGTTCTCCGAAATGTTGTTAACGAGGTTTCCCTCCATGAGTTGCATATGGTAACAGTCGAAGAGCAGTTTAATCGAAGGGCTGTTTACTGCTTTCACAATTTCAAAGCCGATATAGGAAGAGTCCAGGTAATACCCTTTATGGTCGCAAATGGAGTTGAGTGCTTCGATAACAATGGTAACCCCTTCTTTCTCGCAGAGTTCGGCAACACGCTTGAGGTTTTCAATCAGGAGCGCTTTCTGGCTGTCCGCTTTGCAGGTGACTTCCCCAGCGAGGCCAATGAATGTGCTGCACCCAATCTCTTTACCGAAGTTGATTGATTTCTTGACATTTTTTCTTACAATATCGTAGGCAAAGTTCATGCGGTAGGTCCATGCCTGATTCAGGCAACACGCGGCGACAGGAATACCCGCGCGTGCGGCTACACTGCCGATTTGCTTGGCATCGTAAACAGAGGGATCCCAGAACTCAACTGCGTCGAGTCCCAAATCCTTTGCCTGAATGATGCGTTCATAGAAGGAGCGATCCTCAAAAACAGGTTCGATACAGAGCGAATACTTCACGCACACAGCCCCCCTTAATATTAAGATGGATATCAGTTTTTTTCGTTGTTGGATCAATGGACCTAATAGAAATTTAGATTATTGATTTGCTGATTTATGAGAAATTCTTCCGACTAGGAGGAAACGCCTACATAGACGCTCCTCCCCCATGCAATGAACTATTAAGCAAGTACAGCTGCCACCTTGTTGATCGCATGCGCAATCATATCGCAGTCTTCATCCGTCATTTGCGGAGGAATATCCAGATGGATCACGCGGCCAAGCAGCTCCAGCGTATTGGGATTCATCGCCGGGTCATACCTTACCGGTTCGGATTTCTTGTGGTAGGGGCAATCCCACGGGCAGTTTACGGGTGTCGGCGTCTTCTGTTCGATGACATGCTTCCAGTGCGCATAGATGTGCCAGTCCGGAATGCCTGCGTTGAACACACTCGCTGCCGCGACACCTTCTGCCTTGAGGGCGTTGGCAAACGGTTCTACCTTCTCTTTTGCGTCGAGATAGAACATCAGGCAGATGCCGGTATCGCCTTCGGGATCGTTCACGGGACGAATCTTGATGCCCTTGGTGCCGGAGATGCCGTCGATGATGCGCTTCTGGTTTTTGCGCATGCCAGCGACCAGCCCGTCAAGGCGACCAAGCTGCGCGAGCATCACGGCGCCCGTGAGTTCGCTCATACGGAAATTGGAGCCGCAAAAAAGCTCGCCTTCATATCTCTGCTCGGCAAAACGATCGGGTCTCCAGCAGGCTGCCGTATCATGATAGCTCATAGAGCGATCGTAGATGCGCGAATCGTTGGTGATCACCATGCCGCCTTCGCCCGCAGTGATGGTCTTGTGATACTGGAAGGAGAAGCAACCCGCGTCACCGATGGTGCCGAGATACTTGCCCTTGTAGGTGCCGCCGACGGCCTGCGCGCAGTCTTCCACAACGATGAGGTTGTGCTTTTTTGCGATAGACATGATCGCGTCCATGTCGCAGGGTACGCCACGCATATGCACAGCGACGATGCCTTTGGTCGCGGGCGTGATCTTCTTTTCCACGTCAGCGGGATCCATGGTGAGCGTTTCATCCACCTCTACAATAACTGGGATGGCTTTAGCGGCGACGATTGCTGCACATGAGGCAAAGAACGTATAACCAGTGACGATGACTTCATCGCCCGGTCCGACGCCGCACGCAGTCAAAGATGCAATCAACGCGCCGGTACAGGAACTCGTTGCGAGGCCGTGGCGCGCGCCAAGCTTTGCTGCAAACGCTGTCTCGAACGCTTTGACCTTCGATTCACAGTTTGCAGGACCGTAGTACCGAAAAAGATATTTGTTGTCGAGTACTTCGAGAACCTGCTTTTTTTCTTCGTCACCGATTTCCAGTCCGCCCGGATACATCGGGAAATTCGGCGTCGTTTTCGCCTTCGGTCCACCGTGTAATGCTAATTGCTCCATGATTCTTCCCTCCGTAGTGCTTGCGTAATAATTTATTTTTTGTGTGTTATGATGTGTCTGATGCCATGATTATAAAGGTGCGCGTTTCGTTTGTCAATAAAAATATTCAAACGTTTTAAATACATTTTTTTCATGCATAATTATCGACACATTCACCTATTGTCGCGCTTTTTTAAAGCACACTTGTCAATTTGATTAAAACTTATTCTCTTTTTCTAAAATGTTTTCTTATGTATGTGTATCGTTGTGCAAATTCTCTGTAGAAGCGTCGATTCCCTTTACAAAAAACGATTTACAATATACAATAAGTGAAAAAGAATTTTTTAGCATCGGGGGCCGCATGGCAAAGCTCACCATCATCGATATCGCAAAAATTGCAGGCGTATCGCCTTCTACTGTCTCACTCGTAATGAATAAACGCCCCGGCATCAGTGTGGGAACGCGCCAGCGTGTGATGGACGTAGTCGAGCGAATGAATTTTGCGCCTAGCCAGAGCGCGCGAAGTCAGATATTAAAGAGCACTCAAAACATCGCTGTTTTGTTTAACATGAACAGCCATCCGCTTGAGCATCTCTTTCAGGAGAGTTTGAACAAAAACATCCTGCGCTACTGTACGGAACGTGAGTTCAACCTGGTATTTGTTGCCTGTTCATTTGAGGACGATTCTTCGCCAGTCACGCTCCCTAATATCCTCCGTTCACGAGGTGTGGATGGCGTTATTTCCTACGGTTATGTACCGGTTTCAGTCATCACTGCTCTGCAGGATTTGGAGCTACCCTATTTACTGTTGGATAGCCATCAACTCCCAAACCATTGCATGAGCTTACATGTGGACTACTATATGGCTTCGCGGCTAGCCATGCATCATCTTATGGCAAACGGGCACACTCAAATTGCCTATATCGGCAGTAATTTCCCGCCGCTATACAGCCAGCAGACCTTTGAAGGATACCGCAGTGTGCTAGATGAGTCAGGTATCGATGTTCCGCTGGGCTGGATCCAGATGCAATCCCGCGACAGTGACGACGAGGACAGCGCAACCAAGCAAATGCAAGCAATCCTGCAATCAGGCAAGTTACCAACTGCGGTTTTTTGCGCGGCAGACATTTACGCTATAGGAGCTATGCGCGCCATAAAGCAGGCGGGACTTCGCGTGCCGGAAGATATCTCTATCATCGGCATTGACGATATTTTAATCAGCTCCTATATCGACCCACCGCTCACAACCGTTCGCATAGATACTCACCGTCTTGCTAAACAAGGCTGCGATATATTATTCGAAAGCATTCGAATCGACGAGGTACTAACCGCACATGAAGATTTTCAGGAATTTTCTATTGTTGAGCGCGAAACAGTCATTTCGCTTAAATAGCAAATAGTTCTAAAGAAATTCATCGCTATTGATCTGTGTTTGTATTAATTGCACACTTTCTAAAGAGGAAAAGATTCAGATCAGAAAAGGAAGAGGGCGAGGAGATAAACATCAGTAATCACTCCGAAGAGTACACCGCAATTGCGCTGTAATGTTTGACACAAACTATCTTTTATCAAGCTCTTGCACCAGCGCATAATTTCTGATCCTATTGATAATTCACCTGAAATCTCAATCCCCGCTACATTATAGAACACAAACCGTATTCCCCCGCTTCTCCCTACTATCCCCTTCTCCACCATAACCGTCCAAATGGTGTCGTCCCATTCTTCAAGAACCTGCGGATTCATCTTTTACGCGCGGATTAACAACGACATTGCTTTGTCCTGCTGCTGGCGCGACGTTCGTTCCTCTTTTCGCTTTTCCAATTCACAAATTAAATCCTCATAGCGCTTAGTCAAGCTATCGTATTTCTTCAAATACTCCACCTGCAATTGAGCAGTCGAGGAGTTTTCTTTGACTAACGACCTGACCATCTCGGCAACTATCTCGCATTCCTCGCTAAAACGCGAAATTTCGGCATCAATCCCTCTCAAATCCGTCAACGTCCGGCGCATCAGTTCACTTTCCGCAATGACCTGAGTTTAAATCGCCATCAACTGGTTATACGCTATAATACGCGATTTCTTACTGTGTAAAACAAATCAAGATCTCAGAAAACGAATGAGCATAGAAGGTATGCATTAGTACACAAATCTGACACAGATGACATAACCTGACACAACACGACACAGCATCTTATATTAATCAAACCCGCATAAAATCAACGTTTTTCGATGATGCATAACGTTGAATAACACTTTTTTCGCGGCTCATAACCCGGAGGTCGTTGGTTCAAGTCCATCCCCCGCAACCAAATAAAAACCGCCCGATTCGGGCGGTTTTTGCGTTACTTGAGGATTATATTTTGGCACGGAAGAGGGTCAAAACCTACTAGCTGATGTTTATTTGATGTTTATCAGGATGTTCAGTCGTAAAAAGCGATTAACGATTATCACTGCTCATGGATGAACTTCAGCATCGTTATAGCATTTCTTCTAAAACCTCCGCCGCTTTCTCATCCGCAGTTCGAATCGCGTGCGAGTAGATGTTAGCGGTAGTCGAGGTCTGTGCATGGCCTGCACGATAACTGACCGTTTTCAACGGAATCCCCGCCGCGAGTAGAAGAGTGATGTTTGTGTGCCGCAAGGAATGTATCGAGATCTGCGGTAGGTCGGTACGCGAGATGAAATCGTGAAACCAACCCGATATGCTGTCCGGATGAACCGGAAAGCCATCATCCTGTACAAAAATTCGGTCGCTTTCTATCCATCGATCACCCGCCGCGATTCGCTTCTTTCTCTGCCATTTGCGATGTTCCTTCAGCAGTTCGAAAGCCTGCTCCGGCAGCTTGATCGTACGAACGGAGGAATCCGTTTTTGTGCCTTTTGTGAAAATGCCTTTGCCGAAGAGATACTGAGACGTCCGGCAAATGGTGATCATGTTGTTTTTTAAAGTCGATATCCTTCCACTCCAGTCCACATAGCTCTCCGCGGCGTAAGCCGCTGAGCAGGAAGAACCGTATCATCACCTGATTCTGGTATGGTTCGTTATCCAACAGGCGAAGAAGCATCGCGGTCTGCTCTTCATCAAAGTGTTTCGCTTCTTTGCGCTCGAACTTCGGCGGTTTCACTCTTCGCGTCGGATTGTCGGAAATCACCTGCCAGAAAACTACCTGATTGAGGAGAGCTGAAATCAATCGATGGTGGTGGTTGATTGTCTTCCCCGCTAACTGTTTTATCGGTTTTGTGGATTCGATCCCATCCTCAAAAGAAATGCCAAGTATATTGCAGGCTTCCTGTGCGATTCGGGTATCCACTCCCTGACCCCTGATCAAGCGGTATATCGTGTTCACGTGGCATCCTGCTTCGTCTGCCAGTGCCTGTCGCGTTATGCCGGATAGTTCGAATGCGGAAAGCAGATGAGGCGTTGCTTTGAACGAGACCCCGCTTTGATTCTCAGCGTAATGCAGGCTGGCGTAGAATGCTACCAGGTGATGCGGCTGAAGCTTGTCCAGCCGGATGTGTCCGATCGCCGGGAGGATGCGTTTAAGCAGATCATCATATCGAACAAGTGTCTTCGGTGCGAGGTTCGGTTCTGCGTAGTCGCGTCTCCAGCGATCCACAAACTCCGCAAATGTCACGTGTCCATCCAGCACCTGCCCTGAGCGTACTTTCCTCTCGAACAACGCCGCCTGCAGGGTGAGCTCTTCCTTGATCTGTCGCTTCGTCATACCGGGTTCAGGGCGCTATGTCATGAGCTTTCGCTTCTGTCGGCCATCCATACCGTAGCCCTCGCTCACCATGATCAGATACTCGCTGTTTCGTTCCGTAATCGTTGCCATTGGATCCGCATCCTCCCTTCTTCTGTCATTTGACATGTTCGCTCTTATCGAACCTACAATCAAGTTCTTTTCTGATGTTTATCGTGGAATTTAGCAGTTCCCATCCATGCATTTTACCAGATAGTCCTGCAGCAGATCGATATCGATCAGATACTTCTTGCCGCATTTTCACTCGCGGTATTTTCCCTGATATAATTAGGCAACAAACATAGTTGGCTGAGATTGCCGTATTAGGATCCGCTTCCTTGATGTAGGCATACACTTCAGAAAGTGTACGCATACGAGGGATGCGAATTATAGTTCTTTTATCTTCTGACATTCATTTTCCCCTTTCAATTTTCACTCAATTGTTCCGCAGCATCTGTTTTCACATCAAATTGGCTGATATCATTTCAAATATTTCCCCAGCCCGGTGGCTGTCACTTTCGTTTGTTAAAAAACCCAAGTAATTCACGTGAAAACCTTGTCAAATCCGTGTGATCGTCCATCAAGTTTATATTTACCCTAATTCTTGTTTTTTCTGATTTCTAACATTCTTTTTGAGATAATAACCCTCTGCTCGTCAGTCAACGTTCTTTTCCTCGGTGGCTTAACGCTGAACCACGTCTTCGGAACGAGCGCAACCAGATATCCGCCATTGGTCTTTGGCTCCTTGATAATGGTTGCTTCGTCCGGTCTTGTGTCTGCAAAACCGGTCATTCTCCGTACCTCTCGTTTCATGTTGGTCGTGAAGTAACCTCTGGTATCGCGTGCCGTCCAGTCAAATCCAATTTCTTTGATTACTTCCAAGGCTTACCTCCTTTCTTTATTTGATTTTTTGAACGGTTTGTTTTACTTATTCCGGTTCAGAAATATTGGATTCTGCTATCTCAGCATTCATTATTTCATCCGGGTTGTTTCCAGATATCGCGTCCATTCATGTTTCCACAGCATAGGGATATCCCGCGTTGCCCCGTGCCTGTTCTTGCCGATAATCAGCGTTGCTTGCTCCGACTGTTCATGCTCTCTGTGCAGTAGCAGTATCAGATCCGCATCCTGCTCTATATTCCCGCTGTCGCGTATATCCGCTATCGTGGATCGCCGCCCGTCTGCATTTCTGTTCAGCTGTGCGAGCGCTACTACCGGGCACTTTATTTCTTTCGCCAAAACTTTCAATCCCCTCGTTGCTTCGCCGATCCGTTCGTTCTTGCTGTCGTTCTTTCCTCCGGGCAGCCTCATGAGCTGCAGATAATCTACAAAGATACAATCCAGCGATCCTGCCCGTTGTTTGTATTGGTACGCATTTGAGACAATCTGATCGACGGATAAGCTGCCTCGATCGTCGATGCACAGCTTCCAGTTCCATACCTTTTCCTGTGCGTTTATGACCAACCTTGCAAGGTTCGGATCCTTCTGCGCCTTATATTTGTCTACCAGCGCTTCAGAAAGATTGATCCTCTCTGCGATCTCCAGCGCACTCATTTCAATCGAGAAGTAGGCACACGCCAATCCCGTTCTGCACATGTTCGCCGAGATGTTGCAGGCTAGCGCTGTCTTCCCGATTCCAGGGCGAGCTGCGATGATCACGAGATGGCCTTCACGGAATCCCCTCGTCACCGCGTCCAATCCAGGATAACCTGTCTATTTCCCGCGAGTCGTATCTCCGAGCCTGTTCGTTACTTCCGGCAGCAGGTCACCTAGCATTTTGATATCCGCCGCTCCAATCGCGCTGACCGAATCCAATGTTGTTCTCGCTTCAGCCATAAATCCGTCGGATCCGTTGCTCGCAATGGAAATCGCCTTTTTCATGCCGGCCGTGAAAATGCTCCGCTTCCTTGTTTCATGCATGATGTCGATGTATGATTTGGTATTCGCCGCAGTAGGAGTAAACGACATAACATCCGCGAGGTAGACCACTGCTTCAACTTGATTCAGAAACTCCATCCGCTCCAGTTCGGAAGTCAGCGTGACCAGATCGATGGGTTTTGAGCATTTCCATAACGATCGGATCGCGAGAAATGTGTTCCTGGTCTGCGTGGATGTGAAGTCCTCCGGAACCAGTTCCCCGCAGATCAGCGGAACAACGGATGGCTCGATGATTGCTGCGCCAAGAATGGAATCCTCATGATTCATGTGATCAGTCTCCCTTTCTCATCCAATTCGAGTATGCGTCCTTCCTGAGAATGCTTATCCTTCATACCCCATTTCTCACGCGCCGCTTTCCGAAGTACGAGATTCCAGTTTTTCCACTTGTTCTTGTTCTCTGTCATTGCTGCGCTTTCATCGATGTAAGATATTATCCTTTCTGCTTCAATCTGTCCCAAGTCAGCAGTCAGTTGTTTGTATTCCTCGTCTGCGAGTTTGACATATCCGTACTCCCCTCTTGGAAGCCGTAGCGCACTTAAACTCTTATCTGTATTTATATCTGGTTTATTATCTGGTAATGGTTGCTCACTTTTGAGCAATGGATTGCTCAATTCCGGGCAATGGATTGTTCGTTTTTCGACAATGGATAACACCGTTTCGGACAATGCAAACCAGCGTGTTCTATCCCGCCCGACTTCGTTAAAGTTGCCGACCAGAATCGCGTCCTGACCGCGTAACGACTGAATCATCCGGTCGACCTTCTGTCTGTTCCAGAACGGGAAGATCAATGTAAACGCTTGCGCGCTGTTGTATGTCCAGTATCGACCGTCATGAAAATGCTTTCCATTCGCCGCATTCTTCTGAATCCAGAAATACAGGTGGTTCAGCAGCACCGCTTCCTCAACTCCGTACTTCTCTGCGAGCTCTACGCTGAATGTGTAGTCCATATCGTCACCTTACGTTCCCGGTTTGATTCCAATATCAGTTGTGTCATCGCTGTTCCTCTGTCAGTTCATTGATGATCGCCCTGATGCTTTCCTGTTCCTCCGGCGTCATTTCATAACGAAGTCTGCGTGAAAAGTTCCCATCTGTGATTCGTAGTTTATCCGCTATTTGCCACAGCAGAATTCCTTTCGATTTCGCCAATTCCCGAATCCATTCGATTTTCAAATACACCCCTCTTTTGCTGGCTTTCCTTATTCACGGTGAGATAATTCATCTGTGGAACGGTTGTTGTTGCGTTCCATATTGATATACTAATACAAACATATGTTTGCGTTCACCTGTTTCACAGTGAATGGGGTGACAAAAGCGTACATGTTTGAAGCAGCCTATATATCAACATAGAATCAGCAGAAATTCACACAACGTTTCAAAGCCATGCGAATAAAGGCAGGTTATAAATGCGAAAAACCCATATCAAACCACTTAGTTGCTTTGTGGGTTGATATGGTTTTCTTATGGTTCGTTATGATAGCTTTTGCTCTAGGAAATTTCTTGTTATATTAGAAAATAGTCAGCTTTGAGATGCTCTGCATGTAGGTAAAAACTCTCGTTTGTTTCTTCAGGCATCACTGCCAGAAAAATCGAAAAACGCCCTGTTTGCGAAGTATTTCCCGGATTCATATCCAAGTTAAACTGCTGCATTACCCTTTAGTTTTTCCCTATACCCCTCTTTGAATATCGCGCATAGTTGGAAGAGCCTGTATCCCCCGGTCGTCAGATAGTGCTAGGTAAACTGCCCTGAAGGGGGGTATATATACCATTCCCACTGTAGCAAACATTTTGAACCGTTCAAATATTCCAAGATACCGAAAACGGCCTAGATTCCCAGTCCGGTCTGCCGACGAACAAACCACATATCGAATCCTTCAAGGACAGTTTCCGAGGTGAATGTCTGATCATGAATTGGCTTGTGTCTCTGAAGAACGCCAGATACAAAGTAGCGCGCTGGCTAAGAGACTACTACAAGTATCTTTCACACAGTGTCAATCATTCATAACTTACCGAGTTTAGCCAAGCCCACTCAGAGGCAGTCAGAACATCGTTTTATTCTTACTTCAAGCAGGGGTATTCTTTGGTAACAATTTATGTTTTGCTCTTGCAACTTACGAGTTCGCAACGTTCTCTATGTTTTCGGCAGCCGATTTGTCGGGTATTTTTCCGAACCACGCAACAGGAGATGCGGCGAGAGAATGATGCGCTTCGACATCTGATCCTTCGGTTTTCTCTTTGTCTTGATTTGATCGACAAGCAGCATCGCCGCTTCAACTCCCATCTGTATTGTCGGGCGTAACACAGCGCTGATGTTGATATTGCCCGCGCCAAAGAAGTAAAAATCATCAAACGAGATAAGCGCTATATCATCGGGAATCTTTAGGCGTTTATTGTTGATCGCTTCAAAACAGCCAACAGACATCAGGTTGTTCGAAGAGAATATTGCGGTGACATCTTTCTTTGTTTCGAGCAGTTTCGAAGTAAGCTCGTATGCTTTGTCCTGTTTGAAGTTGCCATAGAGGATATACTCTTCCTTGATGGGGATGTTGTTCTGCCGCAGCGCTTCCAGATACCCTTCCAGACGATCCAAACCGGGTTTCGACGTGATTAACCCGGCAATGATCGCAATCTCCGTATGCCCGTTGTCGATCAGCGTCTGAACTGCATCCAAAGTTCCGCGAAAGCTGTCAAGAAACACGCCGTCAAAACCGGAGAATTTTATGTCGCGGTCTAGCAGGACGATCGGCATGCCGAGGCTGTTAAATTCACGCAAATACTCAGCATTATACTCGACCGCGCTCGATACTGGCGTAATGATGAGCCCTCCCACCTTTTGTCGGCGCAGGGTTTGTAGCGATCGTATTTCAAGCTCCGGGCTTTCGTCCGTATCACAGATGAGACAGTGAATATCATTCTGACGCATGACCTTCATCATGCCCTTTATTGACTCGCTGAAAAAAGGATTATTGATATCCGGCACCACAATGCCGACCACATCGCTAACCATCTTATCATAATTGCCCTTGGTCTTCTTTGGTATTTTATACCCCAACTGTTTTGCGGCATCAAGAACAGCAGCCCTCTTGTCTTCCGCAACATAACCGGAATCATTAAAGACCCTTGAAACCGTTGAAATTGATACATTTGCTTTTGAAGCTATCTCTTGAATTCGAGACATCTTTGGGCTCCTTTTCGAGTCAAAAGGCGAATGATTCCTCTTAGATATTCCTCTGCCTAAATAGCACGTTCTAGTCGATCGGTGAAATGCAGCGCTTTCCGTGAAAATCGATGATATGCAAATTCATTTTACCTTAAAAAAGTAAAACTGGATAGAATCTATTCGGTTCCATCCAGTTCATTTTTAATCTTCGGGTTTTACTTCCAGTTTGATTGGATAGTTGCCAAGGTATTTCAATTTATAACCGTTTGCCTTGTATGCCTCGTAGTCAAAGGTGTCTAGTTCATCGATCGCTAACTTATGGAACTCATAGAAGTTTGTCCACCATTCGTACCCGCTGCCCAAAGAGGCATTCAGATATACGTCGGCAATGTCACAACCCATCTTTGGCGCGACGTAAAACGCACCCATTGCCAGAACATTCACACCGTTTCCGGTGATAGCGCGCAGCGCCGCGGGAACACTCTCCACAACACCCGCATGGACGCGCGGGCACTTTGACGCCGCGATATGAATCCCCATACCGGTCCCGCAGAATGCCAGCGCACGCTCATATTCGCCTTCGGATATCTTCGCTCCAAGGCGCAGGCCAATCCGATGAAACATATTCTCGTCGCTTTCAACGGATAGATCCGTAACGCCGACGTCTTCGATCTCCCAGCCCTTCTTTTCCAGGTGCGCAACAACCGCTTCCTTCAGCGGATAGCCCGCGAAATCCGCACCGACAACAAGTTTTTTGTCTTTGACCATTTTCATCGTAACAATCTCCCACATGAGTCGCTCAACGTTTGCTCCAGTTCAGTTCCATCCGGAATGCACCACATGAAACGCAGCGTTTTAGGATATAACCCCCGCTCGCGCTTACGCTTACGCTTCGGCCGGTATGGTAACAATCTGCACCGAAGCGCTGCATCCAAGTCGATTTGCACCGGTGCCCAACAAAATAGAAGCGGTTTTTGCGTCCTTAATCCCGCCGTCGATTTTGATGCCTATCCCAGGGCCAACGATGGAACGCACGAATTTGACGTCGTTCATGCAAGCTTTCGCGCCGGTCAGCGCGTTGGAAATCTTCACGTAGTCGGCACAGCTCTCCCTGATGATTGAAAGTGTTCTCAGTTTCTCTTCGTCCGTCAAGAGCCCCTGCTCGTAGATCGCCTTGACCTTCGCCCGTCCGCCCGCGACAGAGATCATCTCCGCCAAATCTTTTTTGACCGCGTCAAAATCGCCGGACTTGATCGCGACGATCTGCAGCGAAACGTCCAGTTCCGTCGCGCCATTCAGAATCGCTTCCCGAATCTCCGCACACTTCGCCTTGGTAGAGGCAGCGCCGTGCGGAAACCCGACCGGCACGCAAATGCCGACATTGCATCCGTCCAGCCGATCTTTCGCCAGACTGACAAAGTAAGGCGAAACGCAAACATTCGCAAAACCGAACTTGAGCGCTTCCTCGCAACCCTGCTTAATCTTTTCCGCGGATGTGTCCGGGTTCAGCAGTGAGTGTTCCAGCGAACCTGCCAGCTCCAATCCGGTGAGCATTCTTGCTCGTGCGGGTTTCGCGCCATCCGCCAACTCGGTAGGTGCCAGGCGCGCATAAACCTCTTGCGTGACTTTCGCCACAATCGCTTCAATATCCAAGTGTCTTCACCTCTGCTTGTTACGGTTTGCGTATCGTCACGCCATCGATTGAGTAGTGATCTAAAACACCGCAGATCGTCCAGTCGGCAATCAGTTCATCATCGTTGAAAAACATCTTTGTCGCACCGCCATCCACATTGACCAACACAAGATCACCTACGCCCGCATTCGCTGCGTCGAAGGCGATCTGGCGTGATTCGATCGGGTTCCCGTTTAAATCGACAAACTCAACAATCATGAGTTTATGCCCATGAAACTTTCTGTCCTTGATTGTTGAAACTACATTGCCAACTACTCTAGCAATCCTCAATTTGTGGCATCTCCGATCCTGTTCTCGTCAAAAAAACGATACACGGTTTTCTGTTGCCGCAAGTTATTTCGGCAGAATACCTTCCACATCCTCATGCGGACGCGGAATCACGTGGACGGAATACAGTTCTCCGACGCGCTTTGCGGCGGCGGCACCCGCTTCGACAGACGCT
>Ga0209016_1002232_pt1 | contig 13377 bp, 12 predicted proteins | sample EPASupsiteSAE305_FD_187265 | JGI IMG/M metagenome (GOLD analysis project Ga0209016, IMG submission 187265) | Bioremediated contaminated groundwater microbial communities from EPA Superfund site, New Mexico - SAE3-05 (SPAdes) (version 2) | ecosystem: Environmental > Aquatic > Deep subsurface >...
TCCGGCCAGGAGGATGCACGTTATTAACAGGAGGATTGTGGCTGCGGATTTCATGCTGGTACTAAGGTTGGGTGGGGTTGGGGATGAAGGTGAGGGATGGGGGTGGATGGGAAATGTGAAATTATAGAATAAGGAGTGAAGGTGTGTGAAGAAAATGAATGACTACTTATTTCATATGAAATAATCATTTATTTACTAATGTTGTCTGTCAGAAGGACTTGAAGAATATGGTTGAATTAATTGTTACTCTTCCAAAATATGGTGGTGATGCACCATCAAAAAATGTTTGGTCAAAAATTCAAGCCACATTTCCGGAGTTAAACGGGGTGTGTTACTACATGCACCCAATTCTAAAAACACGTTCTGGCACGATTCCAGAATTTACATTATTGACACAAACGCATCAACCGGTTGTAATCCGTGTTCTGCCATATCAAATAACTGAAATTTCAAATATCAACGAAAATATCTGGACTATTAACAATGAAGAAATCGATTCTCCTATACAAGAGGCTGAAGATTTCGTATTTCTCTTAAATTCAAAGTTCGGTAATGATCGCGACTTGAGAAAAAGATTGAAACCCTATTGTATCTTAGCACTTCCGCTTATAACGAAAAAGGAATTTGAAATAAAATTTTCAGAATCATTAGATGAACATAAAGTAATTTGGAAAGATAGCGATATTAGTACTCTTCTTGAACCAATAACTCCAAATCTTCTTGAGGAGGAATGGCGTCTAACACGGTCAATTATTCAAGGTATCAACCCATTAACCAAAGGAGGTGGTCTGAAGCAAAGAGATGCTAAAACATTAGGAGATGCAATCAAAGCCATCGATTCTTTTATCGCCGTACTGGATGATGAGCAAGAGAAAGCCGCTCTCCAAATAGCACCTGGACCTCAAAGGATCCGTGGAATGGCTGGAACGGGAAAAACAGTTCTTCTGGCCATGAAAGCTGCCCACATTCACCAAAGATTTCCAGAGAAAAAAATTCTTTTTACTTTTAACACCCAGAGTCTATATAATCAAGTTCAATCATTGATTACCAAATTTTATAGATTTCATAGTGATTCAGTACCAGATTGGGATAATTTACACATTAGGCACGCATGGGGAAGCTCTCGGAAAGCTGGAGTGTATTATGATACCTGTAAAAATTTAGGAATTCCTACGATGGCTTTGTCTCAAGCTCGTAGCATATCTTGGAAAAATCCTTTTATCGCTTGTTGTAATCAAGTGTTGTTTAAAAATATTGAGCCAATTTATGACTATATTATGGTTGATGAAGCTCAGGACTTTCCTCCAGAATTTTTTCAGTTATTATTCAAGCTTACTCCAGAACCCCATAATATTTACTGGGTATATGATGAACTTCAGAGTTTGTTCGGCGAAAAAGTTCCATCGCCAGAAGAATTATTTGGGCTCAACGAAACAGGAAAACCAAATGTAACTCTTGAAGGCGAAGCTTACCCAGGAGGAATTGAGAAAGATTTTGTTCTTCATCGTTCTTATCGATGTAGCCAACCCGTTTTAATGCTAGCACACGCGATTGGCCTCGGTTTTTATTGTCCCGAAGGTCCCGTTCAAATGCTTAGTAAAAAAGAATCTTGGGAATCTTTTGGATATGTAATTGAAAGCGGAGATTTGGTAAAAGATGAGGAAGTTGTTATTTCCCGGCCTGAAAAGAATAGCCCAAACCCCATTATTGAGGTCTATAAGGGGGATCAACAGGTAATAATTTCTGAGACATTTGATGACAGAGAAAAGGAATTTGATTGGATTGCGCACTCAATTTATAACGACATAACTATTGAAAAGGTTCTTCCAGAACATATTTCTGTGATCTGTCTCGACGCTCTAAAAATGAAGAAATATTTACCTCCAATTCAAGAGCGACTATATGCACTTGGCCTTCATTCCGCTATTCCAGGTCTCGTCGATGATAGTTCAGCTTATGCAGAAGATGGAAGGGTGACACTATCAACGGTAATGCGCGCAAAAGGAAATGAATCCTATATTGTTTATGTATTCAGTTTTGATGCACTCTACGATTATGTTGAATCATTACAAAACCGCAATCGTGCCTTTACCGCATTAACTCGATCGAAAGCTTGGGTCCGGATAAGTGGTGTAGGAACCGGAATGAAAAAAGCAAAAAATGAGATTGATAGAATTTTGGCAGATCAACCAAAATTTAAATTCATTTTCCCTGATATGGAAAAAATCCGAGATTTAGACGCTGAAATTGCTCGGAGAAAAAGGGACATTCGTAAAGCTCGGGACAATCTGACGGGATTGACCGGGATAGATTTGAAAGCAATTGATGCACTTGCTGACCAAGACCCCGAGTTATTCGATAAAGTTAAGAAAATGCTCGAAGAGGTGGCAAAAAAGCGTGAATCTTAATGAAACTTACCAATCTCTTAAAACAACATTACTCGCTTGGCCACACCTTTTTGTCAATCGAAGAGATAAAAAAGATGAGGAAAACCATAAAATTTCTTGGAGTAACTACACTCGAAGAAATCTTGTAAATAATATTCGTAGGTCCGATCTAATCGAGATGGCAAACACTGGACAGTATTCTTTTCAGATGATTACAGATGGATCTCTCTTTCAGTTATATTATGAATTCAACAATTATGATCAGATTCTTAGTGTTGCCAACCTTGCGTACTATAGCACCGGCGAACTTTCATTAGATAATTTTCAAGAACTGCAATATTTAGATAATTGCTCAACAGAACCCGATCATGCAATCTCAATGAGTGAATCCTCAGATTGTTCTGAAAATCCACTTATCGCTTGGATGCGAATAGATTATTCGCCACATAATTATTGTCGACCACTTCATCATTCTTGCCATTTTCATTTCAGTCAATTTCCGAATGCAAGAATTTCTTTGAATGCAGTCCCTTCTCCCCGACAATTTATCGAGTTTATTATTGCTTTAAATTATCCACATCTTTACACAACGTATAGACTTAATCATACACACGAGCCGAATGATTTGACACAAATTATGACTTATAATTCGCCCTGTTTCCCATCAATTGACAGTAATGTCTACAATATTCTTCCTTATCTTCGCATACCCAATCATTAGTTATTTGAGAGAAAATTTTAGATTAATTTTTTTTCAGAATAATTCTAATTATTAAATCATCAATTTTCTATCCAGATATCCAGGGAAATCTTATTTTTTGATTTTACATACCGAGTAGGCTTAGCCAATTTTTTCACATCTCCCTTTTTAATCGCAGCCGAAAGCCATTCTCTCATCTGTTTTAATTCGACATTGAATCCAGTGGCAAGTTCCTTTTCGGTTTTCGGCTCAGCAAGTTCCTTTTCAATGTAGGGCCAGACTATCGGGAGCAAGTCAGTAATTTTTTGATTTGTGATATCCTGCTGAAATATTTTTACATTTTCATCGAATTTCTTGATGACATCTATCTTCAATATGGGTTCAACAATTTCGTTTTGTTTTTGCCCAAATTCTATTGATGAATAGGAAGTAGAAAGATCACAAACAACACATGGTTTATCCTCAACCATCCGTGCATCTTTAAGAGCATTCAGAAATTTTTCCGGATTGGAAAATGAATTCGGAGGAAGAGCAATTGCACCCTTGTCGATTAAACGGAAATTTCCATCGGGAACATCCACATCTTTCCTGACAAATAGCGGTACCCATTTGTTCTTGAGGTTTTCCGTGGCTCCAGCCCATGTTCCACCTTCATTGTATGAGGACGCAATTACAAGCGCCCAGTCGCTTAGGCAGTACACAAATTTATTTCGTGTCATTGCATTTCCGACACTGAAGGGTGTTTTTGGATCGCTCGAAGTAACAAGAACTAACCGACGTTCCCTAAGTCCCTCGCGGTATTTGCCGTTCACTGACATTTTTAAAAGACTATCAGCAATAAATCCAATAACCTTCCCTCCCTCTTCGAGAACCGTCTGCATTGCCTCAATATCGACACCCCGGGCTCCTCCGGAAATTAACTGAATCCCGGTTTGTGCGCAAAGATGTCCTATTTGGTGAGTGGCGATTTTTGCCCGTTCACTGATATCTCTTGATCCAACAACAGCGAGGCCGCCATTTGATAAAAGTCGTGAATCTCCAGTGCCATACAACAATGGAGGAGATTTATTGGAGAGACGGTCTAAAAGCCGTCGGGGATAATCCTCATCGTTTTGGGAAATGATCCAGATTCCTTTATTGGTCCAATCTTCCACCGAAAGTGCAAGAGCACCGCCCCGGCTTAACAGTGTGGGCAATCTTTTGGGATCGAGCCGGGCAATTTTGCTGTATTGATCGACAACATTCTGATTGAAAAGATCTTTCAACCCCATTGACTCGTTGCGTAACCATTGACATAACGCTGAATATTCAGTCGTACTCAATGGCGCTGAAGAAGTCTCGTTCCATTGCCCGAGTCTGCTGCATAAAAGGAGCGTTACCTGAGTATCGGGAGTAATTGAATTTGGAATCATAAGACATCCTTTCCTTGAGTATCCGTCAAAGCACAGGGATATACCGGACCGCTTCCTGCGGACTGCAACATTGCTGCAAGAATCGTGAAGGTCCACTTGGAATCTACCATGTCGTCGATAAGTAATACCGGACCCTCTGGCATTTCATCTGGATCGAGTTCAAAGGCGCCGTCAAGATTTTGCACTTGTTGATAACTGTTCTTCATCATCTTTTGTGGTTTTGTCTCTTTGATTTTTTGGATACATTCGACAAAAGGAATGTTTAGTTCCTTCGCAACAGCCTGTGCAAAATTTTTAACCAGAGTTTTCTTCCTAAGTGAGGGAACACAAGTGACCCATGTTGGCATAGGATCGGGTTTCCATGTGTTTACGACCAGATCATACATTGCATGTACAAGTTTATTATCGAAATGATCAGAATGTTTTCCGGATTTGACCAACTCTCCCCAGCCACCATCCCCCCACGAAGATAGTGCCCTGCCAGGTGTTGCTCGTAAATTATCTGGAATACGCCCATGCCATCCTTCTTGCGAAAAAGTTAATCTTGCTGGCCATTGAAGGCGTGGTGATATCACGTGTTGATTCGTGTACAGAAATTGCCGTGCTTCGGCGACAAGTGAGTCTGAAGGTTTTTCTAGAATCAGTGCCTTGCCAAGACAAACGGAACATTTGCCACAGGGTTTTGCTTCCAAGTCTCCCAAATCCCTTTGGAGGAACATCATCAGGCATGAACGGCTTACTAAGTATTCATTGATCCTTTTCCATTCCGCATGGCGAAGAGAAGTCAATCGTTCGATTTTTGCTTTATTGATTGTATATGCTGTTGCTGTTGCACAATAACGTGAATCATTTTTCACAACCGGTGATGGTGTCTCAACAGAAATTATTTTAAAAACATTTTCAATTTGGGCTTTTGAAAGATTCGTGAGTTCCTCAATCATTAAAATTGACAATCCGTCATCCGCTTCTTCCAGTTTTTTAAGAATTATAGAAACGTGTTCTTCTTTGGGAAACGCGGTTTTTATAAAATATTCAACGATTTCCTCATCCTCTTCACCCGCGAGTAAAATCCCATATGCCTGAGGTAATGCCCGACCTGCACGTCCCACCTGTTGATAATAAGCTACCACGGATCCCGGTCGTTGGTAATGAATAACAAACCCGAGATCCGGTTTGTCGAATCCCATACCCAATGCACTTGTCGCGACAAGCACTTTGATCCTATTATCGAGAAGATCCTGCTCCATTCTCTCTCTATCCGCAGAATCGGAATCCCCAGAGTACGCTTGTGCATTAATACCCTGATCCTGTAACCATTGGGCAATGCGGGTCGAATCCTTCACTGTCATTGAATAGATTATTCCACTGCCCGGCATTTTGGGAACATTTTCAGCCAACCACGCCATGCGTTCTTCCCGTGAGGGTAAGACGATATTCTGAAGGCTGAGGGATGCTCGTGCAAGTGGACCCCGGAATATTCCTAATTTGTCACCAATCTGAGAACGAATGTCTTCAATCACCCGATCATTTGCTGTTGCTGTTGTAGCAAGAAGTGGGATATTTTTTGGCAAAATTTGGAGAATCCTAAGAATTCTTTGATAATCCGGACGGAAATCATGACCCCAGTCACTGATGCAATGCGCTTCATCAATTACAAAAAGACCTACCGTATTTGCAATCGGCAATAATTTTTCTCGGAATTTTTCATTTGATAACCGTTCTGGAGAAATAATAAGAAAATCGAGCTTCTTTGCGTCCAGATCAAGATAAATTTGATCCCACTCATCCTTATTGCTCGAATTTATTGTCTTAGCCGTCAGAACTATTCGTTCTGCTGCGGCGATCTGATTGCGCATTAATGCGAGAAGAGGCGAGATGAGAATTGTAGGGCCAGAACCTTTTTCGCGGAGCAATTTTGTTGCAATAAAGTATACGATGCTCTTTCCCCACCCGGTTCTCTGAACTACAAGAAGGTGGGCATTCTCATTGACCAGTTGTTCGATAATTTCCCATTGGCCGGGTCTGAATTCAACAGATGAATCTTGTACCGCTGTCCTGAGAAGATTTAGGCCCCTCTTTTTCAACGCAGCATCCATCTATGATTTTTAGCATGGAATTGTAAATAAATCCCCCGACATAATTTTTAGATTTATTTTTCAAGAAGCCTAATACGGATCGCTTTGCCAAATCTCATTTTCACACGCGATTGCATGACCGAGAACGGGTATGAAACGCATTACGAGTGTGCCCCCCTCTCTCCAATGGGGGAGATCCCCTTGACCCCCTAATGATGACTCTTACAACCTCTTCGCCCAGCGAGGGGCCGTGAGCCGGCCGAGCGACCCGAAGGGTGGGGAGCCTCGCAACGCTCAAAAATATTTTCCCGATCAAGTTTGCGAACAAATATTTTTAAAAATCGATCAGACACTTCCAAACAATTTTCTTTTTCAAAACGTTATGCAAAGAAAAAATTTCAGGCAAAATATTTCCCGGCCGGACAAAAAGGTTTCAAAATTATTTTCAAAAATAATTCCTGGCAATGAAAAATTATCCGGCAAAAAAATATCCGGAAAACATTTTCAAAAATATTTCCCGGCACAGAAAAAGAGCCCCTCAAAACCGAATAAATCGCGTCCCAATCCAACCTCTATACGACCCCCATTTCATAAAAATACCCTATCGGAGCCCTATACACGCCCGGATAAGGATCCTCCAACCCCCTGTTTAATGCATTCCACCTAACTTTTTTGCACAAACACATAATCCGGCAGTATTATCCGACGTGAAAGCACCCCACCGACGTGCCACAACCCTCATCCGGAAAACAGGGGTTTTTTTCGATCCGGCATCCCATAACCCGTTTTTCCCGGGATCTGCCAACAGAATCGCAATAAAAACGAATTTTTCCGGGGCTGATTTATGCCGAAATCCGCCAAACGGAGATGATTTTAGGCTCCGTTGAAAATCCTGTGCCGGAATTCGGCAAAATATGCGATATTCCAGGCCCCGGATCCCTTCCGGGCAGGACACTCTCTGTCGGAGAATCATGATTGCGGGATCACAGGTCCGACTGCCCTGTCCGGCCAGGTACCCGGACTGCCCCGCAGATATCCCTCCGGAAAAGCTCATCCCAAATACGCCCGTACAGGGCTCCGTTTGCCAATCGGACGATCCCGTTTCTATCTCCAGTAGAAACGGTGCCAACACCCGACAAAAATACTTGTATAATCGGTTATTTTTGGAAAATACACGATTTAATCAAAATAAAACCGCGCAATTTAGCGGGCTTCCAGGGCCCTGTTTTTCCGGATGGACGAATGATTGATCCCGGGCAGAAAACGCGACAGAAACAGCAATAACAGGCCCGCCGGAAACGACACCCCGGTCCGGGCCCGTCGGGGAAGGTTTTCCCGCTTTTTTTTTCCATATTTTTTCCCGGATTCCCACAACAAGATGTTCGCATAATACCGGGCTTTGCCTTCCCGGAATTTTTCCTGAGAATATTTTCCGCTGCAAAAAAATCCCGGAAATTTTTAAAAACATTTTTCCAAAAAAAAAATTTCCGGAAAAAAATTATTCCGCCATACGAAAAACCGGCCGCTTTGATTCCCGGACCACACGCAGCAACGGCAACGCTCATGAGTTCATCCCGGGTAAGATCCCGTGTACTTATCTCCGCAAACGTGACCGGCAGCCCGACGCTCGTACAGAACCGGAGTACTTCTTCGAGTTCTGCTTCCGACCGGTTTTCCAGCACCAGCTGGACGAGGGTGCCAAACGCAACCAGTTCCCCGTGATACATATGCCGGCAGGAAGGGAGTTGTGTAAAAGCATTATAGACAGAATGGGCACAGGCGATCCCATTGCTTTCAAAGCCGATACCACTGAGATAGATATTTGCTTCAATGATATTTTCGAGGTCCCGGGAGCATACCCGGTTTTCGGCAGCCCGTTTTGCATTCAGGCCGTCCCGGATCAGGATTTCATAACACAATTTTGCAAGTGCCAGGGAGGTGTTGGTCGATTTCCCGCCCGCAAAATTATCATGATCTGAAGCTGCATTTGCTCCCGCTTCAAAATACGTTGACAACGCATCCCCCATGCCGGCAACAAGAAACCGGACCGGTGCCCGGGTGATGATATCGGTATCGACCAGGACCAGGTCCGGGTTTTTCGGAAGAATGATATTCCCGTCAAAGACATGATCTTCGGTATAGGTAACGGCAATTGCGCTTGTGGGAGCATCAGTCGATGCAATCGTTGGAACCGAAACCATCGGGACACCTTCAAAGTATGCCACACCTTTTGCAGTATCAAGAGCCTTGCCCCCGCCGATTCCAACGACCACGGTGCAGTTGTGCTTCGAGCAGATGGCACGGATCCGGTCGATTTCTTTCCGTGTGCATTCTCCACCGAATTTCTCAAAAACCAGGGATCTGGCTGAACCGCTGAAACTCTCTTCGATGATCCCTTTCAGATGATGGTACGCAAATCCCCCCATGACAACCAGAACGGGGCCGCCCAGGTGGGAAATGCGATCCTTTATCCTCATAAGCTCGCCCGGGCCCTGGATATATTTTGACGGGGATGCCAATACTCTGGACATGCTGTGGTCGCTCCGTTTTAACAGATCCGTCCTGCTTCATGAAATAACAGCAGGGTATTTTAAAAGGGGAAGCGGGATACGCGATCAGCAGCATCCAAAATCATCAAGGCACTGGTAATACGCGTCGAGGCTCTGGGTTCCCGGGGCATGGCAGATCGTGCTGGCGATATATCCGCAGCCCGGGATTTTATCATGGTTGCATACAAAATTTACCGGGACCGGCAGTGCTGACTGTGCCGGAAGATCCACGGCATAATAATGGACTCCTGCAACGAGGCAGCCAACGAGTGCGAGGCAGATCATGAACAGCACGAGCCGGGCAAGCGGCGATGTTCCGGATTGTGTATCAGCCATGGTTCATACGCTCCACTAACATCAGCCAGTATAGTGTGTTGGGATGAGGGAGGGAAAAAGATCGCGATTTGGGAATTTCTGACTATTGAAACGCCTCATCATAATCACTCGCCCTTCCGTATTACACGGTACTATCCTTTTCCTTAAGAGAGGGTATCTATGATATCGAACCAATGCGATCGGTCCGGAAAAACCCTCACTGATAAAAGACTGGAAAAAATCAGGTTCCCGGCTCGCCGCCTGCCCGGTCTCTCCATGCCATGAACTTTTTCTCCGCGTCGATAACCCACGGCATACCCGGCCTGCAGAAATACAGGACCAGTATGAATGCCGCATACCCGGAGAGCCCGGTCAACCACTCCATGTCGGGAGAGAACGCGAGGGCATTGTGGATGCTTGCCCGGAATATGAAGAGATAGAATGCAAAAAAAATAAGGATCACGTACCGGACCCATCGCGAATCACCAGCAACAACGACATTCATCCGGGGCAGCACCCGCCCGTACAGGTAATACAACGCGAGCAGGACCAGGGGGGCGTCGTGAGAAGAAGGAGCAGCCAGGGTGAAAGGCCCAGACCATGGTTGATGTTCCCGATATCGCCGTGCCGGGAAAATGCCCGTCCCGGCATATAGGCAAAAAGTTCCATCAGGTTGACGACCACGAGCCAGAAGGTGAGATGGAACAGCCATTTTTTCCGGGAGATTATTCCGGACAGGAGGACGTACAACCCCCCGATGACAAATGCCGTATGCATGATGAGCGGCATGACGGCAATAATTGCAGCATCGGTCCCCTTCCCTGCCGGGAACAGGGCAGAATAGGAGACTCCTTCATCCCACCCGTCCAGGGTTACCAGGTTTCCCCGCTCGATAGCAAAAGGACTTGCCATGTGATCCATGAGATATGCAGTTGTGCTGTGAATGTGTTCATGGATACCAACAACTATTGCCCCAAAGGCAATGCACGTCGCAATCACGATGAGTGCATAGACAGCAGCAGACCTGAGTTCTTGCTGCCGGTTCATGATGATGTCCAATCAGATTCTAAAAAAGATAAATGATTGGAAATCTCCCCGGCATTTTTCAGGTCCGTATCAGATCCCCGGGTCCCGGATATCAGCCGGTAACGGCATTTTGATGCGGAGCAGAGGATAGTGATCTCATATCCCGGGCAAATAAAACCGGGAGACACACGACAATCACGCAGGAAAAAAAAAGAAACCGGGGTTTACGCACCGGGAAACGACTGCCCTTCAGACTGGCCGCCATAGGGCATGGAAAAGTGGATCTGCTCGATGAGCCAGCGGCTCCCGGTATTGCGCAGCACCATCGTCGACCTGCCATGCAGGGTCTGTTTTTTTGCTCCGGCAACCGTGAAGGTGATGGCAGTCCGGGTCATGACCCAGGCAATCCTTCCCTCGCCAAAAATGTTCGTATCGGAAAATTCCACTGCATTGACCGTTGCCTGGCTTATATCCCGCGTGATCTGCCGGAGAAAACCCGCATAATTTTCGATAACTTCGTCAGGTCCGCTGCCAAAACCGCAGACAGCCGGGGAAAATACTGCCCTGAAACCCGCAAGGTCCTTCTTCTGGTACGCGGTGGCGTACTGGTTCATCGCTGCCCTGACTTCGGTTTTCTGTTCTTCTGTAAGGGTCATAGTATCTTGTTATCGGTGCGACGCTCTTATTCCTTTTGATACGGTGAAGCCTCCCCGTCATGATTTTAAGGGACATTGAAATCCTCGCACGGATCTTCCGGGAAACGGGTTTAGTAGTGACAGTTCCAGGAATTTTTGTCGCCCGGCAGAATACAGGACAACCGGCAAACCGCACCGTCACGCACGAATCAGCCGGATTTCCCGTTTGGCACGATACGGAACAATCATCCGGATTACATCCGATAACCGGCTGCCCGTTCCACCGGGTAAAACCACCACATTACCGTTGAAAATTGAAAATCCGGATTACATTAACCCGCAGGTTCAATCATTCCCTGTTTTGGTTGATGGTTTGACCGGCACCGGACTGTGAATATAATATACCCCGGGTCCATGTACGTGGAGTTCTCCGCGCTGCAGGACGGGATCATGGCGGGTCTGGCAAAGAACCGGCCATGGTTCCAGGAATAATCCTGCAGGAATATTCGGAGATACGAATACATGAACCATGGAGGAACCATGACAACAAAAGCAAGAATAACAGATAAGATTTATTCGCTGCTTGTGGTTCCCGTACCCTATACGGTAACGCACAGCAGCCTGTCAGGCCCGGACTATCCGGCTGAAGAGGGAAATCATGGATAATGAACATGAAGTCCCGCGCCGGCAGCGTATGCCGGCCGACCAGTCTGCATTAAACGATCTCATCGAGGGATATGAAAGTATCACCCTCTCCTGGCTGGAAGACACAAAAGCCCAGCTCATGACCCGGGTAGAAAGCAAGCACGTAATGACGCTTGCGCAGTGCAGGAATCTCGTGCAGTCCCTTGGCGGTTCCTACCGCATCCTGGAAATCCAGGGAAAAAGAATCGGGAGATACGAGACAATGTATTACGATACACCGGAGTTTCTTTCCTACTACCAGCACCATAACGGGAAGGCCAACCGGTACAAACTGCGGTTTCGTCATTACGATGCATCGGATGAAACATTCCTCGAAGTAAAAAAGAAGGACAACAAAGGAGAGACAGAAAAAAACCGCATGAAAACCTGCGGGTTTGCCTCCGGGTTCCTTCCTGCCCAGGTGGAATTTCTCCGGTCCGTGCTTCCCTATGACTGCCGGTCCTTCATCCCCGTGATACGAACCATCTATAACCGGATCACCCTGGTATCGACAAATTCAGCGGAACGCATCACGTTCGATACGGATCTCGCATTTGACAACGGAACCCGGGTGATCGCGTATCCCGACCTGGTGATTGGTGAGATAAAGTACGAGAAAGGCACAAAAAATTCCCCGGCACTTCACGCCCTGCATGAGATGGGAATCCGGAAACGGGGATTTTCCAAGTACTGTATCGGCGTCTCCCTGCTCTATGACTGGCTGAAACATAACCGGTTCAAAGAAAACCTGCTCTTCCTCTCGCGGATTTCTGCCGGAGGTGGCGTTCCATGCTAAGCGACCTTGGTCTTTTTGCCGCAGGATTCATATTCAATTTCCTGCTGGCACTCCTCGTCGTGCGGCTGATCTATTACCCGAGGGGAAAGAGCAACAACTTTGTCTTTACCTTCCTTGCGTTCAACACCGTGATCTATTTCATCATGGGCCTGTTTACCAGCATCGAGTTGTCCATAGGAGCAGGGTTTGGCCTGTTTGCACTCTTCTCGATCCTCCGGTACAGGACCGAGACCGTCCCCATACGCGAGATGACGTACCTGTTTGTGATGGCAGCAATGCCCATCCTGAACTCCGTGCTCTGGGACGCGTACGAGTACGACAAGCTGCTCATTATGGATCTGCTCATCGTGCTGGTCATCTGGATCCTTGACCGGGAATGGGGATTCCACCGGAACCAGTACCAGATGAACATCGTGTATGAGAAGATCGATCTGGTAAAACCGGAACGAAAAGAAGAGATGCTTGCGGATCTCAGCGCAAGAACCGGCCTTGCCGTAAAGGATTATGATATCGTCAGTATCGATTTCCTCAAAGATGTTGCCGAGATCAGCATAACCTATTCAAAGAAGGGATAAGTGGCTATGAAAAAAATTTTCCTGCCGTTCCTGGTACTGGCACTCATACTCAGCTGTGCCGGCTGCCTGGATCTCACGCAGGCTTTGGGCATATCCGGTACTTCCGCCACGGGTTCCGGTGCATCCGTTGATATATCGGTACCGGTATCGGTAGTTTACGATAGCGATGATCAGGATTCCGGCCAGGACAATGACACGGATTCATCCATAACCCTGAAGGGGG
>Ga0209016_1002237_pt1 | contig 13343 bp, 9 predicted proteins | sample EPASupsiteSAE305_FD_187265 | JGI IMG/M metagenome (GOLD analysis project Ga0209016, IMG submission 187265) | Bioremediated contaminated groundwater microbial communities from EPA Superfund site, New Mexico - SAE3-05 (SPAdes) (version 2) | ecosystem: Environmental > Aquatic > Deep subsurface >...
GTCAGGAGCAGCAGCAACAACAGCAAGAGGCGCAGAGACGTCAGCAGTTGCAGCAACAGCAACAGCAACAGCAAGAGGCGCAGAGGCGTCAGCAGTTGCAGCAGCAAGAACTGGAAAAGAAAAAGAAAAAGGCTCTTCAGGAACAAGAGGAGCCCGTTCAAAATCAGTAAAACTGAAAACGCTCAGGTTTGACCTGACAATGGGATGGTAAATCTGGGCGCTTCAGGTAACTGTTAAAATTGCAATATTTTTATTGTTAGCTTCTTGCGCCGGGATCGATGGAGTGACCCTCCAGGTCCCGGTTTTTGTTTCCTGCCCGGAAAGAAACCGAAAATTTCGCCTGGCTACATTGTCAGGCGCTAATGCGACAAATCTCGGGCAACAGGGGATTTACCCTATGTCTCGCTGTATCTCATTGGTAAGGAATTTATATAATAGCGTTTTTCGATTATCATCAAGGTCAAGGAATTGAACGGCGAACAGGTTTCCCTCCACCCGAATGACTTTTGCGGCCATGGTGAACACGGTGAGAGTGTCGCTGTCCTGGTAGAGCGGAATGGCCATGGAGAGTTCCTCATTGACGGATAGAGCCAGGGTCGATTTCTGCACCGAACACCCGCTTATCGAAATATCAACGAGGTCTCCTTTTCCTTCCTCCTTGGGTGTAGAGTACTCAATTGGCCGTTGATTGATCAAAAAACGAAGACCATCCCGTTGAGAAGATCTTGAGAGCTCCTCTTCCGCCTCTTCGCTGGTGGTGACGTAACGCGGTTTGTATCCTTGAAATTTAGCCGTGATTCCTAACAATTGTTTGAGGACCAGGCTCATTTCCCCCACAATTCGAACAACTCTGCCCACCTTGTTCACGACAAGAAACGCCATTATTTTTCGCAGGGTCGAGATCCCTCCCAGGTGGCCAATGGTGCATCGTGTCAGATCTGTAATGACGTCAAAGCCCGGCTTAAGATCTGCAACACAGAATCGAATATCTGTGTAAACTTTTTCTAAATCTTTTTTTTTGGCAGTAGAAGAGAATGTAATATAGAGCCTGTTTCTCTTTAAATCTGCCGAAACTTTTGAACTCTGCTTGCCAACCATGATTCTCTACCAAGATGATATTCCGGGAAAAAGTGCAGCATAACCTTGTGTGCAAATGGCTCTGGTATGGATTGTATCAGCCCCGTCGGACAAATACAGCTCTTTTTGCTCAGCAACAATGCCCGGCAAATTTTCTTCTCTGGTTTTGAAAATAAAAAGCCGTAACCCCCTTGTCATGGTTACGGCTTCTGTTTGGCAGCATGGCGGAGGAGCAGGGATTCGAACCCTGGGTGGAGTTACCCCCACAACGGTTTTCGAGACCGTCCCGTTCAACCGCTCCGGCACTCCTCCGCAGAGCCGTATTGATACCGCGTTCTCGCGGGAACGTCAAGAGTGCCATCGAGCTGTTGACTTTGTAAGTCCCTGTGGTTAAACAATAGCCACTGTCATTTTCGTCAAGGAGCGGTCATGTATATCCCGACACTGCAATCAAAAAGAATCGGTTTTCTCTTGTTTTTCACTGCCCTGTTGCTCTTGAGCGGTTGCGCGGCCATGTATGGCTTGAGGGAAGAGCCTAAAATTTCCATCGCCGATCTCCGGATTCAGGAAATCAAGGCCATGGAAGGGATTTTTATGATTAAATTACGGGTCCTCAATCCCAACGATGTCCCCCTTGATTTGCATGCGATCAACTGCGACCTGGAAATCGGCGGCCGCCATTTCGCAAGCGGTATCACCGACAGCCGGCAGAGCGTCCCGGCCTACGGCACCCAAATTATCCCGGTTACCGTCTATGCCTCGGTGCTGGACATCGTTGCCTCGGTGGTCGACCTGATGCACACCGCCGATAAAACTACGGCAAAGGAAAACCAGGTCCCCTATTCTCTGAAAGGCACCGTGGGGGTGAGTGTCCGTGGGTTTGAAAAAACAATACCTTTCAAATCCTCGGGAGAACTCTCTCTCAAGGGGTTGGCGCTCCCCCGGTAAAGACCCCCGCGTTCCTATACAGCTTTTGTGGCATCCTGGAGTACCCGGTCATCCCTTTGGTTTCATCATCCGACTTTGCCGCGTAAAACATCTATTCCTCCATAAAGATCGGCCCCCTCGGCCGCTTGGGATCGATATCCCTCCCTCCGGTCATAATTGTATTGACAGGATCGACTTGTGAAATAGAGTAAAACCCTTTCTACTATGGGATCAGCAGAAGACAACATGCTCACTGCACAGCAGGGACACATACTTGCACGCCTGGCACGGCAGCACATTGAACACCGTTTGGCGGTCAAAGCGAGCAACCCGGTGACCACGGACGAACTCAAGGCCCCGGCCTTTCACCAAAAACGGGCGGTTTTCGTCACCCTGCACAAACAGCAGGATTTGCGCGGCTGCATCGGCAGTCTCACCGGCGTTGAGAGCATCGTCGAAGGCGTTAAACGCAACGCGCTCAGTGCGGCCTTTGATGATTACCGGTTCGAGCCGGTGATGGCCACGGAGTTGCCGGATCTCCACATCGAGATTTCCATCCTGACCGATCCACAGCCGCTGCCCTACGGGACTGCCGACGAACTGACCACAAGGCTCCGCCCCGCTGTTGACGGCGTCATTCTCCGAGGACCGGGAGGAGCCAGCGCCACTTTTTTACCGCAGGTGTGGCAACAGCTGCCCACTCCCGAGCAGTTTCTCGGACATCTCTGCCGCAAGGCCGGTCTGGCGGACGGGGCTTGGCGTTCAGGAACACTGCAATTTTTTGTCTATCAGGTGCAATCCTTTGAGGAACCCCGCTAAAGCGGATACAAGATCATGAAAGAACTGTTTCTGCCCCCCGAACTCTCCTGCGAGATAGGAGAAATTTACGAATCCATGGCCACGGTCTACGACGACGTTGCCACGGCCATCAACCTGACCTGCCAGGGATGCCCGGACAATTGCTGCGATTCCTATTTCCTCCACTATACCTACAGCGAATGGGCCTACCTGTGGGAGGGGATCCGCGCCCTTGACGATGCCCGACTGGACCGCATCATGCAGCGGGCCAGGGAATACGTGGAACAGAGCCGTCTTTTGCTCGCCAGGGGGGAGCGGCCCCAGATTATGTGTCCGCTCAACGATCAGGGGCTCTGCGGGTTATACGCGCACCGGCTGATGATCTGCCGGACCCATGGCGTCCCGGCCACCCTCACCCGGCCGGACGGCCAGCACCTCCGTTTCCCCGGCTGTTTCTCCTGCCAGGAGGTGGTCAACTCCACCTTTGCCGTCGAAACCGACGCCCCGGCCATGGACCGGACCATCCTCTACCAGCGGCTGGCGCAACTGGAGGCACGGTTTCTCGGCGACCGACGCGGGCTTTTTCCCAAAATCAAGCTGACCATCGCGGAAATGATCGTGAATGGTCCGCCCAAGGATATCAAAACCAACCGGGATTAAACCCACTCTCATAGACTCATGGATACCACCGTACAACAGGCACATGCAAAGGTTCTCAAGGGCGAACGGATCGACCGGCAAACAGCGCTGCAACTGCTCGCCTGCCCGCAGGAGGAACTCTACCGGGCAGCCGATGCCCTCCGCGGCCATTTTATGGGCAATCACTTCGACCTCTGTTCGATCATCAACGCCAAGAGCGGCAACTGCACGGAAAACTGCCGTTTCTGCGCCCAGTCGGCCCGGCACCATACCGGCATCGAAACCTACACGGTCATCCCCGATGCAGAAGCCCTGGCCCAGGCCAAGGATAACGATGATCACGGGGTGCACCGGCTGTCCCTGGTGACCAGCGGCCGCAGTCTGTCCGCCGAGACACTGGCGGAACTGACCCATCTCTACCGGCAGATGGCCGCATCCACCTCCCTGCTCTTCTGCGCCTCCGCCGGTCTCCTCGACGAAGAGATCGCCACGGGGCTCTATGCGGCCGGGGTCAGGCGGTATCACTGCAACCTGGAAGCAAACAGAGATTTTTTCCCCAAGGTCTGCACCACCCATACCTGGGAGGAAAAGGTCGAGACCCTGGAACTGGCCCGCCGCACCGGGATGTCGCTCTGCTCCGGCGGCATCATCGGCATGGGAGAAACCATGGAGGACCGCATCGATCTGGCCCTGGAACTGCGGGAACTTGAGGTGAAATCCATCCCCATCAACATCCTCACCCCCATTGCCGGCACACCGCTGGCCGAGTTGTCGCCCCTGACTCTCCCGGAGGTCCTGACCACGGTGGCCCTGTTCCGATTGATCAATCCCGAGGCGGTGATCCGCATGGCCGGAGGCCGGCAGCAATTAGGCGATGAACAGTATCTGTGCTTTTCCGCCGGCGCCAATGGGGCCATTGTCGGCAATTATCTGACCACCACCGGCAGCGGCATCGCCGAGGATCTCGACCGCCTTTCGGCCATGGGTTTCACCTTTGACCGACCGTAACCCCAAACAGACCGAAGATCTGCTCGAATTCGACCGGCAGCACCTCTGGCACCCCTACACCTCCACCACTCAACCGCTGCCGGTCTATCCGGTGGCCTCGGCAGCGGGGGTACGGATTACGCTGGCCGATGGGCGGGAACTGATCGACGGCATGTCCTCCTGGTGGTGCGCCATCCACGGCTACAGTCATCCGGTGCTCAATCAGGCGATCCGGGAGCAGACTGAACGGATGGCCCATGTCATGTTCGGCGGCTTCACCCACCAACCGGCAGTGGAGCTGGCCCGGTTGCTGGTTGCCCTCACCCCCGAACCGCTGGATAAGGTCTTTCTCTGCGATTCCGGCTCGGTCAGCGTGGAAGTGGCCTTGAAGATGGCCCTCCAGTTTCAACAGGCAGCGGGCAGGCCGGAGAAGCACCGCTTGCTGACCGTGCGCGGCGGCTACCATGGCGACACCTTCCACGCCATGTCGGTCTGCGATCCGTTTACCGGCATGCACAGCCTGTTTGAACGCTCCCTGCCGCAACAGCTCTTCGCCCCCCGCCCTGCCTGCCGTTTCGACAGCGCTTGGGACGAAGGCGACCTGGACGCCATGGAACAGCTGCTCGCCGATCATCACCGCGAGGTGGCGGCGGTTATCCTGGAGCCCATCGTTCAGGGCGCGGGCGGCATGTGGTTCTATCACCCCGATTATCTGCGGGGTTTGCGGCGCCTGTGCGATCAGTACCAGGTGCTGCTGATCCTTGACGAGATCGCCACCGGCTTCGGTCGCACCGGCAAGCTCTTTGCCGCGGAACATGCCGGCATCGCTCCGGATATCATGTGCGTCGGCAAGGCGATCACCGGCGGCTGCCTGACCTTGGCCGCAGCCCTGGCCACCACCGCGGTGGCCACGACTCTTTCCAATGCACCGCCCGGGGTGTTCATGCACGGCCCGACCTTCATGGGCAACCCCCTGGCCTGCCATGTGGCCTGCGCCTCCATCCGGCTGCTGCTGGACAGCCCCTGGCAGGAGCGAGTGGCCGCCATTGCCCGCCAGCTGGCCGACGAACTGGAACCGGCCCGGGCCCTGCCCGCCGTGGCCGATGTCCGGGTGCTGGGGGCTATCGGCGTGGTCGAGACCAAAAATCCGGTCGACATGGCCGTGCTCCAGCGGTTTTTTGTGGAACAGGGGGTCTGGATCAGGCCCTTTGGCCGTCTGCTCTACCTCATGCCGCCCTTTATTATCGAGGCGGACGAGTTGTCCCGCTTGACCGCCGCCCTGGTCCGGGCCGCGGCCTCCATGGATTGACAAAAGATTCGCCTGCCGTGTCTTGAGGGAGCGGGGCGCTTGAACCACCGGAACTGATACTATCTATCGCTCAAGGGCAAGCGGATGAAACGCGACCTGATCAATAAAAGTGTGCTGTTGGCCTTGGTGCTGCTCATCTCGGCCGTGTTCCTCGACATGATCCAGCAGTTTCTCATGCCGATGTTCATGGCCGGCCTGTTCTCGGCCATGCTCAAACCCGCCCATCGCTGGCTGACCGCTCAAATCGGCGGACGGAACAATCTCGCCTCGATTCTGGTCATTATTGCCATTATTTTCCTGGTGCTGGCCCCGCTCGGCGTGCTGATCGGGGTGGTTGTCGGCCAGGCGATCAGTGTCAGCCAATCGGTCACCCCCTGGGTCCAGACCTTTATCAACGAGCCGACCGCGATCACGGCGTACATGGAGAGGTTTCCCTACTACCATGACCTCCTTCCCTACCGGGCGGTGATCATCGAAAAAGCCGGCATGATTGTCGGCAACATCTCCTCGTTTCTCATCAACAGCCTTTCGTCGGTGACGAAACTGACCGTTACTGCGCTGTTCAGCAGCGTGATCATGCTGTATGTCATGTTTTACTTTCTCACCATGGGCGAGGTCCTGCTCCGCAAGATCCTCTATTTTCTCCCCCTGAATGATCGCGATGAACAGCGGCTGCTGCGGCGCTTCACCTCGGTGACCGCCGCGACCCTGAAGGGGACGCTGATCATCGGGGCTGTTCAGGGGTTTATCTGCGGCCTGGCCTTTGCCTTTGCCGGCATTCAGGGGCCGGTGTTCTGGGGGACGGTCATGGCGGTGCTGTCGATCATTCCCGCCTTTGGCACCGCGATTGTCTGGCTGCCCGCCCTGGTTATCCTGGCCCTGCAGGGCAATTTCGTCGGTGTGGGTATCCTGGCGGTGCTCTGCGGCGCCCTGGCCGGCAATCTCGATAATGTGCTCCGGCCCCGCTTGGTCGGCAAGGACACCGAGATGCACGATCTTTTCGTCCTCTTCGGCACCCTGGGCGGCATCAGTATGTTCGGCATCCTGGGTATCATCCTCGGTCCGATCATCGCCGCTCTCTTTATCACCATCTGGGAGATTTACGGTAAGGCCTTTGAGGCCTACCTGCCCGATGTCGGTCCCCTTTTCAGTTCCGGTGCACAAGCGGACTCTGCAGCGTCGCCCCCGCCTAAGGCAACCGGGGGAGAGGCCCAAACCTCCGCCACCGGCGAGCAGGAGGAAGGGAAAAACAGCACGATGCCCATCGCCCAAACCGACCTTCCTTCGTCACCCCTTGACCCGCCGGACGCTAAGGAGTGAGCAAAGGTTATGAATAGCTCGGAAAAATTGATGAGCTTTTTTATTTTCTTCATTACTATTCGTCATTTTGGAACAATCGCGCCCTGGGCGGACTGATCAGCATTGATCGACAAGATGATTCACTGATGCATTTCAAACGAGACAATATACTTGGAGGCAGACCATGAGCGAGGAGATTCGTGTGAAGAATATCGGCTTACGAGGGGTGACCGTCGCCGATTCCGCGATCAGTTTTATTGATGGTGAAAAGGGCGTACTGATTTATCGCGGCTACCGGATCGAAGATCTGGCCGACAATTCCTCCTTCATGGAGACCGCCTATCTGCTGCTCTTCGGCGTGTTGCCAACCAAAGAGCAACTGGCTGATTTTACTCAAAGAGTGAACCAGTCGCGACAGGTGCCCGAGTATATTTTCGAGAGCATGCGCCATTGGCCGAAAAATGCCAGGCCCATGGATGTTCTTCAGGCGAGCGTGCCGTTGCTCGCCATGGCGGAAGAGCATAACGATACCATTGACCGCCAGGCCTATATCAATCGCTCCATCGGCCTGATCGCCCGGCTGCCCACCCTGGTTGCCGGCTGGCACCGCATCCGCAGCAACCAGGAGGTCCTGGCGCCCGATCCTTCCCTGGACCATGCCGCCAATTTTCTCTGGATGCTGCAGGGAAAACGGCCCGATGCGGCGACGGCCCGCGACCTCGATGTCTGCCTGATCCTCCACGCCGACCACACCTTCAACGCCTCGACCTTTGCCGCCCGGGAAGTGGTTTCGACTCGAGCCAGCCTCTATGCCGGGGTGTCAGCCGGACTGGGCGCTCTTTCCGGCAGCCTGCACGGCGGAGCCAATACGAAGGTAATGGAAATGTTGCTGAAATTGGAAAACGAGCCGGATGTCGAGGCCTGGGTCACGGAGCAGCTCAAGCAGGGGCAGGTGATCATGGGCATGGGGCATGCCATCTATAAAACCGGCGATCCCCGTGCCGTGTATCTGAAAAAAATGGGGCAGCGCCTGGGCGAGCAGAATGGGGGTAAATGGATGGCCATCTCACAAAAAGTCGAGGAAACCGCCCTGGCCATTTTTGCCCGGCAGGGCAAGACCACCATTCTGCCCAATGTCGATTTCAACAGCGCCCCGGTCTATTACCAGATGGGCATTCCCATGGACCTGATGACCCCGATTTTCGCCATCTCCCGGGTGGCCGGCTGGTGCGCCCATATCGTCGAGGAACAGTTTGCCGACGCCCAGGGCAAACCGGCGTTGTACCGGCCGCAAGCCCAGTATGTGGGCGAATACTGCGGCTTGATGGGCTGTGAATATTCGCCGATGGACAAGAGAAAATGAGCCGGTGACAGCACCCGTCGCCCGCCGACGCAGCTGCGGCGATTGCGGCGGCGGGCTCACCACGCGATTGCGGTCAGGTCCACCTTCTTTTCGGCAATCAGGTGCAGGCAGGCATCGACACTCGGGGCATGATACAGGGTGCCCCGGCCCGAACGGATCTCCTCCGTGGCCGTTTCCAGGCCAAGCGAGGGCCGGTAAGGGCGATGCGAGGACATGGCCTCGACCACATCGGCCACGGTCAGGATCTTGGCTTCCAGGAGAATCTCCTGGTCCGTGAGACCACGGGGATAGCCGGAACCGTCGAGATGTTCGTGGTGCTGATAGACAATGTCGGCCACGGGCCAGGGGAAGTGGATATTCTTGAGGATTTCGTAGCCCACCACGGTATGGCATTTGATGATCGCCCGTTCCTGGTCGGAAAGCCGGGAGGGTTTTGCCAGATATTCCGAGGGCAGGGAAATCTTGCCGATGTCATGGAGCACCGCGGCGAAGTGGAGCCCTTCGATCTGTTTTTCCGGCAATCCCAGTTCCCGGGCAATGGCGCAGGCCAGCTTGTCGACCCGCATCTGGTGACCGGCCGTATAGGGGTCCCGTTTTTCCGCCGCCGAGGACAGTGATTTAACGGTTTCCTCCAGACTGTTGCGGAGTTCGTCCCGGCTCTTTTTCAGAGCCTCCAAAGCGGTTTTCCGTTCGGAAATATCCCGGGCTATGCCCCGGAATCCCAGCAATTCGCCGTTATCGTCGAACACCGGCACCCCGTTGGTTTCAATGACCACGAACCGGCCATCCTTTGCCTGGCAGGCATTCTCAAATCCGGTGAACGGTTTTCGGGAAAGAATGAGTTTCTTGAAAATCCGGCTGGTGCGTTCCATCTCTTTGGGCGCGGTCAGGTCAACCAGGTTTTTGCCGATGATTTCCTCCGGCGCAAAACCCAGTAGGTCGTGCACCTTGGGGCTGCTGTAGGTGTAGACGCCCTCGGGATTGATCTCCCAGATCCAGTCGCTGGTGGTTTCCACCAGGGACCGGAATCGCTCGTTGCTTTCTTCCAGGGCCGTCAGCAACCGCTCCCGTTCCTCCCAGATGATACGGCGCACTCGATCGGCCAGCACAGTGTGGCGAATGATGTAGAAGGCCAGGAACGAAACGAGGAGCAGGATGACGCTGGCGATCGCGTTGAGCTGTTTGGCAATCAGGCCGATTTCGACATTGACGTCGTCGATATAGAGACCGGTGCCGATGATCCAGCCCCACGGTTGAAATCCTCTCACATAGGAGAGCTTGGGCACGATTTTCTCGGGATCGTCCTGCCATTGAAACCGATAATCCACGTAGCCCGCTCCCTGGGCCTTGACGACCTTGACAAATTCCTCCAGCAGATTTTTTCCTTTCGGATAGCGGACGTCGGGCACGGCCTCGCCATGGAGATCGGGCCGGTAGGGATGCATGACGATGAGGGCATTCATGTCGTTGACCCAGAAATAATCCTTGTTGGCCGGGCCGTAACGGATGTCTCGAATGATTCTGAGCGCTTCCTGCTGTGCCTGCTCGCGGCTCATCTCGCCGGTTTGTTCCATCATCTGGTAAGATGAGACCATGTCCCAGACGATGGTATTCAGCTCTCTCAGCATCTCCCGTTTTTTGGTGAGCAGATTTTCCTTGAGGGAGGGAAGGATGATGACAAAGGTGGCGGTGACAAACAGCAGGATGGTGAGCAGGGCCGGCAGGGCAATCCTGATGGAAATAGCGTTTGCAAATTTCCGTTTTCTATCCTTCTCCATGCAAGGTACCGGCTCGTCCGTAAGGTTATCCGCGGAAAGAATGGGTTCCGCGGTCAAGGGTGGCAGCTTTCTCGGCAGGATGCCGTTCGCCAACCCCTGCCTTCATTGACCTGACCGGGATTCGGCACAGCGCCACGGCTGGTCGCATTCCCCCTGCACCTTAACGATTGCCGGGGATATCGGCAAGGAATCTTCGTTCTTTTTCCTTAAGCGTCGCGGAGAGATTCTCTGCCACCTCTCTGCTTGCCTCTGTGAATTAAGCTTGACTTTCTCAGCCCGATCAGGTCTGCTGGTGACAGTTTTCAGGTTCCGATGAGGAATAAAAGGGAACTCCGTGAAAATCGGAGACGGGCCCGCCGCTGTAACCGGGGACAAACGCTGCAGATCAGTCACTGACCACAAGTTGGGAAGACGCGGCGGGAGGATGAACCGGGAGTCAGAATACCTGCCTGAAACAGGACAGCCTTTCTCCGCGGATCAGAGAAACGGCAGCGAGACGAGGATTCACCAGGGCATCCCCGGATCATTTTATATGATCCGGGGATTTTTTTTGTCTTTTTGCCGGACAAAAATCAACTGAGAGGAGGTTCCACTCGCAGCAGCGCTCCCTTAGCGAGGTATGCTTTTTTTCGGAAGAACGGCTTGATCGACTGTCGGAATTCCGTCAGGTCATGGGACCTCTACCCTAGCCATGTCGGGTAGGTCATGCAGTGTACTGTTTGCCGGCAGTATCCTGCAGCGTCTTCACCCTGTGTCCTGCGGAATTCTCGGTGGCCTGTCCGGACAAGAATTGGCGAGTACGTTCTTGCGGCAACTCGTTTGGCGCCACCTAAGGGAGCAATGCGGAGTCACTGCTGTGCGGAATCTCGACCCCACCCGACCCCCAGGCAACCGGGGAACAGTCCTCGGTTGCTTCTCAGGCATCGGGGCAGTTCCAGCCGGTTCAGCCCCTGGCGCCGCCGCTCCAAGTCCGCCTCTCCTGCCTTGTACCGCGATCGCCCACCGAGGTATCCAAGCTGTCATCATTCGAATTCATCGCGCAGCCGGCAGTGGCGGGAAAGCACTACTTGCCGGACAATTGTGGTACACTTTCCCTGTGCAGGCGCCGGACTTGATCGTGCCGGCCCGGCAAAAGAAAGGACGCTTGGCAATAAACCCTTGAATCTCAGCGGGGTTATAGCAATAATATAAATCAAATCCATTGTGGCAAACGTATCCTTACCTCGTCAAGGAGGGCATGATGACCGAACCAAAGAACAATACACTCCATAATCACCTCACCGCGGTTAAGAAGGGTGAGCGTGTGTTTGAAAACGCCTTTCAGAGTGTCAGCCGGATGATCCTGGAAAAGAACATCAACAAGGTCATGGTCAACGGCAAGAGTACCTTCGATTTCACCATTTTTCGTGAAGGCAGGAAACATATCATCGGCATGTATGACGAGATCAACTCCTTTGTCTCGTTTGTCAAGGATGCCTCGGAAGGCGGCTCGTCCAAGGAGATGGCCTTTGTTCTGGTCGGTGAGCCGGGCAACGGCAAGACCTTCCTGGTTGAATACCTGTGCAGCCTCTACCGCGATTTTCTTTCGTTGCCGAAAAACCGGAAATATACCTTCCGCTTCACCAATATCGATCGTCTCGGCACCTATGGCAATATTAAGACGATCGAATCCCAAACCTACGAAGACCCGATGATTCTGGCGTTGAATCTGTATGAAAGTCGTGCGGAATCGCTGAGTTATCTGGCCAGGAAACTTCGCGTCAGCGATACGATGCTGGCCCAGTGGTCCGAGAATTACCGGCCGCTCGGGGCCTGTTCCGCCTATATCTGGAACGATATCAGAACAATGGCCGACGGGGATCTGGACGAGATGCTGAAATGCATCGAGATTGTCCCGGTGCCCCTGATCGAGAGCCTGGGAACGGTGACCGGCAAGTACCCCGCCAAGGATAAGATCACCTCTTCGGCGGTCGATCTGCTCGGCGAAGAGTCCATCCAGCGGCTGCTGCATATCTCCGATACCAACAACCCCTACCGTTTCGATCTCCGCCGGGGTGCGCTGGCTCGGGTTGCCGGCGGCGGCATTCATTTCAGCGATGAGATCTATAAAAACAAAAAGGATCTGGTCCAGGTCTATCTCGGCATCATCCAGAACCGGAGCATCGAGATTGACGGCTACAAGTGGCCGATCGACACCCTGATCATCGCCACCAGCAACAATTCCGAATTTAACCGCTTTCTCGCGGAAAAAGAAGAAGCGCCGATCATCGACCGCTGCCGGATCTGCTATGTCTCCCACAACACCAACTACCGCCAGCAGCACAATCTGACCGCCTACGCCATCGGCAACGAGGCCAAGACCACCCTCACCGGTGACGTCATGCACCAGGATCCCAATCTCAACTATGCCACCTCGGTGGCCGTGGTCCTGACCCGTTTGCCCCGTTCGGAAAAACTGACCCCCATCGAGACCATGAAGCTGGCAGCCGGCGAGGTCGCCGGGGAGAAGAGTCTCAAGACCCTGTCCGAGGTGATTGACAGCCTTAATCAGGAGCACGACATCACCAAGCGTTTTGGCCAGAAGGGACTCGGCCAGCGGAACCTGGGCCGCTCGATGCAGCTGATGCTGGAAAGCTCCGAGACCAACGAGGGCCGGTGCATGTTTGCCTACGATGTCTTCACCGCCCTGGACCGGGTGATCCTCGATTATGTCTCCGAGGCCGCCGATCGGGCCAAGTTCCTGGACGATCTCAAGATCGCCAAGGGACTCTACCGGGAACGGATCATGACCGAGATGTTCAATGCCTACATGGACGAACCGCTGGCGATCCGCAAGGATGTGCTCAACTATGTCAATATGATCATCGGCATCGATGCCGAGAACCTGGGCGTGGACCGGATGTGGAAGTACAAAAATCCGCAGACCGGCGAGCTGGCGGCACTGAAGATCGACGAGCGCTATATCGATTCGGTGGAGGCCTGTCTGGGCTTGAAGATCCGGGAACAGAAGGACTCCTTCCGCACCTCGATCCGCAAAATTTATGGCCAGAAAATCTCGGTCAATCCGGATTATGATTTCATGGATAACCTCGAACTGGTCAAGGCGGTCACCGATGTCCGTCTCAAATCCGATATCGCCGGAGCGGGCAGCCTGATCGGCGCCCTG
>Ga0209016_1002238_pt1 | contig 13335 bp, 10 predicted proteins | sample EPASupsiteSAE305_FD_187265 | JGI IMG/M metagenome (GOLD analysis project Ga0209016, IMG submission 187265) | Bioremediated contaminated groundwater microbial communities from EPA Superfund site, New Mexico - SAE3-05 (SPAdes) (version 2) | ecosystem: Environmental > Aquatic > Deep subsurface >...
GATATCGACCGCAAACGACTCCAATTAACCATGCTTCCCCCAGGTACAGAAAACCACTAACTTTATTCTTTATCGTTTTTACTGGAGGTGTGAATAATGCGTTTCGACTTTATTTATGCGGTTTTGTTGTTTGTTATTGCTTCTTTTTTATTGGTCGGCGCCATCTATTTATTTTCAAGAAGGGAACGATTATCCGGTTTAATTCTAACCGGAATTTTCGTGCTTGCGAATGCTATTTTCGCAGCGTTCTACGCCGGTTTCATTCTCAACGACTATGAGAATTTAAAATTGTTAATGAACCATGTTCAACATTTGGCGGTTCCGTATTTGACAGTCCTCTGGTTTTTTATTTCCTTGAAACTCTTAGACCGCGAAAAACGATTGAAATGGTATTTTGTGCTGTTATTATTACTTATTCCGTTTGTGACAATGATTTCTAATTTTTTATATGTTAAAGACGGTGAATGGTACCAAACACTGTATTATTCGACGCATTGGATCTATAATCCACAGATGCTGCCCTTACAAGGCTTCAATATTATTATCTATGCAAAAGGTCCCCTTTATTATGTTCACATGGCCTATAACTTTGTGATATTGGGATTATCGACACTTAATTTTTATCTGTCGTTTAAACGAAGCGTTTTCTTAGCAAAAACGCGATCGCTGATTCTTTTAATGGTGACATTTATTGGGTTTTTATTAATTGGACTATCTGTTTCCAGCGGCGAATCAAGCCCGATTGATACCACACCCATCCTTACCAGTTTCTTTGCGTTTGTGTTGTTCTTTGCATTATTCCATTATGAATTGTTTGATTTGGTTCCAAAAGCATATCAATTAATCTTTCAACAAGCCCATAACCCCATTTTCATTTTGGATGAACGGTTTACGGTTGTCAATATGAATGAAAAAGCCTTTGATTTCTTCAACTATAAAGAAATCGTTCCTCCCAATCTGACATTGGCCGATTTGTGTAAATCGGGGGACGCTTTATATGACGAACTCAAATCGAATACACAAAAAGAGATAAGCTATTATGATAATGGAACAGAGTACACTTTTTCAGTCGAACTCTTGACGTTGCACAATAAATACATGGGAAAAATCAACAATGGGTATTGTGCTGTCTTTGTGGACATCACGCATCAAAAAGATGAACTGCGTAAAGTTGAAAGACTGGCCTCCTTTGATTCCTTGACCGACATTTATAACCGTCGACATTTCTATCAAATGGCAACTGCGGCTTTTGATTTAGCAAAGATTGAAGGACACTCGCTTTACATGACAATGTTCGATTTGGATGACTTTAAAATTGTAAATGATATTTATGGACACCAAGCAGGCGATTATGTATTGTCGGAAATGGCATTATTATTCAAAAAATATTTGGGAGCCAATGATATATTTGCTCGTTACGGCGGCGAAGAGTTTATTATCATGAGGACCAATGTCACGTTAGCGAAAACCAAAGAACTGATTCGACAGTTATGCGAGTCGTTGTCAAAACACCCCTTTGTGTTTGGTGAAAGAAAAATAAAGATCACCGCAAGTTTTGGGGTGAGCGGATCGATAAAACAAATTGATAAATCCTTTGAAACCTATATTAAAGAAGCTGATGACATGCTATATTGTGCCAAAGGCAACGGGAAGAACCAAGTTTTTTTCACCAGTAACCTAAGGTAAAGGCTTGGTGGCATATTGTTTTTCTAAAAAGTGTTATATAATAGAGATACATCAAGCTATTGATAGCTTTGATTCATAGGAGGCAAGGAAAATATGAATAAACCAAAATTTGGTTATGGTTGGCTGGTTAAATGGATTTTAGCTGCCATTTTACTTGCGGCAGGCATACTAATGAAGATTTACGAGGTCGATGTCGTTTATGCGACCACCGGAATTGCGATTGTGATGTTCTCGCTTTTAAGGGTTGTGCCTTTGATGAAAACCCTGAAAAAAGAAGTATTAAGAACCATTAATTTAATTGAAATTATCTTTGACACAATTATGGGAGGCGTCATGATTTACGTTGTCGCTACCCAAAAATCAAGTGATCCTTTCTGGATTGGATTATACGGATATTTGTTAGCGGTATTCTTCTATGCTCGTGGTTTGATTTATATGATATCTCTTTATTTCTTTGCCGAAAAAACCGAACCACTTAAGTTCTGGTTCCATATCATTTGTATTACGTTAGGTCCGGTTATCTTTACATTAACATTACTAGATCGAAATATTATATCGACCTTAGGTTGGATTGTGCTCTTTATATCTGTGGGTGGTGGCATCTATCTCGGATATGATGGATATGGTGGATATCGTAAGTATCGCGAAAGTTCAAAGTCACTAAATGAATCCAAACGGGTACAACCCACACCAAATATTGATAAAGAATTACCCAAGGAAATACAAGAAGAACCAGAAAAAAAACAACCTTACGCCAGTTAATAAATATTGACAGTCAGCCCGAAATAATGTAATATTATAGGGCTGACTGTCTTAATGGAGTAATACTCAAGTGGCCGAAGAGGCGCCCCTGCTAAGGGCGTAGGTCGGGCAACCGGCGCGAGAGTTCAAATCTCTCTTACTCCGCCATTTTTTATTAATGAAGGGGCGATGTGAATCGCCTTTTGTAAGACGAGCCATAATAAAGTAAGCAAAATATTCCTTACTTATTATGATTCCACGGAGGAGTACCCAAGTGGCTGAAGGGGCTGGCTTGGAAAGCTAGTAGATCGTTAACCCGGTGCGGGGGTTCGAATCCCCCCTCCTCCGCCATATAGGAAGCATAGGTTTGATACAGTTGTGTCAATCCTTTTTTTTATGCAGAAAGGGGATATTCTCCCTATCTGCCAATTTCTAAATCACTATTTTGAGTCAAAAACTGGGACTTTTCCTAGTCTGTATTCCAATTGTCATCCAACCTTTTAACGATTACATAACTATTTACACGATTACTTAACAATTTAACGATTACCTTTACTAGTATAGAAATTTGGCTTATATAAATGTATAATAACCTTAAGGATTTTAGAAAATGCATTATTTTGAACAAAATTACTACCAATAGTGATATGCGTTTCATCATAATTTGATAAGTCAAGTACGTCATATGATGAGCAATATGGTCAATGAACCAATTCATAAATAATTGGAAATAATTACATTAATCACATATCAAAGGAAAGAATATTCTCTAATATGACATATATCAAAATTATAAACTGATATGTAAGGAGGGGTTTTATATGAATCTTTGGACAGGGTACCATGTAATCTTACCAAAGAATATTAATTCGGTAGAAGGACTATCGGAGTATAAGAAAAAGAGTTTGGATCAAATAAATCAAAGTTTAGAGTTGTATGATTTCTGTCATTTTTTTGAAAAAGTTGAATCTACTGCTAAAGAAGGGGACATTTTTGTTGTTCAAGTAGTTCAAGGAAAGTATATTTATGGAAAGGTTATCTCAACAAATACTGAACTCTTTGATGACTATAATAAATTGCAGAGTGAATATGTTGTTGTACTTTATAGAGATGTTAGTGATTCTCCTTCTTTACCGGATTACTCATTAGATTTAGATAACTTATTACTGAAACCATTTCTACAAACAAGATATTTTTTCAATTCTGGATATGCTAAAATTATCACGAATATTCCATTGACAAAAGAAGAAAAAGAAATGGACATAGGATTTGAAATTGGGTGTAAGTTTTTTGATATGCAAGGGAATGTGCTTAAAGAAAAACCTAAGTACAAAGGTGTCCTTAGAATTGAAGGATTAGGGATAGCATATGATGTGGCAAGAATATTAACTATTGATGATACTGTGATTGGAGAAGAGTTTATAGTACCTGTTAGAAAGAAATTACCAACCATAAGAATAAACAAAGAACAAGAGATTAACGATTATATTGAGAGTATGATAGAAAATATCAAACATGTTCAAAAAGAGTTGGGTTCATATAACAAAGCTGTAAGGAAGGCAATTCCAGTTTTATCAAAAGCATTTTATTCATTTTTAAACAAAGTTGAGAATCAAAAAAATGAAGAAAAATATTTAGAACTTGTTGAGGAATTAGTAGAAAGTATAAATCAAATAAATGATTACACAGATCATTGTTTAGTAGAGACTGATGAAAGAGAAGTCATTTGCGCATTTATTGATACAGCATCCAAAAATCATGGTTATAATTTTGGTTATGATATAACCGAACACAAACGCAAATGGTAAGGACAAATTTGGTAGAGTTTATATAAATAGGGGATACTTGTAATAATCTCTGCATTTGTCTGGAGTACGTAACTTTTTCCTGAAGCATATCAAGGGTGCTAAAAATATCGTAGGGTGCTAAAATTTTTAGTGGGGTGCTAATTTTGTATTATAATAGGTAGCCCAACACATGTTTTCAATACGGAGTTTATTTGTTAAATTGCCGAAAATATGCCAAAATCATGGCTGAATCAGGGGATTTATCTAAATAAACACCTTAATCGATATTTAAAAAAGATGAAAAGACAATGTGAAGTCCTAAAGAATGCATTTTTAGGATAAAACGGATGTCTTTTTTTCTTTTTACTTTATTGGTGTGACAAGGGGGATTTGAACTTTGAACACTAATGGTATGACTATCCAATAAAAAACACTCTCAAGGAGTGCGATATAAGGCGATTTCATACGTGGGGGTTGAAATCCGTCATGGCGGAAATTGGCGGATTAAACTTCTTTATGTCTTAAAAGAATAGAATTGGATTAAGTGGTTTTTAATCAGTGGGTTCGAGTGGGCATCATATAGGTTCAAAACACAGTTTTCGATGCTGAATAAAAAAACCAACTTGGTTTTGGCAACCTCAAAACAGACACAAACTTTGTTATGGATTGGTATGGAAATAATACAGAGGGTCTATGATATCATAGGAGTACAAAACACGGACTTCGTTGCTGAAAAAAACAAACTTGGTTGTGACAATCTCAAAAACGTCACAAACTTGGTTATGACAAGACATCTAACTAGAATAGGTCTGATACAATAATCAGGCCTTTTTTTGTGCTTAAATTCAGCCAAAATAGCGAAAAATTTCTATTATTCATCGATTTTTAACGAATTTTGGTGAAGTATCATCAATTTGAAGCATCTAAAACAATTTGCAATATGCAGGAGCAACAGCAGTTCCTACACGATATGACTGAGGGATGCTAAAAAATCTACACGATATGAAGAGGGGGTGCTAAAATTCTACACGATTTGTAGGGGGGGGTGCTAAAAATTTACACGATTTGAAATGCGACCACTAGAATCAATGCAAATATCATATAATTGTAGGTCTTTACTTGTTTCTTGATTTAAATATGAAAAGAATAGATATTGATTTTAATTGGTGACATATGATGACAATAATGATGACAACTTATATAACTATATTGGTGACAAAAATGGTGACATATAGTGACAATAATGATGACAAACTTATAAAATATTGATATAATCTAATTAATTGAGGTGTTAATGATGAAGTTGATAGAAAATAATGCCAATGAATTTAAACTTTTTTTAAATGACAAGTTCGAAAAAGTCGTTGTATCTTTTCTTAACTCAAAAGATGGAGGTAACATTTATCTTGGGGTTGATGATTTAGGACAACCTGTAGGTGTAAAAGAAGTAGATAAGACACAATTAGAAGTTAAAGATAGAATCAAGTACAACATAAGTCCTTCCACATTAGGCTTATTTGATGTTGTGATTGAAGAAATGAACAATCAACAGATAATTCATGTAATTATCGCAAGTGGAACTGAAAAACCATATTACATAAAACGAAAAGGCATGTCGCCAGAAGGGTGCTTCATAAGAATAGGCAGTTCAGTTGAATCCATGAATAATGAGATGATTATTGACCTTTTTTCTAGAAGAACCAAGAACTCGCTTAAATCAATTATTTCTCCCCAACAAAGTTTGACTTTTTCGCAACTAAAAATTTTCTATGAAGAGGTTGGGTATGAAATTGGAGGCAATTTTTTGAATCAACTCGAGCTAATTAATGATGATGGAAAATATAACTATGTCGCATATCTGCTTTCTGATAATAATAGTATCTCAATTCAAGTTGCGAAATATCAAGGATATGATAGTTATAATTTAATTGAAAACGAAGAGTATGGACATTGTTGTCTAATTAAAGCAGCTAAAAATGTTTTAAATCGATTAGAAGTAGAAAATCGTACATTCACAAAAATTACATCGATTGAAAGAAAAGAAGTTAAAAAGATTGATCCAATAGCACTAAGAGAAGCAGTGATTAACGCGATTGTACATAATGATTACTCAAATGAATATGCAGCTAAATTTGAGTTGTTTGATGATCGATTAGAAATCTCATCTAACGGTGGTCTCCCTGAAAGATTCACGAAAGAAGACTTTTTGGGTGGATTTTCAGCGCCTAAAAACAAAGAATTAATGAGAGTATTTAAAGATGTAGGTCTGGTAGAGCAATTGGGTACTGGAATAAGAAGAATACTAAGATCATATCCAGTTGACATCTATGCATTTTATCCGAATTTTATCAAAGTTACCTTTATATTCAAAGATAACCTCTTAAGGATGATTAATGATGAAAAAGATGAAAAAATAAGTGATATACAAAAAAAGATTCTGCTGATTATTGAAGATGAACCCAATATTACTCAAGAAAAGCTCGCCAGTCAGTTAAATGTCCATAAAAGAACAATAATTAGGCATATGAATGCGTTAGAGAGTTATCAAATGATTAGACGTGTAGGGGACAATCGTACAGGTCATTGGGAAATTATCAAATAGGAAGAGGTTATGATGTGAAAAAAATACTGATTTTTATTGTTTCTGTTTTAATGCTATCTCTTGTTGCATGTTCAGATGGAGATCCATACGATTCTGTAGTTTCTGGCGATTTCATTTATACAGAATGGAGTATGCCCGATGGTGAAATAGCAATCATTGGATTAAGTGATGAAGGAGAGTTAAAGGATACACTCATTTTTCCTGTTATGCTTGATGGGTTAAAGGTAACTCAAATTGGATCATACTTTGGTTTAAAAGATAGCGGATTACTTGAAATAGATAATGCAAGAAATATCTATTTTACTTACAACACCCCTTATGTTAAAACTGGTATTGAATATGCAAATGGCTCAAATACAGTAACCATTAATGTTTATCTTGGTGATGATAATCCTTCATTTGATCTTTTCACTTGGGAACAACAGTTAAATAATTCGTGTATTTTTATGACACAATCACTAATAACTGACCTAGAGAGTCGTGGTTTTGGACGTGAAAATTATATTGCAGCAAACATTGAATATTATATCGACAAAGACACTTTATATTTTATCGACAATGCAGAGGGGAGTTTAGTAAATGTAGTACCACCTACGCCATATAAGGATGGATATGAATTTGTTGGGTGGTTTAAAGATACTGATTTTAGTTACCCCTTTGTATTCGATGATGAGGTTATTCCGACAAAGCAATTTGATGATGAAAGCAAGCTGATTAACATAACCAAGATTTATGCAAAATGGCATGTGAAGTAGCTACAATAAATTCAATAGTAATTCATCTATTAATAGTGTTTATAAGGCAAATACGACAGTCATTTTTTAGAAATTTCTCATTGTTAACGCATTTTTATAGGGATGCTAAAAGCTACACGATTAGGAGGTAGGGGTGCTAAAACTGTATTAAACCTCTATGCCTTAGACATCTAACTAGAATAGGTCTGATACACTAATCAGGCCTTTTTTTGTGCTTAAAAATAGCCAAAACATCGAAAAAACGCCAATTATTAGTCGATTTTCACGTTTTTAGTATAGTGATGTCGATTTGGAGCAGCTATAACTAGTATGCTAATCATAACTTCAACTTAACTTTTTACACGATATGAATGAGGGGTGCTATAAATCCTACACAGCTATGTGAATAATTGAGGATTATTAATTAATAGGCAAATGTGCTATAATTTTCATAGCGATATATCACAATGGAATCTTAAGTTAAGTAATGATTATTAAACGATGCCATCATTCTCATAGATTATTTCATGCATATTTTTTTATGGAGATAGATTTTTAGGAGGTATGTGATTATGGAACAACTCAGTATATTTGAGAGATTAGTGGATATTGACGAAAGAGATCAAGATGCTATTCAAGGTACTTTAAGATGTACTTGCGGTAATGATTATTTTGGGATTTATTTTTATGGTAAGCGTACTAAAGGGATACTTGCTCCAGACATTGTAAGACAAGAAGGTAAAATTTGCTTTCTTGCATATTGCGAATTATGTGGAATATCATATGGATTTGATAACTTCAAACAACCACGTATTCAATTTATTGATGAATCGAAAATTACTAATGATTTATCAGTGTTTGACACCCAAAAACACAAGGTTAGATTATCATTTAACTATTTTCAGGAAAAGTTCAAAAGTAATGATTTTGAGTATCTAAGAGTAGAGTTATTTCAACCCATTAAAAACAAGTGGCGAGTCATAGTAGAAGAATAAATTTACACTAGCTCTAAAGGTCAATAATGGGGTGCTAAAAGTTCTACACAATTACCTCTATTTTATAAGAATTGCTAATTCAAAAGCAAATATGTTTTAATTTCCATATCGTATTAACACAATGTGAACTTATATATGATTGAGATGTTATTGGTAACACAAACATTGTTTGCTTTGATACATTTTTAAATATTCACCATACAAATCAATATATAATTGCAGTAAATGATGGAGGGCAATAAATGTCTACTACGAAATTGAGCGTTGACGATATTATTTCAGCTGGATACGAGCTTAGACCTGCTGAAAAGGGAAGTTGGAAAGTTTATGATGAAGATAATCCTATACCCGGTTATTTTGAATTTGATTGGTTAAGTGGTAGATTCCCTGACTTATATCATGAGTTTGCTTTATCAACCATTGGTCTCATTTCAAAACTACATACTATAATCGACTTCGCAAATATGAATGTATTGGATGTTGGTGCCGGTACGGGAAGATCCTCCATTGAGCTATCTAAAAAGGCAAAAATGGTTCATAGTACTGATGTCTATCGGTCTGTGATTGATTTTGGCAAAAACGAGATAGAAGGACTGGGAATTCAAAATATTGAATATGCTTACGGTGATCGTGACCATCTGCCTTTTAAAGATAATACTTTTGATGCTGTTGTTTTTTCATGGGCAGAACCAAATCACGAAGAAGCATATCGTGTATTAAAGAACAATGGATACCTTATCCAGATGGCTTCTATTTCGGAAGCGCTATGTGGTGAAATAACTGATTATTTACACGGAACCAATATCAATGATCCTCAAATATTTTCTCCTAATTGTCCAGATGAATTCTTGAGACAAGATGATACTGTATTTTCGGGTATTTCTTTGGTTGACTCTGCCTCTGTCTATAGATTCACGTATTTATCTAAATATAAGTCATATGAAGAATTGGCATCTATAGTTGGGCGTCTTTACGGGCCAAATGCAAAACAATATTTTACTGAACGAAAACAAGATACGTTTTCGTGGAGACTCGAGTTAAAAATCGGCCAAGTTAGAAAATAAAGTCGCTTTCACATTGACTGAATTGTGTATTTTCAACAGTCATTATCGTGAGACCCCTTTTTTAAGTCACAATTTCATGATGCTAAATTTTTCACACGATTTGATAATTCATATCACAAATTTCAGCAAAGATATTGTGCCGATAACGGCATAATAGAAGGTGAGATTATGGAATATAAAAATACATCTTATTTTACTGATAAATGGAATATTAAAGAAAGATGAATCCGAATACTTTGCTCAGAGGGTAGAATTCATGGTGCTCAAATAATAGGTAACACCTGGCTTATACCTGAAGATGCAGAAAAACCTACAGATAAGAGATTCAAACAAGTAAATGATTTATTCTTTGATAAAATAGATTTTGGGGTCATTGTTGATAAAAAGAAAGTCATTGATTCTCATCGACCATTTTATTAAGCGTGAGTTATCAGTATATAAAGCGATGCAAAAGAAAATAAGACAAACCGAAAAGGAGAAAGAATAAAAATGAGTTTAGTAGAAAAAGTATTTTACAATACCCAAACGGATTCTAAAATTATTGAAAAGGTTATTATTGACGATCATGTGCATTACCTACATTTGGTGTTTCCAAAGGGGGATGGACTTCCCATACATCAATCGAACGCAAATATGTATATGAGCGTTATTCGTGGTAGATTATCAATTGGTCTTAACAATAATCCTATCCAATATTATGCGAAAGGGACCGTTCTGAATATCCCGTGTAATACTACAATGAATGTTTCAAACACCGATGATGAGATTTTAGAATTAATCATCGTCAAAACCCCTATTCCCGGAAAAAACTGCGTATAATAAACATTTAAATTGATTGTTTTCATCTAGTTGTTATTATGAAGATAAAGCGCCAAATGGGGCGCTTTATCTATTTTTCATGATTATGCAAATGATTGAAGGGTCGTTAACTTTCAAGGGTTCGGTGAAGGATTGTTAAAATTAAGATAGAAAATCGGATATATTTGTTATAATAAGATTAATACGCTTTTTAGCGACTGAAATGAGAGTGTTTTATGGACGAATTATTGATTGTGTTATTGTTAGCGGCAGGGTTTGTTTCTTTCATTCCTGTTGCGAATCTTAATCGAAACAGCAAAGACCGTAAATATCGGTGTTTAAAATTTTTGATGAACGCAACGTTTGTATGGACGGTATTGATACTACTCGAAAGAATATCATCGAGTCCTGTCATTATTTATTATGCACACATGCTTGGCTACCCCCTCAAGTTTTTAGTTGCTTCGTTTATGCTTTGCACGATTTTTAATTATGTTGAGCAAAAAATGCCAAAACCGATTTTATGGATTTTGGGCTTCTTTTTCTTGGTTGAATATGTCATCGCGATAACGAACTCATCAACGCTATTGTTACTGGAATTATCTCTTCAGGATTTTACTTCTTTTAACGACTTATATAATAGTGCCAATGGACCTTTATTCATCTACCATTTGATATTAACCTATTTGGTTTTGTTTGTTTCGATTGCGTACTTATTTTATTTCCTCAGTAAGAAAAAAGGCATTAGACAATATCGGGCGGTTTCAAGAACGATGGTTGTTTCTATTATAATCGTTTTAGGATTTAATCTGCTTCAATTGTTAGTGATTGATACCACGGTGGATTTAACTTACATTTCCTTGGTGATTGTTTCGTTTTCTTTATATCGTGTTATCTATTCAAAAGACATGATATTCAATTTGTTAACCTCGGGCAGAGGAAAAATATTGACCAACATGCGCGAACTATATATCCTGACCGATTCAGAAAAACGAATTGTTGAGTTCAGTGAAATGTTAAGTACCAAGTATAACGTCAATGTTTCAGATTTTATCGGAAAACATTTGGATGAATTATTGGAATTTTTAAAAGATAAAGTCGTATTATACCAAAACTACTCAGTGGATGGTGAAGTATCAAACGACAAAGACCATTATCACTTGCGAGAGCGTAAATTCGTCATTCAAGGAAATAACTTTGGATATATGATTTTGCTTTATGATGAGACGCAAGTATTCAAGTTATTGCGAGAACTAAATCAATTAAGTAATTTTGATTCAATGACCGGACTCAATAACCGTAATTATATCGAAAGCAAACTTGAAGCGTATAATCACAAACCAGCCCTTGGGGTCATATCGTTGGATTTAAATGGCTTGAAGGTCAATAATGACTATTTGGGACATGAACGAGGCGACTACTTGCTTAAGTCTTTGGCCAATAACATGAAAATGGTGATGCACGGAACCGCGCATAAAGAAATTGCGCGAATCGGTGGCGATGAATTCTTAATCATCGTTCCATCCACGACCCTACGTGATCTTGAAAAAATCAAAAACGATTTGTTAAAGAATTGCGCCAGTGAGCAACTGGTCGACATAATCAGCGTTTCAATTGGATTGGCCTATGATGAAACGGGTAAACAAAACGTTTTTGAACTTATCAAGTTGGCGGATAAGGATATGTATAACATGAAAAGCCAAACCAGCAGCGATTACTCCAAAGAAATTGTCGCATACGCGAAGAAACTCGATCAATTCATTCGTTAATCATTTTCCATCAAATGTCGCATTTTTGCGACATTTTTCTTTTCGTTTTGCAAATGGTTTCTCATTTTATTTGTTATAATGGACATATAGGTCACATAATTTGAACTGATTAAAGGATCACTTTGAACCAAAAAGTGGTTCGAATGATCAAAAGTCACATTTATAACCGAGGAGATATTATGGGAAATACTATTTTACCTTTTTCAACCATCGATGAATATATTCAGCTACAACCTTTATCCATTCAAGCATTGCTTCATCAACTTCGGGCGGTTATAAGGACAAACGCACCCGAGGCAATCGAAAAAATTAGTTGGGGGATGCCCACCTTTTATCAAGATGGCAATTTAGTCCATTTTTTCGCTTATAAAAACCATATTGGGTTTTACCCGGGCTCTAGTGGCGTTGAGGTCTTTAAGTTGGAACTAGGGACGCTTAACTATAGCAAAGGGGCGATTCAGTTTCCACTGAATCAGCCGATGCCATTGGATTTGGTTGCGAAGATCGTCCGTTTTCGCTTAGATGAAAATCAAACAATGGCAAAAGCAAAGAAGCACAAATAATACTTTTAAGGTCCCTTTCTTCTTAGGGGTCTTTTTTTTCTTAATGGAGGTTTGAGTAGGTCGCTTGACATAAACATCAAAATGACATAAAGTAGGACATAGAAAGGGTGATATTATGCCAGATAAATTAGTGCTTAAAGTTCAAAAAATAGGATTTCAATGGGAAATGGAAAATCCTTTTATTTTTTGTGCTCATCATTTAGATGCCTTTCCAAAAGGCAATTCAGATGGGGGCCCCATCGTTCCATTAAGAGGACGTAACATCGGCAGTGACTTTTCAAATAAAGACGGATTTTCGATGTACCACGGTGACGTTGTGCCCGGATTCCCGGCACATCCGCATCGCGGATTTGAAACGGTTACGATTGTGCTTGAGGGCTTGGTCGATCATTTTGATTCAAAAGGCGCTAAAGGACGATACGGAAACGGGGATGTTCAGTGGCTGACGACAGGAAAAGGGTGTCAGCATGCGGAAATGTTTCCATTGGTCAACCAAGATAATCCAAATCCATTAGAATTATTCCAAGTATGGTTAAATCTGCCCAAAAAAGACAAATTCACCGAACCGTCTTATAAAATGCTTTGGGCCGAAGACA
>Ga0209016_1002239_pt1 | contig 13332 bp, 11 predicted proteins | sample EPASupsiteSAE305_FD_187265 | JGI IMG/M metagenome (GOLD analysis project Ga0209016, IMG submission 187265) | Bioremediated contaminated groundwater microbial communities from EPA Superfund site, New Mexico - SAE3-05 (SPAdes) (version 2) | ecosystem: Environmental > Aquatic > Deep subsurface >...
TCGTTCCCGCCTGTTCGAGTTCCGCAGCCCAGGAAATGTTTTTCTCCTCGTCGAACCGCGCTTTCAGTTCAAGTACGACGACGACCTGCTTCCCGCTCCGCGCGGCTCTTGCGAGGGCGTGCACAATGGGCGAATTCATGCCGCTCGTCCGGTACAGCGTGATTTTGATGCCCAGCACCGAAGGATCGCTCGCCGATTCTTCGACAAAACGCCGCACGACATCGAATGATTCATATGGCAGATTTACGAACCGATCGTGTTCATCGATCCAGTCAAAAATGCTGCCCTTTTCGTCAAATGTCCTGGCTGGCTTCCACGGGGGGAAAAAGAGCGAAGGATCGGGAGTAATGCCGTGCACCCTATAGAATTCGGGATCGCAGAGCTCCATGGCCCGCCCCAGATCGATGAGCCACTCGACATGGTACACGTCCAGGGGCTCAAGCGAAAGGCTCTGCATCAAGGCGCCGAGCAGGATCTGGTCTTCTCCGGAGTAGACCATGCGTACCGGAGTTGAGTTCTGCCGTCCCGCGAGCACTTCTTCCATTGCCGTCAGAAAATCGTCGTCCCTGTCTTCGTCGACGCTGAAATCCGCATCCCGATTCACCTTGAAGATAATTCCGTGCAGCACCTTGAGCCCCGCGAAGAGCTTGCTGCCGAATGCCAGAATGACATCTTCAAGCAGGGCGAGGCGAAGTACATTCTCCTGCGGCTGGCTTGTTGCAGGCTCCGGCTCAATTGACAGACGCTGCGGCAGGACGATGAAGCGGTCGAGATTCTTCGGCACCTGCACCACGGCAATCGAGCCGTCTTCTTCGAGCCTGAACGCCACATGGACTTGAAGGCTGCCCGTCGACGGGAAATAATCCTGTTCCCGCCGAAGCTCCACCCGAGGCTCCAGGCGAAGCGGAGTCAAGAGAGGGTAAACATTTTCCATAAAAAAACGTTCGAGATATCGCCATTCCCGGGACGTCCAGTCTTTTTCAGAGATGAGCTGAATGCCGTGCCCCGCCAGCCCCGGCAGGACGGTGGCATGCAAATGTTTGTAAAGCATATCATAATGAGCTTGAACTTTCTGGTTGATTGCCTTAAGGAGCGTCTGTGGATCCATCCCGGCCCATTCTTCGTTTGTCTGGCCGTTCTGTGCCGCGGCCTTGACGGCGGCGACGCGCACCATGAAAAATTCGTCCAGATTTGAAGCAAAAATGCGCATAAAACCGAGCTTTTCCAGAAGAGGCGTGGAGGGCTTGAGCCCTTCCGCGAGGACGCGCGCGTTGTAATCAAGCCATGAAAGCTCACGGTTCATCGTAGGAAGCTTGTTCATGCACGTACCCCTTTCAGACTCACATTAAAACAGGCAGAAGCCCGAAGACATCTTCGAACATATCGCCCTTTTCCGCAAGCGAAAGCTTTTCGAGCGAAAAATCGAGCGACTGCGATGGACGAATGATAAACCTGTCTTCGGTGCGTTCGAAAGAGAGCTCCCGCACACGTCCCGAATGGCTCCGGTCAAGGGCATCGGCGACGCGGAGAATCGCTGCGAGCTTGAGTACGATAATGCGCGCCTCGCGCGGAAGCGCGATGTAATTGACGTGCGTAGAAAGAGGCGGAGTCTTGCGGTGATAGCGCGCGACATTCGAAACGATGTTGATGTCCTCTCTGTTGAGCCCGAAAATCTCCGAATTGGCGATAATGTATTCGCTGTGCCTGTGATGCCCGCTCGTGCGCAGATACGTCCCTATATCGTGGAGAATTGCCGCGACTTCGAGCAACATTCTCTCGTGTTTGCCAAGACCATGTTCTTTTTTGAGCGCGTCGAAAATTTCAAGGCTCAGGTTTTTGACATGCGCAGCGTGCGCCTCGTCATAGCGGAAGCGCTTTGCGAGAGAGCGTGCGGACGCGACGACCTGGCGACGAAGTTCCTGCTCGATTTTTTGATCCATGCCCTGGACTTGCGCAAGGAGGATGCCTTCCCGAATTGACACGTTTGGCACAATGATGATATCCGCGCCTGTTTTTTCGAGGAACATGCGTTCGATGGTGAGCCCCGCGGCGTAGCTCTCGGTCTCATTCCATGAAAGGTGGTACTGCGCCATGCATTCCTCAGGAGACAGCCCCGCTACGGAATCGGCGAATTCAATAAATTGCGCCCGGTCGAGGACCGCGTAGTGGCTGAAATTTTTTCCCGAGAGACAGTACGCCGCGAATCGCGCGTCTGAGCCTATGAGCACAAAGGTGCGCACAGAATCGAGCGGCAAATCCTCCGCGAGCACATCGCAGGCGGTCTTGATGTTGCTTTCAAGGTACATTTCGATAAACTGCCGCGGCTGACGCGCGGATTCGCGGATTTGTTCATCCATGCGGAGGGTGCCGATGCTCAAGGAATGACTGGAGACCATTTGGCCTTTTTTGAGGAGCATGACTTCCGTCGTGCCGCCCCCCACTTCCAGAATCATCGCATTCGAGCGCGTAAGAAAAGATCGTTCATCCTCAAGTGTTTTCTGCACCGCGAGATACATGAGGTGATTTTCCTCGATATCCTCAACGATCCGGACATGGAAGCCGGTCTGGAGATTGATGCGGTCGATGAAGGTGTCCCTGTTTGACGCTTCCCTCAGCGCACTTGTACCGATCACCTGAATATCGGAAGGCTGTAAGCCATAACCTTGCAAAAGCTCGCTGAAGGAGCTCAGAATGGCAATTGTTTCGCGGAGCCCGTCTCGCGAAATACTTCCCATAGTGAAGACATCGCGCCCCAGGCGGGATTGTTTGGAGGCCCTGTCGATGATTTTCAGGCCTCCCTTGGAGTCGATTTCCGCGACAATGAGCCGTATGCCGGTGGATCCTATTTCTATCGCGGCATGGAGCCCCTGTATCGAGCTTGATGAGCTTGGGATGCTCTCTTTGGATTGCGGTGATTTTTGAGGTTGTGCATCTGACATACAACGTATTATAGCACTTTTTCCAATACAGTGCTTCGTGACATACCGTGGCCGCAAGATTTACTAATACCTACATAAGTATGATGACATTGAAAAAGTCGAAGTAATCAGTATTTTCAGCACTATTATTATCCTTTATTGTTACACTACTAACGCAGGTATTAGTAACACCAACTTGTGAAAAACCTGAAAATCACTAGCCAGAAAGAGGCTTGCATTGTACACTGGCCGTGTATGGACTCAACGACAGGAAGAAAGAAAGGGGCCGCGGCAAAGCTTTTTCTCGTTGCGGGCCTTATTGTGATACTGTTTTCTGTGTTGCTTTCTGGCTGCGCGAGACGGGAGGGCTGGGGCATGGTGCTTTGGTCCGTCAAGGGCACTGCGGTGAAGGGGGGGGCTGTCGTTCCGATTTACCTGAAGTCGAATATCAGTAAAAGCTATGTGATTGGCCTGCCCGATGACAACAAGACGAAGATCGAAGTTCCTTTCCCTTCACTCGAGTTCTTCTCATCCAAGAGTGCCGCCGAAACGCGGGCCCGGGAATTTGCACCCTATGCCGCGCTGTATCTTTCAGCGGGGCGCGATGGTCTTCCCATCCGGGAGAAACCGAGCGTAAATGCGCGGCGCGTGTACCGCCTGAGGCTCGGCGAATCAGTGAAGGTTTTAAGCGTGGCCGACGGCGAAGCGGTGTTCACCGGCGGAAAAGCACTCCCGGGGGAGTGGTACTTTGTGCAGGCCATCGATGGCACGCGCGGCTATGTCTTCAGCAACACGATGGTCCTCTATGAGGAAAAAGAAGGCACGGCGGCGCCCGTCATCGCCTCTTCGCCCGCGCCAAGCGCTTCTCTGCTCGACATCATCTATGCAAAGCCCTGGCGCCCGGCGTATTACCAGATCATGGTCGATGACAGCACCATAGATCCCGACCTCTTCATCCTTCGATATGGCCTCTTCGCCGATGCCAAGAATTCGCAGGTCCGCATCGAATTGCCTGGATATTCAGGTGCTTTCAGTTTTACTTCAGTGAGTCAGTCGGGCGATTGGCTTGTCTTCGAAAAGTCCAAACTGCGCATCCGGTTCGAAAATGAATCGACAATTGTCGCCGACTGGAGCGGTACCGATCAGGTTCTGGCCGATGAAGGCTGGTCACAGGGGGGGCAGGCGGCACGGTTTGTGCAGCTCGACGCGTCGATACCTGTTCTGCTCGCAGGGGAAAACTCGAGGCGCGAATCGGAATTGAAGGCCTTTTTCCAGCGAAGCTCGCAGTTGCAGTCGAATGGGGAATCGACCATCAGCTTCCTTTCGGATACCGCGGGTATCCTCAGCGTCGATCTCAAGGGCACCTTCGAGTGGAGTCATACCGACCAGCTCCCGGCGGGCTTTGCCCCGGAAATTCCCGCCGAAGCGCGAGACAATGTCATCAAAGGCGAAATCCGGTTCGGGCTTCATTTAGGCACCGCGATTTCCTCCGCGTGGATGGGCGGATTTTCCCTGCTCGTGGGAGACAATCCCGACAGGCAGGACTTTGTCTATCGGTTTGAGAACGGTCAGCTTGTGATCGCAAAAGCCGACTCGGTGACATTGCGCGGAACTACTGAGAGCCTCGATACACGATTCTCCTCTGTAAATTATTATCTTGTGGTGAAATAGAATGTCATTTATTCAGCTTGGCGGGATTTCGCTTTCATTTGGGGCCCGCGATCTCATCCGTAATGCGACGCTCAATCTGCAGGACGGCTCCCGCGCGGCCCTGGCCGGGCCGAATGGCGCCGGCAAATCGACGCTCATGAAGATTGCTGCGGGGATCGTCAAGCAAGACTCCGGAGAGGTGATCACCACCAAGGGCGCCCGCGTCGTCTACCTTCCCCAGACTGGCATCCGGTTCGAGGAGGGCAGGGTCCACGACATCGCGGAGCAGGCCTTTTCTTATTACCTCGGGCTGCTGGACGAGCAGGAAAAAATAGGCCGCGCCCTCGAATCGGAACATTTGAGCGAAAAGGAGACAGCGCGGCTCCTCGAGCAGCACCATGAGATAGGCGAGACCCTCGAAGATGCAAACTATTGGCGGCGTGAGGAAAGAATTGCCGAGGTGCTCAGGGGCCTCGATTTCAAGACAGGCGACTTTGAGCGCCCCGCCTCGGAACTCTCGGGTGGATGGCAGATGCGACTGGCGCTCGCGAAGGTTTTGCTTGAGGACCCCGACATCATGCTGCTCGACGAGCCGACCAACTATCTCGACCTGGAAGCGCGAACCTGGCTTGAAAATTTCTTAATGGATTACCGCGGCGCCGTCCTCGTTGTCTCGCACGACCGGTATTTCCTCGACGTCACGGTGCGGGAAGTCTATGAGCTTTTCAATGGCACCCTCACGCGCTATGCAGGCACCTACAGTCAGTACGAGGTCCGCCGCTCGCAGGAGCTCGCGGCGCTCTTCGAAGCATGGGAGCGCCAGCAGGAAGAGATTCAGCGGATAGAGGAATTCATCCGCCGATTCCGGTACAAGGAGTCGAAAGCGCCGCAGGTCCAGAGCCGCATAAAAATGCTCGAAAAGATTACACCTATCGAAATTCCCGAAGGCATGAAGCGCATCCACTTCGCCTTTCCGCCCGCGCCCAGGTCCGGCCAGATTGCGGTGCGGATACGCGACCTCACAAAAGCCTATGGTTCCATGCAGGTCATCGGGAGATTCTCGCTTGAGGTGGAGCGGGGACAAAAGCTGGCGTTCGTGGGGCCCAACGGCGCGGGAAAGTCGACCCTCATGCGCATCATTGCGGGGGCCGAATCGTCGTTCGAGGGCGAGATGACCCTCGGCGCCAATATGCTCATAGGCTATTTTTCCCAGGAATCCGCCGAGCTCATGGAGTCGGGTTCGACCGTCGAGGAAGAGGCGGAGTCCGTGTGTCCCTTTGAGATGCTTCCCAAACTGCGCAATCTGTTGGGAGCCTTTCTCTTCCGTGACGACGATATCGAGAAACCAATCTCGGTGCTTTCAGGAGGAGAGCGTTCGCGCCTCGCCCTGCTGAAACTGCTCTTAAAACCCTCGAACCTGCTTGTGCTCGACGAGCCGACGAACCACCTGGACCTGACGAGCAAGGATATTCTGCTCGAGGCGCTGAGGAAGTACGAAGGTACGGTGATTTTCGTCTCGCACGACCGCCAGTTTCTCGATGAGCTCGCGGACCGGGTGCTTGAACTGTCGTGTGGTCTTCCTCCGCGCCTCTATCACGGAAATTATGCTTATTATCTCGAAAAAAAAGTCCAGGAGAGCAGTGCCGAGACACAGCCGGAGCATCCAGACCCAAATAAAAATCGCGAGAGCGGAGCGCCCGCGACCGCCGCCGTCCAGAACTCCGACCAGCCCTCAGTGACTCGAGACTGGGGACAAGAAAAAGCGCGTAAAGCCCAGGTGCGCAGGCTTAAACGCCGCGAAGAAGAAATATCCGCGCGCATCGAGGCAATAGCTGTGGGAAAAGCCAGACTCCAGGAAGAACTGGCGCACCCGAACACCTACATCAACGGAGAAAAAACCCGGCGCATCCTCGCTGACCTGGAAACGCTCGATCAGGAGGCCGAGTGTCTCAATCAGGAATGGCTTGAAATCGCGGAATCGTTGGCAGGAGAGGTGACATAGACTAGGAGTATAGCTACTTTTTTGCGGCGCGCGCCGTCGTGCATGGCGCATGCGAGTCGCTTGGGCGCAGTTTACTTTGTTCCTGTCAGCTCGGCGATCATTTTCTCGGAGAGCACCTTCCACGTTGGGGACAGACTCGAAGCGTCCGGCGCATCGTAGCGCGCGACAATCTCTTTGAATGCGGCGACCGCCTGGTCTTTGTGGCCTTTCTTATACTCGATGAAAGCCATTTCGTATTTGGCATTCAGCATGTAATTCGGATCGCTGCCATAGCGGTCGAGCAACACCTGATAATAATAACTTGCGCCGTTAAGATCATATGCGTCGTATCGCTCCTGCGCGAGCTGTATGATCTTCTGCGCGCTTGCGTCCTGGGGAACCGGTGCCGGCGATGAGGCGCATGAAAAGAACAACACAGAGACAAATATGAACATCAGCAATGCAACAACACGAATAAGGCTTCTACGCATATGATTTCCTCACGAGAAAGGATTATGCTATACTCGCCCAACGAGGTCAAGACGAACCATGATCGCAACAGTCATCAACGCGGCAGCCATCATCCTTGGCTCACTTATCGGGCTTCTTATCCGCAAGGGCATCAAAGACGAATATCGCAAGGTAGTGTTCACGGCGGCAGGGATGACGTCGCTTACTATCGGCATTCAAATGGCGCTTAAGACGACACACATTCTCGCGTTCGCGCTTGCCCTGATGATAGGCGGGCTTGTGGGAACCATGCTCGATATTGAAGGCGGCATCGAACGCCTGGGAGAGCGGCTCAAAGCGCGTTTCGCGAGCAAATCCGAAGGCGCCTTCGCGGCCGGTTTCCTGAATGGTTCGATTTTATTCTGTACGGGCGCAATGGCGATCTTAGGTTCGTTCAAGGCTGGAACCGAGGGCGATTATTCGCTCATTTTCACAAAAACTGTTCTCGACGGATTTGTATCGATTATCTTTGCAAGCGCGATGGGCATCGGCGTGGCATTTTCGGCGCTTTCGGTGTTTGTGTATCAGGGGGCTCTTACTCTGCTCTCTGTGTACATCAAACCCTATGTGAGCGACCTTATGCTGGCCGAACTCACCGCGATTGGCGGCGCGCTCATCATTATGATCGCCTTGGGGCTTCTGGAGATAAAGAACTTTAAAACCGGAAATTTCCTGCCGTCGATTCTCGTCATTGTCGTGCTTGTCCTTGTAATGCCGTTTCTTTCGTTCTTATAATAAGGCATGCGCCAAGATCACCGGGAAGCTCACGAACAGCGATTTGTCCATACCCGAAGGGAAGATGAAGCAGGTGAATGGTATGCCCTCGACAATGCCGCGAGCATAATGCCTGCCGTCGCGAATGGAATTATGACAAGCCTTTTCAGGTTTGAGGCAGAGCTCGATGGTCCCATCGATCTTGAGGCGATAAAAGGCGCGCTCGATCTGACTGTGCGGCGCATGCCGTACTTCAACGTAACCCTCCGGAGAGGATTTTTCTGGTATTACTTCGAGCCTTGCAATACATTGCCTCCTATCTATTCGGATTCGCCAAGCCCCTGCCAGAACTGGAATATAAACAGGCGCGGCACGCCCATGTTTCGCGTTCGCTGTGAACAAAACCGCATCGCGGCGGAATTTTCGCACGCCATGACCGATGGCACAGGCGGCCTGTCCTTTTTCAGGACGCTTCTCGCCAATTACTTTTTGCTGAAAGGGGTAGACCCCGAAGCACGGCTTAAGGAAGGCGAATGGAGCGGTATTCTCGCTTCAGAGAGCACAGTTCAGGAAGAATTCGAAGATGCCTATCAGCGCTATTTCCCTGAAGGATTGCCATTTCCTGAAAGAGGGCTCAAGGCCTTCCATCTCCATTCAAAAGCCCTGCCCAGGGGCCAATATCGAGTGATATGCGGGACTTTGTCGACTGCTGAAGTGCTTGCAGAGGCCAAGCGGCGCAATGTCAGTCTTACCGAACTGATGGTCGCTGTCTATCTCGATGCGCTCCAGCAGATTTGGCACGAGACAAAACCGCATCCACGCGCTCCACTTGTCGCGGTGGAAGTCCCGATCAATCTGCGCGTGCTGTTTCCCTCGCGCACCTTCCGCAATTTTTCGCTTTTTATACTCATAAGTGAAGATATGCGGCTTGGCATGCGCGGCTTTGAAGAGCTCGTCAGGCGCACACACCATCAGATGAAACTCGAATACGACCGTATGAGCATCGAGAAACATTTGAGCCGCAACGCAGGGAGCGCCAGGAGACTTGTGGTACGCATCGTGCCTTTATGGATCAAAGATGTTTTTGCGCGGATATTTTTTGCCAGATTCGGTGAATCGATGCTTTCGGGCTTTATCTCGAATTTAGGCCCGGTGAAGATGCCTCCGGGATTTGTCCCTCATATTCATACGTTTGGATTTATTCCTGCTCCCAGCCTGACGACTATGACCAATGCTTCGATGGTGAGCTGGGGAGACAAACTGGTTATCGATTTTGGAAGCCTGGCACAGTCGCGCGATCTTGAGCGCCTTTTCTTCCGGCGTCTGAGGAATCTGGGGCTGCATGTCAGCGTCTCATGCCGACTCGATCATGCCAAGGAGGGAACTCATGTCATACTGCCCTGATTGCGGTGCCGAAATAGGCGATGCACCACAATGTCCGCTTTGCGGTGCCCGAAATCCTAGAGCGGGCACCGGTCCTGACTCAGAAAAGTCATGCGCAGAACCAACTTCAGAGAAGTTTTCCGATCTGCGTTTCATGTTGAAAGATGCCGAAGAAGAGTTCAGCGGCGCTGAAAAGCGAACCATTGCGTGGGAAGTGCTTTCGGTTGCATTTTGCATAGCGATTCTTGTGCTGGGCGCGGTCAATCTCTTTGAATCGAGGCAATTTTCATGGTCGCTCTATCCCATTGTTTCAATTTTGCTTGTATGGGTTGAGGCCACCTCTTTTCTTGTACTGAGAAAAATGCCCGTGTTCAGGGTGCTGCTGAGTGTCCTTGCACCTCCGGTTTTCCTCATGGTGCTTGGATTTATTTCAAAAAGCCCCCGGTGGGCGCTCGGTCTTGCCGTACCCATCGCCGTGCTCGTCGAATCGCTCACAGGAGCGGTTTCCCTCGTAATTGGCAAAAGCCGACAAAAAGGGTTGAACCTGATTGCCTGCGTGCTTGTCGCGATAGTTGCCCTCTGCATCGGACTGGAGGTATTTATCGACTTGTTTTCGAGGGGTGCCGTGGTTTTAGAGTGGGCACCCGTCTGCGCAATTGCGCTTTTGCCTATCGCGGCGTTTTTGCTCTATTTGCATTATCGTGTTATTAAGATAACTAATTTGAGAAGGCTTTTTCATTTGTAGAATTTGAAAGCGGGGCTTGAGCGCGAGCCCCATTGAATAAAAAGATTATTTTCGCATACACTATGAAAAATTCGTCGATCTGCGCTACATGAATCGGCTCATCCAGTCGAGCGCCATCGTTCCGAACCTCTATGCGGTCATTGTGAATGACCTCTGACTTTGATTGATCAGGATTCATGCTTTTCAACAAATAATATAAAGGAATTCTCTTGAATTTTTCCTCATTTTCATTTGATAGCTCTCTCATGAATGCTATCGAACGCGCCGGCTATACCGAGCCGACTCCAATCCAGGCTCAGGCAATTGGTCCGATTCTCGAAGGAAAAGATTTGCTTGGCCTCGCGCAGACGGGGACCGGGAAGACGGCGGCATTTGCGTTGCCAATCCTCCAGCATCTCTTGTCTGGCGAGCGCTGTACCGCTCGGGCACTTATTTTGTCTCCTACCCGGGAGCTCGCCGAACAAACGCGCAAGGCCTTCGAAACCCTTGGCAAGGAGACAGGCCTTTTTGCGCTTTCGATTTATGGGGGTGTTTCTGTTTCTGCGCAACTCCGTTCCTTGAAACGCGATATGCCGGAAATTATTGTCGCATGCCCGGGCCGGCTCCTCGATCTTATGGGCCAGCATGCGATCAGCCTCAAGGACATAGAGATACTCGTGCTCGACGAAGCGGATCAGATGTTCGATATGGGCTTTCTCCCTTCGATCAGGAAAATTATCGGATCGCTTCCTGAAAAGCATCAAACGCTCATGTTCTCTGCAACCCTTCCGACGGAGATACGTGGTCTTGCCCGCGAATTCCAGAAAGAACCAGTGCGAATCGAAATCAGCAACTCCCAGCCGGTCGAAACCGTCAACCACATCGTCTACCCCGTCATGCAGGCCGACAAGTATGCCGTTCTCTCCGTCATCCTGAAAGATAGCGCGACCGGCCAGGCGCTCATTTTTGCGCGGACCAAACATCGCGCCCAAAAGCTCGCCACCCGGCTATCCGAAGAAGGTCACCTCGCGGCCTCGCTCCATGGCAACCTTTCGCAGGCACAGCGCGACAAAGCCATGCAGAAATTCCGCAGCGGCAAGGTGCGCATAATGGTCGCTACCGATATCGCGGCAAGAGGCCTCGATATCAGAGGCATTTCCCACGTCATCAACTTCGACATGCCGGATACCCCCGAGGCATATACGCACCGCATAGGTCGCACCGGCCGCATGATGCACAGCGGAATCGCCCTGACCCTGACAACCCCCGAGGACCGCTCAATGCTCAAAATTATCGAGCGCTTGGTGGGCAAGCCGATTGAACGAAAGATAGTTTCTTTAGGAGACAAGGAAATACTGAATTCGATGGATGATCGGGTAGATACGATGCAGGAACCGGCCGCGGCGTCGAATGGAATGCGCGACCAGCGGTCCACAATGCACAATAGAACACACGAGAAGACCTCGCACCGGCCCCCGGCCACACATGCCACCAACAGTTTTGCACACCGGGCCAAACCTGACTCAACCCGCAGATCAGTCCATGGCAGTCCCCAAAAGTCTGTGAGGCACACTTCTGGCAGGCATCCAAAAGAATATGCTTCCATACCTTGACATATTCTGCGATATTTTGTAAATTTATTCTCGCGCCGCAGGGTAGAGCAGTTGGCAGCTCGTCGGGCTCATAACCCGGAGGTCGCAGGTTCGAGTCCTGCCCCTGCTAGAGAAAATGAAGGCTCCCAGAAAGGGAGCCTTCATTGTTGGATAATCCCTCGAGAAAAAGGAACTGAAACGGTATATCGTGGTGTGTGAACGGCTGACTCCGGAGGAATGGAACGACTCCATCAAGAACCCCGATAAATGGATTCAGGGTATGCCGGATGAAGAGCCCGAAGGGTACATTCTTAGGCTCAAGAATGTGCGACTGCCATAGAATAGGGCTGGGCTATTTGCTAGCCCAGCCCATAAAACGCGAAGCTGAGAGGGATCACTTTACTGGGATCTTGCGAGGTTTTGCAGTCTCCTTGACTTTTAGGCGCAATGTGAGGATTCCATCGGTTAAATCGGCGGAGACCCCCTCGCGATCAATACTTTCATCGATCGTGAAAGCCTTGTGATAGTCGTAATGCCGGCGCTCGCGGATGAGATATTTCCCGCTGGGGATATCGTCTGAACGCTTCCCGTCTATCGTGAGCGTATGCCCATCGATTTTGATATCAAGTCCTTCCTTAGTCACACCGGGCATCTCGAGCTGCGCGATCACCTCGCTCTCATCCTCCCTGATTTGGGCGGGGGGAACTATCATCTTGTTTCCACTGCGCGTGATCGAAGTTTCCATATCGCACCTCCTCACTTCACTGAGATTTGAACAGCTCGACGTTTCGCTTCCTCACGCTTCGCAATGCGGATACGGAGTACGCCATCGCGGAGTTCTGCCTCGACTTTCTCTGGATTGACCGAATCGGGGAGATTGATAGTCCGGCTGAAACTGCCAACCCAGGTTTCAGTTCTGACAACCTTGTGAGACTGCGTTGGCTCTTCACGCTTCTTCTCACCTTTGATGGTGAGGAGATTCCCTTGGATACTCAACTCAAGATCGCCCTTCCTCACACCGGGGAGATCAGCGAGCACCAGTATCTCATCATCGCCTTCGACCAGATCGATGTCGGGACCAGCCGGCCAATCGAGGAGCCCCGAGACGCTGGGGAATTCGAGATCGCCGAATGTACGCTCGAACTCACGCCGAAGATCGTCAAAGGCATCCCACAGATCGAGCGTGGTTGGAGCTTGCCTTTTTCGAGTTACCAGGTTCGCATGATCCATGATATACCTCCTCAAAATAAGATCTGGCATTCTCTGCCACATATTTTATTAGCAAAGAATGTGCCAAATATGTATTGTGTAAAAATAAAGTACTATATATATGTATTATAATAAATTAATTTGTATTTCAAGAATTTGTTGTGCTTTCAAATCTGAACATAGTACATAACCAATGTTTCAAAATGAAACAGAAGCATAAAAAATGTTAATCAGCTCTGTGGTTATTGGAAACAATTTTACTGCGTTAGCGACTGATTATGTGTTAACGCCTTTAATAACGATACAGGACTTAAGAATCAATAATTACGGTACTCATGTATACTAAAAAAGAAGGTGCTCAAAAGAGCACCTTCTTAGTTTTTTCCTCTTAGTAATTCATCCCTGGATTCGGCGCTGCCGGTTTTTCTTTTTCGGGTAGATCAGTTATAGCACACTCGGTGGTGAGGAGGAGGGCCGCGACCGAAGCCGCGTTCTGGAGCGCGCTGCGGGTCACTTTGGCCGGGTCGAAACCGGGCGCCTTGACCGCACAGACATTGAGCGTTCCGCGCAGATGGTTCACGATGAGGGTCGCGAGGGCTTCACCTTCGATATCCTCGGCGATGATCATGAGGGGCTTGCCGGTCTGGGCGA
>Ga0209016_1002240_pt1 | contig 13331 bp, 12 predicted proteins | sample EPASupsiteSAE305_FD_187265 | JGI IMG/M metagenome (GOLD analysis project Ga0209016, IMG submission 187265) | Bioremediated contaminated groundwater microbial communities from EPA Superfund site, New Mexico - SAE3-05 (SPAdes) (version 2) | ecosystem: Environmental > Aquatic > Deep subsurface >...
TTTCCATATCGAGCAGGCCGTCATGCAGGCCTATGCCGCCGCCTACGATGATGCGGTCGGGCGCCACGGTGAGCGCAATATTGGAAAAAGCGAGCGCGAGGTATTCGGCTTCGAGCCGCCAGGCGGGATGATCCGCGGGCAGGTCTTCGGGAGCAATGCCCCAGCGGGCCTTGATGGCCGGTCCGCTCGCGAGTCCTTCGAGGCAGTCGCCATGATGAATGCAGACGCCTTTGAATTTTTCGTCTTCGAAACCGGTGTCGGCGAACTGCCCGGAGCCGGCTGACTCACCTCGCCCGCGGAGACTGCTGTGCCCGCCGCTCGCTTTGGCGCCTAAGTCTTTGACGATTTTTGGAACGCGCATGTGGCCCACTTCGGGATGGAAGTGTCCGCGCAGCGGTGCGCCATCGACAAGGATGCCGGCGCCAATTCCAGTCCCTACTGTGACATACACACAGACTTTCGCTCCCCGTCCGGCGCCCCACTTCCATTCGCCGAGCGCTGCGGCGGCGACATCTGTCTCGAGTCTGACGGGGACGCCCAGCTCTCTTTGGAGTCGATATGCGACATCGATATCTGACCAGCGCGGCTTTGGGGTGTTGAGAAGGTAGCCCCAGCGCGGACTGCGCGTGTCGCATTCGACCGGACCGAACATGCCCAGACCGAGAGCCTCGATATTCAGGCCGCCCCTCACCTTGAGCCCCTGCCGGCTCTCTCTTCTCCCGTCCTGCGCGGCGCGGAAAAAATCCGAGGCGGCCGCGAGCGTCACTTCCGGCCCTTCGGTGGGGATGCGGATTTGTTCGATGATCTCCGGTTTTTTCTCAGCAGAGTCATCGGGATCGAATAACGCGATAGCACAGATGAATTTTGTGCCGCCGCCTTCTATCGCACCGATCAGCATGTTATCCGTTCTCTTCCTGCGTATGGATTTCTTCGAGCGGCGCTGCCGAGGAGAGTGCGTCCTCGAAGGGCTTGGAAATTTTGATGAAGTCGGGCGGATTTCTGAAAATTGCCTTTATGTAAAAGAAGAAATCGTCGTTTTCGCCATAGTAGGCCGCGATGTGGCCGATCTGGCAATAACTCGCGTTTTCAAGCGCATTTTCGCCGAGGCTTTCTTTTTTCACTGACGATATTTCGATTCGGATGACCGCGAATGGGATTTTCTTGAGCAACTCTTCATCGATCATCTCGAAAAGGTGCTGAATGGCAGTGCTCGACCGGTAATCGCGGTCGAGCACGATAAAGCGAATATCGAAGGTAAAATTGCGTCCTGATACCTGATGGATGATGGCGAATGCGACGAGAGTCTTGCCGTCGCGCAGTTCGAGGAGGGTGTAGGGCTGCCCCGGAGCCTGTTGCCAGTCTTTGAGAATTTCGATCATGAGATCAACTTCGACGCCTTTGAAAGCGCCGTTGTTGCTCATGACTGATTCGTATTCTTTGAAGTTGAATGAAGAAAACATTACCCTGCCTTTTTCTCAATATTCGCGAATAAATATAAGGCATGACAGCAATTCTGTAAACCCGTATTTATACACTTGTATAAAAAAGTCCGGAGGTATCCTATGTGTTTGCCTGATGCCACCATGCAATTTGGTACTTCTCTTCTAAACAGAGCGCAAAAAGAAAAAGGTTACAAGATTTTTATTGAAAACAGAATTTGGGGAACCGTGTGTGATTGTTTGTCCCCGGCTGCCCGAGTTTTGAAGAGGGGCCCCGCATTTTTCTTCCCGGATCCATACGCATAAATATTCATAAAATATTGAATTATAAATAATTATCGGATTTCGCATTGACGTATCGAGAATCCCATGGGAATATACAGAGGGAGGAAGAACAGCTATGCCGATGGGCAACAAGTATGGAACGCATCGTGTCCTTGAACCGGCTGGCGCCATGCCGCAGACCGCGCAAAAACTCGATAATGACATGTCGAAACTGTATGACAACGAAATTCTGGTGGATGTCCTGGCACTGAATATCGACTCGGCCAGTTTTACACAGATCGAAGGTGAGGCCGACGGCGATGAGGAGAAAATCAAGGCCATTATCATGAACATCGTCGCGACGCGCGGCAAGCAGCAGAACGCCGTCACCGGTTCGGGGGGCATGTTCATCGGCCGCGTGGCGAAGATTGGCCCCGCGCTCGCGCAGCGCGATCTCAGGCCTGGCGACAAGATCGCAAGCCTTGTGTCGCTCTCGCTCACACCGCTTAAAATCAGGCGAATCCTTGCGGTGCACAGAGACATCGACCGCGTGGAAATCGAAGGTCAGGCAATTCTTTTTGAGTCCGGCATCTATGCGAAGCTCCCCGGCGACATGGATGAGCGGCTCGCGCTGGCGGCGCTCGATGTGGCGGGGGCGCCTGCGCAGACGGCAAGGCTCGTAAAGCCCGGCGACAGAGTGCTTGTTCTGGGCGCAGGTGGAAAATCGGGGCTTTTGTGCTGCTATGAGGCCATGAAGCGTGGAGGACCGACGGGGCATGTCGTGGCGAACATCCATTCGGAGCGTTCGAGGACATATATTCAGGAGATGGGGCTTGCGCATGAAATTGTCGTGGCCGACGCGACAAAGCCTGTGGAATTTCTGGAGAAGGTACTCGCGGCGAACAAGGGCCAGGAATTCGATATCGCCATCAGCTGTGTGAATATTCAGGGTACCGAGATGGCGGCGATCTTGCCGGTGCGCGATGGCGGCACTGTCTATTTTTTCTCGATGGCGACGAGCTTTACGCGCGCGGCGCTCGGTGCGGAGGGCATTGGCAAAGATGTGCTCATGATCATCGGAAATGGCTACACCAGGGATCATGCCGAGATCACTCTGTGGGAGCTGCGCGAAAATCAGAAGCTCAGGAAGTTTTTCGAACAGCAGTATGTGAAGTAGCGAGGAGGCTCGTATGGTGCCGAAAGAATTTCCCAGACTCAAGCTGGACGCATCGATGCGCATGTATGCCGAGGCCAGAGAGGTATGCCCGGGCGGTATCATGGGCATCCGGCGGCCTTACAACTTCGTCGAAGGCGAATACCCCATTTTCCTCGAACGAGGGTATGGCGGGCACATCGTCGACGTGGACGGCAACGATTATATCGACATGCTCTGCGCGTACGGGCCGATCATTCTCGGCTACAACGAGCCTGAAATTACGGAAGCCGTCGTCGCCCAGCTTGAAAAAGGATTTTGCTTTTCGCTCGTCCAGCCTATTCAAAATGAACTGGAGCGCAGGCTCGTTTCACTTATTCCCTGCGCGGAACAGGCCATTCTCGTAAAGACAGGCTCGGATGCGACATCGCTCGCGGTGCGCATCGCGCGCGGGTATACCGACCGCAACTATATCCTGCGCTGCGGCTACCACGGCTGGCATGACTGGTGCGTGGAGATCCACGGCGGTATTCCTGAAGAAATTTCAAACCTGACGGTCGAATTCGAGTACGGCCGTCTCGACGATCTTGAGGCAAAGCTCGCCGCACACAGGGGCCGGGTCGCGGGCGTCATCATCACGCCGGTGGGCCATCCGAACGCGAAGCCCGTCATGGCGCCTCCTCCCGGCTACCTCGAGGCGGTCAAGGAACTCGCGCACGCGCATGGGGCGGCGCTCATCTTCGATGAAGTCCGCACCGGGTTCAGAGTGTCGATGGGCGGGGCGCAGTCGAGGTACGGCGTGACGCCGGACCTGGCAACTTTCGGCAAGGCGCTGGCGAACGGCTACGCGATCAGCGCGGTAGTCGGCGCGCGAGAGATCATGCAGGTGGCCGAGAAGAAAGTGTTCGTCTCCTCGACGTTTTTCCCGAACAGCCTCGAAATGGTGGCCGCCATGAAGTGCCTCGATATCCTCGAGCGCGAAAGAGTGCCCGACTCGCTCTGGGCGCGTGGGACGCAATTTCTCGCTCGGTTGCGAGACATCGCAGCGCGCTCAGGGATGCCTGTCACGGTGTCGGGCATCCCCCCCATGCCATACCTGACCTTCAATCCGCATCCGGCCGACAAAGAGAAAACCTACAGGGCCCGCCGCGAGTACTTCTACACCCAGACCATACGGCGCGGGCTTTTCGTGCAGCCCTATCACCACTGGTACATCGCGCACCGGCACACCGACGCCGACCTCGAAAAAGCCCTGGAAGCCATCGACGAAGCGCTTGAACTCACCGCGCGGCGCTTCCCGGTCGGGAGCTAAAGGAGGCGCTATGGAGAGAAAGATCGTCATCACCTGCGCCTGCACGGGAGCCGAGACTGTAAAAGCCCAGAATCCCGCCCTGCCCGTGACGCCCGAGGAGATCGCCGATGCCGCCTTCGATGCGTGGCGCGCGGGCGCTGCGATTCTGCACCTTCACGTGCGGGATGAAGAGGCCAGGCCGACCATGAGTCCCGCCGTGTTCAAAAAGACAATGGAGCTCGTGCGCCGCAAATGCGGGATCGTCATCGAAATCACGACGGGCGGCGCGGTCGGCGACAGCCCCGAAGCGCGCCTTGCGCCCCTCGTGGAGCTTGAGCCCGAAATGGCGAGCCTGGACTGCGGCACGGTCAATTTCGGCGATGACTACATCGTCAATTCATTGCCGATAATGAGGCATTTTGCCGAGGCGTTCCGCGCGCACAGGGTGCGCCCGACCCTGGAATGCTTCGATCTGGGACATGTGTATGCTTCAAGGATGCTCATAGATGAGGGGCTCGTCGAGGCGCCATTTCATTACGGGGTCGTGCTCAATGTGCCGGGTTCCGTATCCTATTCGATAGAAAACCTTCTCGCGTTCCAGCGCGCGATGCCCAAGGGCGCCTATTTTACGGTGATGGGCATCGGAAGGTCTTCGCTTTTGGCCCAGTATGGAGCGATTGCGGCCGGCGGCTGGATTCGCGTCGGTTTCGAAGACAACGTGTATTATGCAAAGGGACAGCTCGCGCGCTCCAACGCGGAGCTGGTGGAGCGCGCGGCCCGTATCGCAAAAGAGGCGCAGCTTTCGGTCGCATCGAGCGATGAGGTGCGTGCGATGCTCAATCTCAGGAGAGGATGATGCAGGAATTTCCTTCGTTCGACTGGAAACGGATACCATTGTTCAAAGAAGTGACGCCCGACGAGTGGTACGACTGGCGCTGGCAGATGCGCCACAACATTCGCGATATCGACGCGCTCGCCCAGGTGGTTCCGCTCTCCGGACAGGAGCGCCATGACATTGAAGAAGTGCTGAGAATATTCCGCATGGCGATTACCCCATACTATGCCTCGCTCATGGATCCGGCGAATCCGGCCTGTCCGGTGCGCCTGCAGGCCATCCCCCGCATTCAGGAGACCCATTTCCTCGCGTCCGACCAGGCCGATCCCCTGCACGAGGATGTCGATTCGCCGGTGCTGGGGCTCACCCACCGGTATCCCGACAGGGTGCTTCTGCTGGCGACGAACGTCTGTTCCATGAACTGCCGGCACTGCACGCGCCGCCGTTTCGTGAAGCAGGAGGATGCGCACCAGTCGGAGGAGCTCATCGATGCCGCGGTCGAATACATCAGGAAAACTCCCATAATCCGCGATGTCCTGATTTCCGGCGGCGACCCATTTGTCATGTCCACAGAGAGGCTCGAGCGCATCATCGCCAAAGTGCGCGCGATTTCCACAGTGGAAATTATCCGCATTGGCACGCGCACGCCCGTCGTGATGCCGATGCGCGTGACGGATGAGCTCGTGAACATGCTCAAGAAATATCAGCCCATCTATGTGAATACGCACTTCAACCATCCGAAGGAGATCACGGCGGAGGCGAAGGAAGCCTGCGAAAGGCTTGCGGATGCCGGCATTCCGCTCGGCAACCAGAGTGTGCTCTTGCGCGACATAAACGACTGCCCGGTGCTCATGAAAAAACTGGTCCAGGAACTGCTGATGATCCGTGTAAAACCTTACTATATCTATCAATGCGATATGTCGCTCGGCATTTCGCATTTCAGGACGACAGTATCGAAGGGCATCGAGATCATCGAAAATCTGCGGGGACATACATCGGGGATGGCGGTGCCCACCTTCGTCATCGACGCGCCGGGTGGGGGTGGGAAGATCCCCGTCATGCCGGATTATCTCATCACCTCGAATGAAAAAAGGGTCATTCTGCGCAACTATGAAGGCGTCATCACCTCATACGAAGAGCCGGAATCGTACAAGGAGGATTGCGGGCAATGCCGCATCTGCCGCGACGAGCCCTGGCTCAACCCGACCTGTGGAGTCGCCAGACTTTTGAGCGGCGAGGAGAAGGCGCTGGAGCCGAAGAATCTGGCGCGCCTGAATCGCCACAAGGCTGAGACCGGGGGCTGACATGCCGCTTGATGCATCGTCCTTTATCGGCAACCTGAGCTTTTTCGCTGGATTCTCCGCCGCGAGCGGCAAGACTATGGCGATGAAGGCCGCGCTTGCATGCATTCGTGGTGTGGGCGCGCGGGCGGCAATTCTGTGCGCGGGGCATGAAGGAGAAAGGCCCGGCTCCGGGGCGGGCGGCACGAGTGTCGAAGTGTGGGAGGGAGAGATTTTTTCTACGGCCGCGAGCTTCGCAGGGCGCCTCGATTGCGCACCCGAGATCGTCGCAGGCGAGCTGGGAACGAGCGCGCTCGGACCAATCGTTTTGGTGCGGGCTGGACGACGCGGCAGCGGGATTCTTGTAGGACCTTCGGAGAGTGCCGCGCTCGCCGCTGTTGCCGATGAGGCAATGCGCGCGCAGTATCCCCATCATACCGTGCTCGTCGACGGAGCTCTCGATCGGCTCTCTCCCATATCCGCGCTGCCAAATGCGCAGCTCTTCTGTACGGTGCGGATCGATCGCGCGAATCTTATGCACATGTCACAGAGGATGGCCGATTTGCATCGGCGTTCCCATCTTCCCCTCTGGACTGATGAACAGTTGAGGCGTGGCGCTCATATTATCCTCGACGGTCCGCTTTCCCGTATGGTTCTGGAAAAGTACGCTGTTCAGGAGCATGCTGCGTTTGTGGTGAAAGACTTTGCGCATATTTTTCTGAGGCCGGAAGAGCTGGCCCTGCTTGCAGCGCAGAACAAATTATTTGTGCAGAAAGAAATAGATTTTCATGGTTTTATTGTTGCCCTCTGCGATGTGGGCCAGGAGGAGTGTGGGGCAAGACTTCCTCCGGAAGTCTTCGCTTCGATTCTGAGCTGGAATCCATATGAGGATGAAAAACATGAACATGGCTTGCCTTGAAGACCAGAAAGAGGGAGATCATGCATGATATCGTACCAATTCCGCCTCATGTAGCTTCTTTTTGCAGACTGAATTCAATGCTGTCCCACATAGCGCCGCTCAGTCCCTATGGAAGAGACCGCGTCGCGGAAATCGGCCTTGTCACTGATGCTGGGATTCTCAAATCGCTCTATGACGACATCGAGGCAGCGGGAGCCTTTCTTGCGAAGCTCGACGAGGTCCGACGAGACAGGCTTTTCTGGCATTTCGGGAAACTTCCCCGTATTCCCCAATTGAACGTCGCGGCACCATGCGGCCTCATGGAGCTCTTTCTCTTCAAGAAATTTCTCCTGCATTACAGGAACATATGCGATCTTGTCAGTGAAGAATTCCGTGATCACTTTGGCATTGTCTTTGAGTCCTCCGACTTGCTCGAGGCACTCTCCGCGGGCAGCCGCGACGCGGAAAGTTTTGCGATTTCCGAGGGTCATGAGCCGGGTCTTGGTCCAATCCGGGCCCGGATAGCCGAGGCGGACCAGACTGTGGCCCAGCGCAGGCAGACTCTCGAAGCGGCATGCCAGGAAGCGTACGGCTTTGATTTTGCCGGCAGGGAATTCATTGTCATATCTGTGGACAGAGCGCTTGCCGCAATAGAAAAAGGGCGCAGGGGCGAGGCCCCCTCTCTTGCGGCCGAGCCATATGATGCCCATTCGATGATCGTGCGCATTATCCCCGATGCCGTCCTCCTCGGGGCGGAGGAAGACCGCCGCCGGGCCCGCGAAGAAGAACGTCTCCTTGAGCAAACGGCAATTGCACGGCTCTCCGGCCTCGTCGCCGCTTCGGGCGGCGCGCTTGCCAGGTATTGCAGCGCCGTAAAGCGCTTTGACTATGCGCTCGCCCAGTGGAAGTTTGTCCGGCAATATCGCCTGGTGCGGCCGGCACTTCTCAAAAACGCCGCCGGGGATGTCCATGCTACGGGGGCCGACCGCAGCGACCGAGCGCCGGCAGGCAACGCGGCTTCCCTCTCCTGCAGAGGCGCGCGCTTTATGCCGCTCGAAGAAGAATGCGTCTCGCGCGGAGTACCCTACGAGCCGCTCGATTTTACCCTGGATAGACCCGTCGGAATACTCAGCGGTTCGAATATGGGCGGCAAAACCTGCGTGCTGCAGACTCTTGTGTTCCTTCAGGTGCTGGCACAATGCGGCATGTTTGTGCCCGCGTCGCACTTTGAAACACCTGTGTTTCAGTGGCTCGATGTCGTCGGTGAAGCGGGCGAGACAGCGGGCAGGGGGCTTTCGGCCTATGGCTTCGAGATCCGCAGGCTCATCGATGTGCTGAAGGCAGCGCGGGACGCCCCGGGCCTTGCGGTCTTCGATGAATTTGCGCGCACGACGAGCGCGGGCGAGGCAGAGGCTCTGATGCAGGCCATCGTCGAGCATTTGGCTTCGTTCTCGGGCACGCTCTGCATTTTTGCGACGCACATTCAATGTTCGCCCGCGCAGGGCAAGGGGCGGGCATTCCGCATGGCCGGGTTCGACGCCGGGCAGGCGCGCGCGACGCTCAACTCAGGAAAAGCGAAGGGTGAAGAGACGCTTGAAGCGCTTCTGGCGCGCATAAATTCGCTCATGCGGTATCGCGTGGTCCCCCGGGATGAATCCGGGGAGGTGTCGGATTCCGATGCCCTGGCGGTGGCGCGCCTGCTTGGCCTCGATGCCACGCTTGTTGACAGGGCAGAGGAACTTTTGAACCTGGGTGCGCGGCGTGACGCGCACGACAAACGAAGAATGGCCCGGAGCAACGAGGAGCATTAGTATATGACGCACAACAAACTCAATTTACCCGGAGAAAAAATCGACAGAGCGCGCGAACTTGCGAAAAATATCTGTGCGCCTGTCCTCGACTTTATCGATGTCCACACCACCGTCACCGTCGAGCGCGCCACCCTGCGGCTGTTGGGCGTTGACGGAGTGTCCTCCGTAGGAGTGCCTGTCCCCAACCTCATCGTCGATGCGCTGAGCGACAAGCTCGGAGAAGGCGCCGCGATCTGGTATTCCAATGCCCTTTTGCAGACCGGCCTCGACCAGAGCGAACTCGACAAGCGCATCGCGCGGGGCTTCAACATCGCGAGCCTGCCGATGGGGGACCGCGCCAGGGCTCAGGAATACGCCACCCGGCTCGCCCAGAGACAATTTGCCCGCATCGACGCGAACCGCGCCTACCGCGAGGCCAGGCTCGAAGAGTACAGAGGCAACAGTCACAGTCCGCTTCTGTATCTCATCGTCGCGACGGGCAACATCTACGAGGACGTGAAGCAGGCGCAGGCGGCCGCGCTCGCCGGAGCGGACGTCATCGCCGTCATACGGACGACCGCGCAGAGCCTTCTCGACTATGTGCCCTTCGGCTCCACGACCGAAGGCTTTGGCGGCACCTATGCCACTCAGGAAAATTTCCGCATCATGCGCCGGGCCCTCGACGAGGTGATGGAGCGCGAGAAGCGCTATATCTATCAGACCAATTACGCCTCAGGGCTCTGCATGCCCGAGATCGCCGCGATGGGAGCCCTCGAACGCCTCGACATGATGCTGAACGATTCGATGTACGGCATCCTCTTCCGTGACATCAACATGTACCGCACCTTCGTCGATCAGCGTTTCAGCCGCATGATCAACGCGTACTCCGGCATCATCATCAACACCGGCGAGGACAATTATCTGACCACGAGCGATGGCTTCGAGAAGGCCTACACCGTGCTCGCCTCGCAGTTTCTGAACGAGCGCTTTGCCTATGCCGCGGGTCTGAGACCATGGCAGATGGGCCTTGGGCACGCCTTCGAGATGGACCCCTCGATAGAGAACGGCGTTCTCTACGAACTTGCACAGGCGCAGATGGCGCGCGAGATTTTCCCCGAGCATCCTCTCAAGTACATGCCGCCCACCAAGCACATGTCCGGGGACATCTTCCGGGGCCTCGTGATGGACAGCATGTTCAATTTCGTGTCCAAGGCGACGGGGCAGGACATTCACCTCCTTGGCATGCTCACGGAAGCCATCCACACCCCCTTCATGATGGACCGGCACATAGCGGTCGAGTCGGCGCTCTACGTGATGAACGGCGTCGCCTCGATCGCGGATGAGATCGAATTCAAGTCCGATGGCCTCATCGTGCGCCGTGCCCACGATGTGTTGGACCGTACCGTGAACTTCATGGAAGAGATCGGGCGCATCGGCCTCATGGAGAGCATCGAGCGCGCCATGTTCGCGGACATTTCGCGCTCGCGCACGGGCGGCAAGGGCTTCGAGGGCCTTGTGGAAAAAGGCGAGAACTACTTCAACCCCGTGGAGTCCACCCTCACGCGCTCGCTCGGCCTCGCATGAGGGAGTGCCAGGCGCGGGGCGCCAAAGCTTGGTCCAAAGGAGTAATTTTTTATGGCAAAAATAATCAAGCCCTATGGCGACGCAATGGACGACGGCAAAGTCCAGCTTTCGTTCACACTGCCTGTGCCGGCAGGTTCGCGCTCGATGGAAGCGGCGAGGCGCATCGCGCTGGCGTGGGGCTTTCATGAGGCTGAAGTCGTCCATATGGCGCCCATGTCCGACGAATTTACATTCTTCGTGGTCTACGCCGCAACCTCGCGCGGCATCGACTGGGACACTGTCGAAGGCGACCGCGACGATGGCGAAAAACCGATGTCCATGGACGAAATCAACGCATTCATCCGTGCCCGGATAGGGCGGAAGATCGTGGTCATCGGTGCGTGCACGGGCTTTGACGCACACACCGTGGGCATCGACGCGATCATGAACATGAAGGGCTACAACCACCACTATGGTCTTGAGCGCTACGAGATGATCGACGCACACAACCTCGGAGCGCAGATACCGAACGAAAAACTCATCGAGTATGCCGAAACGCACCGCGCGGACGCCATCCTCGTCTCTCAGGTAGTCACGCAGAAAGATTCGCACATCCACAATCTCACGGAATTTATGGAACTGCTTGAGGCGAAGGGCGAGCGCGGCCGTTTTATCTGCATTGCGGGCGGCCCGCGCATCTCGAACAAGCTGGCGGCAAAGATAGGGTTTGACGCAGGCTTTGGGCACGGAACCTATGCTGAGGATGTCGCGACATTCATAGTCAAAAAAATGGCGCAGGAGCGCAGAACCTGACAAGGCACCGGCGTGCGCCAACAGAGGACGACATTCAGGCAGGGGAAGGCCAGAGAATATGCGCCAAGGAGGCACCACCCATGATTGAAAAAACCGTAATTCGACCGGCCGAGGCGGCACGGCTCATAAACTCAGGGTCGGTCGTCCATATCGGAGGCTTTTTGGGGTGCGGCGCGCCCGATGGGATTGTCGCCGCGATATGCGAAGCCGGAATCGGGGACCTCACCATCGTCTGCAACGACACGGCGATCTACGACCCGAAGACAGGCCGCACCACCGGCCTCGCTCCGCTCATCCTGAAAGGACTCGTGCGAAAGGTCATCACCTCGCATATCGGCACCAACGCCGAAACGCAGAGGCTGCTGTGCGAGGGGAAAATCGAGGTGGAGCTCGTGCCGCAGGGCACTCTGGCCGAGCGTGTGCGGGCGGCCGGCTACGGGCTCGGCGGCATTCTGACGCCCACGGGGGTGGGCACGGAAGTCGAAGAGGGCAAGCGGAAATTCAGGCTGCACGGGAAAACATACTTGCTCGAGCTTCCCCTGCCCGGCGATGTGGCCATCATCAAGGCGAAGAAGGGCGACAAGGCGGGCAATCTGATCTATGCCAAGACGGCGCGCAATTTCAATCCGCTCATGGCCGGCGCGTGTTCGCTCGTCATCGCGGAAGTCGAAGAGCTTGTCGATATCGGCGGGCTGGACCCCGACCAGATTCACACGCCTTCGATTTTTGTCGATTATCTCGTGGTGGTGTGAGGAGGCCGTCATGCCCGATTATACCGAAAACAAAGAGATCATCGCCCGGAGGATCGCGTGCTTCTTCACCACCGGAGACGTGGTCAACCTCGGCATAGGGCTGCCTACGCTGGTAGGAAACTACATACCGGAGAATGTCACGATCATCCTGCAGTCGGAGAATGGACTCATAGGGCTCGGTCCCGCCCCCGCCGCGGGTCATGAAGACAAGGACCTGACCAATGCCGGCGGCAAGCCTGTGACCATCCTGCCGGGGGGCTGCTTTTTCGACTCGGCGACGAGTTTTGGCATTATTCGCGGCGGGCACGTGGATTACACGGTGCTCGGCGTGCTTGAGGTCGACCAGGAAGGCAATCTCGCCAACTACAAAATTCCCGGCAAGCTGATACCGGGAATGGGCGGGGCCATGGACCTGGTGGCGGGGGCGAAGCATGTGATCGCGGCGACGACTCATTTCGAAAAATCAGGAGCGAGCAAGCTCAGGCGCCGCTGCACGCTGCCATTGACCGCCTCGCACGAAGTCGACTATGTGGTTACCGATGTCGGTTTTTTTGCGGTGAGCGGGCACTCCTTCGCGCTCAAAGAAGCGTTTGTGCCATACACGCCCGAGTGGATAATCAAACATACCGATGCGGATATCGAACTCGCGTTGGACTTCAGGATTTGGAATTCTCCTGAGGCCTGTCGATAGAATCGAGCTGCGAAAGCGCGGCCCTCCAGGCGAGGGCAGCGCACTTGACGCGCACGGGCAGCCGGGCCACGCCCTTGAAGGCGACCGCGTCGCCGAAAGCGTCGAGCTCGTCAACGTCGAGTTCCCCCCGGAGCACCGCCAGGAATGTCTCGATGAGCCGGCGCGCTTCCTCGGGTGTCTTGCCGATGATGTCTTCCGCGAGAATGTCCGCCGAACTCATCGAGATCGAGCAGCCCGAGCCGTCGAAGGCGGCGCCCGCGATGCGGCCGTCGGCGCCCAGGGTTATGGAGACGCGCACCCGGTCGCCGCAGGACGGATTTTCGGCAAAAGGCAGCCCTTCGAGGATGCGCCGGTACTTGGGCTTTTTGTAGTGCTCGTGGATTATCTCCTCGTAGACTGCCGCAAACGGATCGCTCATAGGACTTCTCCTGCCCCCGCCAGCACCGCCACGGCCCTGTCTACGTCTTCGCGGGTATTGTACGCGCCGAAACTCGCCCGCGCCGACGAGACAATGCCAAAGCGGCGCGCCAGGGGGTGCGCGCAGTGGTGCCCCGCCCGCACC
>Ga0209016_1002248_pt1 | contig 13285 bp, 12 predicted proteins | sample EPASupsiteSAE305_FD_187265 | JGI IMG/M metagenome (GOLD analysis project Ga0209016, IMG submission 187265) | Bioremediated contaminated groundwater microbial communities from EPA Superfund site, New Mexico - SAE3-05 (SPAdes) (version 2) | ecosystem: Environmental > Aquatic > Deep subsurface >...
GAAGGAGGAAAGTTTCATGACTAAGTTTCAAAAGCAGATGTTGACCATCGCCGCAGCCGGTGCCCTGACCGCCGTAACTGCCCTTCCTGCAATGGCCTTTGAGAATCAGTTTAACGGTACCTTTGCATTCAAGACCTTTCTGTCCAATTTTGATAACACCACCAACAGCCAGGCTGCACTTACCGGTGCTTACGGTACAAACCGTAAGACTAACAACTACACCGAGCAGCGTCTGCGCCTGAACTACACCGCCAAAGCCAGCGATGATCTGAAGCTGGTTGTGCAGACCGAAGTCAACACGACCTTCGGGAATGCAACAAAGAACGCGAACTCTGCAGCAGCATCAAACGGCGCTCCGGGCACGACTGGTGTTGGCGCGGGTGGCGGGATTGATACCGACGCCATGAACATCCAGCTGCGTCACGCCTATCTGGATTTCAACATTGGTAAATCCTTTAATATGAAGCTTGGCCAGCAGCCCTATAACGATACCTTGAAGGGTCTGTATGCAGGCAGCATCGACCTGCCGATGGTGTTGGCTACCTACAAGCAGGGTGGTTATACCTTGGGCTTGGGCTACAGCCGGTTTAATGACAGCAACTTCCTTACCACAAGCACGAACGGTAACAGCAATTATGCTGGCAAGTACAACTCTGACCTGTACCTGATTGAAAATACCTATGCTTTCAACAAGGACACCAAGGCCGGTCTGTCGTATTACCTGAACGTTGATAACTCGGTTGCCAACTCAGAGAAAAAAGTCAACACCCTTGGCCTGAATGGGGAGACCAAGATTGGGGCTATCACACTGAGCGGCTTTGCAGCTATGCAGGCAGGCTATCAGAAAAATCCGGTAACCCGTAACGCAACGACCGGTGTAGTTACCGCTCTTGGTGTTAATGAAGTAACCTATCAGGCATGGGCAGCCAACGTGGCAGCCAAGATGAAGACCGGTAACGGCCTGGCACGTACCGCCTTCCTGTTTACTTCGGGCAACAATAGCTCTAATGCTGGCTTTAACAAGGGTTGGCAGACTCTGAGTACTGGTGGGGCAACCACCGGTGGTGGTGCTCCTACTACTGCAAACACCTACAATACAATGGCTGCTCAAAACTCCTACATCGAAGGTGGCATGATGTTGCTGACCCGTAACCCTGCCATGGGCGGTACCCAGACCGATACCTACCTGCGCAAGCCGGTTACTAACATTGCGCTGGCTACCATGGGCTACGATGCTGACTTGACCGATAAGGTTTTCGTAAATGGCAACGTCGGCTTTGCTTGGGCTCCATCATCTTATGATGCTCCTGCTTACAACAACGTAGCCGCAAATAAGAACCAGAGTGATTTCATGGGTACTGAAATGAACATTGAGGCAGGATACAAGCTCTACAAGAACCTGACTCTCAAGGCACAGGCTGCCTATGTGGTGCTTGGTGGCTATTACAAAAATTCAGCTTTCAAGAATAGCGTAGATGGTACTGCTGGTTATGGTGATCCGGCTAATCCTTGGACCCTGCGCGCAGGCGCATTCTACAGCTTCTAATTTGAATAAGGCATTAGTTTGAATCTTGGGCGGCACAGGCAACTGTGTCGCCTTTTTAGTGCTTACAGTATGAGCCTTTGTTTTGACACCAGTAGGGGGATATGGCATACTTAACCGATTTTTTCGCGTTTGAATGTGTTATTTTTCAGGAGGAACTATGAAGCGTTTGATGTTGTTACTAATTTTATTGCTGGTTGCAGTGCCGGTATTTGCCGCTTCACCGTTACGTGTTTATGTGGGTGAGTTTAATGCGGTTGGTGTGCAGGCCAAGGAAGATACCAGGGCGATGCTGCAATCACTTCTGGCTTCACGGCTGGGAAGTGACAGGATCCTGTCGGTGGGTTCTGCTGCTGAGGCCGAGGTTGTGGTAAGCGGTACATACGTGGTGATTGGCAAGCATTTTAATATCGATGCAGTCGCTAAAACAGCTGCCGGTCAGACTGTAGGCCGCACATTTGTGCAGGGCGAAGGCGGTCAGGAAACACTGTTTGCTGCTAGTGGGCAACTGGCAGAGAAGCTTTCGGCTGAAGTAATTAAAAAAGCAGATACCGGTAGTATTCCACGTATACAGCAAGTTCTGATAACGCCAACACCTGCAATTGTCGCAAAGGCTGTTAATCCTGATATTATCAGAACTGGATCCGTTAATCAGTCCGGAGATTTACAGCGAGTGACTCAGGGGGACATCATAAAGCCTCAGGCTTTTTATCGCGGGGCTCCAAACAAAGGTGATATCAAGCGCTTGGATGCCATGTACAATCTATTAGCCGTTGGCGAGGCGAATTCAGAAGGTAAGCGTATTCTGTTTATGGCCCAGAATCAGTCTGTACATGTAGTACGCGAAGGTGAAAACCGTCCTATGTCTGGTTTCAGTTTGAATGCCAATCAGAAGATTGTCGGTCTTGATTATGTCGATGGGGATGGGGATGGTAAGCCGGAGCTGTATGTCACCATTATGACCAGTGGTGAGGTTGATTCCCAGATTTGGGAGCTTAAGGATAATCGTCTGGTAAAGCTGGCTGAAAGGATACCTTACTATTTTCATGCCGTTGCACTGGCTGGGGGGGCATTTAAGTTGTATGCGCAGGAACAAGGTAAGCTTGATAGTCAGTTCTATGGCGACGTCTATGAAGTAACCCGTCAGGGAAAGAAGATCATCAAGAAGGCCAAACTGTCTTTGCCTCGCTTTGCAAACGTTTACAGCTTTAATCAGTTCAAGCATGAAAGTGGCGAGTTGCTTACAGTTGTCTTTCATCCCGACAATTATCTTATTGTATATGACAAAGATCAAAAAGAGTTGTGGCGCAGTAATGATGCATTTGGTGGGTCTGAGCTGTATTATCAGGTGGAAGACCTTGATAATTTTAGGAATACTGGCGATAGGTATCGTTGGTTTTTTATGAATCAGCGGATTCTGGTTACATCCAAGCAGGAAGTGCTGGTCGGCAAAAACGACGGCTTTTGGGTGTTGGGTAATGCCAGAATGTACAAAAAAGGTGCCGTTTATAGTCTGTATTGGAATGGTGCTGCCTTGGAAGAAGTCTGGCGAACCAAAGATACCCAGAACTATATGCCTGACTACTGGTTCGATGAGGCAAAGAGTGAGTTGCTGCTGCTCCAGTTAGTTCAGCGGGAAGATGTGCTGATGCGCACGAAAGGTGCCAGCGCCCTGCAGATTAAGAAGGTAGAATAGTATTTTCAGCTGGTAGATTGTTTAAGGGGCGGTATGGGAAACCATGCCGCCTTTGTTTTGACACCTGCCGGGGGATATGGCATACTCCTCCGGCTTTTGTGTGTCTGTGGTTACAGAAAAGAAGGTAGAGTCAATTGATCGCTAAACAAATAGATACTAGTCTGCCCCGTGGCGTGGCTGATTACCTGCCAGGACGGGCTGCTCGTTTGTCTGAGCTAGAGCAGCAGGTGTTGCGTGTAGCCACTGCCTGGGGGTTTCAGCAGGTTTTGCCCCCTGCACTTGAGTTTGAGGATGTGCTGGCCATCGGTATGGGTGAAGGTTTGCGCTCCCGGACGTTCCGTTTTGACGACTGGCAGACCGGTCGTTTGCTGGCTATACCACCGGATAGTACCCCGCAGATTGCCCGGATTGTTGCAACCCGCCTGAAAGACCAACCGTTGCCACACCGGATCAGCTACGCTGGTCGGGTGCTGCGCCATGCAGAACTCCAGAGCGGACGCAGTCGTGAAATTATGCAGGCCGGTGTTGAGCTGATCGGCCTTGATTCTCCTGAGGCTGATGCCGAGATGGTCGCCATGGCAGTTGAGGTGATGAACGCTGCTGGGTTGAGAGATTTTAAAGTTGATCTGGGGCAGGTCGCCTTTTGTCAGGGGGTCTTTGAGGCTTCAGGTCTTGCTGGAGAACCGCTGCGGGCCATTCAACAGGCGGTGGCGTTAAAGGATGTCTCATCGGTGGAGATGCTGCTTGGTCGCTATCCAGTGTCTGCGTCGTCTCGTTCAGAACTTATGGCGTTGCCAAGATTATTTGGCGGGCTTGAGGTGCTGGAAGAGGCCAAGAGGGTGGTGCAGAATCGGCGTTCATTGACAGCCCTGCAAAATATCACAGAGGTGGTTGCGATCCTTGGCCTTCACGGTGTGCATGACTGCCTGACCATTGATCTTGGGGAGACGAGAGGGCTTGATTACCATACCGGTCTCACCTTTGAAGGTTTTGTGCCGGGAATTGGTGATGCGTTGTTCAGTGGCGGACGCTATGACGACCTGATTGGTCGTTACGGTTTTGATGCTCCTGCGACCGGTTTTACCTGTAATCTCTTTAGTCTGATGCAGGCGCTTGAACTTCAGGGGGAGACGCAGCACGAGCAGCGCGATCTGTTGATCTTTAACGCAGCTGATGATCGACGCGAGGCGCTTGAGCTGTCCCGTGAACTCCGACAACGCGGCTACGCTGTAGCTCGTGATATCATCAAGCGTGACCTTGGGGAATCACTGCGGTATGCTGCCCAATCCGGTATACGGGCTGTGCTGGTAATTAGTGACGATATGCAGCAGGGGCACTACAGACTGATACAATCTACAGATCAGGCAGAGCAAAACATAACACGTGAACAGCTTTTGCAGCAGTTTTGCCACAAAGCTGAAACAATCAGGAGTACATGACAATGGCAAACGTAGTGGTGGTAGGCGCCCAGTGGGGCGATGAGGGTAAGGGCAAGGTTGTTGATATCTATACCGAGTATGCAGACGAAATCGTCCGCTACCAGGGTGGCAACAACGCCGGACATACGCTGGTGGTCGGTGATGAGAAGGTGGTGCTGCACCTGATCCCTTCCGGTGTGCTGCATGCCGGCAAGCGTTGCGTAATCGGTAACGGTGTGGTGCTAGATCCTGAAGTGTTTATCATGGAGGTTAATCGTCTGAAGGCCGCTGGCCGCCTTGAAGATGATAGTACCCTGCTGCTCTCGGAATCGTTGCATATCATCATGCCCTACCACAAGGCGATTGATATTGCCCGTGAGGCCAAGAGCGGTGATAAGAAGATCGGCACCACCGGTCGTGGTATCGGTCCATGCTACGAGGACAAGATCGGTCGTCGCGGTGTCAGATTGATGGACCTGATTGATCCGGTGGCATTCAGCCGCAAGCTGCGTGAGAATCTTGAAGAAAAGAATGCCATACTGGAACGGCTTGGTGAAGAGCCGCTGAACTATAATGAAATTTATCGTGCCTATCAGGATTTTGCTGAGGTTCTGAAGAAGTATATGGCTGATACCTCCCTGATACTGTCAAAATCAGTTGCTGCGGGTAAGAAGCTGTTGTTTGAAGGGGCCCAGGGTACACTGCTTGATGTTGATCATGGCACCTATCCGTTTGTTACCTCCTCTTCCACCTGTGCTGGTGGGGCGGCAACCGGTACCGGTGTTTCCCCTCGTGAGATCCACGAGGTTGTCGGTATCTCCAAGGCCTATGTGACCCGGGTCGGTAGTGGGCCGTTCCCTACGGAGTTGTTGGAGGAAACCGGCGAAAAATTGCGTCAGATTGGTGGCGAGTTTGGTGCCACAACCGGCCGTCCCCGTCGTTGTGGCTGGTTTGATGCCATGGTGATCCGTTATGCCGTGCGTATCAACGGCTTGACCGGTATTGCCTTGACCAAACTGGATGTTCTGAGCGACTTTGAGACCATTAAAGTCTGTACCGGATATACCTTTGAAGGTCAGGAACTTGAAACACTGCCTGCAAAGCTTGAAACCTTTGAAAATTGTGTGCCGGTCTACGAAGAGCTGCCCGGTTGGAATACTGATATTACCGGTGTGCGTTCGTTTGATCAACTTCCTGAAAACGCTAAGAAATATGTCAAGCGTCTTGAGGAGCTGGCAGGTTGTCCGATTGTGATGGTTTCGGTCGGTCCCCGTCGTGATCAGACCATGATGTTAAAAAATCCATTTGGTGAATAAAAAATATTGACACCGTTGCCGGTTCTGTTGTAAATAGAGATTCCTTTGAGCCGCTAGCTCAGTTGGTAGAGCACCTGACTTTTAATCAGGTGGTCGCCGGTTCGACCCCGGCGCGGCTCACCAACATGCGTCCCCATCGTCTAGCCCGGCCCAGGACACCGCCCTTTCACGGCGGCGACGCCGGTTCAAATCCGGCTGGGGACGCCAAAATAAATCCCGGATTACTATCCGGTTTGAGCACAGAAAAGCCCACGAGCAATCGTGGGCTTTTCTGTTTGTAAAAGCCGATGAGGCTTGCTATGAGTGCGGAAAGGGTGTGAGGTTAGTCAGCGGGGGGAATGTCTGATGTCAGTATTTGAGTTTTTGGTTGATTTTTTTGTTGCAGCCAAAGAGCTCTTCCTGCTTGGTCTGGATCTGGCGCTTGGTATTCTTAAAGCATTTCTGCTTGCCTTGAATGAGATCCTGTTCGTCTTTCCGCAGGCGTATATCTTTTGGGGAATGGTTGCGCTGGTGCTGGTGCTGATCATGGGTGACACCATGAATAAATCGTTGCAGGCTGACCAGAGGCGGCATGAACGGGAGTACAGACGTCAGTTAAGGATTAAGCAGGAGATTGAGACGCGGCAAGCAGAAAAAGAGCTGGAGCGAAAGGCAGCTGAGGAGAGGGCTAAGCAGATCAGGCAAAGTTTGCGGTTGCCGGTAGGGGTGATCAAGCAGCAGCAGGCGCGGAGGCATCAGAAAAATTCGTCACAGCGGCATCATTAAACTATGCAGTAAAAAAAGGGGAGGCGGTGACGCCTCCCCCTGCTGTTTCAGGATGCCAGATATTCCGTTATCTTGCTGGCCAGCGTCTTGTAGATCCGCTCGGTCTCGGCAGGATCTCGCTCCAGCAGGGTAACCCTGAAGCCCTGCAGGCTGGTGGCAAAGGATGAAAGTGGCACCGTGCAGATGCCGGTGGCTGCCAGGGTGTAATAGACAAAACGCTTGTCCGGGGATACGCTAGGCTGGTTGACCAGCGACTCCACCAAGCTGCGTACTTCGTCGTTGGCAATAGGCAGGCTTTGCTTGTTGTTTAAAACCCCTTCCTTGAAGGCGACAGCCATATAAAACGCGCCGTTGGTGCGATTGACCAGCAGCCCAGGCACCTCCTTGAGGAAGTTGTAAGTGATGTTGCTGGATTTCTCGTAGAGGCTGATCCGCTCCTTGAGGTAGACCTGATACTGGGGGTGCTGCATGATCGCCGGGATAACCGTTTGCGGCAAGGTGGTGGAGCAGACCTCATTCATCTTGCTGGTCAGGATCAGGTTGATATACTTGCGGAACTGTTCATCCGCCTGACCATTGTAGACCTCAATCCAGCCGCAGCGTGAGCCTGGCCAGGGGAATTCCTTGGAGATGCCTTTCAGGGAGATGGCTGGCACATCGCCAATTACGTCGCTGATTGGAACCGTTTTTTCTCCGTTATAGACAACGTTGTTGTACACTTCATCAGAGATGATAAACAGGCCGAACTCTTTGGCAATGGCAACAATCTGCTGCAGTGTTTCCTTGCTGTAGACCATACCAGTGGGGTTGTCCGGGTTGATGATCATGATGGCACAGACCGATGGATTGTTCTGTACCTGGCTGCGCAGCTCTGCCAGATCCGGGCGCCAGCCGTTTTCTGGATCAAGACGGAAATGAACCGATGGTGCATTGGCATGACCTATCTCACCCAGGGTGTGGGTGGTGTAGGAAGGCGACGGCATCAGGACACGGGCTTCGGGGGTCAGGCAACCGTAAATCTTGGCGATGGCATCACCCAGGCCGTTAAAGAAGATAATGTCTTCAGGAGTGATCTGGGCACCACCACGCTTGTTGGTGGTGTCACAGATGAATTCACGGGTCTTCAGCACGCCACGGGTGTGACAGTAGCCCCAGGTATCATTGTCCATCACGGCAGCAGAAACGATCTCTTTCATCCAGCCGGGGATCTGCTCACCCTTGACAATCGGGTCGCCAATATTTTCCCAGTTAATAGTAACACCGCACTTTTGAAGCTTTTCTGCAACATTTACGATATTTCTAATCTCGTAGGTCAGTTCGCCGGTTCCGGCAGGTACAAGTTGCACACGCATGGTTGCATCTCCTTTATTGAAATAGGGCAATAATAAAATAAAAAAGCCGCAGGCTGCGTGCCTACGGCTGTTCAGTAACGGTTGTGGCGAAACGATCAGCGGGCAGCAGTTATCTCCGCGGCTGCGTCTGCCGCGGCGGTGATAGCTCGTGCTGCTGCGTTGATAGTAATCACAGGGTTCATGATTGGCACTCTTAGCATGTGCAGTAGCGGGCCGTCAACGGATTATTTAGTCAAAGAAACCTCAAAACCAACCAGCAGGCGCCCGTCACCATCGCGCCATCTGATCCAGCCGCCACTGCTTTGATCAAACAGCACATAGGCCCAGTCGCCCTGCCCCATGATCACCTTCATGGATTGTTTGGGGGGGAGTGGTTTCCCTTCGGCAACTCCGGGACGGGCAACAACCTGAATTAGTTTTTTAGGGCTGTTCCGCAGAAATTGAATCTGCTTGCCTTTCAGGTATTGTTCCCACGGAGTATAGCTCCAGCGGCGCTCCTGCATGATCCAGCCGGTTCTGCCGGCATCATCATGTTCAACCTCAAGCCATTCGCCTTTACGGGCTGTCACCAGCAAGGAGGGTGGCTGCTCACTGCCAAAGAGCCAACTGTTGAGGTGTTTAATGGCCGATGTATCAACCCTGCAGCAGCGGGCAATGCCGGGGTCGTTATAGAGCTGGAGTGCATCAGTCACGCCAACAGAGGAAAGCTGCAGCACGCCGATACCGCTGTACGGTCGCATTTTGGGGGCAGCAAGCAGATTAGCGGCGCTGCTGAACAGGATACAGATAATCAGGGAGAGCTGAAGATAGCGCATAGTTGCTGTAGGTAGCCGGCTGCTTCGGGGGCAGTGTCCAGCGGCGCCCATGGAGCGATTTCAGCTTCTGTGAAGGGGATATAGGGGCCTGCCTTTGCTTCAAAGAAAATAGTGCCCGGTGCCAGACTGACAGCCGTATGAAAGACCCCGTGGGGAATAGTGACAACTGTCTGGTCGGTGCCTGCAACCAGTAATGCTGTTTCTGTTATGGCACCGGATGCATCAAAACAGATCACCCCCAGCCGCCCTCTCAGCAGGACAAAGGACTCATCCTTTTCCGGGTCAAGGTGGCAATGGGGGCGGATGTACGAGCCAGGCTCAATGGCATTCAGCAGACGATGGCAGGCCGATTCATTGGCTGCATGAAAATTGTGATTCATCCTCAGCCGTGGAGATGCCTTGGCCTTTTCGGTCAGGTTATCCAGAGTGGATCTGTCAACAGTCAGCATCATACGAGCATTCCTGCAAGATAGAGGGGAGAGACCATCCCTACATCTCTACCAGGGCAAACTGGTTGCCGTCAGGATCAGCCACCACCGCCATCTTCCCCCAGGGGGACTCTTCCAGCGGCTCAATAAAGGTTGCGCCGCCACCTTTCAGGCGATCACAGAGCTTGTCGATCCCTTTAACATTCAGGGAGATGCCGGTATAGCGTCCGACCAGTGCCTTGGCGTCATCCTGTAGCGCCAGGGCAATGCCAAGGGTGGTGCCGGAGCCAGGGAAAAACTCCATCATCATCTGGCTCTCACCGGCCAGCGGCAGGCCCAGCAGATCAGCATAAAAGGTCTTGGCCTTTTGCAGGTCAGTCACAAACAGTACGATATTCTTCATGGAAACGGACATAGGTGCTTACCTCTGGGAAAGTCTGTGTACGCAATCAACCATAAATTTGGCGTTTGCAGGCGGTACGGTAGGCAGAATACCGTGGCCCAGGTTAAAGATATGGCCCGGTCGTCCGGCGTTTTCATCCAGCACCCGTTTGACTTCCTGCTCAATCACCTCATGGGGTGCATAGAGGGTGGTCGGGTCCAGGTTACCCTGTACCGCCATCCCAGGCCCCAAAAGGTCGCGGGCAGTGCCAAGGTTGATATGCCAGTCCAATCCCATCACATCGCCGCCAGCCTTTTGAACGGTTGGCAGCATGGTGCCGGAACCTTTCACAAAATGGATAATCGGCGTTTCTTTGCGGTTCAGCCCGTTGATCAGTTTGGTGGTATAGGGCAGGACGTATTTTTCATAATCGGTTGGTGAGAGTACCCCGCCCCAGGTATCAAAGATCTGGATCGCCTGGGCGCCGGCCTTAATCTGGGCATTCAGGTATTCCATATCCATCATGGTCACCTTTTCCATCAGGGCGGCATAGACCTCAGGTGCGGCATACATCATCCGTTTGATGGTCGCCCAGTCCTTGGAACCCTTGCCTTCAACCATGTAGCAGGCCAGAGTAAACGGAGCGCCGCCAAAACCGATCAGCGGTACCTTGCCAGCCAGCTCCTTGCGCAGGATCTTGATCGCCTGCAGCACATAGGGGACATCGCTTTCAGGGTCAGGAATACGCAGTTTCTCCACATCAGCCATGGTGCGGACCGGATTTTCAAAGACCGGCCCCGGTACAAAGTCCAGTTTCAGCCCCATCGGCTCAACCGGGGTCAGGATGTCGGAAAAAAGGATGGCAGCATCCACCCCTAAAATATCCACCGGCTGAATGGTTACTTCTGCCGCCAGTTCAGGGGTCTTGCACAGTTCAAGAAAGGTGCATCTTGAACGGACAGCCATATATTCAGGCAGATAGCGGCCTGCCTGACGCATCAACCAGACCGGCGTACGGTCCACCGGCTTACCCCAACAGGCATCAAGAAAACGATTATTCATAGTTCTATACCTCGCAGATCTGGAAACGGCGGCACTATAGCATTATCAGCCCCGTTCGTGCCACAAAAAAGCCTATAAACCACCCTGTTAGACAGCCACGACTGATTGACTTTCTCTGGCTGTCGTTTATAGTTTTCCTCTATGCCTGCACCCCATAAGACATTGATAGCCTGTCATGAATGTGACCTGCTGCTGAAGGAAATCCCTTTGCCGCAGGGCAAATCGGCCTGTTGTTGCTGTTGCGGGGCACCATTGTACCGCAACCTTCCTGACAGTATGAACCGCAGTCTGGCATTGGCAGTGGCTGCTGCCATTCTCTATCTGATTGCCAACAGCTTTCCCATTCTGGGGATCAATCTGCAGGGGAATGGTAATGCCGTTACCCTCTTGCAGGCGGTGCATGAGCTCTGGAAACAGGATATGCCGCTCGTTTCCAGCCTGACCTTTGTCACCGCCATTTTTGTGCCGGCCCTGGAGCTGTGTCTGATGCTCTATCTACTGGTGCCGTTGAACCGTGGACATCTGCTGCCGGGAACCAGCCAGGTTATGCGGCTGCTGCAGGTGATTAAGCCGTGGGGGATGATTGAGGTGTTCATGCTGGGGATTCTTGTCTCGCTGGTCAAGCTGGTACAGGATTTCAAGATTATACCAGGCGTGGCGCTCTGGTCCTTTGGTGGTTTAACCCTGTTGCTGGCAGCCCTGACCTCCTCGTTTAACCCGCGGGACATCTGGTCGCATCTTGATCTGAAGCAACGCAGGGAGGGGCTGTAGATGGGCTGGCCGGGCAGGTCAGCGGCAGGCCAGGGGTTTTGTTCCTGCCATGTCTGCGGTCTTGTTTCCAGGCTTGAACAGGATGATTGTGCCGCCCGCTGCCCACGTTGTAATACGAGGCTCCACTTCCGCAGGCCGGACAGTCTGCAGCGTTGTTGGGCTTTTCTGATCGCAGCGTACATTCTGTATATTCCGGCAAATCTGATGATCATGATGGAAACCGGTACCCTGATCAGCTATCGTAAGGATACCATTCTCAGCGGCGTGATCCATCTCTGGCATAACGGCAATCCCGGCATTGCCGTGATTGTCTTTGTCGCCAGTATCCTGGTGCCGCTGTTCAAGCTGGTGGTCCTGACGCTATTGCTTGTCTCTGTGCGACGCGGTTCAACCTGGGGAATCAAGCACCGGATTCTGCTGTACCGGATTGTGGAGCTGGTAGGCCGTTGGTCCATGCTGGATATTTTTGTGGTAACGCTACTGGCAGCACTGGTGCAGATCCAGTCCTTTGCTACCGTCAGGGCCGGTAGCGGGGCCATCGCCTTTGGCGCGGTGGTGGTGTTAACCATGTTTGCCGCCATGGAGTTTGACCCGCGTTTGATGTGGGACCCGTTGAGAAAAGAGAGAGAATTATGAGTGAAACAGCCTCGAAAGAAGAGACTGCCCAGCCGGCTGATATTCCCGATGCCATTATTGATCGCCGCCGCCGTAGTTCAGCACAGCTGATCTGGCTGATACCGATTGTGGCCTTGATTGTCGGTCTTTCACTGGCAGTCAAGGCCTATATCGAAAAAGGTCCGGTCATCACCATCAGCTTCAAGAGTGGTGAGGGGATTGAGGCGGGTAAGACCAAGATCAAGTATAAGGATGTGCAGATCGGTCTGGTCCGGTCAATCACCATTGCCAAGGATCGTTCCAGCGTACTGGTCACGGCAGACCTGGCCAAAGAGGCGGCTGATTTCCTCAAGGCTGATACCCGTTTCTGGGTGGTACGCCCCCGGATTACCGGCAGCAGTATCTCAGGTCTGGGTACCCTGACCGCCGGTTCCTATATCGGGATGGATGTGGGTAAATCCAAGGAGGATAAGACTGCCTTTACCGGCCTGGAAGCCCCTCCGGTGGTTACCATGGATATGCCGGGGCGCCAATTTGTCCTGCATGCTACCGATGTAGGGTCGTTGAGCGTTGGTTCACCCCTGTTCTACCGGCATCTCCAGGTGGGAGAGGTGGTCTCTTCTGATCTGGAAAAAGATGGGGAAACCGTCACGCTGCGGGTTTTTGTGCAGGCTCCCTACGACAAGTTTGTGAGAAACAGTACCCTTTTCTGGCATGCCAGCGGTATTGACTTTAAGCTGGATGCCAATGGCATGACCGTTAATACGGAGTCGTTGCTCTCAATTGTGATGGGGGGGATCGCCTTCCAGACCCCGGATGATTTTGATGAGGCGCCCCAGGCAGAACAGGGCAGGAGCTTTACCCTGTTCAGCAACAAGGACGAGGCGCTAAAACGTCCAGACAGCATCGTTGAGAACTATATCCTGATATTCAAAGAGTCGGTACGCGGCCTGACGGTTGGCGCGCCGGTGGACCTGCGTGGCATCACTGTGGGAGAGGTCACGAAAATCAAGGCTGAACTGGACCCGGCAAGTAAAAATGTGACCATGGCAGTCCAGATCCGGTTCTATCCTGAACGGCTCAAGCCTCGCGCCTCTTCCTCCTCTGACCAGAAATCGATCG
>Ga0209016_1002250_pt1 | contig 13281 bp, 9 predicted proteins | sample EPASupsiteSAE305_FD_187265 | JGI IMG/M metagenome (GOLD analysis project Ga0209016, IMG submission 187265) | Bioremediated contaminated groundwater microbial communities from EPA Superfund site, New Mexico - SAE3-05 (SPAdes) (version 2) | ecosystem: Environmental > Aquatic > Deep subsurface >...
GCCTGGCTTACCGGCAATGGCGGCTCCTCCACCGGTTGATCGGCTACTCCCTTTTCCTGGCCTTGAACTGCCATGTCCTGTTCGTCAGTACCTCCTTTGCCCAAGGACCGCCCCGCTTCGCTCTATTTATCTTCAGCGGCGCGGTCGTGTTGTTGCTGATCCTGCAAAAGGCGTATCCCCTGGCTCACCGTTCTTCCTGAAAAACTTCCTCATTCCAGCCGCTACGACAGGGTGATCACCCCATGGGTGTCACCTGTTTTTAAGCACTATCCAACACATCCTCCTCCCCAATCGCCGCCGGCAACGGTTGCCGGCCGCCGCCTTTTTAGAATCAAAGAATCAAGCAGTTGCAGTAATAAACTCTGCAACCTGTTCCGCGATTTCTTCTTCCCGCTTGAGAAAAAAATGATCGGCGCCTTTGATGCTGGTGTGGAGGATGTTTTTTTGCCGGGGCAAAAGGATCGGAGCTGCCAGCAGGCCGTCGTTTTCCGCGGTGATCAGGCAGGTGGGGAGGGATAAGGAGGGGAGCGAGGTGAAATCGCAGGCAGACAAGGGGGGAGCGATGGCGGTGTATGACCGGGCTTGGGGGGAGATGGCGTTCAGGGCCACGAGGGCCCCGAAGGAGTAGCCAACCAGATGGAAACGCTGGAAATAACCGGCGCTCCAGGCAAGGATCTTTTTCACTTCTTCAGTGATCATGCCATAGTCGTTTCGTTGATCCAGCTCGTTCCAGTATTCAAACAAGGGCAGATCCGGCCGGGGGCTATAGCTGTTCCCCACCGCCGGATAGTTGAAGAGCAGGACCGGCATGGAGGCGGCCATCTTTTTCGCCACGGCCTGGACCACGTTGTTTTCCAGGTTGCCGGCCAGCAGGGGATGGGGCGGGCAGATGATGATGCCTGTGTCGGATATCGCTTCGCTGCCGTACAGAAGGCGTCCTTCCAGTTGGCCGCAATTGCCGGGAATGGTGACCTGTACAATGGCAAGATCGGTGTCCATCAATACACGCCCTGACGGTCAAGAGGGGTGGCAAACTGCAGGGGGGCAATGCGGGCAAGCCCCATCTCGCCGTTGGGAGAGGCAACGGCCAGGGCTGTGTCCCGTTCCGCCAGATTGAGGATGAGAAAGCTGGGATCCAGGCGGTGGAGGATGACCCGGCCACGCTGGCCCGGAGCGACACAGGCGGCCAGATCCTGGGCGGCCTGTTCATTTTCGGGAATCGGGGCCAGTTGCAGCCAGAGGGCGGGATCCTGCACTTCAAAGACATCGTCTGTAATCGTTTCCGGAGTCTCTCGGTTCTTCGTTTCCGCCTCGCTCTCCTTGCCTTCCCGGATCCGCGGGAAGGTCACGCCAAACAGGCTGTTGCCGTAGCCGGGAAGGATCACGGCGTGGGGGAAGTGTTCCTGGAGCTCGATGGCGGTTTGCGGTTCAAGGTTCATGCCGCCGGTATGAATGCCGAGAATCTGTTCTTTCTGGCCCGGACTCATCACCCCGGCCAGGGCCGCCAGCAGGGGCGGGGTGGTGAACAGGGTGCTGACGGCCTGATGGCTGACGATGTTTGCCGCCTGGGCAAGGACATGGTCCAGGTAGAGTTTCAGCCCCATGGATCCTTTCACCTGACGTTTGATCCAGCGCACATCGCAGTCCACGGTAAAAGGTTCGAGGCTCCCCAGGGAGCGGGCCATGTAACGGGCTGAACGGTCAATGATATGGGGGCCGCCGGGTCCGACAAAAAGCCAGCGTCCCCCCTTGGGAAAGTTGTGTTCGGCCACTGCCTTCAGCCAGGGAGCAATAAAGGCATGGTCAAACTCCTGGGGGGAAAAAACGCGGCGGCAGGGATCGCCGGTGGTGCCGCCGGTCTCGGAGAGGAGAAAGGTCGACAGATCCCGATGCAGGGCCCGGGGGATAAAATCGGTGATCGGCCGGGTGCGCAGGGCCGTGACATCCATGGGCCCCAGGCGGTGAAAATCCTGGCGGCCGCGGATCTCGTCCCTGACGTTGAAATCGAGTTGGCGCTGTCTTTCCAGCCAGAACGGGCTGCCCTGTTCCGGATGAAAATGCAGGGTCAGGATTTTTTTAATGTGCAGAGGATCCATTTATTTCTTCCACGAAAGGATGAGCAGGGGGAGAAGCACTATATCACAGAGGATGGCCAGCCATAAGGCGCCGCTGATCAGCAGACCGAAGTCGCGCAGGGGAATGAAGGGCGAGGCGAAAAAACCAAGAAAGCCTGTTCCTGAAATCAGGGCGGCGGTCAGCATGGCGGGGCCGGCATAGTGGATGGTGTTGTGCAGGTGTTCGATTGCCGTGCCGGGTGTTCTGGTTTCTACCTGCAGACGATGGAGGAAATGGATGGTGTCATCGACTACGATGCCGAAAACGATGCTGGCCACCGTCACCGTGGCCACGCTCAAGGGGATTCCCAGCCATCCCATGAGGCCCAGGATAAAGAATACCGGCGTGAGGTTGGGAATAATGGCCAGTATCGCGAAATGGAAGGAACGCAGAGCCAGCCCCATAACCAGGGATATGGGGAAAAAGGCGTTGGCAAAGCTGGTGAGCAGCGAAGAAAAGAGCCGTTGCTGCCCTCGGCAATAAAGAGGAACGGAACCGGTGACATAGGGTTGCTTCTGTGGGCCGAGTCGTTGCTGGAGTACGGCCTCCAGTTTCTCCGAGAGGGCCAAGGTCGGTTCGGAGGCGAGGGTCTTGAGCAGGACCGTGGCCCGCTCCGGTCGTTTCTCCATCTTGCTCAAAGTGAGCAGCCTGGGGAAACGGGCGCCGTTTTCGGTCGAGTCGGTGATTACCGTGCCGTCATCGAAGTAATACAAAATCTGGGTAATGACCGAGTTGTCCTTGGCGAATTCGCCTAACACAGCCTGCAGATCACCATTGTTGATCGTGCTTCCGGCAAGGTCTATCTCAAAGGGAGTCAGGCCCAAGCCTGCGTTTTCTATCTGCTGATAGTTCTGGCGCACCACAGCCTTGTCTTTAAAAAAATCGAGGATCAATGAGCCGGTGTTCAGGCGGCTGATGCCCATGGCGGCGAGCAGGGAGAGGAGAAGAAAGATCCCGGTGAGCGGCAGGCGGTTCCTGGCCATGAAGGCGACGATGGAATCCGGTATGGCGATGGTGCGACAGGGAGCAGGCTCAAAAAGCAGGGCTAGTAAAATCAGAGGGTTGATCAGGGAGAGAGCAGCGGCCACGGTTCCCCAGATCCCCAGTTGCCGGATGGGGAGATAATCACTGAAGACCAGGGAGAAAAAACCGAGCATGATGGTAAGCCCCGACAGCAGGCTCGGCGCCGCCACCTCGCTGAAGAGGCTGAGACTGTCGGGATGCTCTTCATCCGGTTGCTTGAGCACCAGGTGGATGGCATGGGCAATGCCCAGGATCATGGTGCAGGGGGGCAGGGCCAGGAGAATCATGTTCAATTTGATCCCGGCCAGGGCCATGACGCCGGTAATCTGCAGGGCGGGGATAAATCCGCACAACAGCACCAGCAGGACATTGCGCCGATTGCGCACCAGAATGATGACGCCCAGCGTCAAAATAGTCAGAACCACGGGGAACAGGGTCTGGGTGGTCTTGGCCGAGAGGGTGTCGAGCATGGTGGTGAGATACCAGACCCCGCCGAGGTGATAGCCTGCACCCTGGTGCTGGAGAACGTCCTCGACCTCGGTGAGCAAGGCGGTAAGGTCAGTTGGGCGGCTCTCTGCCTTGGGGAGAATAAAGAACACTCCGGCTTCCTTGCCGGTCAAGGACTGAATGGAGAGACTGTGGACGCTGGCGGCGCTGGTTCGTTCACTGAGGGCATCGGCTGTCTCTTCGAGCTCTAAAAGGCCCAATCCCGGCAAATAGGCAATCAACGGGTCGATGATGTGGTAACGGGCGACAAAATTTTGATATTGCAGCCAGTGGGGATCATCGGCGGATTGCCAGACGGACAGGGAATTGTCGACCCGGCTGTGCAGGGTGAAAAAGGCGCTCAACAGGGTAAGGCCTGCAAAAACAATCAGGGTGAGCGTTCGGTGCCCTCGAAGGGCGAGGGCAAATTGCTTGAAAAAGGCGGTCATGTTCCGCTGTTACTTTTTCTTGAGAAAAGAGCTGGTCCACGGAGTGATAAACTTCAGCCCGGCAGAGCCGATGGCGTGACTGACCCGGTTTTTCACCAGCTCCTTGGGCCCCTGGGAGAGAAGGGCGTCAAGGGAGGAGAGAAAATAATCGATTTCGGTTTCAGTGATGATCAGAGGCGGATAGACCCGCAGCACCGAGCGGTTGTTGAGCATCAGGGTTCCCAGAATCCCGAACTGTTGGAGCAGGGCGGCGGCCACCATGCCGGGGAGATGCTCTTTCAGCACATTCTTCAATCCCGGAATCTTGGCGGGCAGGTAGTTGGCCTTGTCGATGATCTGTTCGTTGAACTCGATGCCGATCATCAATCCCCGGCCCCGCACGGCACGGATCCAGTCCGGATATTTTTCCCGGATGGTTTCCAGGCCGGCCAGGAGGTGCTCGCCCAGAATTTTGGCCCGTTGACTGAGGTCTTCCTGGTCATAGACCTCAAGGGCGGCCATGGCCGCCGCGCAACTGCTTGTTCTTCCGCCGAAAGTCGATGTCTGCACCAGGCAGTCGTGGGGATTGTCATAGGCGGTCTCAAAGACCTTGGTCGTTGCAATGGTGGCGCCGATGGAGGCCAGGCCGCCGCCTAAAGATTTGGCGATGACCAGGAGATCCGGCACCACCTCTTCATACTCACAGGCGAAAAAGGTGCCGGTGCGGCACATGCCGGTCTGGATCTCATCGAGAATGAGCAGGACGCCGTAACGGGTGCAGAGCTCACGAACCTGACGCAGATACCCTTCCGGCGGCACGATGACCCCGGCCTCGCCCTGAATGGGTTCGAGAATCACCGCGGCCACGGAATCTCCGCCTTCCGGGGGATTGTTTTTGAGCAGAACCTCAAGGGCCGCCGCATCGCCGTAGGGCACGGTCTTGCCCGGCAGCAGCGGGAAGAACTCCCGCAGTCGTTGGCCGCCGGTGACCGAGAGCGAGCCCAGGGTCTTGCCGTGCAGGGAATTCTCGGCATAGATGAACTGGGGCCGTTTGCCCTTGAAGTAGCGGGCCGCAAGTTTCAGGGCTGCTTCCACGGCCTCGGTCCCTGAATTGCAGAAGTAAAAACGGTCCAGGGTGCCGGGGGTGAGCAGGCTGAGATTATGAGCCAGGCAGGCGGCATAGGGGGAAAGCAATTCCTTGGAAAGATCCACCCGGTTTTTCCTCAGGACTTCAAGGATGGCCGCCTTGACCTTGGGATGGTTGTGACCAAGATTCAGCGCCCCGTAGGAGGAAACAAAATCAAGGAGTTTCCGCCCCTTGCCGTCAACGATGGTCGCACCCTGGGCCGACCGGGGCCGGATGGAGGTGTATCCCCCCAGGTCAAGCAGGGCAACCAGGCCGGGATTGATATACTCTCTGAACAGGGCCACGGATTCTTTGTAGGGCTTGGCATTGACATCGCTGAAGGGGATCCAGTTTTTTCTCATGATTTTCTCTTTGGTTTCCAGCTGGTTATTGAAAGAAAGGTTATTGAGGCAGCAATCTGCGTTACAATCTGCGTTAGAGTGAAGCACTGTAGGGACAGGTCCTGAAAAATTCTTCAAGGGCGGTGGCGGTGCGCAGGGCCTCCATGGTATTGCCTTCTATGTTGATGTTGCCCTGGAAGAAACCCTGCTGGGGGGAAAGGCTGCCCCGTATCACCTTGAGGAAGGTCGATGGTTGCACCCGGTAGCCAAAATCGCCCTGATGCCCCGTGGATATGTCGATCAAGCGCCCCTGGTCGATGCGCAGAGTCCGGCTGGCGAAGCTGGCGATCTCCAGCCAGAACTGGCAGGAGAGGGAGGCGAGCCCTTTGATAAGCTGCTGCCCGTAAAAAGCGGGCAGGAAGGTGTCGAAATATTCTTCAATGACCTGACGCGGCGCAAAGGGCGGCAATACCCGGGCGACGTCTTCCTCTTTTTTACCGGCCAGATAGAGACCAAAGGCGGTGAGCAGCTCTTCTTCCGAAATAGCCGGTCGCCACGCGCTCCCGAGTATTGCCTCGAGACGGGTTCGGTCAAACCGGACGTTCAGATCAAGATAAGGGTCGTACATGGCGGTCTTGCGGGCCATGATCTTCTCGGCCGCCGTGGCAGGCTGTTGCTGGAAGGCATGCGCATCGACCAGGCGGGCCGCTTCCCGGCCAAAGGCGACGTTGAAAACATCCTCCAACATCCTGTTGGGACAGGGTTGAGCACTGAGCAGATGAAAGGTCCGGCCATGGATGTCTGGGCTGGCCGATATCCGCAGGAGAGCTTCGACCACGTTGTCGTCAAAGATAAACGGCAGGGAGCAGGTCACGTCGCCCCGCACCCTGACGGTTTCCTCGCCTTGATTCTTGCGGCTGGCCGCAAGCAGAATACGAAAGACCCCGTCAAGAAAGATAAAGGGACCGAAGGTGTTCAGCGATGCCTGCGAAGGCTGCCGTTCCAGGATGATGCTGGGCCGGTAGATGGTCACGGCCGGATCGCCTGCCGCCCTCCGGCGCGCCATCTGCGAGCGGAGGAACTGTTCACCCCGGAATTTGCTCTCTTCGTAGCCATTGCGAAAACTCTGGCCGAGGTCAAAATCCTGTTCGTGAAAGACGCCGGCATGATCGCCGCAGACAAAGGCGGTGGAAATGTGATGGAGGTGGGCGCCCGCTATCGCGGCCAGAGCGTGGATATTTTTAACCCCGTTGATATTGATTGCTTCGTAATCGGCCACCGAGGCTCCTTTGAAATCGGTGCGGGCCGCCAGGTGAAAGATGGTGTCCACCGAGGTACTGAGATCGCGGTAGGTATCGGCATCAAGGCCAAGCAGGGCCTGGGAGACGTCTCCTGACAGGCAGGTGCAGTTTGGGCTCAGGGAGCCCTTGTCTTTTGGGGGCCTGCGGCAGAGAACGACAACCTCATTGCCTGCGGCACAGAGCGCCGCGACCAATGGTCTGCCCACGACACCGGTGCCGCCGGTGACAAGAATGCGTTGTAAGCTCACTTCACCACCTGCCTGGCTGCCTGCTTCTGCCAGTTTATAACTGCTTCCTCAGTTTCCTGGGCGGAGGGAATGTCCTCAACCAGGTGACGGATGTTTCTGCTCATGTTAGCGATATATTTTTCTTTCAATGATTCGTCGTTGAACCGCAGGGCCTTGCGGCTCCAGGCCAGGCAATGGCCGCATTGCCGGCAGCCGAGACGGCATTCGGGCGTCTTTCGGGCAAAGAAATCAAGAAACCCCTCCAGCGCCTTGTTGTCAAGGATGACATCAAGGGCGGGAAGGCGGGTGCCGTCGCCGTTGTCGCGAAAGGCCAGCCAATGCGGCCATCCCAGCAGATCGAGCAGGTTCCCGGAAAATTCCCTGGCCAGATAGCTGCGGCACAGGCGCAGAATTTCCGATCCTGGAAGTCCCCGGCCCGCTATCTTGAAATGGGAAATTCCGGACTCTTCCCAGAAATGCAGGTCTTCGGGGCGCACCCATGGGCTTTTGAGGAACTCACCTTCCTTTTGGAGTTTCTGCAGAAAACACCAGTTGAGATAATACTGGTTGTACGGGATACCTGACCCGCCCCGCAGAAAGCTCTGCGAGCCCAAGGAGGCCACGCAATTATGGTTGTACTTGAAGTGGCATTGGCTGATGCAGACGGGATTGACGATGATTTCCAGGGGTATCGGGCTCTCTGCACCCGCTTTGCGTAAAAATTGAAAATCACGATTGACCTCGACATCCAGCACCACTCTGGCCGCGCCGGCCTCGTGATACTGAGAGATTCCAGCCATGGCCCCCACATAGCCGATGGTGGAGGTCACCACCTCCATCTGGGGGAAGGTGCTGCTGATAATCTCCACCAGATAGGGAACGGCCACGGTGACGGAAGCGACCCCGGCATCCACCAGGAATTGGAGCAGGGCGGCCAACGCGGTGCGGCCTTCATGGGTGTACTCCAGGTTCGAGTAACTGGGGGCGTTGAAGAGGTAATTGAAGGCAATGCCCTTTTCTCTGGCCTGGGCGACATGGCGCTGAAACTGTTCGCGACTGACCGCCGGAAGATACTTGGCGGGCCGGGCTGAATTGAAGACCCCTTCCTGAAAGGAACCGTAGATCTCGGCGACTCGGCCACCGCTGCCGGCAAATTCGCGATTGAGGTCGTCCAACTGGTCGATGAATTCAGGAGTGAAGGTGGTGGGGACGGTGAAGTTACGCATTAATGAAAGGCCTCGGTAAGGGAATCGATGGTAGTTGATGCAAGGAGAATGGGCGGTCGTCCGGCATGGCTCTCGCTGTGGCGCTCGAGGTTCAGGCGGAGAGTGCCGGAGAGGACGTCCGTGGATGCAAGGGGGATGACGATTTTTTTGGTTTCCCCGGCAGATATGGGCTTTTGTTCATTGCTGGCCATGACCTTTTTTCCCGCCTTCAGGCCGCGTTCATTTTCAAAGGCCAGCACTAGCTGTATCTCTTTTTCCCCATAAGTTCCGGTGGGAAGATCATGGGGCAGGTTGTTGTGGATCGTGACCTCAAGCGCCGGCGCGCTTGCTCCGGTTTTCAAGGCCAGGGCTGTGATCGTGACTCCGCCCGGAAAGTTGGTCATCTTTTCCAGGGCTATTTCATGGCTGCGGGTGGGGAGCTCGTCTTCAAAGGAGACCAGGATACGGGAGAAAAAATTGGTGCCCTGGGTTGCACGGCGGTGAACAACGGGCTGGTGGCATTCCTGACAGGTCCTGGTGTCCGGCCTGGCCGCTGCCTGTTGCCATTGTTGCCACTGGCCATGGGTTTCCGCATGGCAGGAAGCGCAGAGGGACGGACTCGAGTAAAAGGTACGATCTTCCCGGATCGGATGGGGGGTAAACAAGGCGGAACTCGGATGGGGGCCATGCATCTTGCCCTCTGAGAGATGACAGCTGATGCAGGTGACTCCCTCTTGCTGGTGAAAAGTGCGGCTTTCCGGTTGTGCGGCGCGAATGTCCAGCGGGCTATGGCATTTCAGGCAGTCTTTTTCCTGCGGGTTGCCGGCAGCCTCCTGGAAGGTTTTGCTGGTAAAGGCCTTTGCATGGGCAGTGCCTTGCCATTCTCGATATTGTTCCACATGACAGGCGCCGCATTGGCTCGCCCGGGGGCCCTCATGAGCATCATTCGATGTGCGGGTCAGGTCGCCAAAGGGGGCGCAGCCGGCCAATAACAGTCCCAGGAGGAAGGTTGTCCCAATGGTACGGGCTGCAATGTAGTCAGAATAAAGCATGAAGGAGGTCCTCAGAAGCGTAATCGGTCAAGGAAGAGTAGGAGGTCAGAGAGGGCGAACTCGGTGATATCTCTACCCCAACCGCTCTATGAATTTGTGTGCCGAGGCGAAATAATGCAGGAAGTTGGAACGGACAACACGATCATTCAGGGGCACCACATATCGAACTGCGGTTTCCGCAACGAACTGGATTATATTGGTTTGTCTTTATTGAAAATAACCTACCACCTCAAGAGGGAGATTTCATGAAGATACAGGAGCAAAATTGAGGTCCACTTTTAATAATTTTCGATGATACGACTTTTTCTATCAAAAATAAATGAGAATAGTTCTTTTTTAAGGGGAATAAAGCGCACTCCTTAATCGCGGTTTTTACCGCTTCCCCAATCTGTGGAGAATATTTTTCCAGTGAGGGCAGGGGGCCATCGCCCTGAACCGCCCTGTCGGGGCTTGCCTTTCCGCAAAGACCCTTTATTGTTTCACCAGAGTCTGAAAACCTTTGCCCCTATGCCCAACAAAGAGTGAAGAGGTCTAAAGGGGCTTTCCTTCTCACCTATTGGAGGCACGTATGAACAAAAAGATGCTGTTTTCCCTTTTCGTTGTTCTGCTCGTCGGATTCATCGGGTCGCCGCTGCATGCCGAAGTTCGTCCCTGGGAAATTGACAAGGAACATACCAATTTTTATTTCAGCGTCGATCACATCTATGCCAAGGTGCGTGGCCGCTTCACCGACTATAAAGGGACCTTTCTCTTTGATCCGGACAACCTCAAGGACAGCAAGATTTCCTTTGAGATCAAGGTGAAGAGTCTTGACACCGGCATAAGCAAACGCGACAAGCATGTGTTGTCGGAAGATTTTCTCGATGCGTCCAAGTACCCTCTGGTCACTTTTACCAGCAGCAGCATCACCAAGGCAGCTGGCAATATCTATAACGTCAACGGCAAATTGACGATTAAAGACGTTTCATCCGACCTGACCCTGCCCCTCACCTATGAAGGAATGAAAGATAATCCTCTGTTGCCGGGCATGGAGGTGGCGGGTTTTAACGGTCATCTGACCCTCGACCGCCTGGCCTACAAGGTTGGGGATGGAAAATATTATAAAATGGGGGTCGTCGGCAAGGACGTGGATATTTTGGTGACGATCGAGGCGCTGCGGAAAAAATGAGCCCTCGAATACGGTTGAGCAACGCCTGGGCAGGCTTCATGGCCTGCTCACGTTGCTTTGGTTGATAATCTTTTTCGAGTGTTCAGGGATTGATCCGGATCGGGTCGGCCGACGTGCTTCGGAATATGTTCTCGAACGACGACGAATAACGCGTCGCTGCATTCTTCCACCTTCCTTCTGTCTCATTTCATTCGTTTTTTACTCTCATTACGCGCCGTAATCTCCTCCTCCGTGGATATTACGGCCTTTTTTATCCGGTGTGATCGCGGTCGATTCCCCGCCGCCTTGGTCGATCCCCTGCCGGCTGGAAAAATATTGGAAACCCAACTTGGGCAATCGAGGCTTTCACTCTTGCATAAATCTGATATCCTTGTTCTTGAATAAGGGTGTTGCACCGGGCTTTCCCCTTTCGCGGCTTGGAGCGTTTTTCATTGCCGGCTGCTCAAGCCGGTATTCATGACATTGTACTTCCATTTGAATCAGCGGATCAATCAATCCGGTCCGGTCAAGGTGCATGGACAAATCCCCTATGAAAAAACAGCCATTTCCAGGAAAATCCGACATCGTTCCAGCAGCCGAACCCGCCATCGAAGCGGGAGAGGCCTCTGTGCCCGTCCTGACGGTCGCCATTGGGGGCTCCGCCGGCGGCCATGAGGCACTGGAGCGCCTTTTCACCGACCTTCCCTCCGACTGCGGCCTCTCCTTCGTGGTGGTCATGCACCTGCCGGCGGACGGATCTTCACTGCTCGCCGATCTCATCGGGAATTACACCTCCATGGAGGTGCTGACCGTCGAAGACGGCATGGCGCTGCGTCCGAACACCGTCCACGTCGCCCCTCCCGGCAAGTATGTAGTGGTGAGCGGCGGCCGATTGCGATTTTCCGCCCCTGGAAGGGAAGGGCGGACGCATCACCCCATCGACCTCCTTTTCACCTCGCTTGCCGCTGAATTAGGACAATACGCCATTGCCGTAATTCTTTCCGGCTTCGGGTTCGACGGCAGCGAGGGGGTAAAGCGGGTCAAGGAGGAGGGCGGGCTCGTCCTGATCCAGGATCCGGAAACGACAATCAACCCCTTCATGCCGCAGAGCGCCATCGCCACCGGTGCGGCTGATGCCATCCTTTCCGTGGAGGAAATAGCGGATCGGCTTGTCCGGGCCGCCGGGGAGAAGGGTACCCGTTCCTCGTTCACCTGTCAGACCGACATCAGGGACGAGGAGCTGCAGGCCCTGTTTACCCTCTTGAAAGCCAGGACCAATCATGATTTCAGTTCATACAAACGGAATACCGTCCTGCGGCGGATAGAGCGGCGGATGGTTGTCAACGGGGCCGGCGAGTTCGGCGCCTATCTCGATATTCTTGAGGGAAACCCCCTGGAAGCCCAGGCCCTCTGCCAGGAGCTCCTCATCGGGGTGACCAGTTTTTTCCGCGATCCCGAGGCGTTCGAGCTGGTTCGCAACAAAATCATCCCCAATCTCTTTGCCAACCGCAAGACGGAAGAACCTGTCCGGGTCTGGCATGCCTGCTGTGCCACCGGCGAAGAGGCCTACTCGGTCGCCATGCTGCTCCTGGAATATCTGGAAAAGGAAAACCTGCAAACCAAGGTGCAGATCTTTGCCACTGACCTCGATGAAGTGGCCGTGGCCCGGGCAAGAGCCGGCATCTATTCCGACGCCATCATCCCTGAGGTGGGGGAGGAACGCCTCAAGCGCTTCTTTACGAAAAATGAAAGCGGTTGGCAGGTGACCAAGCAACTGCGGGAGACGATCGTCTTTGCCCATCATAATCTCATCAAGGACCCTCCTTTCTCGCGGCTCGATCTCCTTGTCTGCCGCAATTTTTTCATCTACCTGAACCCCGATATCCAGAAGCTGCTTATCCCGCTGTTTCACCAGGTATTGAACCCAGGAAGCTATCTTTTCTTAGGCTCCGCGGAAACGGTGGGACACCATGGCGATCTGTTCACCCCGGTCGACAAAAAGTGGAAAATCTTCAGGCGGCAGGGGGGCAAGAGCCGGATTGACGCCCTATTCCCCTTTTCCGGCTCCGCACGCAAACTCGTCGGCATAGAGCGTTCCGTCAGGTCGCCGGAAGCGCAGGAGACGGCAACGATCGCTCTTGCGGACAAACTGCTGATGGAACGCTATGTTCCCGCCCATGTGATCATCAATGAACGGAACGAGGTTGTCCATTTTTCAAATCGGGCGGGCGCCTATCTGGTGACGCCGGAGGGAAAGCCGACACGCGATCTCCTCAAGATAGCGAGGGAAGAACTGCGTCCGGCGCTCAGGGCCGCCATCTACAAAGCCTTCACCAATGAGAAGGAGATCGTCTACCGGGGAATACAGGTGGGTACCAATGGCGGTGAGAGGACCATCAATACCATCGTGGTGCCGATCAACGAACCGCCACCGGCAGGAAAGCTGGCCCTGGTGATTCTCGAGCCCGCCGCAACGTCCACGGTCTCAACCGCACCGGGCGAGGGTGCAGGTCCCGGCGACGATGCCTCCCGCAATTCGCTCACCCGTCACCTGGAGGAACAGCTGCGCGTTACCGGTGAACAGCTCCAGTCCGCATGCGAGCAGCTGGAGACCACCAATGAACGATGCATGTTGGCCAACGAAGAGCTGATGACGGTCAACGAGGAACTCCAATCCACCAACGAGAAACTGCAGTCCACCAACGAGGAATTGGTGACGGTCAACTCCGAGCTGCAGAGAAAGATGGAGGAACTGAACCAGAGCAACAGCGACCTGGAAAATCTCTTCACCAGTTCCGAGATTGCAACTTTTTTTCTTGACCGGTTGCTC
>Ga0209016_1002257_pt1 | contig 13249 bp, 9 predicted proteins | sample EPASupsiteSAE305_FD_187265 | JGI IMG/M metagenome (GOLD analysis project Ga0209016, IMG submission 187265) | Bioremediated contaminated groundwater microbial communities from EPA Superfund site, New Mexico - SAE3-05 (SPAdes) (version 2) | ecosystem: Environmental > Aquatic > Deep subsurface >...
TATACACAGGAAGAAACAGCCCGAAGAGTTGGAAAACAGCGCTCAACTGTTACGAATTTATTGCGTCTTCTTAAGTTGCCTGAAACCATACAAAAAGATGTTGCCAATGGGGTTTTGTCTGAAGGACACGCCAGAACCCTTATCCGCCTGATAGACGAACCTGAGAAAATCGTTGAAACCCGAGATGCGATCATCAAGAATAATCTTTCTGTTCGCCAAACAGAGCGACTAGTCAAAAAAATGCTCTCTCCCACTAAGACGAGGATTGGCACGAAACACCCCGAGGAAATTTCCCTTTCCTATTGCAATTCTCTGGTTACACAACTCACTAACTATCTTAACTGTAAGGTGAGTATCAATCATAGTGGTGGAAGGGGAAAAATTGAAATTGATTTCTACTCCCCGGATGATCTCGATCGAGTATTCCATCTCCTCATCTCCCAAAAACAGTGAAAGATAGCAGACGCCATGATGTCCTCCGTTCAAACCTCGCTCCTCTTGATTTTCGTACTCGTCATTCTTTATCCGAATTATCTCCTCTCGGCGGATATGGCAAGTATCAACGGAGAGAAAGTTCTGCTCCGTGAAGCTGCTGAAAAAAAATCGCGAGCACTTTGGGAACTTGGAAGCGGTTTCCCCGTCGAGATTATCAAGCAAAAAGGGGATTGGCTCTTCATCAAAGATTTTGAAAATGATCGGGGATGGATTCACAAGTCGAGAATTACGAGAAAGCAGCACGTTGTGGTGAAAGTCAATAAAAACGAAGAACAAGCAATAAATGTACGCAAAGAACCAAACCTCGAATCGCTAGTTGTGGCTAACGCATTTTATGGCGTTGTTTTTTCCTTGCTTCAAAAAAGAGATGGATGGATTGAGGTCCAACATGATTCGGGTGTAAAGGGATGGATTAAAGCTGAGCTTCTTTGGGGGATCGAGTAAAAGAAAAGCCCCGAGTGGAAAGAGATTCCACTCGGGGCTTTATTTGGCGGAGAGGGAGGGATTCGAACCCTCGGTGGGGTTTTATCCCCACACTCGCTTAGCAGGCGAGCACCATCGGCCTACTCGGTCACCTCTCCATATGAACATCACCTTGGCGGAGGAAGTAGGATTCGAACCCACGGTACTTTCGTACAACGGTTTTCAAGACCGCCGCCTTAAACCTCTCGGCCATTCCTCCGTACAGCACAGCACATGTACCATTTGATCTATCGATTGTCAACATTGGGAGTGCAAAAATAAATTTCGTTTGTATAATACGCAAATGTAACAAATCAAAATAAATTCTTTCCTTTTTTGTTAAAACATTTGTTCTTCAACTTTTTCTTTTTCTATTTTTATGGGATCAGTCTCAGAAATCTCACAACAACTTGAAGATTTAACGGTTCTTTACGAGATAACGAAACAATTGGCTCTCTCTCTCGAACTCAGCGATTGTTTAGAAAAGTCTCTCAAGATACTTTGTGACCTCAAAGGTATGGAAAATGGCACCATTACGATAATTCATCCCCGAACAGGCAAATTGGAAATTGAAGTTGCCCATGGAATAAGTAGTGAAGAAAAACGTCGAGGAAAATACCGAATCGGAGAGGGTATCACCGGGAGAGTAGTTTCTACTGGTCAGCCTATTCTTGTACCGCAAATTTCTGATGAGCCTTTATTTCTTAACAGGACAAAGGCCAGGAGCAATCATCTTGAGCAAAAAAAGTCGTTTCTTTGTGTTCCTATCAAAGATGGCCAGCATGTGATTGGAGCGCTCAGCATCGACAGATACTATGAAAAAGGAATTGGCGAACAATCAAATAACGATCTCCGTTTTCTTACCATACTCTCTGGTCTTCTTGCACAAACCGTCATAAGAATACAAAAAGTCAAAAAAGAGAAGGAAGACCTTCAAAACGAAAACCAAAAACTCCGGAGAGAACTTTCTGGTAGGAACAAGATAGACGATATAATTGGTAGCTCAAGTAGAATGCAAGATGTTTACGAAATGATACATCGTGTTGTTGATTCTAATGCTACCGTGCTATTACGAGGAGAATCCGGTACTGGAAAAACACTCGTGGCCAAAGCGCTTCATTATAATGGCAAAAGGAGAAATAGACCCTTCGTTGTTGTTAATTGCTCAGCGCTTCCCGAAACCCTCCTTGAGAGTGAATTGTTTGGACATGAAAAAGGCGCTTTTACCGGAGCGTCTGAGAGAAAAATTGGAAGATTTGAGCAGGCTGAAGGTGGAACCCTCTTTCTTGATGAAATTGGAGAGATTAGCCCTTCAGTGCAGGTAAAGTTATTAAACGTAGTTCAAGAAAGAGTTTTCCAACGTCTTGGATCGACACAACAGATAACATGTGACGTTCGACTCGTTGCTGCAACCAATAAAGATTTGGAGAAAGCTGTATCGGAAAGACATTTTCGGGAAGATCTTTATTATAGATTAAACGTCTTTCCCATCTATATGCCTCCACTCCGTGAGAGAAGAACAGACATCCTCTTAATAGCAGAGTTCTTTCTCGAAAAATTCTCGAAGGAAAACCTGAAGAAAATAAGAAGAATATCTACCTCTGCCATTGACATGCTCATTCAATATCACTGGCCCGGAAATGTTCGAGAGCTTCAAAATTGTATTGAACGAGCAGTACTCATTTGCGACGGCGATACAATTAAAGGCATACACCTCCCACCGACATTGCAAACCGCGGAACTCAGTAATAGAGAGAATCCCCTTTCCCTATCGGTCGCAGTTGCGAATTTTGAGAAAGAACTTATCATTGAGGGGTTAAAACGAAATAACGGCAATCAAACCAAGACTGCCAAAGACCTCGATACAAGTCTTCGAATTATAAACTATAAGATTCATCAATATAATATTGATCCGAAAAATTTTAAAATCTAACAATATCTATTCATCGATATCCATCAGCTCGATGTCCAAATCTTCATCTTCTTTGGTCTTGGCAACGGTATCTATATCGACAACTTTTTCTCCATTTTCGAGGTTAAACAACGTAACTCCCATTGTACTTCTTCCAATAACACGAATAGAATCTACATCTATTCGAATCATCTTACCTCTATCAGAAACTATTATTACCTGATCGTTATCGTCAACCTGTTTAGCGGCAATAACCGAACCATTTCTCTCGCTTCGCCGTATTCCAATTATCCCTTTCCCACCTCTTCTTTGAATTCTGTACTCATCAACGGCACTTCTTTTTCCGAATCCATTTTCTGTGACTATTAGTATAGATTTTTCAGAATTAATAACGATAGCACTTACTACTTGATCATTGTCATCTAATGATATTCCCCTAACTCCTGCAGCAGTTCTTCCCATTTCTCTAATGTCACTTTCTTCGAATTGAATACACATGCCGTTTTTGGTAACCAGCAGAATTTTATCGTTTCCATTGAGAAGATACGCGCCTATAATTTCGTCGTTTTCATTGATAGTGAGTGCTCTTTTTCCTCTCGAGATCGGTTTACTGAACTCGCTAAGATTGGTCTTTTTGATCCTTCCAAGTTTTGTAACCATTAAAATACTTTTATTGTTTTCGTCATTGCCAAAATCTGAAATAGCCAATATTGCAGCACATTTTTCATTTTCAGATAATGCCAACAAATTCACGATTGCTTTTCCGCGAGCTGTCCTTCCTGCCAGAGGCAATTGATAAACCTTTCTCCAAAAGATTTTTCCTAAATTTGTGAAAAAGAGGAAGGTGTCAAGGGTCGAAGCCACATACAAATTTGATACGAAGTCTTCTTCGACATTTTTTACACCGGTCACCCCTTTTCCACCTCTTTGTTGAGATCTATAGAGAGCAACAGGACTCCTCTTAATGTATCCGGTATGGGTTATGGTTACTGCCATTTCTTCTGGAGCAATAAGATCTTCCGGTAAAATTTCCTCAGATGCGTCAACAATTTCTGTTCTTCTTTCATCTCCATATTGTTCTTTGAGGGCAAGAAACTCTTCCTTAATAATATCCATTACCCTTTTATCGTCCGATAAGATCAATTTCAATTTTTCGATTTCAACAAGAATTTGCTGATAATCTGACAGAATTTTATCTCTTTCCAAACCCGTTAGTCTTTGAAGACGCATTTCCAAAATATTTTGAGCTTGTAATTCGCTGAGAGAATATCTCTCGATCAACTGTTCTTTTGCTTCTTGGGTATTAGTCGATCTCTTTATTAGAGCAATTACATCGTCAATATTATTAACAGCTATCGTCAATCCTTGGAGAAGATGAGCCTTTTCTTCGGCCTTTTTCAATTCGAATGTTGTTCTCCTAACGACAACGATTTTCCTGTGAAGGACAAAATGTTCGAGAATTTCTTTAATATTGAGAGTTTCAGGTTTATTATTGACTATCGCTAAAAATATTATCCCGAATGACTTTTGTAATTGTGTCATGGTAAAGAGCTGATTGAGAATAACTTCTGAATTCTCATCCTTTTTCAACTCTATGACTACTCTCAATCCCCTTCTGTCTGATTCATCTCGAATTTCAGAAATACCATTAATTCTCTTATCTTTAATGAGTTCAGCAACTTTTTCGACTAAAGATGCTTTGTTAACTTGATAGGGAATTTCAGTAATAATAATAGCTTCTCTTTTTCCATCGGGTAACTTCTCAAAGTGTGTTTTTGATCGAATAACAATAACGCCCTTCCCTGTTTCATAGGCCTCTCTTATTCCGGATCTTCCGCAGATTGTCCCCCCTGTTGGGAAATCCGGCCCTTTGATGATGGAAAATATTTGATGAACCGTAATGTTCGGTTCCTCAATCAGTGCTATAAGTGCCTCTAAAACTTCATTTAAATTATGTGGAGGAATGTTGGTTGCCATTCCAACGGCAATACCAGCAGAACCATTAATGAGCAGATTGGGAATTTTACTTGGCATTACTGCCGGTTCCAGTAATGAATTGTCATAGTTTGGAACCCACTCAACTGTATCTTTATCAAGATCATCAACAATCTCTCTGTCAATTTTGGTCATACGAGCTTCGGTATACCTCATCGCCGCAGGAGAATCTCCGTCAAGCGACCCAAAGTTACCTTGACCATCAACTAGAGGGTATCTCATTGAGAATGGCTGGGCCATTCGAACAATGGTATCATAGGCAGCGGTATCGCCATGTGGATGAAACTTACCGATAACATCACCGACAATTCTCGCCGATTTTACATATGGTCTATTGTGATAAACCCCCAACTCTCTCATTGCAAAGAGGGCTCTTCTATGAACGGGTTTTAAACCATCTCTTACGTCGGGTAATGCACGACCAACTATGACACTCATTGCGTATTCGAGATAGGAACGACGCAATTCTCTCTCTAAAAAAACGTTTGTATTTGAGTTCATCGGAAAAGGTATCAAAAATTAATTTTTTTCGTTAAATATCGAGTTCATCGATTTCGAGAGCGTGATTTTGTATGAACTCTCTTCGCGGCTCCACTTTATCACCCATCAAGGTGCTAAATATTTCATCGGCTTTTTCGCCGTCTTCTATTGAAACCCTGAGAAGATTTCTCTTTTCTGGATTCATTGTTGTTTCCCACAGTTGTTCGGGATTCATTTCTCCCAGACCTTTATACCTTTGAAGATGGCTGCCTTTGAAACTTTCTTCTTTAACTTTTTCCAAAAGCTGCTTCCAGTTATCAATAATTTCGAACTTTTTAATTTCCCCTTTTTCGAGAAAATGCAAATTGAATTTGCTAAATAGAACCTCTTTGAGGTTGATAAAAGAGGAGAATGATTTTCTATACTCAGGTATTAAAGGAATTGCTGGCCCGATTGTAGTTATGGTTTGTACCTTATTCTTGAGAATGACATCGAATTCGTAACAATCCTGTCTCCATCTACAACTTTTGATTGGCCCAACTTTTAACTGTTTGCTAACAAGTTGGTCTCTCAAAGAAGCTACGTATGTTTCTTCTTTAAATTGATCCGCACTTTTACATTGATTTTCAAAAAGAACATACAAGAGATCTTCTCCCATGTTCATTCTCGAAAGAAAATCTAAAAGCTTTCGATATCCGGCTAAGTTTTCTAAGAGATTTTTGAATTCTTCTCTATTCACCTGTTTTTCGGCGTCCCCGATAACAGTAATGGAATAACTGTTTGATGCACTATCAAAAAGAAATCGATTTAGCTGTGATTCATCTTGAAAATAATTTTCCGTTTTTCCTTTACCAATTCTAAAAAGGGGTGGTTGCCCTATATAGATAAACCCATTTTCCACCAATGGTGTCATCTGCCGATAGAAAAACGTTAACAAAAGTGTTCGAATATGGGCGCCGTCAACATCAGCATCGGTCATTATAATTATCTTATGATACCTGAGACTACTCAAATCAAAATCATCTTTTCCAATACCGCAGCCTAATGCACTGATCAGGTGCTTAATTTCTTCACTTGATAGTACTCGATCAAATCGAGCTTTTTCGACATTTAAAATTTTTCCCCTTAGGGGTAGAACAGCTTGATTTGTCCTATCTCTTCCTTGTTTTGCCGAACCACCGGCAGAGTCACCTTCGACAATGAAAAGTTCTCTCTTTTCTGGATTTTTTTCTTGACATTCTGCTAGCTTTCCAGCCATTAAAATTGCAGTGGATCCTTTCTTTCTAGATAGGTCTCTTGCTCTTCTCGCCGCTTCTCTTGCACGTGCGGCTTCTACGACCTTTGCTAAAATTTTCTTTGCTACATTTGGATTCTGCTCGAGAAATAGAGTGAGTTTTTCCGTTATGATCGACTCAATGATTGATTTTACGTCGGAATTGCCGAGTTTTGTTTTCGTTTGTCCTTCAAATTGAGGATTAGGCACCTTTACTGAGATAACGCAAGTCAATCCCTCTCTGATATCATCGCCTCCCAACTTCTCTCGCATACTTTTAGGAATTGATTCATCACTTGCATATTTATTTATACACTTTGTCAATGCGCTGCGAAAACCTACGACATGGCTTCCACCTTCCTTTGTATTGATATTATTTACAAAGGAAAAAAGCCTTTCCGAATAACCATCGAAATGTTGGAAAGCAATCTCCATTTCAACAGAATCTTTTGATCCATAAATAAAAATCGGATTTTCGAAAATTGTAGTTCTATTTCTGTTAAGGTATTCAACATAGGAAAGGAGACCACCATGGGCATGAAATTTATCTTCTTCTCCGGTCCTTTCGTCTTTAAGCAGTATTTTAAGATCCTTATTGAGAAAACTGAGTTCTCTTAAGCGATTTTTTACAATTTCATAGTTATATATAATACAGTCCTGAAATATTTCAGGATCAGCTCGAAAAGTTATTTTCGTTCCAGTCTTTTCCGAGCTTCCGACTATTTCGATCTTGCTATCGATCATTCCATATCGATAGTTTTGTTTATAGATGTTTCCGTTTCTCTTTACTTCTACACTAAGTTCGGTTGAAAGTGCATTGACAACTGATACGCCTACACCATGTAACCCCCCAGACACTTTATAGCTTTGGTGGTCGAACTTTCCACCTGCGTGCAAAGTTGTCATAACCAACTCCAAAGCTGTCATGTTTTCAGTGGGATGCTTTTCTACAGGAATACCTCTTCCATTATCTTCAACACTAACTAAATTATCCTCGTGTATGGTAACGGAAATCTTATTACAAAAACCAGCAAGAGCTTCATCTATGCTGTTATCAACAATTTCCCATATGAGATGGTGGAGACCTTCCTCTGAAGTATTTCCAATATACATCGAAGGTCGCTTTCGTACTGCTTCAAGGCCATCTAAAACTTGGATCTGCTCCGCACCATATTCTTTACTCGTTGTCGTCACAGTATTTCGCCTCTATTTTAAAGTTGCATTGGCATAATAATGCTTATAAAACCGATATCAGATTCAGATTTCATCAAACATGGACTGCTGTTCGAGTTTATGTAAGCTTCAATAACCTCGCCCTCCATTACTTGAAGTGTCTCAATAAAATATCGACAATTAAAACCTAATACCAATGGTTCACCTTGGTATTCCACAGTTATTTCATCTTTTGCATTTCCCAAATCAGCATTTTGAGAAGAAAGTATCATTAATTGATTTTCAACTTTAAGTTGAATCGTATGGAAAACATCCTCAGTAAAAATATTAATCCTTTTCAGAGACTCTAAAAAGGGTAATCTTTTTATCTTAAGGCAATTTGTCAACTCTACAGCTTCAACAATAGCGTTATATTGAGGAAATTCTCCCTGCTTGAGCCGAATAACCATTACTGACTTATCATCTCGAATTATGAACTGTCTCTTTTCACAGGAAATTTCCATGGAATCTCTCTGCTCACAAAACTTTTTCCATTCGAGAAGTCCTTTTTTTGGGATAAGTGTAACGTCATTAAGATGAAAATTATCCAAATCTTTAAAAACCTCTTTTTTAATAATCGACAATCGATGTCCGTCAGACGAAACCATCTTTAAAAAAGATTTTCCTTGATCAATTTCTTTTTCAAAGAGAACAGAAGTGAGCGAATAAATATTTTCTTGCTCATTAGCAATAGAAAAACTACACTTTTCAATAAGATCCAGAAAATAATACGTTTCAAACGATTGGAAACCATTTTCATCAAAATCAGGAAACTCTGGAAATTCATTACTTGGCATTCCAGCTAGATTATAAGTGCTTAAACCTGATTTAATATTTACCCAGCAATTATCTATTTCTTCGATAAAAATGTTCGAAGAACCAGATTCGCGAATAATTTCAAAAAGCTTTTTTGAAGGCAGAGTTATACTTCCTTCACTGAAGACTTCAGCAGAAACAAAAACTTTCAGTCCAACTTCCAAGTCCGTTCCGGTTACAACAATACCTTTTTCATATGATTCCAAAAGGATATTAGAAATAATAGCCAATGTTCCTTTTTTGCTGGTAATGTTTTGGAGACTATTAACAGCGTCAAGAAATTCCTTTTGGCTAACGGAGAAGTTTAGAGGCATTGTAATCTCCTTATTGTTTTTTGTTATTATTATAACTGAGGATTTGTTGATAATGAGGATAACTGATTGAATTACTATATAAATTATCCAAGAGTCTGTAGTGGAAAATAATTGAGCAGTGTGACTAACGAGATATCAACAGGAAAGTTAACAATAGCTGCACAGATGACCAACAAGATATCGACAGAAAGCGCTAACAGATGGAAATAAGTAACCAATAACTGTACGATATTTTTAAAAAATAATCAAACTCTAATTGTCGAAACACAAGGAAAAAAGAGGTGGAAAACGAAGACGTTACTGGCTTTTTGAAAATGGCTGCGGCCGAAATCTGAGCTATTCGCTGCGTTGGCCATTATTAGTGAGGCAGCGATGTACGGTGAAGGGAACAGATCTATTCGTCAAAAAATTTTTTTGAGGGATCACGAAATATTGTAAGAATGAGAATTCAGACTTTCTTGATAATTAGAGAAAATTCTTTCGAATTCGGTTTTTCAATTACGGTGAGGTCGTGCCCAAGCCGCGAGATCCACTCTTCAATGTACAGTAAATCGGAAGGTAAAACTCCATTTACCTCAACGAGACGGCCTGACGTGGTATGGGCCATCGCTCCTTTAATCTTCATCAAAGGTAAAGGGCAAGCCAGCGAGGTAACATCAATTGATAAATCTACTTTACTGATATCAGACATAATTTTAAAGTTCCAAAAAATTTTTGTGAAAGATAACTGATGCATTTTTATGCCTCATTGTACACGTAAGATGTTGCATTGCAAAGAGCTGTAATTGAAAGTAGAATCAAGATGTAAAAAACATGCTGGAGAAAAAAGCTTGAAAAAAGATAACACCAAAATTCTCATCGCTGATGATGATGCCATGGTGAGAGCCACTGTTTCAAGGATACTTGAAATGTTTGGGCATCGAGTGACGACTGTCTGTGATGGATTGGGTGTTATAGAAGAGGTTGACGATAGCTATGACGTCATCATTCTTGATATCAATATGCCCGATATGGATGGCTTTGAAACGATGGACAGGCTAAACGAGCTGCATTATGAAGTGCCGGTGTTGTTCTTGACCGGGGCTGGATCAATGGATTACGCCATTAAGGCCATTAATCTCGGTGCATACGATTTTCTCACGAAGCCTATTGAAGACCTCGATATATTTAATGTAAAAATTCGCAGAGCCATCGAGAAAAGAAATTTTATTTTACGAGAGAGAGAGTACAAATTAGCTCTTGAAGACGATATACAAAAAAAGGCCAGACAGCTGGAAGAACAGAATAAACTGCTCATAAGTTACAGCAATAGCCTTGAAAAGGCCACAGTTCAACTGATGAGTAGCCTGCAAAATGCCATGGAGGAAAAGGATTATTATACTGCCGGTCATACAATGCGGGTAACTGAGTACGCCATGATGCTTGGCGTAGCCATGGGATTGGATGAAAGTGATATATTAGTATTACGAAGGGCTGCTCAATTCCACGATATTGGAAAGCTGGTTATAGATCTATCATGCATTCAGAAGCCAGGAAAACTGACAGAAGAAGAGTGGCGCCTTATAAGAAAACATCCCAGTGTCGGCGCAAACATCATACAGCCCTTGGGTTTCATGAAAAAGGAACAGTTTATAATTCGCCATCATCATGAAAGAATGGATGGAAAAGGTTATCCAGATGGTTTACATGGGGGACAACTCGATGATTTAACAAAAATTATCATAGTTGTTGATAGTTATGATGCGATGACTTCTCGGAGAAACTATCGAATGAATATGACTATGGAGCAGGCCGTTCAAGAACTGTATAGTTGTTCTGGAAGCCAGTTTGATCCTATGATTGTTGAATATTTCGCAAAAAGCATTATTGATTTTACTCCAACGAAAAATGTTTTTTCTGAAGACTATCTCGAAAAAGCGCTACAAAAAAACAACTACTCAAATTAGCTACCCATGAAAATTTCGCGAACAGAAGTGGAAAAAACTGCAATTCTGGCGAGATTGCATCTTTCCGAGGAAGAGTTGCAGCAAATAACCGGGCAACTCGACTCTATTCTACAATATATTGAGAAGCTAAATGAAATCGATACCTCTACTGTCCTACCTACCACCCATGTTTTGGCAATTCATAACGCCTTGAGAGAAGATACCGAGAGATCATCGCTTGATTTATCGGAAGTATTACGCAACGCTCCAGAACATGATGGTAGTCTTTTCAAGGTACCAAAAATCATCTAACTCTCTGAGGATCGCATGCAAGCTTGTGAGTTGACAATTACTGAAGCTTCAAGTCTTCTTGAAAATGGGAGCTTGTCAGCAGTCGAATTAACAAAAAGTTGTCTAAACAGAATATCTCTACTCGATTCATCTTTACATGCCTTTATTACCATTGACGAAGAAGGTGCCCTGCAACAGGCCGAAGCCTCTGATGCAAGAAGAAAAAAAGGGCTCCATTCAAAGCTCAATGGCATTCCTTTTTCCATCAAGGATCTTCTCGCAACAAAAGGAATGAGAACTACCTGCGGGTCAAAAATTCTCCAAAACTTCATTCCGCCGTACAATGCCACTGTCATAGAATTACTACAAAGCCAAGGAGCTGTTATTCTCGGCAAAACGACGATGGATGAGTTTGCCATGGGCTCAACTTCCGAAACTTGTGCCTTTGGAATACCGAAAAATCCTTGGAAAAAAGGTTATGTGGCAGGTGGTTCTTCGGGCGGTTCCGCTGTTTCTGTGGCCGCTTGTGAAGCCTTGGCTTCTCTTGGTTCCGATACCGGTGGATCTATCCGGCAACCGGCCTCTCTTTGCGGTGTGGTTGGAATGAAGCCTTCCTATGGCCGAGTTTCACGTTTTGGGCTTACAGCTTATGCATCTTCCCTCGACCAGATAGGTCCATTCTGTCGAAGCGTCGAGGACTGCGCTTTGGTAACCCAGGCGATAAGTGGCTATGATGAAAAGGATTCAACTTCTGTTAAAAGAGTTGTTCCTGAGTATTCTAAATCACTTGTCGAGGGATTGTCGGGTGTTACGGTGGGTATTCCCAAAGAATATTTCAGCGATGCCATTGATAAGGATGTTTCTCGAATAGTACAGGAGGGAGTGGCTGTACTTAAAGACAGAGGAGCGAAAATCATTGATGTCTCCCTTCCCCATACCCCGTATTGTGTTGCGGTTTATTATATCATAGCTCCTTCCGAGGCTTCTTCAAACTTGGCGAGATATGATGGGGTACATTTCGGATATCGATCGAAGGACTGTCAAAATCTTTTGGAAATGTATAGAAAAACTCGCTCGGACGGCTTCGGTTCGGAGGTAAAGCGACGTATTCTTATTGGTACCTACGCATTATCTTCCGGATATTATGATGCATACTATAAAAAGGCTTCACAGGTCAGAACCTTGATAGTCGAAGACTTTAAAAAGGCTTTTGAAAAATGTGATGTGATTGCATCTCCAGTGACTCCAACAGCAGCTTGGCCGTTGGGGAAAAACGTGGAAGACCCTTTAGCGGTTTACCTCACAGATATCCTTACCCTTTCAGCAAATTTGGCAGGTATTCCAGGTGTTTCCGTTCCTGGTGGGTTTACCCAAGAAGGTCTTCCCGTCGGTATTCAGTTGCAAGCCGCCCATTTTTGCGAGCAAAAACTTTTTCATGTCGGTTTCAATCTTGAAAAAGGGTTGGCCCTACAAAAGAGGTCTTTGGATGTTTGAGAGAGGAGATAAGCTCGACGTTGTTGCTATAGATGGGCCATCAGGAGTGGGGAAATCGACGGTTAGCCGAAAAGTCGCTTTTCTCCTGAAATACGCCTATCTTGATACCGGTGCGATGTATCGAGCCGTCGGCTATTATTTACAAAACCGATCGATTGCTTTTGAAAACGAGGGGGATATCGTTTCCGCGCTCTCTTCTTTCGATATACAGCTTTTTCCAGCGAAAAAGGAAGAAGACGATGTTGAGGTTTTTGTTAATGGAGAAAATATCAGTCTTGCCATTCGTCGCCCGGAAATGGCGATGATTGCTTCACAGGTGTCGACCGTGGCGATGGTAAGAGAATTTTTAACGAAATTGCAACGGAGCCAAGGCAGGAAAGGCAAAATTGTTGCCGAAGGTAGGGATATCGGTACGGTGGTTTTTCCCCAGGCATCCTATAAATTTTTTCTTGAGGCTCAGCCTGAAGAAAGAGCGAGAAGACGCTTTGAGCAACTACGGACGAAGGGGATCGTCATCGATTACCAAGAAGTGTTGCAACAAATCCTCGACAGGGACAGTAACGATAAAAACCGAACAATA
>Ga0209016_1002263_pt1 | contig 13231 bp, 11 predicted proteins | sample EPASupsiteSAE305_FD_187265 | JGI IMG/M metagenome (GOLD analysis project Ga0209016, IMG submission 187265) | Bioremediated contaminated groundwater microbial communities from EPA Superfund site, New Mexico - SAE3-05 (SPAdes) (version 2) | ecosystem: Environmental > Aquatic > Deep subsurface >...
AAGCCAGTAAAATCGCCGGCATCGTGGGAGCCGCCGGCGGCTTCGTACCGCTTAACGACAGTGGACTCTACGCATCCGGCCAAGCATACGGTGCGTATGGAGGCTGGCTGCTCTCCACTGCTGGGTACAACGTGTCCGGCGGACATCCAGCGGCACGGGTGAGCTACTCGACCAACCAGGCCGAAAGCAACTATCTGTACCGCAATTCTATCGCAGGCCAGCCACAATTGAACCGCATGAATACGGCATTGGATATGGGGGCCAACGATGTGAACAACGCCGGCGCGGTCAATGCAACTACGGCAAACGCCAGCACGGTCAATGCGACAACGATAAATGCTGCAACGGCAAACGCCGACACGGTTAACGCAGCAACAGCCACCATCTCGAATATTGCCACCATGAATCAAATGAATGGGCAGCTTCAGATTACAGCAATGGCAACAGAGGGAAGCGCCTGCGTAGGTGAGGGCCGTGTTGCTTCTAGTACCACCACCAGCGGGTTGATTTTATCATGTCAATCCGGAGTATGGCATGCCGTTGGCGGAGAAATGGAAGGTCTCTTTTGTGGCATTTCATACTCTGGATATGCTGTCACACCTTGCAAGAGTCATAACCCGTGGCATAACTGCCCTCCCGGATATACCAGATATCTCCTGGGACGTATCGGAAGCGCCTACTCAGCCACTTGCGTAAAAGGATTATACGAATGGTGAAAAATTGTCACGTTTTGTCTTTGACGCTATTTTTATTAATAGTTTCGCAGCATCTATACGCCCACGATTGCTTTGACAGTGCAGCTGCATATCAAGGCATAAATGCAATTGTACTAAGAGCTATAGCAGCAAAAGAAAACAGACGTTGCGATGCAACAATCGCCAAAAACAAGAATGGTTCGGTCGATGTTGGTTGCATGCAGATCAACTCGGTCCACTTCAAGGAGTTGTCCGCGCACGGAGTCCTGCCTGACGATCTGTCGGAAAAAAACCAATGCAAAAACATCTATGTCGGTGCGTGGCACTATAAAAAAATGATCAAGAAGTACGGCAACACATGGACAGCGGTTGGCGCGTATCATAGCGAAACGCCGCATCTGAGAGATGCGTATGCTGCGGATGTTTATCGGATTTGGACGCAGTTGAAATAAAAAAACGAAGGTTTTCGCTTCCCTCATCCATAGCCACTCCCATGAGACGCATACGATGAGCGGCAATAGCAATAGAGGAGATTGAGCTACCAGCAAAAAAACGGCCGGGACAGTGTCGCAACCACCATCCCGGCCTAACCAAGCAGAAAATAGGAGGTCTCTACTGTGGTTCCTGCCATTTTACACTCAAAAGTGCACTTTGCACTCGAAAAAACAACCCAATCGGCTCTGACGATTCTCATCATCTGGACGATCATCGTTCAGCCGACCCAAGCCTTCAGTCTCCCCCCCATCGCCTTGGAACCTTTGTTCCAGAAAGCTGCGGAGGCAGCCAATGTACCTGTTGAGTTAGCCCAAGCAATAGCAAAAGTGGAGAGCGGCCTAAACCCCTGGGCGCTCAACATTGAAGGCAAGAGCTATGTGTTCTCCAGTAAAGAGCTAGCCCTTGAAAAAGCCAAGGACGCCCTTGCCGCAGGTCAATCATTCGATTCCGGAGTGATGCAGGTCAATAATAGATGGTTGGAGAAATGGCGCATCCCGGTTGAAGAAGCGTTCGACCCCGCAACCAATATCCATCTCGGTTCCCGCATCCTGAAGCAGGAGATCGACCGGCACGGTCTGACCTGGAACGCCATTGGCGCTTACCACTCCCCAAACGATGCCCGGCAACAAAAATACATCGCAAAGGTCAAGGCGGCGCTGGATCCATCAGCCACGATCACCCCTTTGCACATTGAATCCCGCCAAACCGAGGCGGCTGCAGCGCTGGCTGTCGAACGGCGTGGCCAGCCTCTGGTGGACCGGCAACAGCCTGCGGGAGCCATATTCGTTCAGCGATTGGGCGACCGACAAAACTTGCCGGCGGCATCGCAATCCGAGTCCGGTTTCATCCAGCGGTTCAAAAGATCGTGAAGCGCAAATTGATCAAAAGCTACGTGACCCCGGATGAGTACCGGCGGATCGTTGCCTCGGCACGGAAAGCCGGACTCTCGGTCTCCAAATTCATCAGGCGGGTATGCCTGGGTCAGGAAACACGCAGCATCGTGGATCACGAGGCGGTGCTTGTCCTGGCAAGAACGAATGCGGATATGGGCCGGTTGGGAGGGCTTTTCAAAATGGCACTGTCCGAAGGCAAGGGCCGCTCGGATGAATTAAGGCCCGTACTACGCGGCATCGAGACTACCAAAAATCAGCTAGAACAGAATTTCAAAGCGGTGACCGATTGCTTCATCAAACAATCGTCGCGCAACAAGGAGCAAAAAACATGAAAATTCTCATCGTCGAATCCCCTGGCAAAGTTAAAAAAATCCAGGGATTTCTGGGTTCAGAGTTCAAGGTGCTGGCCAGTGTTGGCCACGTCCGTGATTTGCCGCAGGGTGAAATAGGCGTCGATCCACCGAAATTCGAACCGAAATATGTACCCACGGACCGAGGCAAAGAGGTGCTGGGCAAGTTGGCAGCCACCGTGAAAAACGCATCGACCGTCTACCTGGCCACCGACCCTGATCGGGAAGGCGAGGCTATTGCCTGGCACCTGAAAGACGCTTTACGGATTAAGGAAGCATTGCGAGTGACCTATACGGAAATCACCGAGAAAGCCGTCAAATCAGCCGTGGCCGCTCCCCGTCAAATCAACATGGCACTCGTCGCCGCTCAGGAGACCCGCCGCATCCTGGATCGTCTTGTCGGCTACATGGTCTCTCCGGCCCTCGCTGACCGGCTTGGCCGGCCCAAACTCTCCGCCGGTCGCGTCCAATCGCCGGCGGTTCGGCTGGTGGTGGATCGGGAACGGGAAATCCGGGCCTTCAAAGTGGTGGCTCATTATGGAGTCGAAATGGTGTTCGATTCCATGGACAACATCACCGACGGCTGGAAAGCGATCTGGCAACCCAAGGACGGCTGGCTTAGCGATGGACAGGAATACATCCTCGACCGCACCATGGCCGAGCAAGTGGCGGCATTGCGCACGTTGAAGGTACTGGACTGCCAGGAATCGGGGAGCAAGTCTTCCCCGCCCCCGCCCTTTATCACGTCTACCCTCCAACAGGCCGCCAGCGCCGCTCTGAAAATCAATCCAAAGACCACCATGAGCCTGGCGCAAAAACTCTACGAGGAAGGTCATATTACCTACATGCGGACCGATTCTCCGAATCTGTCGGAAGAGGCGATTGCCGAGATCCGGAGCTGGGCCGCGCAACATGATTATCCATTGCCGCCTTCGCCCAGGACCTGGAAAAGCAAAGACGGAGCCCAGGAAGCCCATGAAGCGATCCGCCCAACCCATATTGAGGTCGAGGTTGCCGGCGAGACCGAAGACCAGCAGTCCCTCTACAAGCTGATCCGCCTAAGAGCCATCGCCAGCCAGCTTGAGGATGCCCTGTTTGCGATTCGCCTGATTACGCTTGAGGGAGATGTCAGCGGCAAGGCTGCCCGATTCGAGGCTAAGGGGCGCACACTGATCAGGCCAGGCTGGAAGGCCCTGATGTCCTCGGATCAGACCGAAGAGGACGAGAACGAACCGGATAATAACGTGCCGAAACAGCAACCTGGCCAAACAGCCACTGCCAGGGAATCGAAAGTGGTGGACAAAAAGACGAAGCCACCGTCCCGCTACACCGAGGCCTCGCTGATCCGGGAGCTGGAAAAACAAGGAATCGGCCGCCCTTCCACTTACGCAGCGATTTTGGACAACATCACCAGCCGAGGCTATCTCCGCCTGGAAAAACGGTTCATGGTTCCTGAAGTTCTTGGCGAACAGGTGATTGACGCCTTGTCTGGCCGGTTTGGGTTCCTTGATTATGATTACACGCGAATGATCGAAGAGGACCTCGACAAGATCGCCGAAGGCAAAGGAAAGCAGACATATCTGGCCGTGGTTTCGACGGTTCACACCCAACTGACCCGCGATCTGGAAGGATTCGGGGGACTAGGACACCCCTGCCCTGACTGCGGCAAGCCGCTTCGTCACCGGGTCAAGGACGGCAAGGCCGGTTATGACTTCTGGGGTTGCTCCGGTTATCCCGATTGCAACGTATCGTTTGAGGATGACGGAGGTAAACCCGGAGCCAAGCGGGAGAAAAAGGAGCAGCAGACGAGCGAATTCAGGTGCCCCAAGTGCCAGCGGCCCCTGATCCGCCGGACCGGCACGGGAAAAAACGGGAAGCCGTATGATCTGTTTGGTTGCTCGGGTTTTCCCAAAAAATGCAAAGAATCCTTCAACGCCAAGGAGGGTAAGCCTGATTTTAAAGAATCAAACTAACTGCTAATGGATGCCAGTTCATGACTAGATAAATATCTTGGTGGCCTGAAAAACAAAAGGTCTTCGGTATGTGCGCACCGAAGACCTTTCCGAGGCTGTTGACCTCATACAAAGCTAACAACTTATATGTATGAGTAGCCGAAAAAAAACGGTATGTCAACCGTACAGGAAAACTGTTTGCTTTTTTCAGGACGCCGCAGGGAGCCTGTAAGTGGAAACAATTTCAGCAATTTGTCGTGTTCCTCGCCACATGGCGTGGGCAAAAAAACAAAAAATTCTGTCGCGTCTTGAAAACGCTCTTCTGGTGACGCTGTATTCATACGCAGGAGGCAAACATTACTGCTGGCCGAGCTTGGCTGCCCTGGCCGACGAGAGCGGGTATTGCGAGCGTAGCGTCAGCAACGCCCTTGCGGGGTTGGAAAGGGCGGGTTTTATTTTGCGGGCCTCGGTCCGTCTCCGGCGTACCGGCAAGCCACACAGGGTCTATGTTTATCTGGATCACCCTGCCATTCCGGCTCAACAAAAACAGATCGTTTTTGTCAGTTCCCGCGACATCAGGGACATTGTTGATCCGGATAAGGTTGCTCCATCCTGCGCACCTGCGACCGATACCACAGGCCAACCGATGACGATGGTTCATGCCGCCAGGTCGCAAAAATTGCCGTTCAGCTCCGCAGAATTTGCGGGCCACGTATATAATAAGAACGTATTAAAAGAATCCCCCCTTACCCCCAAAACGGAAACCTTCGTCTCTGTATCTGTATCGGGAAAGAGTGGAGACGATTTCAAAAGCATCCTGGCTGGATCATCGGTGCCGATTCCGCAAGGCGATATGCCTCATATTATCCAAGATTCAACCTGGCTGGCCGCGAAGAACAAAATCTGCGAATCTCAACCTCACCTTCGGCCTCTGCTGAACCAGTTGATTGGTCAACTGGAAGGAGACGGCTCTTTGTGCCTGGCCGGCCCTAATGGTGTGATTACAGGCATCATCGAGCGGCAGCACGGCCAGAGGATAGCCGAGGCGCTGCTTCAAGCAAATGTATCCCACCGGTTCGGCATTCAATCCGACGCCCTGCGCTGCCAGATCGAGGCACGAGATCAAGCTCTGGAATTCAGGGAGCGAACCAATGCCGCCATGCAGGCAAGACAGGCGCAACAGGCTCGTGAACGCAACATGGAACGGCTGACGCCGGCAGAACAGTTTGATGTTTTGGCTCGCGAGTATCCTTCACAAAATGGTCTCTGGTGGGCCAAACGCACCTTCCTGCAGATGGCCAAGCGCAATGAAATCCCCTCTCTGCCGGTGATGCTGTCCGCGATCCGCCGACAAAAGGCAAACCCATCCTGGCAGCGTGACTGCGGCCGGTGGGTTCCGCACTTGAGCAACTGGTTTACCCGGCATTGCTGGGAGGATGCTTGATGATCGCCAAACGCATCCTCCCTAAAAAAGAAAAATCGACCCGGCCTCATTATGATTTCAAGGAACTGGCCGAGTATGTTCGAGCTGCCGGCCATGAAGGCGAAAAATGCCAATTCGCGTGGCATGGCGGCTGCCATTCGGAAAATTATGACCAGGCCATGATGGAAATCATGGCGGTCCAGGCCCTGAACACCAGAACCTCCAAGGACAAGACATATCATCTCGTCATCAGCTTCCGGCCGGAAGATGAAACGAAGCTGTCGCCAGAAGTGTTTCAGGAGATAGAACAGATGTTCGCGAAAGCTCTTGGTTTCGATGAACATCAAAGGGTGTGCGGCGTGCATAGAAACACCAACAACATGCACATGCACATTGCCTACAACAAAATCCATCCCGAAAAATTGACCATTCGGGAACCGTACCGGGATTTCTACAAACTGGCCGAGGCCTGCAAGGCCATCGAGGAAAAATATGGTCTGCTGGTCGATAACAAGCTTAAGAAGGACCAGCAGATCGATCAGCACGCGGCCAGCATGGAAGCGCATTCCGGCGAGCAGTCCTTTCAATCCTATGTTCTGGAGAAGAAAGAGCCTCTCTTGCAGTCCCTTGAGAATGCCACGACTTGGCGTGAAGCCCACGTATCCCTGGCGCGGTACGGCCTGGGGATCAAGGCGCGGGGCAATGGGCTGGTTGTGTACAATCTGGACGGCAAGAAGAACGAAGCGATGAAGGCCAGCGCTCTTGACCGCTGCCTGTCGAAGAAGAATCTGCTGGATCGTTTTGGCGAATATGAGGAACCAGGCGATTTACCGGAATCTGTCGAACGCTATAATCGCTCTCCAATTCAGCCGCAATCCACCGAACGGGACCAGCTCTATGAGCAATACAAAAACCTCATGCAGAAAAAGCAAGACAGGTTGGATGCCAGCCGGAAGCAATCCGCCAAAAACATGCAGGCGGTCATGGATTGGGCCGACGCGGAACGGAAGGTTTTGGATCGGCGGATTCTTCCTCGCTCAACCAAGGCCAAACTGCGGCAGCTTCTGAATGTGGAACAGCGCCAGGCGATTGAGGATGTTCGTGAAGCCGGCAATACCAGCCTTCAGGCAATCCGTAAATCGTATCCTTGCCATAACTGGAACGGATACTTGAAATGGCAGGCGGAGCAAGGCAATGAGACTGCGCTTAATGCGCTTCGCTCCAAAAAGGAAAAGGATAGATCCCTCGAAGTTGACCAAGCCAAGCCGATTGACCACGGAGAGAAATATACCGAAGCCCATCGAATCAAAAAGGCGTTCCTTGAAAAAGAGCGGCAAATCATCATATCGTCCGTTTCAGGGAAGCACCGGAGCGGTCTGGTGGCCATCACCCGCATGCAGCAGCTCGCCGCATTGGAAAATCTGAAAGAAACTGGTCAAAAAAACGATCAAGAATTGTTTGCCGGTGTCCGGCACACAATCGACAACAACGGCATTGTCATTTTCACCCTTGCCGGCGGCGGAACTATCCGCGACACCGGCAAAAAGATTTATTTTTCACAGGATGAAGAGACCAAAAAAGCGGCCATGATCTACAGCCAGGCCCGCTTAGGCAAGAATATCCAGGTCATCGAAAATTCTATCGAGAGAAAACCTTATGAGCGAAACAACGGAGTCGGCCATCACAAGCCCAACCCTGCTGTCATTGGGCAAATCAATCAAAACCGCCTGCGCGGCCTGTCCGAACTCGATGTGGTTCGGTTCGGAAAAAGCCCTGAAGTGCTTCTGCCGGGTCATGCACGTGGTGACGTGGAGCGATGAGGAGAATAATCAGCTCGTTCTCTGCGATGGTCTGTTCATTGGAGGAGATGGGGAATGTTAACTGCCCCAAAACTTCAAGCTTGTTCATGGATAATACGGTCTAGTGCGGCATTAACAAGAAAACCGCTACGGCTCTCGCCGTGAGCAGCAGCGTAACGGTCAATGCGCGCCAGTATCCGACGGGGCAAACTGATATTGACCCTTTCGGATTTGTCATCGAGCAAAGCCCCGTCAATCTCAACCACAGCCCATAACCACCCTATGAACTCTGAATTTTTGAGATGATCCGACAATTTCCCCGGAGTCGGTATCTTTCCGCCTTCATCAAGAGTGATCTCGATCCAGCCAGCAATAGCCTCCTTACTGTTTTCAATAGCTTCGTCCAAAGTGTCGCCAGCGGAAAAACAACCCGGAAGATCGGGAACGACGACGCCAAAGGCAGTTTGTTCATCACCAGGCTCTACGGCAATGGGGTACTTTAAGTTCATGTCTGTCTCCTATTCAATTCCAGCCTGCTTGAGCAGCTTATGCACCAATCCTTTACCCAATTCTTTTTTGGGATGAGGCACGCAAATATGCCCCATCTTAGATGGGTGTGTGAAAACGTGATGCGAACCTTTAACCCGACAAAGGGTCCAACCGTTTCCCTCAAGTAGCGTTATTAATTCTTTGCTTTTCACATTGTGTATAATACACACTATTGACGGGAAAAACAATAAAATCGTAGGTTGTGACAGGCAGGATCGGCATGCCGGGTTCGGTTTTTATCGAATCCGGTTTTTTTATTTTCTTTCCTTTGGAGTGTAAGGCGCAGCCGCCGCGTTGAGCCGCAGGCGAATAAGCAGGCCCCGCAGGGCAGGGTGAGAAGTGGACCCACTTCTCCTATCCTGCCTTTCGCACCAAGTGAAAGATATGCGTCTTTGCTGTTGCGTATTCTTTTTTAATGATCCATAATGCTCGCTATTAGTGCGTAGCATATTATACGCTACCGCTTAATATGTTACGGTAAAACTGCCCTACGAACGGTAAATTTTAATATAACTCAATAAGGCGGGATAAAATGGGAAATCAGAGAATATGCCGAGGCATGGGAAGAATCGAATTCGTAGCCATCTCCGAAGAGCTGCAGAAATTGTTCGCTGCTGGCTACAACTTACGGATCGCTTACAACGAGCTGGTGAAAAATAATAAAATAACGATGAGTTATAGCAGTTTTTGCGGATACGCAAAAACAATGTATATGGGCGGTACCAACACTATATCTAAAACGATAACCGCTCGACCTCCTGATCTTCCACAAAAAGCACAAAAGGACAATATTCCAACCAATCAAATCTCAGGTCATGGAAAATTAGGGCAAAGTTCGCCACCGTTATTCCGACATGACCCCAACCCTGATCCGGAAAAAATCTTTGGGTCTGGATGGAATAAACCTGGTTCCTAATTTTCATGCTATTCTTATAGTCCTAAGACATTAACAGCATTCACTGCCTTGATTTTGTGTGCATCCAGGAAGTGGGTGTAACGCATGGTCATACTGATGTTTTTGTGTCCCATAATTTCGGCAACCGTGCGGATATCAACACCTAGCATCACCAGATAACTACCGGCCAAGTGCCGTAGCCCATATAGCGATATATGGAGTCCTGCTCTGCTTCGGGCAGTTTCAAAGGCACGTCTGAAATAAGAAAACGGTTGCACTGTATTTTTGTATCCTTTTGGCAGGAAAACAAATAAGTTCCCCTCCTCTTTATCTTGATCCAATCTGGCAATCATTTGCACGGCTGTTTCTGTGAGCGGCACCCGCCTTGGTTCCGTTTTGGTTTCCGTAAGATCAAGAATACGTTGTTCAAACATCACCTGATCCCATCTAAGGCCAGCGGCTTCGCTTGGCCGCATTGCGGTATGCAGCAATAACAGCACGTAGCAATAGAGATTTTTTGAATCGGACACGCAGCACCAGTCTAACAACTTGTCTATTTGAGGACGAGTTAGCATTGGCCGCCGATGCTTTGGTGGCGCTGGCCTCTTAATTTCTTTTCCAGGGTCACCGACTTTCAATCCCCACTCAATCCTGGCCATTCTGAATAAACACGCCAGAAAGGACAGATCATAATTGATAGAACTAGAGCCAACACGCGCTAGACGGTAGTCTCTATATTCTGCGATGTCTTTCGGTGTTATTTGCCCAAGAGTTTTATCCGCAAAAAAACAGACCAACCGGCGAGCAGCCTGGGTATCAAGTCGTTGTGTGTTTTTCTTCTTTGCTCCGGCCACACTTAAGGTATATTTATCGACAGCTTTACCAAAATCCATGTCGCCAGGCTCAATTTCACCTGGTAGATGTTGTCCCGTGCGTAAAAGATATTCAGTGTCCTCCGCCCACATCATGGCTTTGGACTTACTGTTAAATGTTGCGGACAACCTCCGTCCATTAACGCATATTTCGGCACGATAAGTTGTTGCGTATTTCCCTTCCCTCTTTCTGATGGTAGGCATGGACAAATTTAGCGTAAATATTTGCGTAATATTTTAACAACCAACGATGACTAGCGACGAACAGAGACGATTGCAATATATCCAATTTTAACAATTTAGCTATATATTTCGACATGATACAACCTGAATGATAAGAAAATTCGTTTTTTTTGCAAGATTAACAAAAACAAACGGGTTACATGGAATTTCACCATGTAACCCGTTGATTTTACTGGAGCCGATAAGCGGACTTGAACCGCTGACCTACTGATTACGAATCAGCCGCTCTACCAAACTGAGCTATATCGGCTTTGAGGTACAATATGCCTCCGCAGGATGCGGATTGAGGTTTATTGATGTAGCAATTTTATGGTACAGTGTCAAGATTATGAATTGCTATTTCGCCTTGTTACTCATTATTCTCCTGTTTCTGAGCGGTTGCCGTGCCGAGGAGACTCCTCCAAAAACTCAAGCTTCGCCCCCTGCCCAACCCGCAATGCCGACGACCGGAAAAATCGGTTGCGTCGGCTGCCATGACAACATCAAGCTGGATCCCGCCCACGACCTGCCCTGCATATCCTGCCATAAGGGCCTTGACAATGAAGGCCGGATCGAGCAGGCCCATGCCGGACTGATCGCCCGGCCCGCCCATCCGGCGAACATGGCGGTAGCCTGCGGCAGCTGTCATCCCCAGCAGCTCAAAGAAGCGGCGCAGTCCCTGCATTTCACCCTCCATAACGAAATCAACGCGATCAGGCGGCATTTCGGCGCGCAAGCCCCTCTGGACGCACCGCCGGACATCCCTGACACCACAGCTCTGTCGACGCCGCAGGCGCTGGCCGACGACATGCTCCGCCGTCGCTGCCTGCGCTGCCATGTCTATTCCCCGGGTGACGATTACCCCGCAATTACCCATGGCACGGGTTGCAGCGCCTGCCATCTCCCGTTCGAGGGAGGAAAGCTGCAATCCCACGCCTTTGTCCCGCCAACGGACAATCAATGCCTGAGCTGCCACTATGCAAACTATGTGGGCGGCGATTACTACGGCCGGTACGAACACGATTACCACTGGGAGTACCGCACCCCTTATACAACCCGCAACACCCCTACCCGCCCGTATGGGATTGAAAACCACAATCTGGCGGCGGATATCCATCAGCAGCGCGGCCTGACCTGCATCGACTGCCATCAGAGCAGCGGCCACAACCGCTCCCCTGCCCTGACCTGCGACGGCTGTCACGATTGGCGGCCGGGAAAGCCCGCCCCGCTGCTTCGCAATCTTCAAGCGCGGGACAAGACCCTGGTGCTGACCTCCCGCCGGAGCGGCAAGGAATATACGATTCCGGCCATGAAGCATCCGGTCCATCAACTCTATCGAAAAAGCGTTGCCTGCCAGGTCTGTCATGCCCAGTGGAGCGTCAACGATTCGACCACCCACCTGCTGCTCTCGAAAACCGATGAGTACGATCCCTGGGAACGACTGACGGTTCAATCCAGCTCCGAAGTCGAGACCTTGCTGGAGCATAACCTCGGAGCCACGGATGAACTGCCGACCACCATGCGCGACGGCCTGACCGGTGCATCGCGCCCGGGGATCTGGTATCAGGGATTCGGTCAACGTCGCTGGGAAAACATGCTCATCGAAAAAGACACGGATGGAATCATCAAAGTCTTCCGGCCGGTTCTCGACCTGCGCCTGTCGATGGTGGAAGCCGACGGCCAGGTAATCTTCGACAACATCAAAGGCGCGGGCACGGGATTGCGGCCCTACACACCCCACACCACAGGACATGCGGGATTATTTTATCTCGACCGGTTCAAACATCTCCTTTCCCCCAACGGCAAATAACCAGCACATGCGGATACCCGACTCCCGCGCAAGGATGCGCCTCTTCCTTCTACTTACGCTTCTTCTGTTCATCAGTTTCGGCTGCGCTTCAAAACCCGCCTCGACCGGAAAACCCGAAACGCGGCCCACAAAAACCAGCAAAAAGAAATCAAAAAGCACCGGGACCCAGCGGCCCTACGTCATTAATGGGATCACCTATTACCCTATTCCCTCGGCAGTGGGATACGAAGAACGCGGCAAGGCCTCCTGGTACGGCGAACCGTTTCACGGCAGGAAAACGTCCAGCGGCGAGATTTACAATATGTATGGGGATACGGCCGCCCACAAGACCCTGCCCATGGACACCATTTTGCTGGTGAAAAATCTCGAAAACGACAAATCAACCGTGGTCAGGATTAACGATCGCGGCCCCTTTGTCCAGGAACGAATCATCGATCTGTCCTATACCAAGGCCTCGGCTCTGGGGATTGTCGGCAACGGAACCGCCAACGTCGAAATTATCGCCCTGGCGGAAAAAGAAGCGGTGGAAGAAGTGATGGTGGCGGCGACAGAGAAAAAACCGACCGAGGGCAGGCCGCAAAAGAAACCGGAGAAAAAACCGCAGAAGAAGCCACCGATTCCGGATTTCGACAAGGGTAATTTTTATGTGCAGGTGGGAGCGTTTGTGAAAGTTGAGAATGCCAGACTCCTGGCCAAGGCTTTTGCCAAGAGAGGCCGCGATGTCATCATCCAGCAGTATCCGGCAGCCGGCATGAATTTGTACCGGGTCATGGTCTTCGCCAGCACCTCACTGACCCAGGCAAAGGTATATGAAAAGCAGCTGGAAGCCGACGGATTCCGTTATGCCTTATTGCTGGCCCGTTAAGCAGCCGGCCTCAAACTTCCGCACCGCTGCGACAAACTGCCTGATCAGGTCATGACGCTTGATTCCCGGAGCCTCCTCGAGCCCGGAATTGGCATCCACACCGTAGGGCCGCACCCGTTCCAGGGCGACACCGATATTGTCGATGTTCAGTCCGCCGGCCAGCAGAAAGGGTTTTTCCAGATTCAGGCGATCGATTATCGACCAGTCAAAGGCCGCGCCGGTGCCGCCCACGGCATCTTTCTGATAGGTATCGAGCAGAAAGCCCTGGATGCCGTCCGCATACGAGGCCGCTTCCCCGGCAGTGGTCCGGGGGCCGACGCGGAGAGCCTTGAGCACCCGGCAGGATACGGCGTTGGCGGCCAACTGCCGGCAGTATTCGGGCGATTCCGTCCCGTGCAGCTGGGCATAGCC
>Ga0209016_1002264_pt1 | contig 13219 bp, 10 predicted proteins | sample EPASupsiteSAE305_FD_187265 | JGI IMG/M metagenome (GOLD analysis project Ga0209016, IMG submission 187265) | Bioremediated contaminated groundwater microbial communities from EPA Superfund site, New Mexico - SAE3-05 (SPAdes) (version 2) | ecosystem: Environmental > Aquatic > Deep subsurface >...
TCCATTGAGGTCTCCGGTCGACCGCCTTTACAAGCCCCTACACTACCGAGGGGAGACGCGCGAGCACATCATCGGGAAAAGATAACCCGATGAAAGGCCATGGCAAAACAGCCGGGTCTCCCATGGGAAGCGGACAAAAGATGTCAGACTCCACACTCCCTGGACGAGTGAAATGCCGGATAAACCGGCGGCAAGCGACGCCCCCATGAAGTAAACGACGTAAACAACTATCCAATGTTATCGCCTTGAATACTGTTTCGTATCTGCACAACATTGCAATCCTCTCTACTCATTAGGTTCATCTTTGCTAGACAGAATATAACCATCATATTTTTAAGGGGAAGGATTTTTATATTTCGCCGTTGACGGCTCAACCAAAAAAATGCTGTTGCGTTAACGAAAGATGCAATCGAAAATTTTAAATCAATCCCGCACCCATATCCAGATGTTCAGTAGTGATGCAGTTTGCTTTATAAAAAGTGCTGATGCTGCTGGCAGAATAACAATCAGCGACCTCGACGAGCGAAACTTTGGCCCATTCTCCGCCGCCGGCCACACTTGGTCACTGACTCTTCAGCCTTCTAGAAGTTTTTCCGAAATCATCCTTGCCTTCCCGCTGTATCTTTATTCAATTATATTGATGGTTAGGGCCGCGCTCAACAGTGGAACAGTGACGCAACCGGTTTCACCGCCGAAGAGACCCATGACACCATCTGCCGCTGGGTGATGGTCATGGATTCATCGGTACGGGGATTACGACTTCGACGTGATGATTTATTCTGAACATTCAATGTTCCAAAGGGACCACTTTTATCGATTTCCCAGTGGCCATAGTGTTTTTCATGGCTGTAAATACTGTATCGACGATTTCAGTCTGCGCCTTCTCGTCATGCCTCGAGGCATTGCGAAGAGTCGGTCGGTGTCTTTCAGGGGGGTATTTTGCAATCTGTCATAAATCTCCAAAGGCGGCATGGAATGATATCAGGCAGAAAAGCAGGAGGTTTGTCTCCGAATAGAACCGTTACAAGTAGAGCAAGGGTAAAAGGAAGGAGAGAGTCAGCCACATGAGGAAGACAAGAGGGAGACCGACTCTGAGAAAATCGGAAAAGGTATACTCGCCGGCGTTCATGATCAAAAGATTCGTTTTGTAGGCCATAGGGGTTGCAAAGCTCATGTTGGCCCCAAAAAGAACAGCGAGGACAAACGGTTCCGGCGGCAGCCCCATCTGGCCGGCAATGGAAATGGCGATTGGCGTGCCGATGACGGCTGTCGCGTTATTGGATATTATATTGGTAAAAAAGGCCATTATCAGCATCAGGCCGCTGAGGACGGCAACAGGCGAGGAGTGACCGACCACTGTTATGAAGAGGGTGGCGAGATACGTTGCCCCTCCGGTTTTGAGCATTGCCGTCCCCAATGCCAGACTTGCCGCCACAATTAAAATAACCTGTGCACTCAAGGCACTGGTTGCATCGCGCCAACTCAGGCAACCGGTCAGGATCATCAGCAGGGCGCCGCACGGGGCGCTGATGGCGATGGGCAAAATGCCAAAGGCGGCAGTCAGGATGATACCTGTCATGATGGACATCGCCAAAGGCGCCTTTTGGGAAAAGGGGAGATCCATCGTCGAGTCGAGCACAAGCATGTCCGTGCCCTTTTTTAACTCCGCAATCTGTTCTCTCGGCCCCTGGACCAGCAGGATGTCGCCGACCATCAAGCGAAGTTCGCCGATGCGATCGTAAATGCGATTGAGATGCCTTCCCGTTCGGTGAATTGCCAAAGTGACCAGGCCGTATCGATCAGTAAAACGATAGTTGCTCAAAGTCGAACCGTTGAGCGGAGATCCCTGGATAATGACCACCTCTGCAATCTGTTGGTCCGGGGCTTGGAGGGGGTGGTCATCGTCAACAGGGACATCTTTCGAGTCAACAGGATACAGCGTTCCTTTGAGAATTTTTTCAAATTCCTTGAGATGTTCGGGCGTGTCCTTGAGAACCAGGTGGTCTCCAATCTGAAGGATCACGTCTGGAAGCGGCATGATCATGCTGCCGTGTCCACGCTCAAGGGCTCGAATTTTCATGGTCCCATCGGTCAGTTCCAACGCCTTGGACAGGGGTTCACCGGCAATTCTGCTTTCTTGCAAGACGGCGAGATGGGCATCGAAAACTCGCGGAGAGGTATTTGCTATGGCTATTTCTCGTTTCGGTATCAGTCGAGGAGCCACCAGCCAGAGATATACTATTCCGATACTGCCAGCGAGGACCGCCGGCGCCAGGAAATCAAACATCCCCATCCTTTTGAGTCCCATTTCCGCCATAATCGAGACGATAAGAAGATTTGTGGAAGTGCCGATGGTCGTGGCGGTTCCACCCAACAGTGTGGAGAACCCCATGGGCATCAGTACAGATGAGGCAGGCGTTCCGGTCTTCAGCGAGACACTTATCAAAAGCGGCAGCAACAGCACAACCACGGGAACATTGTTGATGAAAGCGCTGATGAAGGCGCCAAACAGCAAGGTAAGCAAGAGGGAAAAGCAAGGGTTGATTTTCCAAAGTTTGGCCAGGATGCGTCCAACCGGTTCAAGGGCACCTGTTCGTAAGATACCTTGCCCGGCGATCATGAGGGCGCACACGGCTACCAGGGCTTCGTTGCCAAAACCAGCAAAAAAGTGTGTAGCATGCAACACTTCTCCATTGGCCTGGTAGGGGAAAAACTCGAATCCAACGCTCAAAGTTAAAAGAATCAGCAAACTCGATGATTCGAGCGAAACCTTTTCCCGGCTGAACAAAAGGAGTGCCACCACCGTCAACGCGAGCACCGCGACGGCATGGGGATTGGGAGGAAAAGGAAGGCTCATTGGGCAGAGATTCCACGGTAAAGTAACTTTTGATTAATGCGTTAAAGAAACAATTGTGAATGGGGAGTGTTTCTTAATTGTGTATTTCTGTCAGCAGAGGTTTGGGGGCAAAAATTCCACCTGCTGTTCCTGAAGCTTAATGTCTGGATACTTATTCTTTAATTGTGTTAGACCTCCAGAGCGGTCGAAAATACCTTACCAGTGGCATTTGGGACATTCAATAGCCTTCTCCCCGCCTTCCATTAAATTTAATAATTCAAAGTCGCATGATTCAGTCAATATTGGCTGGCAATCTAACACTTTCGACTCCTAACATGAGTAGAACTCAGCAGGAGGAAGTAAACACTTCCCCACTTTGTCGGTGAAAACCAAAACACAGAAATGCTTAACACGATCAAATCCAAAGTTCAGTCTGGAGACTATGGATCGACCAGTGAGGTGAGCCGGTAGGACAAGATCTGGTACTAGTAAAAGGCAAGCTGAATCTGTTGTGATTTGAGCACAGTATCGGTTAAATGGCCAACCAGGTCGGTCGGTATGGGCTAAAAGTCGTGTAATGGAGTAGAATGCCCCTGTCTCCCCCAAAGGTCATCATCTCGGAGCCGATGTCCGGGCCGCACGGAGAACATTGCGCAGAATCGGGACACCGGACTGAGACTCCAAACCGTAGTAGGCGAAAATTGAGCGATGTCGAAAATCCTGATAATAGATACCAACGAACCGTTTGCCCACGCCCTGTCCGGGGAAATTGAACATATGGGCCATGCTGTCTTCACGGCGCGGACGCTCTCCCAGGGGCATGATCTTGCTTCCGTCACTGCCTTCGATGTTGTCTTTCTTAATGCCGAGATGCCGGACGGCAGCGGCATGGACAGCTTGTCATTCTTTATGGAGACTCCTTCGTGCCCGGAGGTGATTATTTTTACGGATTCCGGTGATGCCGATCATGCGGAGCACGCCATAAAAATGGGGGCCTGGGACTACATTGAACGGCCGGTGACACCGAGAGGCATGGCTCTTTCCGTGGTACGGGCCATGCAGTACCGGGCCAAGAAGGCACCGCGTCAGCCCCAGGCAACGCTTAAAAAGGAAACTCTTGACGACATCGTCGGCAGCAGCCCGGTGATGAAGCGCTGCCTCGACCGTCTGGCGCTGACCGCGGGCAGCGATGCAAATGTGCTTATATCGGGCGAAACAGGAACCGGCAAGGAGCTGTTTGCCTGGGCCATCCACAATAACAGCCGTCGTGCCGGCAAGCGATTCGTGGTGGTGGATTGCGCCGCTCTGCCCGATACCCTGGTGGAGAGCACGCTCTTTGGTTATGAACGCGGTGCCTTTACCGGGGCGGACAAGACCCAGGACGGGCTGATCAAGCGAGCGGACGGCGGCACCTTGTTCCTCGACGAGGTCGGCGAACTGCCGCTCGCGGTGCAGAAATCTTTTTTGCGCGTCCTTCAGGAGCACCGATTCAGACAAGTCGGCGGAGGGCCGGAGATACGGAGCGATTTCAGATTGATTGCCGCAACCAACCGCGATCTCAATGCCATGGTTCAACGTCATCGATTCCGCAAGGATCTGCTGTTCCGCTTGCGCGCTTTCACTTTGGAACTGCCACCTCTGCGGCAGCGCATCGATGATATCCGGGAAATTTCCGTCTACCATGCCCTTAAATTCTGTGCCAGCTACGGTTTGGCCCGTAAAACATTTTCGCCTGATTTTTTTGAAGTGTTGGGCCGCTACGAGTGGCCGGGCAATGTGCGTGAACTGGTCAACGCCCTGGAACGGGCAGTTTCCGCAGCCCGACATGAACCGGTTCTCTTTCCCAAACATCTTCCGATCTATATCCGGGTCCATCTTGCCAGGGCCTCGGTCGAACAGGGACAGGCCGCAGCCGAGGCCCAGATCGCAGAGAACGGTATGCAGCGGTCCGCACTGCCCCGGCTTCTCGACTTGCGGGATGCGACCATTGCCGAGCTGGAGCAGCGGTATCTGCGGGAACTGATGCAGCTGACCGCGGACATGAAAGAGGCCTGCGCCATCTCGGGGCTTTCCCGTTCCCGCCTTTACGCTCTGCTCAAGAAACACAGCATCTCCTCCTGTTTCAGGATTTCCTCTCCGTAAGTTCTTTTCAGTCCTGCCATACAGGACTGAGTCCTACGATGCAGGACGGATACCTGCTCTTCGGGATTATTCCGTTCTTGGTGTCGTTCTTTCCATCTTTCCGAGTTGGTGTATTTTTTGCTTTTTAACCTGACGGTCGCCGGCTCGTCCGACCATGGAACGATTTTTGTAGATAGGTATTTACTGCGAATATTCGTCCCGGAAAGGAATCGAGCACGGATGACTGTTGACCTGTTCAGGACCTCGGGAAATCCCAGTGGCCTTTGTCCAATCGGTTATCTGTTTCGCTCCTTTCCCGGTCCTTGTTGGTCATGACAAGGGACAATCCAGACCCAAGCTGCTTTTCCCTCTCCGCTCTCGGTTGCATTAACGGGCCATTGCCGAGGGGGGCCGGACATTTATCATAAAGGAGGATTCATGAAGAGGTCCCCGGATTTCCGGAAAATTTGCATTGGTCTGCTGTTTGCCCTCCTGCCGGTGGCAGTCGTTCCGGCTTCGGCCAAAAGCTTCGGCGGGGATGGGGCCGGCATCCGCTCGCGACCGAGTTTGAACAGCGGCATCATCTTCGCGGCCCCTTTGGGGCATCCCTCCAGGATTGAAAAGAACGTGCAGAACTGGACTCTCTTCCACGATTGGCAAAAGAGTAACGGCTGGGTCTACAAGCCCCTGGTCGCCGACGTCAAGACAGCGGTGATTCTCGTCGGCAAGGCCAACATCCGCAGTTTTGCCGGGCGGAAAGGGTGATCCCTCTTCAGCGCGAGTATCTCACCTCGTGGTTCGCCGCCTTGGACGAGAGAGTTGAAGGAGATGACTTGTAATGGAACGCATGAAAAGCATCACCATGGAACTGCCCGCCATTCCGGATTTCTGGCAACGGGTTCGCAATGCCAACAATCGATTTTTCGGCCTGGATTACGATGGTACTCTGGCTCCCTTTGAAATCGATCCCATGCAAGCCAGACCGCTGCCCGGCATTGCGGACCTGCTCCGGGATCTGGCGACCGGAGGGCAAACCCTGATTGCCGTTATCTCCGGCCGTCCCCTGGCCAAGGTGATGACCCTGTTGAAGAATCCGCCGGTCATGGTCATTGGCAGTCACGGCTATGAGTTCTGGCCCGTTGACGGCTCCTGCGTGGTCCGGCAGCCGACCCCGGAGCAGCGCCAGGGTCTGTTGCAGGTTGCAACGACTCTGCAACAGCGCGGGTACAGCCATAAAATGGAGGTCAAAGTTGCTTCTGTCGCTCTTCATGCCCGAGGTCTGGACCTTGCCGTCGCCGCTGCCATGGAGGAGGGTGTAGCCGCCGAATGGCACGGGCGGGCTCAGAGGTACGGGTTGGAGTGCCGGCGGTTCAACGGCGGTATTGAGATCCGCTGTTCCGGTTGGAACAAGGGAATGGCGCTTAACGCCTTGTTGGATGTCCAGGCGGCTGATGTTTTTGCCGTGTATATCGGCGACGACGATATTGATGAGGACGCCTTTGCCATTCTTCGTGACCGGGGCGTCGGTATCAGGGTGGGCGATCCGTCTCGGCCGACGGCGGCGCAGGGATTTCTCCCGGAGTGCGGGGCCGTGGCCTCCTTTCTCCGGACCTGGATCGCTCTCACTGCAAACGAGAGGAGGGACGAATGATGGACACGAATCGACTGACCGTGGTTTCCAATCGTCTGGCCATCGTGGTCGACAGGGACCGGGAAGGTCAATGGACCCTCAAGTCGGGTTCCGGCGGTCTGGTGACGGCATTGGGACCGGTGCTGCGCGATCGCGGCGGCCAGTGGATCGGCTGGCTCGGTTCCATTCTGCAGGGAGCGCTCGACAAGGCCTCCCTCAAGGAACTGCTCGACCGGGGCTCACGCGAGACCGGTTATTCCCTTAAACCCGTGGAGCTGAGCGAGGAGGAGATCCGGAAGTACTATTTCGGTTTTTCCAACGAGATTCTCTGGCCTCTGTTTCATGATCTGCCCTCGCGCTGCAATTTTAATCCGGCCTATTGGAAGGTCTACGAACAGGTGAACACTAAGTTCGCCCGAGTGGTCGCCGTGCATACCGCCGAGGATGAAGACTATGTTTGGGTTCACGATTATCAGTTGATTCTGGTGGCAGCCTGTCTGAAAAAGATGGGAATCTAGCGGCAGATTGGTTTTTTCCTGCACATTCCCTTTCCGCCCCTGGATGGTTTTGTTCGTCTGCCCTGGCGTTTCCAGGTACTGGAAGCCCTGCTGCAGTACGATCTGGTCGGCTTTCAAACCGTGCGCGACCGGCGCAACTTCATGGATTGCGTCCGCATGCTCATGCCCGAGTCGCGAGTGGTGGGGCATGGCCAGATCAGCCGCTGTCTCACTCCGGAACGGGAGGTTCTGGTAGGCACTTTTCCCATCAGTATTGATTTCAAGCAGTTCGCTGAAGTGTCAGGCACGCAGGAAGTCCAGGATCAGGCCTGGATTATCCACGCCAACCTGCCTGAGCGCCAGCTGATTCTCGGAGTTGACCGCCTTGACTATACCAAGGGCATCCCGCTCCGCCTCCAAGCCTTTGCCAACGCCTTGGAACGCTATCCGCAGCTGCGGAAAAAAGCGACCCTGGTCCAGGTGGTGGTGCCCAGCCGCCAGGAAGTCCCGGAATATGAAGCCCTGAAACGCGAAATCGAGCGACTGGTGGGAGAGATCAATGGCCGCTTCACCGAGGTGGGCTGGACACCGATCCAGTACATCTACCGTTCGCTCAGCCAGATTGAGCTGCTGGCCTATTATCGTACCTGCGAGATCGCGCTGATCACCCCCCTCAAGGACGGTATGAATCTGGTAGCCAAGGAATTCTGCGCCTGTTCCATCGAGAATAACGGCGTGCTCATTCTCAGCGAATTCGCCGGAGCCGCGGCCCAGTTGCAGGGCGGTGCCCTTTTGGTCAATCCCTTTGATATCGAGGGAGTAGCCGATGCGATTTACGAAGCCTGCTCCATGGACGAGGGGTCGCGGCATAAAAGGATGGAGAAAATGCGGCGATCCATCCAGAAGAATAATATCTTCCACTGGGTGAATGCCTTCCTGCGCGCCGGAATTCATAAAGAACTCAATCAGTTCCCAAGGGCGGAATTCTACGTTCCCAAGTCTGTGCCGTCCGGGTCCAGAGAGGAAGCCGCTGTCAAAGACCTGCTTCAACAACCCAACAGTCCGCCGGATGTCATCTTGTAAAATCTCAAATGAATCCAGCTGTCCGTTCGGTGAAAAACAACCGTCAACAACACTGCAACTCTGCCAATTAGGGAGTATCGTCATTATGAACTGCAAAAAATTGTTTTTTTTCGGCACGCTGTGCCTTTCTGTCCTCTGTCGCGGCAACGCTCCGGCGGAAATGATTTCCATCAAGGGCGAGGATATTAACATGCGGTCCGGTCCGGGGACAAACTATGCCGTTCTTTATAAACTGGGATCCGGCATGCCTCTTGATGTCATCAAACGATCGGATGACTGGCTGCAGGTCAGGGATTTCGAAGGCGAAATCGGCTGGGTCCACCAGGTGACCGTGGGCTCGACGCCCCAGGTGATTGTCAAAACCAACAAGGGTTCCAGCTCACAGATCAATGTCCGCAGTGGTCCGGGACTTGACAACAAGATTGTTGCCACGGCCTTTTATGGAGTGGTGTTCAAAAAGATCGGAGAAAGGGATCAATGGGTTGAGGTTGAGCACGACCAGGGGGTGAAAGGATGGATCGCCCGTGACCTGCTGTGGGGTTTCTAAGAATATCGTGAGGAATAGGAATGGAGTTCATTTCGCAACTCACCCCCCTTGTACAACACGCTGGGGTGGACAAATAATGGTATGCATCAGGTCTTTGTGTCGAGAAGCCCCAGAGGTGGCCGTTTTTATAGAAGAAAACGTCATTTATTTCAATGGCGAGCCGGGCCGGCCGAACAGTTTCGACCCCCTGGAAAAGCTGTTGGCGCAGCAGGTTTTCCGTTTGGCCTTCTGGCGGGTTGCCTCGGATGAGATCAATTATCGCCGATTTTTCGATATCAACGATCTGGCGGGAATCCGCATGGAACGCAAGGAGGTCTTCGAGGCTACCCATGGCTTGGTCCTCGACCTGATCGCCACCGGCAAAATCGATGGTCTGCGGATTGATCATCCCGACGGCCTTTATGACCCGGGAGGATATTTCTCCAATCTGCAGAACGCTGCCGGCGGGCTGTCGACGGACCAGCGGCAAAATGCCGAACCGCAACCCCGGCGTGCTCGCCAGGCAGCCTTACCCCTGTATGTGGTGGTCGAGAAGATTCTTGCCGCCTCCGAGCAGTTGCCCGATGACTGGATGGTGCATGGAACCAGCGGCTACGACTTTTCCTGCCTTTTAAACGGCCTCTTTGTCGACCGGTCCGCGAGAGCCGAGATAACGGCAATCTACCATCGGTTCATCGGCCGGGAGATCGATTTTGCCGGATTGGTGCATGACAGCAAAAGACGCATCATTAAAACCGCGATGGCCGGGGAGATCAATGTGCTCTGCGATCAGCTCCATCGCCTCGCCAAGCAGAATCGCTATACCCAGGACTATACTCTCAATAGCCTGCGGGAGGCCCTGATCGAAATTGTCGCTTTTTTTCCGGTGTACCGAACCTATTGTACCGCCGATTCGTTGAGCGAAAGCGACCGGCAGCATGTCGAGGTGGCCATCGATCGGGCCAAGAACAATCAGAAAACTGAGGATACCAGCATCTATGATTTCATCAAATCCGTGCTGCTCCTGGAGACCTCCCTGTTGGAGGATGATTCGCAGCAGACCGTGACCTTTGATTTTGTTTTGAAATTTCAGCAGTATACCGGGCCGATTATGGCAAAGGGACTGGAGGATACCGCCTTTTACATCTACAATCGCCTGGTTTCCCTCAACGAAGTGGGGAGCGATCCCTGTTGTTTCGGGGTTTCCGTCGCCGCCTTTCATGCGGCCAACCGGGCGCGGTGCGAGCGTTGGCCTTCGGCCATGCTCAACACCTCGACCCATGACAGTAAGCGCAGTGAGGATGTCAGGGCTCGAATCAATGTGCTCTCGGAGATACCATCCAAGTGGCGGGATGCGCTCAATCGCTGGCAGGGAATCAATCGCGACAAAAAAACAGTCACAGCGCAGGGCGCCGCGCCGTCACTCAACGACGAATACGCGCTCTACCAGAATCTCCTCGGGGTCTGGCCTTTTGGGGAGATGACCGCCGAAGACCGGGAGGTATTCCGGCAGCGATTCACCGACTTTATGCTGAAGGCGGCCCGGGAGGCCAAGGTGCATACCAGCTGGGTGTATCAGAATGCCGAGTACGAGGGGGCGATGACCCATTTCATCGGTCAGCTGCTTGAAGGCGAAGATCGCGCCTTTCTCGATGATTTCACCGGGTTTCAGAAAGATATTGCCTGGTTCGGCATGATCAACAGCCTCAGTCAGCTGCTCCTCAAGCTGACCTCGCCGGGTGTTCCCGAAATCTATCAGGGCAACGAGATCTGGCGGCTTTGTCTGGTCGATCCGGATAATCGGCGCCCCGTGGACTTTGAGAAACGGATGGGCCTCCTGAACGAACTGGGCCAGGTTATGGGGGACCCTTCCATCACTCCGGCTTCCCGGATGGAGAATCTGCTGCGGACTGCGGATGACGGCAGGGTGAAGATGTACCTTTTGTTAAAGACCTTGACCTATCGTCGAAATAATCCCGATCTTTTTGAGCACGGTTCGTACCTTCCGCTTGCTGTCAAAGGAGCGGGCAAGGAATATGTGTGCGCTTTTGCCAGAAAATATAAGGAGCAAACCATAATCGTGGCGGTTCCCCGACTTGTTGCCCGCCTGCTGGAGGGGAAAACCGGTCGCTGGCCGCTCGGCGGCGAGGTATGGGGCGATACGACGATTCTCCTGAAGAAACCTCGCAAAGGCCATATTTTCAAAAACATACTGACCGATGAGGAAATCATCGTCCCGGAAAATGGTCGCAGCCTCGCTGCGGCTGATCTTTTTTCTCAGTTTCCGGTCGCTTTGCTGGGTCTCGACTGAAGAGCGGCACAACCCTTTCTCGATGCGACTTCCGTTGAGGAAAGTGGAGGTTCTACGCAGTTGGGGCGGGTTCGCCGGCGGCGTGCGCACCAGCAAGCCGGACCGCTGATTTCTCCCGATCCGCTGGATGCTTTTGAAAAGTATTTTTTTGTTGAAAATGGTTATTGTTTATTCACATGGAAGAGATCTCTCCAGCGGAAATCACACCTCCGGAGAAGAGATGATCCGCGACAGAACAGATAACAAGAAGAGGATACAAGTGAGATATCCCTCCATCGGATTGAATCAACAACTCCTGAAAGTGGAGAATCCACGAGAGGTAGAGACATGAAAAAGAATTTTAAAGTAATGGCTCTTATTGTTTGTGCGGTGCTGATGACACCCGTCATCGGATCCGCGGGTGCGATGACACCGTTGATGACGCCTATGATCGGATCACCCTTGATGACGCCGGGCATGGGTTTAGGGAACTCGAGTGATAGTTTTTTCAAGGAGTTCAGAAATGATCGTTTCTTCGTCGATGATTTCAAAGATGACCGATTTTTCAGAGGGTTCAAGAATGATCGATTTGACCGTGGCGATTTCAGAGATTTTAAAAATGACCACGACCGGGATGACTAGACGAACAACTTAAACAATATGCTGGTATTGCGACTGGTTATCGCCCCCATGGAATACTCCCATGGGGGCGATTGTCGTCTGATGCCTTGGGCTGCAAGGGTATGGTTCGACGAAGCCTCGGCGCAAAGCCAGGCGCAGCGGGGCCTGGCGAGGGGGGCGGTTTTTTCGCGTGTGCCTACGTTATTGCAGGACGGTTTTCAACTTGCCGGAGGCCAAAAAACTTGCCGGGAGCAGGGCCTGATCAGTCGCTGATTTTGACGATATCCCGGCCCCGGTGTTTTCCCTGGAGGATCAGTCCGATCCGGGTGTCGAGGGCTTCCAGGCCGGGAAGCTCGTTGGTGATGGCCTCGAGGTGGTGGAGTTTCCAATCGCCGGCCAGTTTGTGCCACACCCGCAGGCGGAGATCCATCGGGGTGGTGGCCGAGTCAATCCCCGCCAGGCTGACGCCGTTGAGGATAAAGGGGTAGATGGAGGTGTGCAGCTCGCCGGAGGTCACATTGCCGCAGCAGGTGACCGTGCCGCCGCGTTGGGTGGTCTTGATGGCCGTGGCCAGGATGTTGCCGCCCACGGTGTCCACGACCCCGGCCCAGCGCGGCTTGAGCAGAGGCCGGCCGCTCTGGTCGTCGGCCTCGGCAACTCCGATCACTTCCTTGGCCCCCAGTTGCTGCAGATAGGGGGTCTCGTTGAGTTTGCTGGTGACCGCTGTAACCGAGTAGCCGGATTGGGCGAGGATGGCCAGAGCAACGGATCCGACGCCGCCGGTAGCCCCGGTCACCAGCACCGGGCCGCGTTCCGGGGTCACGCCGTAGTTGATCAGTTTGAAGCAGGAGAGGGCCGCGGTGAATCCGGCGGTGCCGTAGACCATGCTCTCGCGCAGGCTTAAACCCGCGGGCAGCGGCACCACCCAGGCGGCCGGAACCCGGATATATTCCTCGAAACCGCCGGCGGTATTCATGCCCAGGTCATAGCCGGTCACCAACACCTGATCGCCGGGTTTGAAGGCGGGGTCCGTGCTCGCGGTCACCAGTCCGGCCGCGTCGATTCCGGGGGTATGGGGATATTTTCGGGTCACCCCCTTGTTGCCCGAGGCGGAGAGGGCGTCTTTATAATTAAGGGAGGAATATCGGACCTTGATCAGTACCTCGCCCTCGGGCAGATCGTTGATGCGTTTGTCGCCGATGGTGCGGATGAACTGCTTGTCGGCGGTTTCGGTGACAATCATTGCCTTGAATGCGATGTTTTCCATGTCTTTCTCCTGGTGAGTGGATTCTGCGGTCGTTTGCCGGTGTCTGGAAATCAATCCGGTAACTATACGGTGTTTCTTCATGTTGTTCAAGCCATCGCCGGAGAAGTTGCCGACAGGAGGGACGCCAAGGGCAGGGCTGGGCAACAAACAGCAGTTTGCTTTCCGTTAGGCAGGTGGTAAGAAGGGTGGCGGATACGGCCGGATGCAGACGCCGCCGTCCCTGTTTGCGCGCCGAATTCCCGGAACAACCCTACTCATTGCTTCAGAGCTGTCGCATTCCTACCCCTGCCTATGCTGAACCGGATACTTGTCACCGTGGTGCTGTCGGTCTTCATCGCTCTCTTGGGC
>Ga0209016_1002265_pt1 | contig 13218 bp, 17 predicted proteins | sample EPASupsiteSAE305_FD_187265 | JGI IMG/M metagenome (GOLD analysis project Ga0209016, IMG submission 187265) | Bioremediated contaminated groundwater microbial communities from EPA Superfund site, New Mexico - SAE3-05 (SPAdes) (version 2) | ecosystem: Environmental > Aquatic > Deep subsurface >...
AACGTCAAACTGTCTAATAACCTCCCTTTATCAACAGAAGTTATAAGTTATTAACAATCAATTAAATAGATGTATTTTTATTTGTTAGTTAACTGTTTTTCAAGTATATTCAAACCATGAAATACATCACAGGACAAAACAGGACACAAACGTTTATTTTCCCGGTTTCGCTGGACCAGGCAATCAGTGCCGATAATGAAGTCAGGGCAATAGATGTTTTTGTAGACAGCCTGCCGCTGAAGGAATACGGCTTCAGGCTTGACTTTGGCGAAAACGGCCGGCCGGCCTACCACCCGGCAGATCTGTTAAAGCTTTTTCTTTATGGTTACCTTAACAAGGTGAGGTCTTCGCGTGATCTGGAAAAGGAATGTTCAAGAAATATTGAGGTTATGTGGCTTATGAAAGGTTTAAAGCCCGACCACAACACCATTTCAAATTTTCGCAAAGACAACCCCGAGGCAATCAGAAAGGTGTTTATGGCAACCGTGCAATTAGCCAAAAACCTCAAACTCATCGGGGGCAGACTAATTGCCGGTGACAGCACCAAGATGAGGGCACAGAACTCTAAAAAAAATAACTTCAACCAGGCAAAAGTTGACCGCCATATAGAATACATAGACAAAAAGCTGGCCGAGTACAACAAGGAACTGGCCAATGCCGACGGAGACCATGAGGGTGCAAAAAAGGAAATTGAAAAGCACCTGAAAAGGAAGGACAAATACAGCAAAATAGAGCAGCAGATCAAAGAAACAGGTCAGGTTCAGGTCTCAACAAGCGACCCTGACAGCCGTCAGCTCATTACCCGCAACAACATCACCGAGGTGGGCTACAACATACAAACAACAGTTGATGCAGAGCACTGTCTGCCCATTGACTACAAGGTTACCAACGAAAACGACAGCAAGGCCATGGGCGATATGTTGGTACGCGCTTCAGAGATTATTGGGAACACCAGCTTTACTGCCCTTTACGACAAGGGATACCACACCGGGAGCGAACTCAAAACAGCACAGGACCTTGGGATAGAAACCATTGTTGCAATACCCGAAACACCAGGGTCATGCAATGCCCCCGACACCGCCTACAACCTTTCTGAGTTTAAATTCAGTTACGATGAATACAGCTATACCTGTCCGCAGGGACAGAAGCTGACCACCAACGGCTCATGGTACAAAAAGGACCACCGCAGCAGCAGCATCAGGATTCAGAGGTTCAAAACCAAGGCATGCAAAAACTGTCCGGCTGTAAATTTATGCACCAAAAACCCGAAAAGGGGACGTATTATCGAAAGAAGCGAATTTACACCTTACATAGAGGCCAACCGCAAAAACACCGAAGAAAAACAGCACATTTACAAGCGACGGCAATCGATTGTTGAACATCCTTACGGAATTATAAAGCGGCAATGGGGCTTTTATTACATCATGACAAAATGCGGAATGGACCATGCGGCCGCTGACGCCGGACTGATCTTTACTGCATTTAACCTGCGCAGGATCATTAACATCATTGGTTTTGACAAGTTCAGGAGCGTTCTGGAACTGTTTATTTGTCTTTTTAAAGCGTTTTTCGGTGATTTAAGAACAGCCATTCGCATTTACACCGAATTTTTAAGCTTAAATAAAATAATCTCTCTAAACCCATTTCATGAAGAAAAAACATGGCAAAGAAAAGTTTTTTCTTAAATTTGAATGGTTATTAGACAAACTGACGTTGGCAACCATAATAAGTAGACATGAGAAACCTGACATTAATATTTTTATTCATTACACTTTTTGCGTGTAATCAAAAGACTGAGAAAAGTGAAATGCAAAATGAAAATTTTGAGAAACTCTTGGGAAAACAAGAAACAACTTATCTCAATGAAATTATAGGTGATTTCGACAATTTCTTAGCTGATAATTATCCTGACCAAAACTCAAAGTTTAAGGCATATTTAGTTGACATCTCTGAATCGAAAATTGATGATTATTGGAGAATTGATTCAAACAAAATGAAAAAATACAGAGAAAGTAATTTGTTTGGAATATATGATACAATTTTCCCAGATTCTGTATGGTTTGACGGACAGACTTTTAAAATTAAATATCCAAACTTTGATATAGTTGAAGAAATTATTCCATTGAAAAGAATTAATGAAGTAGCAAACATAGATTCAACAATTAACTCATTGAGAATTGAACCAAGATTTTTATTAAAAGAGGAAAGTAAATTTTATTTAGCATTGACATCAATACAACAATCGGACTCTTTAATTATTACATATTTAGAGGCAAAAGAAGCTGTTGGGAATTTATCTCCATGTATACTGGCCAATGGATTAAAATACTATTTAACAGATAGTAATGAGTATTTTGCGAAACGAATATTTGTAATGGATATGTATGAAAGATAAAGAATTACGGTTGCCAACAAAGGCTAAGCCCAATAAGGGTTTTAGTGGTAAATTGAAGAAAATGCAAGTAATTATATTAGTAATAAATTGAAACGGAAGTGTTTAGAAATCCCTTACTGGGCTTAGCCTCGACCGTTACCAACCATAGTAGAAAAAAATCCCGTAAAGTTTCCATATATTAGAACTTTTGTTTATTTTTGTCGTATTAGTAAACATGACAAATGAAATCAAAATTTGAAATTATTATTTTGTTAGAAGTTTGGGATTTATTTGACATACTTGATTCTAAGACAAAAGACAAGTTGCTTTACAACATGGATAAATCAAGATATGTAAATGATCCGGAATTATTTAAGAAATTAGAAAGTGATATTTGGGAATTTAGAACAAAATACAACAGAAAGCATTATAGAATTTTTGCATTTTGGGATAAGTCAGACAATATTGAAACTTTTGTTGTTGCCACGCACGGAATAATAAAAAAGACTGACAAGACTCCAAAGGTTGAAATAGAAAAGGCAAGAGCAATTATGAAACTATATTTTGAACAAAAAACAAAAAGAAAATAAAATGGAAAATAAAAACAAAATAAAGATTTTCTCTTTTGACGAGTTAAAAGACAAACATTTAGGAAAAGTTGGCACATTAAAACGAGACAAATTTGAAAACGAACTCAGAATTGATCTGATAGGCGAAATGATTAAACAGACAAGAATGGAAAGACATTTAACCCAATCAGAACTTGGTGATTTAATTGGTGTACAAAAATCTCAAATTTCTAGGATTGAAAATAACGCCAAAAACGTTACTATTGTAACAATATTAAAAGTTTTTAATGCCTTAAAAGCTAAGATTAATTTTGATGTTGAATTACTGGACGGAGAATTTAAAATTGCTTGAAAATCAATAACTACGGTTGGTAACAGCGCCTACCAAAAAGCAGGGGTTCCTTGCTTCGGCAGCCCCGAATAAAATTCGAGGGCAGGCCGGAAAAGAGTATTCCCGATAGCTATCGGGATGAAATGCGGTTTTTCATCTGCCAACTGGCGGACAGTGGTTGCAAACCCTGCCTGCGGTTAGCCACAAAACGGTACCATTCATTTTAAAAAATCCCGATAAAATTTGACTTTTAATCTTTTTGTACGTATATTTGTACATATTTAAGTACATAAAGTTACAAACTATGTTGACAGCAACAATTTCCGATTTCAGAAAAGACATTAAACGTTATCTGGACCGGGTGACAGAAAATTTTGAAACATTAATAATTAATCGTGGGAAAGACACCGGAATTGTAATAATGTCGTTGGAAGAATACAATTCACTTTGCGCGACAAATCATGAATTATCGTCTAGGACAAATGAAAAAAGACTGGATTCGGCTATAAAAAAACTGAAAAAAGGCTCATCTTTTTCTAAAGAACTTATTGAAGAATGAGGTACGTATTTGTAGACGAATCCTGGGAGGATTATTTGTACTGGCAGACTACGGACAAAAAAATGGCCTCTAAAATAAATTCATTATTAAAGGAAATTTCAAGAAATCCTTTTTCAGGAATTGGAAAGCCAGAACCGTTGAAACATAAGTATAAAGGTTTTTGGTCTCGTAGAATTGACGGTGAACACCGGTTGATTTATTCTGTAAAAGGTGACGAAATTTTAATTGCCAAATGTAGGTACCACTACGACTAAAAATGAATGGTAACAGCACCTACCAAAAAGCAGGGGCGTGTTGCTTCGGCAGCCCCGAATAAAATTCGAGGACAGGCCGGAAAAGTGTATTCCCGATAGCTATCGGGATGAAATGCGGTTTTTCATCCGCCAACTGGCGGACAGTGGTTGTAAACCCTGACTGTGGTTAGCTGCAAAACGTTAGTTTTTTTTGCGTCCGTCGGGTTGGTATGCTCACCGCAATTAATTAGCTTTATTCACAGCGGATAAACAGTTTAATTGAAACTCTCCTGACAGATAGAAAATTAAACCAAATATACTTTCATTAATTATTTTGTTCATTCAAACTATTTGTTTATTTTTGCAGCCTGTTCTTAAAATATCGGGGTGTGGCGCAGTTGGCTAGCGCACTTGCATGGGGTGCAAGGGGTCGTACGTTCGAGTCGTATCACCCCGACAAGACAGTTAAAAGGTTTCAGAGATTTTCTGAGACCTTTTTTTTTTGCTCTTGGCTAGCGCATCCCGACACGCAGTGTCGGGAGGGTCGTACTCTCGAGTCGTATCACCCCGATGAAAGACAAAAAAAATGGACTTCAGAAGTTTTCTGAAGTCCATTTTTATTTTTCATGAATAAATTAATACCTACCACATTGCAAAATTCACTCCCACCTGAGCTGTCCAGCCCTGAAATGTTTCAAAATTTCTTAAGGGATATACATATCCTCCCTGAAGATTAATGAACAGATTCTTTTTTGACAAGGCATGAATACCAAAGGTTGGCGTAAACTGTGAAGTTGTTCCCAACTGCTTTTGAGTCATTCCGCCGAATTCCAGACCGAAAAACGGGATCATGGCCGTGCGGTTGGGATTTTTTTCAAGCGAAAGATCCAGTCCCAGCGTATACATAAATAACGAATTAACATCCTGCTTGTCACTTTTTAGGATATTCAGTTTTGAATATACCCGAACATGGCTTGGACCGGGTTTATCGTTTTGATGCACTTGTCCGAAAATAAGATACTCAACAGCTATGCCCTTAAAATTACCTGTTGAATCAGAACCAACCGGAGAATAATACGAATATGACAGTCCGGGCATAAACCATGTTTCGTAATTGATCTTTTCATAACGTTCCTTTGCATCTTTATATTCAGATCTCGGGTAGTATTTGCCTTCAAACCAAATACTGTCTTCAGTTATTACCTGTGATGAGGCTGACAACAGTGTTATCAGAAATACAATTGATAAGATTAGAGTTTTCATACTATATTGTTTTAAAAATTTATACTTTTTTATCTGTAGTTTCAGGAATACTTCCATCGGGATATTCATTCCTGTTTTTTTCCTTTTTGGAGTTAAATCCCACTGATACACCAAACCTGATCCCATCTTTATTGGGAACTATGTAAGTATTGACAGGGATATTAAGGTTTCCCGACTTAAAAGTTTTTCCAAATGCAATCAAAAAATTTGTCATGATCGTAAAATCTCCCCTGCTGTCAGATCTTTCAACGATGGGATAAGGATTTTCAACTGAAGATGTATCGCTCCACTCATCGCGCAAATACCACTCCCCTTCTTCGTAAAAACCCTTAGAAATTTTATTCACAAAGAATGTAACACCCATAGCAAATTCCCATCCATGCTTGTTATTTCGCAGTCCGTTCATAACGGTCAGACTGGGTGTAAAATTTCTCTGGTTAATCAAAGTAACCAACGGAACAAATTCAAACAATGCCTGATAGTTTCCTTCATTAAGATATTGCTTTTCGTACTGATATCCGAATTGAAACATGAGCGGACTGGCATCATAACCGCCAGAAGTAAGAGGTTCGGATAATCTGACGGCTCCTTTGCCTGTGTAGTAAGTAAATCCCATTCTCGGACCCGAAAGGTTCAACGTGTTTTTGTTGGGATTGTTAACAGAATTTTCATAGCTGAACTTTTTTGTAAGCCGGTAAACCAGCATCTCATCATTTTTATAATTAAACATCTCACGAACAGAAATCTGGATCATTGCCTGAGTTTCTTTGGGCAGATTCAGAAACTCTTTGACAACAGTTTTTTCAATATTGGCTGATTTTACATCAATAAGCCGAAGCGTAAGAATGATGACATCGCCATACATTTCCATACTGCCCGTAAGCATTTTATCAGATTTAATGACCTCTCCAACTTCAACCAGACAAAGTTTTCCAAAGCAGTTATCAATTTGAAGTTTGTGCTTTTCCACCATATATTTTACATCATAGCGGTCCATCACTTCAAAAGTGTCAAGTTTTTCCACCTCGATCCTCAGCAGATTGCCCAATTGCTCAGAATTGTATGTCAGATTCTGCGAATCCATATGCAATATAGTAAGCGTGGTTTTTGATTCGGTACCCTGCTCAACTGCCTGAGCTTGTCCGGCCCCAAAACAGATCGCAATAAGCAATCTTAAAACGGGAGATAAATTTTGAAACAGTGTTCTCATAATTCAATTTATTTTGGTTCGACATGGCAAACTTATGGCAGAAAAAAGGGGTATGAAAACGGATATCAAATAAAGTAAATTGCAAAAACCACATATTTTAATATGATTAAAAATCCATTAACAGAAAAATACTTAGTTTTTATTACTTTTTAATTTTTATAACTAATATATTTGCATTTAATAATTATTTTTTGCAATATTGTTCTTATTTTTCATAAATAAATTTACACAACATGCAACAAATCCAGAATGTCATTATAAACAAATTAAAAACTGCCCTGCCAGGCAACCAGACAGTTGTTTCCGCACTTTCACAGTTGTTGGGAATCAGTCAGGATGCCACCTACCGAAGATTAAGAGGCGATTCGGCCTTTTCAATTGATGAAATCGCCTTGATTTGCAGACATTTCAGAATTTCCTTTGACGAATGCAACAACATGAATTCAGAGTCAGTTTCATTCACCTATAAAAGTCTGAATTCGGCTGAAGATCTGCACACATATCTTTTAGGGATCAGCCGGGAAATGAAAGCACTTGCCGGCACAGAAAATCCCGAAATTCATTACGCAGCCGTTGACATCCCCATTTTTTATCATTTTGGTTTTGAGAATGTTTCAGCGTTCAAAATTTTTTACTGGTTACATTCCGTAATGAATACCCGGGAGTTTGAAATGAAACAGTACGATAAAACGCTGATTCCAAAAGAGCTAATGAAAACCGGGCAGGAAATTTATGATTCCTATTGCGAAGTAAAATCAGTGGAAATATGGTCTGATTCCACCATGAACTCAATGATAAAACAAATTGAATTTTACTGGGAATCGGGCATGTTCAACAGCAAAGAAGATGCTCTGGATATCTGCAATGATTTTGAACTTCAGTTAAAAACCATTCTGAAAATGGCCGAAACATCATCAAAAAAAATCAGTCAGGATCAACAAAATTTTATTCTGTATTTTTCAGATATTGAAATCGGGAATAATTGCATTCAGAGTAAAATCGGCAATCTGGTTACAACCTACCTTTCACACCACACTTTCAACTCACTGACAGCATATAATCAGAAATTTAACGAAGAAACCACACGATGGATGGAAAATCTCAAAAAGAAGTCCTCGTTGCTTAGCGGAGTCGGGCACAAACAAAGGTTTCAGTTTTTTAACCGGGCCATGCGTAAAATAAACGCACTAAAAGCCGTTATAGTTAATGAATGAGCTACACCGCTGCAAACAAAAAGGGCATCATGAAAACATGTTTTTAAATTCGCCCAAGGGGCAGATAATTAATCTCATACCCCGACAAATTTCTTTGTCGAGGGTTGTTCAACTAAAATTTTTGATAAGTTTTCAACTTTCAAAAATTTAGTTTCACTAATAAAATTTGTATTTTTGAAAAAACAAGCATTTGAACAGATCAATTAATATCATTTTTCTAAGTTTACTTTTTCTGACAAAGGCATTCAGTGCAGCCGGCCAGGAAAAAGCTGACTCATTTGCCACAATGGTCTCTATGGCGCTTACACAAAAAACAAATGCAGACACCTCAGACATTGAAAAAATATTCATTGCAAACGGACTTGTTGATATTCAATCAATTGACAGTTCATTTCAGGTTGATTTAATATATTCTTCAAACAAAAATTTTATTGGAATTGATTTCTATGGAACCCTTAGCAAAGCGTATTTTCAGAAAGATGTGGCTGAAAAACTTGTAAATGCAAAAAAAATCCTTGAAAAAGAGTTTCCACATCTCAGGATGAAAATTTATGATGCTACACGTCCGTTAAGCATCCAGCAAATGATGTGGGATTCAATTAAAATCCCCGGCGACCAGAAAGAAAAATTCCTGGCAAACCCCAAATTTGGTTCACTTCACAATTATGGTGCTGCCGTTGATCTTGTTCTGCTGGACACCACCGGAAAAACAATAGACATGGGAACAGAATTCGATTCTTTTGAAAAACTCAGCTATCCATTACTGGAAGAGCATTTTCTTAAGACAAAAGAACTTTCCGAAAAGCAGCACAGCAACCGTCTGATTTTGCGCAATGCCATGAAAAAGGCAGGTTTTAATCATATTCCAACCGAGTGGTGGCATTTCAGCACCTGCTCACGAGATGAGGCTGCTGCCAGATATGCCATGATCATTCATCACAAATTGCCCGAGTCAGTAAAAGCTGTAGACCTGATTGCCGAAGAAAACAGAGAGGAAAAAATCATCGAAGGCAGAATAAACAAAAATATAAATATTGTGTTTAAAGTTCAACTGGCAAGTTCCTCTGCAAAGCTTCCCCGCAGCCACCAAATATTCAAAATTAAAACCGGAAAAATTGAAGAATATTATCATGAAGGAAACTACAAATACACCATAGGCAGTTTTAAAGACATTGGAGAAGCACATGAGTACCAGTTTAAGATGAGGGAACTGGGCTATACCGATGCTTTCGTTGCCGGATTTAACAACAATGAACGCATCAGTATTCATGACGCCATCGAGTTGATGCAATTTCAATAGAAAAACCCAATAAAACACTAAGCCAACTAACTGATAATCTGATTATAAATAATATTGAATTTATTCCATCCCGCATAAAACAAAAAAAAATAAACAGATTATGCTTTTAAACCCTTTGCAGATTCATATTTTTTTTCTTACTTGCAGGTTGAAATAAAATTATTTTACTATGTCCAAAAAATTTTTAAAAAACAGGTTTAATATTTTACTGGCTGCTGTAATATCCGGTTCTCTTCTTTTATCAGGTCTGGCAGGTTGCGGCGGAAGCGGAACCGAAGCTGAGGAAACCAATGATCAGGATAGTACAGAAAACGACACCGATGGTCCGGTCAACATTCAGTTTGACAATACCACATTTAGTCTGCCCTCACCCTATCAAATGGCTTATCTGGTAAAAAGTCTGAATTTGGATTACAACAAAGATTTTCTAAACCCGACAAAAAACGCATCAAAATATACCAACAATTTCAAGAAAGCGTTGAATCTTGGTGTTTACGGTGCCGATCTGGGATATCTTAACATTTACGAGCAAACACCCGACGCCATTAATTATTTTAGTGTAATTAAAAAATTATCAGAGGACCTTGATCTGCTTGCAGCATTTAATGCTGAAACCATCAACAGGATTGAAAGCAACATGGGAAACAAAGATTCGCTCATGTACATTCTTTCAAATACTTACCGTACTGCAGATGCTTACCTGAAAGACAACGAAAGGAAAGACATCGGGGTTTTGATTCTCGCCGGCGGATGGATCGAAAGCACCTTCATTCTGACCCAGATTGCCTTAAACAATAAAAGCCAACAGGAAGTAATAAACAGGATCGGTGAGCAGAAAAATCCGCTTGAAAACCTGATTAAAATCCTGTCACCTTTTTATAATGAATCAAATGAATATACCGAGCTAACAGAAAAACTGATTGATCTGGCATATGAATTCGACGGCATTGACATAAATTACACTTATGAAGCACCTATTATTGATAAAGAAAAGAAACTTACAATAATTAACAGCAAATCAGAAGTAGTAATGTCTGATGAACAACTACAAACCATTAATAAGAAAATTGGTGCCATTAGAAATCTGATTACTGAATAAAAACATTAATATGAATAATATGAAAAAAGTAATTTTAAGAAGTGTATTAATCGTAGGTACTTTTTTAATATCGTATTTTATTTATGCACAGGTTGAAGTAACCGAAAAACTCTGCACAAGTAAATTAAAGCCGCCATATATTTCTGACGGACAACAATATAAAGCATTTTTAAATGGAGATGAAGTTGCTGAATTCCACTCGACTTTTTACGGAGGAAGCACCTATCGCCTTGTAGCAAACAGTGGCCAGGAAGAAGGAAATCTTAAATTTTCCATTTATGACAGTCAGCGAAACCTGCTGTTTTCAAATGTTGAATATAACAACTCTTCATACTGGGATTTCAAATTTACTTCCACAGTAGATTGTATTATTGAAGCAGAACTCAATACCAAAAAATTATCTTCCGGTTTTGCTTTGTTGCTTATTGGATTTAAACAAAACTAAAAAACTATAATAAGAAATTTAGATCAAGGCATTATCTCAATACAATAATGCCTGTTCTTTTTTATAAAGGTGCAATGTAGCCACCTTATTAAACAAAAGTATTCTGACAAAATGAGTGAAAGTATTCTTAAGGCCCTGATGCAGCTTTTTGCGATTATTGCAAGACCCGAAAGTAATGCCGGCGATCGCAGAAGTGTGGTTGAATCTTTTCTGAAACAGCAACTGAACCAGGAACTTGTAGATGAATATCTGGTTGTTTTTGATGAATTCTATGAAATTTATCAGAAGAAACAGGAAGCCACCGAAAAAAGAAAAAAAAGCATCGCTCTTTCGTCTGTTAAGGTCTTAAAAATTTGTACAGCCATCAACGAAGAACTGACTCAAAAACAAAAAGTTGTTGTTGTGATCCGTCTTCTTGAATTCATTAAATCTGAAGGCACCGAAATTACAGATCAGGAATTCGAATTTGTTGAAACTGTTGCAGATACTTTCCACGTTACCCTGGATGAATACAAAAGAATCAGGGGATTCGTGCTGTATAATTTTGATAACCTGCCCAATTCTTCACGTGTTCTTATTATTGATGACAATAAAGAATTTATTCACGATAAGGTCAAACACGTTTACTCCGAAGGATTTAAAGGTCAGTTAAGGGTTTTTCATATACTATCTGCCAATATCTATGTAATCAGGTATCTTGGCGACGACGAATTGTACCTGAACGGGCAACATTTACAACACGACAAAGTGTTTGTACTGACATCCGGAACTTCTGTCAGAAACTACAAAATAAAACCGATATATTACAGTGATATCATTACTGCTTTTATTGAGGACAAACATAAATCCAAGATTGTTTTTGAGGTTAATCACCTTTCTTACAAATTTAAAGGCGGAGGAATAGGACTTCACGACATCAATTTCACTGAAGAATCAGGTAAACTTGTTGGAATCATGGGTGCATCAGGAGCCGGGAAATCAACCCTGCTGAATGTGCTCAATGGATCCTCCCCTCCCACTGATGGCGAAGTTCTGATCAATGGCATCAACATTCATAAAAACTCTGAAGAAATTGAAGGTATAATCGGCCACGTTTCACAAGACGATTTACTTATTGAAGAACTTACTGTTTTTCAAAACCTATATTACAATGCCAAGTTGTGTTTTGATAACTACAGTAAATTTCAGCTGATACGGACTGTTGTAAAAATGCTTCAAAGTCTTGGCCTGTACGAGAAGAAAGACATGAAGGTAGGTAGTCCGCTGAATAAAAAAATCAGTGGAGGTCAAAGGAAAAGGCTTAACATTGCCCTTGAATTAATCCGCGAACCCGCAGTACTTTTTCTTGACGAACCCACATCCGGCTTGTCATCCAGAGACTCTGAAAACATTATGGATCTGCTTAAGGAACTTGCACTTAAAGGCAAGCTTGTTTTTGTGGTTATCCATCAACCCTCATCCGACATCTTTAAGATGTTTGACAAGTTGATTATACTTGATACCGGAGGTTTTCAAATCTACACAGGCGACCCTGTTGACTCCATAATTTATTTCAAATCAAGATCACATCAGGCAAACTGGAACGACAGTGAATGTCCTACCTGCGGTAATGTAAACCCGGAGCAGGTCTTCAATATTGTTGAATCGCAGGTTCTTGATGAATACGGAAACCTTACAACCACAAGGAAAACGTCGCCTAAAGAATGGAACCGTCATTATAATGAATATATTAAAACCGTTAGTCCAAAGGAATTGTCGGCCGGAGTTGAAGATTTGCCACAAATTCATTTTAAAATTCCCAATTGGATAAGGCAATTTTTTGTATTCACCATCAGGGATGTCTTGGCAAAACTTACAAACACACAGTATCTGTCTATCAACCTGCTTGAAGCACCGGTACTTGCATTTTTCCTCTCATTTATTATAAAGTATTACGATCTTTCAACTGATAATAAGGAAGGATATGTTTTCTCTGACAACAACAACCTTCCTGTGTACATTTTTATGTCGGTGATTGTTGCCATTTTTATGGGTTTAACAGTCAGCGCCGAGGAAATTATCCGTGACAGATTAATTCTAAAAAGAGAAACATTCCTGAATCTGAGCCGGTCAAGCTACCTATTTTCAAAAGTTACTATTCTGTTCACGTTATCTGCCATTCAGGCGTTTACTTTTGTAATGCTGGGAAATACGGTAATGGAAATTCACGGAATGTATTTTCATTACTGGTTTATACTATTCAGTTCCTTTGCTTTCGCCAATATGCTGGGATTAAACGTTTCAGATAGTTTCAATACTGCTGTTACTATTTACATTCTCATTCCATTCCTGGTTATTCCGCAAATGATCCTTTCCGGGATTATAGTCAAATATGACAGGTTAAACCCCGATATTCCCATGCACAACTTTGATGCAGTTCCGATTTACGGAGATATCATTACAGCCCGATGGGCTTATGAAGCATTGGCAGTCCACCAGTTCAAAGACAACAAATACGAACAGATGTTCTATGAATTTGAAAAGACCATGAGTGTGGCTGACTATAAGAAGAACTATCTGGTTTCCAATCTGAAAACAAAAGTGACCGACAACCTTAGGGATCTTAAGAGGCCTGAAAAAAG
>Ga0209016_1002266_pt1 | contig 13213 bp, 9 predicted proteins | sample EPASupsiteSAE305_FD_187265 | JGI IMG/M metagenome (GOLD analysis project Ga0209016, IMG submission 187265) | Bioremediated contaminated groundwater microbial communities from EPA Superfund site, New Mexico - SAE3-05 (SPAdes) (version 2) | ecosystem: Environmental > Aquatic > Deep subsurface >...
CTGGAAGCCTATCTGCACAAACTGGACGGCTCAATAGACACCGTCACTTTTAATGGCGGTAACCTCGTGGTAAACACAATCCAGATTGATACGACATCATTTAAGCCATACGACATTAAGGGGCAAATGACACAGCCCTATACCGTAAAGGAGTTTCTGCCATGGGCAGGAGGTCTGGTACTGCTTGCAGTACTCGTATATCTTTTGGTGAGGATGATAAAGAACATCAGGGCAAAACGCTCTCTTTTCGGAAGAGAAGTTGTTGCTGACCCTCCACATATTGTTGCTTTGCGCAGCCTTGAAAAAATACGCGGAGAAAAGTTGTGGCAAAACGGTCAGGAGAAACTCTACTATACCGAGATTACCGATACTCTCAGGGAATACCTTGAGGCCCGCTTCGGGATTCAGGCAATGGAGAGGACTTCCGGAGAGATATTAGAGGTTTTGGCCAATGAAAAAATTGAACCGAAGGAGTTTAAGGAGCTGAAAGAGCTTCTTGGGCTGTCCGACCTGGTGAAGTTTGCAAAATATACTGCCAATGTGCAGGAGAACGAAAATGCCATTCCTGTGGCAGTAAGATTTATTAACTCTACCTATCAGCAGGAGCTGGAGGAGGAAAAGGAGAAGGAGGGATAATATGTTTTTTGAATATCCGAGTTTGATTTTTCTTGAGCTTTTGCTCATTCCTGTTATTGCTCTTTATGTATGGAGAGAGTTGCATACCGGCGCGCCGTCGATGAGGGTTGCCTCTATGGGTCCGTGGACCGGGAAAGGCGGCAGGTTCAAAAAATATGCGCGCCACCTGCCTTTCATATTCCGTGTAATAACAATTGCTGCCATAATTATTGCAATTGCCCGCCCAAGGTCTTCGGAAGATTTTGAAAAGGTAAATACAGAAGGTATAGACATCGTTCTTACTTTGGACGTTTCTACCAGTATGCTTGCCCGCGACTTTAAACCGGACAGGATAAGTGCTGCAAAAGATATAGCCATAGAATTCATTGCCCAGCGCCCTTCGGACAGGATGGGAGTTGTAGTGTTTGCCGGCGAGAGTTTTACTCAGTGCCCCCTCACCACAGACAGGGCCACCCTCATTAATCTGCTTAAGGAGATTGAAACCGGACTCATCGAGGATGGTACTGCAATTGGGAACGGCCTGGCCACGGCAGTGGCCCGCCTGAAAGATTCTCCGGCCAAGAGCAGGGTGATAATCCTTTTGACCGACGGTGTAAACAACCGTGGAGAAATTGCTCCGCAAATGGCAGCCGAAATTGCCAAAACTTTTGGAATAAGAGTTTACACGATTGGAGTGGGAGCGATGGGAATGGCACCTTATCCTGTAATGACTCCGTTTGGAGTAGATATTCAACAGGTAAAGGTGGAAATTGACGAGCCTTTGTTGCAGCAGATTGCTACGGAAACAGGAGGAAAATACTTCCGTGCTACCGACAATACTAAGCTTCTTGAAATTTACGGCGAAATAAACAAGATGGAAAAGAGCCGGACCACAGTGGACTCTTTCCCAATATATAAGGAACTCTTTATGAGGTTTGCCCTTATTGCCCTTGTTGCATTTGCGCTTGAGATACTATTCAGACTGTTTGTTATAAAAAGAATACCGTAAAGAGATATGATACAATTTGCACAAATAGAGTATTTGCTTCTCATTCTGGTTATACCATTCCTCTTTCTGTTCCATGCGCTTTATCGCAGGACAAGGAGAAAGAGACTGGCAAAAATAGGTGATCCGGCACTCGTGGAGAACCTCATGCCGGGAGCTTCTAAAAGCAGAGGCTGGATAAAACTTACCCTCCTCTCAATCGCTCTTTTCTTTTTTGCAATTGGACTTTCCCGCCCGCAGTTGGGTGCGAAGTTAAAGGAGGTTGATACAAAGGGAGTTGAAATTATTCTTGCACTGGACGTGTCCAATTCAATGCTTGCCGAGGATTACTCGCCAAACAGGCTTGAAAGGGCAAAGCTTGCAATTTCGAGACTAGTGGACAAACTTAAAGAGGACAGGATAGGGCTGATAGTTTTTGCAGGCAATGCATTCGTACAGCTGCCCATAACTGCCGACTACATATCTGCCAAAATATTTTTGAATTCAATTTCAACTTCGTCGGTGCCCGTTCAGGGAACGGCTATGGGCGATGCTATAAATACTGCTATTAAGAGTTTCAGCCTCGAAAGCAAAAACAGCCGTGCCATTGTTTTGATTACCGATGGAGAGAATCACGAAGACGATCCTGTTGCTGCTGCAAAATCGGCACTTGAACTTGGAATTCCTGTTTTCACAATAGGCATTGGAACAGATGCCGGCAAACCTATCCCTATGGGAAACGGGGAGCTATTGAAGGACAAGGACGGCAAAATCGTAGTTTCCAAACTGGACGAAAAAACTCTCTCGGAGGTTGCCGCTGCAGGCGGAGGAACTTACCTTAGGGCAGGTAACAGCGATTTTGGCCTTGAAGCAATTGTGGACAAAATTCACAACATGGACAAACAGAACTACAAATCGGTAGTGTTTGAGGATTTTGACGAGCAGTATATGTATTTCTTTGGGATAGCCCTTGTGTTCCTGCTGCTGGAACTTATGATAGGTGAGAGAAAGGGTAAAAATTTCTTTAAGTAGGAGTTTGTATGAAAAGGTTACTAATATTAATAATTGTTCTATTTAGCATCTCGCCTTTGTTTGCTCAAAAGGAGAGATGGCAGGTTCGTGCCGGCAACAGGGCATACGAAAATGCAAAGTACCAAAAGGCAGAACTGGACTACAGAAGAGCACTTGAAAAGGATTCGACTTCTGTTACCGCAAAATACAATCTTGCAAACACAATGTACAGGCAAAAGAATGTGCAGGGTGCCGAACAGATGGCAGCCGGTCTGTTGAAAAGTGCCGGAGCAAAAACTTCCGATAAGGACAGCACGGCAACCCGGGAGACATCTGCCCCTGTATCCATGAGTCCGGAAAACATGGCAAAAACTTACCATAATTTAGGTAACTTTACACTCAATCAAAAGAAGTACAGCGAGGCAGTTGAGGCATATAAAAATTCCCTCCGGCTTAACCCTAAGGATATGGAAACCAAGGCCAATCTCGCATACGCCCAGAAGATGCTAAAGGACCAGCAGGATAAACAAAACAAGCAAAATCAGGATCAGAATAAGGACCAGAACAAAGATCAAAACAAGGATCAGAATAAAGACAAAAAAGACCCGGATAAGGACAAGCAGGATCCTAATAAAGATCAGAACAAGGACCCCGAAAAGCCACAAAATCAACAGGCCCCGCCTCCTAAAATAACACCTCAGGCTGCACAGCAGATGCTTCAGGCCATTCAGAATAAAGAGAACGAAACACAGGACAAGGTGAAAAAGGAGAAAGCAAAATTGCTTGAGAGCCGAAAGAATGAAAAGAACTGGTAATTTGAAATATGAAAAGAGTAACGATTTTTAAAAAATTGATAGTTGCAACAGCCCTTCTTTTCACGGGCTTTGCTGCTGCGGCACAGGTCTCATTCTCGGTAGACGCCCCAAGGGTTGTCGGTCTGGACGAGAGCTTCCGCATTGTTTTCATCGCTAATGCCGAACCCTCTTCTTTTGACCCGCCTACAATGCAGGGGTTTGACATCCTTGCGGGCCCTACTTCTTCGAGAATGAGCAGCACTCAAATTATTAACGGCAAAAAAAGCGAGTCGTTTGAGGTAAGCTACACATATATAGTTCAGCCCAAATCTCTTGGGAAATTTTCTGTCTCTTCTGCTACTGCAGTAATTAACGGGAAGAGATATTCTACGCAGCCGGTTACTATTGAGGTGGTTAAAGGAGAGGGCAGCAGTGGCGGCAAGTCATCGTCATCTCAACCTGCGGCAGGAAATGTATCATCAAGCGATATATTTATGAGGATGAGTGTGAGCAAAGGTCATGTTGTAAAGGGAGAACCACTTGTTGCTACTTTAAAGCTTTATACAAAAATGCCCATAGCCGGGTTCGAAGGAGTCAAATTCCCGTCTTTCAACGGCTTTTGGAGCCAGGAGATAGAAACTCCTCAAAACATTGAATTTGTGAGGGAGAACGTAGGCGGTGTAATATATAATGCAGCCCTTCTGCGCCGGTATATGCTCATGCCTCAGCAAACAGGGACAATAAGTATTGATCCTTCCGAAATGATTTGTCAGGTTCAGGTGAAGGCAGCGCAAAGCAGCTCCGGACGCTCGGTATTCGACGACTTCTTCTCGGACTATCAGACAGTAAAGAAAAGAATTTCTGCGCCAGGCATACGGGTAGTTGTTGATCCTCTCCCCGCAGGCGCTCCTGCATCTTTTGCGGGAGGAGTGGGGGAATACCGGATGGAAGCCAAATTCAGCCGGGACAGCGTTAATGCAAATGAGGCGGTTTCTCTCATTATAACAATAACAGGCTCTGGCAATATAAACCTTATTGAATCGCCAAAAGTAGATTTCCCTGTCGATTTTGAAAAGTACGATGTAAAAATTTCGGACAAGAGCAATAAATCCGGCAGCGGAGCATCGGGAAGCAAAGTGTTTGAATATCCTCTCATTCCTAGAGGTGCCGGTGTGTTCTCAATTCCAAGCGTAGATTTCAGTTATTACGATATTCAAAAGAAAAAATATATCACACTCTCTTCCGGGGAGCTTAAACTCAAAGTTGGCAGAGACGCAGGTGGCGGAGGAGCAGTATACGGGTCATCACTTCCGGCAGGGGTGAACAAGCAGGCTGTAAGAAGCCTGAGCGACGATGTGAGATATATTAAAATTGGTGCTTCGGGTTTGAGGAAAGGGAACTCAATGATGTTTGGTTCTTTGGTGTATATTATTGCACTTGCTCTCATAATCGCTTTCTATTTTGTGGCCTTGCGGATACTGTCGAAAAGGATTGAAATGAACAGGGATGTGGCGGGAGTGAAGAACAGAAAAGCGAACAAAGTTGCAAAGGCAAGACTTAAGGCAGCAGAAGGCCTTATGAAACAAAGTCTCAATACTGCATTTTACGAGGAGTTGCACAGGGCACTGCTCGGATATGCATCAGATAAACTCACTCTGGCACTCTCCGACCTTTCGAGGGAAAAAATACGCGAAAGTCTTTCTGCCAAAAAGGTAAATGAAGAACTCACCAATGAATTCATATCCCTCATTGATGCCTGCGAATATGCAAGATATGCGCCGGACGGCGGTGGGGTGGAGATGCACAGCAATTACGAAAGGGCAATAAAACTGATATCTGGACTTGAGGTTTAAAACTTTAGAAACATGGAAAGAATATTTAGGATAAATACTATAGAAATGAGAGACAAAGTTGAATCTTCAATTTTTAGCAAAATTGGGTTGATGTTTTTCCTGGTAGCATTCCTGCTAACCGGATTCTCACAGTCTATTTTTGCTCAGGATGTGAGAGAACTTTGGAAAGATGGTAATGAAAAATATACACAGGGGCAATTTACCGAAGCTCTTGCCAACTATATTAAAATAGAAGAGGCCGGCTACACTTCGGAAGCTCTTTTATATAACATTGGCAACACATATTTTAAACTTAAAGAGAACGGCAAGGCGATACTTTATTTCGAACGCGTTCTCAAACTAAACCCATCCAATGCCGATGCATCAAACAACCTGGCTCTGGCAAAGGAATACTCCCTTGACAAAATAGAAGGAGTTCCTGAGTTTATTCTCACCACCTGGATAAAGGATATCAACTACTCACTGTCGTCCGATATGTGGAGTTATATATCTCTTTTCCTTTTTGCGGCAGTTGCAGTGCTTCTCTTAGGGTTTAAATTTGCATACACTTCCCGCCTTAGGAAATTGTCTTTTTTCTTTGGAATGGTTGCGTTATTATTCGGGTTAATTTCAGCAGCTTTCGCATGGGACCAGCGCCATAACTCAGGGTTAAAAGACTCGGCAATCGTAATGAAGCTTGTGAGTACTGTGAAGAGCTCCCCCGACATTTCCGGCAAAACCCTGTTCATCCTCCACGAAGGCACCAAAGTTAAACTTCTCGAAGAACTTGGCGGATGGATGCGAGTCGAACTTGCCGATGGCCGTCAGGGCTGGATAATTTCAATCGATATCGAGAAGATTTAGTTGACAGGCCTCTTTTGGCGCTGCACGCACAGAGTTAGTTGATGTCGCACTTTGAGGTAACTCATAGATAATTATGCGATTACAAAACCAACTTCTTGCAAATGTCTTTTGGCTCTGTATACTCAATAGCCTTACTTTCTGAATGTAAAACAGTTACAAAAAAGGATAACATCTTAGATGCTATCCTTTTTAGTATGTATCTCATATTCTAAAACTTTCTAAAAGTGAAGAGGGCTCTGCCCTCTTCACTTTTAGAATCTCTCTGGCAATCTGATATTTGCTAGATTACTTGTAAAGTTCCTTTCCTCTATTTGTACAGTCCTTTTCGGGAAAGCATTTTATCCTGGTTGGCGAGGTTGTAAAGAACAATGGCCATAACGGTTGAAGAGTGTTCCATATATTCTGGGATGGATAAATTGTATGTATCACGCTCGGTGTGCCATATTTCACCATAGTTGAAATCATAACCTTTAGGGTCCGCGGTCCCGAAGCTTATTGTAGGAACTCCGTTTATTGCAAAGTGTGCATGATCAGAACCGCCTGCTTCAGTTGGTTTTGGTCTCGCTTCCTTGCGAACTGTGAGTGTAAAAGGGAAATCGGGATTGACAGAATTGAGTTGTTCTGTTGCCTTTTTAAAATCTTCAAACATAGCAGGAGGAACTGAAAGGCTGTTTGCTACAGTAGGGCCCCCGTCGCGGTTGAAGTAGTTGGAAATTTTGTCAAGCATATCTTTATGGCTCTCCACCCAGAACTTTGAACCCCACAGGCCAAACTCTTCTCCTGCCCACAGACAAAACACTATTGACCTTCTTGGCTTTCCGCCAGCTGCCATAATCATCCTTGCTGCTTCAAGGTTAGGAGCAACTCCGGTACCACAATCGACACCGCCTGTTGCAACATCAAATGCATCGAGGTGACCGCCGGACATAACGTATTCATCGGGAAACTCTGTGCCGCGGATAATTCCGATAACATTGTGATATTTAACGGGGCCGGGTTTAAAGTTATTGCGTATATCAAACTCAAGCTGGAAGTACTGCCTCTCTTTAACTTTTTGGGCAATAATTTTATACTGATTTTCGTCGAGTTTAATGTCGGGACAAGTTGGAAGTTCGTCCCAAGTCATATATTCGATGTTTTTACGGTCGTAAAGAGCACGGATTGGAACAGAAGATGACTGAATTATACCGAGAATTCCGGCATCTCTCATCTCTTTGTAAAATAGAGCAGGAGCGTCTTTCAGCTCTTTTTTTGCAATCTGTGGTTTATTCTTGTTCTCCGGTTTATTTGCATTCTCCCTGTTAATTCTGGAAATAGAGTCGTTATATTTTGATATCTGAAGGTTTTCCTGGATAATCTGAGAGCGGAGTGTATCTGCGTATTCGGAGTAGTCGATGGGCCACCCGTCATTCTCGCCTGTGATTAAAACCCATGCACCCTTAAGCTTACCTTTCATCCTTTCAAAATCGGCCTTTGTTTTAGGCTCGGCAACAACATGGCCCCTCTGAACACCTTTAGTTCCTGAAGTATACGAAGGAGTTGCAAAATGTAAAGACATTCCGTCTTCGCTTAGCATCCTGCCAAACCAGGGGCCTCTGTTAAAGCCCACGGGAAGTTCACCTGCTTCCTGAATTTCTACCTCAAGTCCCCATTTTTTGAATAAACCGGCAGCCCAGTATGTTGCATTTTCATAGGCATCCGAACCAAGAATTCTGCCCCCAATCCTGTTCGTAAGAACATCAAGATGCTGCATTGTTTTATTGTCCGATTTGCCAATTTCAATGATTTTATCTGTTACACTTTTTTCCTGAGCAGATGCAAACGAGAATATGGCAATCATAAAGCTGAATGCCAGAACTTTGAAGATTGAAGTTTTCATTTATAAATGGTTTGATACAAAAATAGTATTAAAAAGATACAATTTTATACTTTTGCTCTTGCAGTTTATCTAAAACTAAAAAAAGCTTAATGGAGAAGAAAAAATTTAAAATTCCGCACACCTTCGTAATAATTTTCGCGTTGATTGTAATAAGTGCTCTCGTAACCTTTTTTGTCCCGGGTGGAGAGTATGTAAAGGTTGAACAGACAGACCAGAATGGAATCACCAAATCGGCACTCGAGTTCAGATATATAGACAATCAGCCTCAAAGCTGGCAGGTTCTTACTGCCTTTTACAAAGGTTTCACGCGGCAGGCCGGAATTATTGTTTTCATCCTGGTTATTGGTGCCGCTTTTTGGGTTGTAAACTCATGTAAGGCAATTGATGCCGGGATTTTATCTTTTCTGCGTGTTACCAAAAAGCTGGAAAGGATTCGCTGGCTGAATTTTATTGGAGTTAATAATGTTGTTATCATTCTCATTATGCTCATGTTTAGCCTTTTTGGAGCTATTTTCGGAATGAGCGAAGAGACAATTGCATTTACTGTGCTTCTCATTCCTCTGGCAATTTCAATGGGATATGATTCAATTGTTGGGGTTTCTCTGGTTTATGTTGCTGCGCACGTTGGGTTTGCAGGAGCAATCCTCAACCCGTTCACGATTGGTATTGCGCAGAATATTGCAGGCCTCCCTATGTTTTCCGGAATCGAATACAGGTTTGTATGCTGGATCATTCTAAATATTATAACAATAACCTATATTCTCTGGTATGCAAGGAAGGTTAAACGAAACCCTGCTAAATCGCCAACGTACGAAGAGGATGCCTACTGGAGGGAAAAAGCAGAAAGCGAGGAGAATATAATAGAATATCATACTCCAAAATCCGGCTGGTGGAGCTACTTTATTGCACTTGGTGCACTCATAATTTTTTCTGTCAGTTATCCGCATACATCCATTAAAATTGGAAACTCGGTAACGGATATACCATTTTTTATCCCGTTCCTCACCCTGCTTTTCGCAATTTTCGGATATCTCTCTTTGCGCAAATCAGTTCACTTTTTTGTATTGAATCTTCTGTTCTTTACAATAATATTCCTGATTGCCGGAGTAATGGGTTACGGCTGGTATATCGGAGAGATTTCTGCCCTTTTCCTTGCACTTGGTATTTTAAGCGGAATTGCAGCAAACTATACTGCAAATGAAATTGTGGGAAAACTTGTCGAAGGGGCAAAAGACATTCTCTCTGCCGCACTTGTTGTGGGGCTCGCAGCTGGCATAATTGTAATTCTGGAAGAGGGGAAGGTCATTAATACCTTACTTTACGAAATGTCACTCGCGATGAATGAGGCCGGACGGGTAAGTTCGCTTGGAGCAATGTATATGATTCAGACTTTTATAAATCTAGTAATCCCGTCTGCCAGTGCCAAGGCTGCAATCACAATGCCAATAATGGCACCGTTTTCCGACCTGATAGGGGTGTCTCGGCAGTCAACTGTAATGGCATTCCAGTTTGGCGACGGATTTACAAACATGATTACCCCAACATCCGGGGTTCTCATCGCCGTATTGTCAATCGCCCGCATCCCTTACGCAAAATGGTTCAAGTGGGTGTTGCCATTTATACTGCTGCTCATAGTCGTTGGCTTCCTGTTGCTTTTGCCAACCATTTTCATGCAGCTGAACGGGTTCTAAGTAAAAATGGTGCACCTGTGGTGCAGGTCTACGCCTTTGGCGGAATCAGCTGAATTAAATCTCACATTATCAATCAGTTTCCCCAAACAAAGAGATTTAATGTCTCTTTGTTTGGGGAAACTGATTGGTTGCCAATAAAATACAGGAACTCGCAGATAATCTGCAATTATTTAGGCAATCGGCTTACATACTTCCCATAGTTTGGAGAGTCTTCGTCAACAGCTACTTTTCCGCGGAAATATGCAGATGGTGCTGCTGCCGGTTTCGCAGGAAGCGCAGGGAACGAGCCTGTAGAAATATAAGTTAGGCATGATTTTACCCAATCTTCATTAGCTCCAAAATCGTGATACAAATCGTCCGGTCTTGACTGATCCGGGGCAATTCCATCTACATAGTGACCTTCTCCAAGGCTGTTTACACTAAAGAAACAAATTGGGAGGAAAACATAGTCCGGGCTGGTGTAATTTTCTGCAGGATATGGAAGTACATACATTCCGTTAGGTTTGCCATATGTAGTTGACCCTACCTGAACGACACTCATCAGCGGTTTGAATCCATTGATGATAACTTCACTGGCAGAGGCTGTACCTTTCGAAGAAAGGATAAAAAGTTTGTCCAGATTAAGAGAGCCGGCAAGGCGTTTTACCCGGGTTATTGTACTCTCTTCGCTATCGTACTTTGAATATTTGTCATTGTGCTCCCTGCGGGCCACAATTTTTCCTTCGGCCGTAGATGGTGCGATATAGTTGGAAAGCAGCGTGGTTGCTTCTCCGTCTCCACCGCCGTTGTACCTGAGGTCCAGAATAAGTTCCTTAATACCGGCAGTCTTGAAAGTTGCCATGGCCTGCTCAATATCGCTCAGCATCGTTGCATTGAAGGTGTAATAATTAAAGTAACCGACAGGACGCGGGAGTCCGGGAAACTCTGCAGAGGTAATTACTTCTGCTTTCAGGAATGAGCGGGTAGAGATAACCCTTGAACTGGCAGTAAATGTTTTTGAAACGCCGGCAAGGTCTTTAAAGGTAAACGAATTTGTTGTTTTTGCCATTTCGCTTTCAAAAGTATTCAACCGAACAAGATCCATAACAGGAGTTCCATTGAGATGAGTCAATTCCCATCCCCGTTTAACGCCATTTTCCGATAAAGGTGTATTTGGAAAAACATATCTTACACGAATTCCGTAATCGTTGTAATAATCGATTGCCTGAGCGTATGAAGCTCCGTAGCTTGTAGATGTACCGGCTTTGTTGTCAAGATAGTCTGCACCCGTCATCATCCATGACCATCTGTCCTGGCTCACAAGATGTGCATCGAAATAATCGAAAATTGTTACATAATTAGTTGCATTTATAGTAGCAGGAACATCTTTATACCAGTAGTAAATGTCATGCATCATTTCGCTGACATAGTTGTACTGTTTTTGCTTTTCAGTAACTACCTTTATTACTTCTTCAGGAGTGCATGACGTAAATACCGAAGGAGATAGAATTGCAATAGACAAAAACAGCAATAATTTTCTATTCATATAATATTTCATTTTTTCTATCTTTTAGTATACAAATCTAAACATTTTAGGACCAATTTTGTTAGAGAATAAATGAATTTTAAATATAATAATCAGCAATAAAATAAAATCTAAAATTATATAATAATGAAAGACCTTAGATTAGTAGAAACAAAGGGCATATTTGCCGCAAAAGGAAACGGACTTACACTTCTTGGCAATCAGGTAAAAGTTGGTGATACAGCTCCGGAAATTGTTGCATCGGACAACACCCTGGCAGATGTAAAATTATCGGACTTTAAAGGTAAGGTGGTAGTATTAAGCGTATTTCCATCGATTGACACACCTGTATGTGCAACGCAGACAAGGACTTTTAACAAAAAGGCAACTGAACTGTCAAAAGATGTTGTAATTCTTACATTGTCTAAGGACCTTCCTTTTGCTTTGGGCCGCTTTTGTGCTGCCGAAGGTATTAACAACATCCACACTCTGTCGGATTTCAAATTCTCAAATTTTGGTCTGGACTATGGTTTCTTAATCAAGGAAAATCAACTGCTTGCCAGAGGTGTTGTGGTTATCGACAAAAAGGGAGTAATTAAGTATAAAGAGATAACCAAAGATATTGTAGACGAACCAAACTATGACAAGGCAATTGCCGCGATAAAAGAGGTTCTGTAGGGAGAATGCATCTCTTCTTCGAAGGGGTACATTTTAGTTATTTATGTGTGTGAGGGTGTTCGTAAACGGGCACCTTCTTTGCTATATGCTTCCGCGCTTTGTCTTTTTAATGAGGAGGTGAATTGTCACACCAATGCCTATTGCGATTAAAATAAGCCGGACATGCAATTTTTCGGTGGCAAAAATAATCGTTGCACCAAGAGTGAACCACAAAAGAGTTATGGTTCTTATTTTCAGACGGAGAGGAATTCCCTCTTTAGATAAATATGAACGGATATATGGGCCTAAGTATTTGTTATTGAGGAGCCATCTTAATCGTTTATATGAAGAATTCATATAGAAATAGGCTGCCAGGAGCAGAAACGGTGTTGTGGGGAGCAGAGGCAGAAAAATTCCGATTACGCCAAATCCAATGAAAATAGAGGCGAGAGCTATGTAAATATGTTTTTTCAACCTTACAACTTTAACGGAAATTTTTAACTTTGCAAAGATACCTACTTAAACAAGACTAAAAAAATCTAAATTTTTTCTTAACCCGGATTAACTATGGAAAACTTCACTGCCATTGTCAATCAGGTGAGTTCGTTTCTTTGGGGATGGCCAATGATTGCCCTCCTGCTCGGAACACACCTGTATCTCACTATTATCTTAAAATTTCCTCAGAGAAAAATCTTTACTGCAATTAAGCTTTCAGTTACAAAAGACAAGAACGGCAGTGGAGATGTAAGTCAGTTTGGAGCATTGGCTACGGCTTTGGCGGCAACAATAGGCACCGGAAATATTGTCGGAGTTGCAACAGCGGTTTCACTTGGCGGTCCGGGTGCCGTGTTCTGGTGCTGGATCACAGGTGTTCTTGGTATTGCTACAAAATATTCAGAAGGTCTTCTTGCAATAAAATACAGAGTAAAAACTGCAGACGGAACGATGTTGGGGGGGCCAATGTATGCATTAGAAAGAGGGCTGAAAATGAAATGGCTGGCGATAGTTTTTTGCATTTTTACTGCAATTGCCGCCTTTGGGATAGGGAATACTGTTCAGGCAAACTCAATAGCCCTCATTGTAAGCGAAACCTATTCTGTTCCTACATATTTAACAGGGATACTTCTCAGCATTGCTACTGCACTCGTAATTCTGTTTGGCGTTAAGGGGATTGCAAAAGTTTGCGGAGCATTGGTTCCGTTTATGGCATTCTTTTATATTATGGGTTGTCTGTTCATCCTTTATATTAATGCTCCGTTCCTGAAAGAGACTTTCGCGCTCATTATCGATTCTGCGTTTAACGCAAAAGCGGCAGGTGCCGGTTTCCTGGGAACAACAGTAATGATGGCTGCCCGATATGGTATTGCCCGCGGTCTGTTTT
>Ga0209016_1002279_pt1 | contig 13147 bp, 8 predicted proteins | sample EPASupsiteSAE305_FD_187265 | JGI IMG/M metagenome (GOLD analysis project Ga0209016, IMG submission 187265) | Bioremediated contaminated groundwater microbial communities from EPA Superfund site, New Mexico - SAE3-05 (SPAdes) (version 2) | ecosystem: Environmental > Aquatic > Deep subsurface >...
GTAATAGTTTCTCAACCAAATGGAAATACTCATCTACATCATATTTCATCTTATCAGATATTGTTATGGACTTAATACATTTGATTGCAATCGCTGGCAAATCTTCCCTGACCGCATCTATGTCCATATAATGAGGGAGATATGGCAATAACATGATTGCTCCATCTTCTCCGTATCCTAAAACTTTGTTTAAAAAAGGTATGATGTATTCTACATTCCTTTGAATAGGAGAATAGTTTAAATATTGTCTGAAATATATTATATCTACTTTTTGCTCATCGATAAGTTTGAATAAAGAGTCACTTTCATCTATAGTATTATTTGTAGCACCACATATAGGGAATAACAAATAATATAAATTAGGATTCTTATATAAACAAGACAAAATATAATTTAGTAACTCTTTATTATTCAGAGATATACAGAAATGAATAAAAATTAAATATCCTGATTTCGAACCATCAGTATTTGATAAAACATTTATAGAGTTATCAATAAACAACTTACTCTTTACAGGATCATTCTCAATTATTTGTGCTATCCGAAAAGCAAATGTTCTAGCGAATAGAAACTCTCTTTCATATAAAGTAGAGAGAAGCTTCGTATTTTGTAGATGATTTTCTACAAATTCATCCGCTAACTTAGAAAATTCTTCATCCTGTTCTTTTTGAGCTTCTTCCCATTTCATATGTCTATGTCTTCTACCATATTTTCCCACATAGCAAAAACGAGAATAAAAATCCTTTTTACTCAACTTCTCTTCCCATGAAATCAGCATATTTATCTGGGATTTAGACATATGCTTATTATCATATTCGTGGATGTCAAATAATATTTCCAACATTTCATCCCAGTCATAATTCTTGATAATAGAGAAATGACTAAGAAGCGTAAAAAACATATCTGCAGCACCTGCTCTGCACAAGCCTCTTGCATGTGATAAAACGACTTGTGAACAAGACTCAATATACTTTTTATCAATAGTTGATATTTCTACTAATGTGTTTACGCATTTTTCCCAATACTCACGAATTTCTTCCGAAGAAGGCTCATAGTCTCTTAATGTTTTTAAACCCTGTTTTTCGGCACCGCCTGATCTGGAAAAATATTGAGACTCCAAAGCAGCATTAATTGCCTTCACTGTTAGTGTTCTATACTCTCCTCCACAAGTCATACAATATTCAATCACCGAAAACCTATCCTCAAGGTTAGCACTTGTCCCTGGTAATAATATTTTGAACAGTTGGATAAAAGTGTAAGTTGAATTATTGGCCCAGCTCTCATTTTCTGCAATCGCAAACTTTGCAAGCAATTTTGTTGCCTTAACAAAAGTACGGCTATCAAAACACAGTTTTTCAAGCGCCCATATTATATTTCTTCGACCGACTTTTTCTTCCTTTAAAATTTCTGGTTCTACTTTATTGTATATATGTGTCAACGTATCGGTTACTGCAATAGGATTCACATTAGAAAATGAGCGAAAGAGTCGTGAACCAATATCTGTATTTAGAACTTTCGCATTATGAAAAGGGCCTTTCGGTCCCAATAATCTTTTAATAAATAATTGAGCCTTATCGTTGTCGTTTAAATCATCAAATCGTTTACAAAATGCTTCTGTTATCATTTTTGAATCTCGTTCAGGTAATTCTTGAATAGCTGCAATCGTTTCGAACAACCGTTCTTCATTGCAATGCTTGAACCATTCTTCTGTAAGCCATATGGCCAAAGGTTTGGGCCTTATACTGACTAAATTTCCTGCTTTTTCGAATATTTCTCTGTCATGATATTGGCTAAAAACAGAATCAAATTTTGCTAAGATAACTCTATCATTTCCATCTAAAGGAGTAATTGCCTTATTTGTAGCAACAAATTTTAGTTGAGAACGGTAATCATCATCATATCCGAGATAGCCAAAAATTGCATAAGATTGCAAAATAATTTTTGTTTCCTCATCTTTAGGAATAGTAGCATTCAATCCCAGCAACTTATTTAATAAGTCGTTATCTTCCAGTTTGCCAGGGAGCAACCCTTTACCGATTCCTTTTGCCAACAATATCGCCATAAGAGGTATTCCTTCTGAAAATTCCTTTATCCGTTCAATATCCTCTTTCTTGAGGTTTTTGAAACTACTGTTTAAAATATTATCAACTACGGATTCTAACTCTTTAATTCCAATATTAATATAAAATATTTCGGATACTCTGGTTTCAGCTGGATCATTATATATAGAAATAATTTTGGCTGTGTGTTTCTTCTCATTTCTTTCAGACACGACTTGCCGGAACAACGCATAAGCACAATTATCCAAAACAATCGTACAATCATTATTTGAATTTAAAATATTTATTGTTGCTCCAATTATTGAAGATGAATTGTTGCAATCGCAATAATATAAAGGAAATTCGGTAGTATCTTTGAATGCCTCACATAAAATTCTTGTTTTACCAAGTCCGGATAATCCCAGTAATCTTATAGAGTCAGATTCTGACCGCAATAGTTTTTTTACTTCCTCAATTTTATTATTTGAAATAAACTCCGTTTGGTTTGACTTTCTTTCGCAGAATTCTTTCCATGAGATAAATGGATAATATTTTGCTTGATAAATGATGTCATGGATATCATTTACTTTTGTACTAATGTTCTCAACTCCGTTTAAAATTTCTTTAAAATATTTTTCATCTTTGATACCAGAAAGATAATTAAATGCAACTTGATGTTTTGCCAGACTTTTATTGAAAAATTTGATAAATTCTTTAATTTCGGGATTGAGTTGCTCTAATCCGAAAGGGTTCTCTAAAATATTCTTCAAACTCCTATTTAAGATAACTCTTTCATGATCCCTTATTGATGCATTAGGGGCCCATTTCTTTAAGGCGTCTTCGAATGCCCCTTTAATTTCCTTGTCAACAGACACGATATTGCTTGTAGCAAATGAACATGCAATATTTGCTGCGACACTTATAGCGAATGATGTTAAAATTTCAGGCATAATATATATTTTAATTCTTTTCTCTTTTTTCTCTAAGACGAGCCTTACCCTTATCTGTAGTTACATATTTTTGATTTTTGCTTTTTAGCTTGTTTGGTAACGTCATTGCCAAAAATTCTTTTATTAACAACGGTTTAATATGATTTTCATAATTTTTAGGATGCTTACTCAATCCTATTAAATCCATTATTTCTATTCTACTGCGAGCGACCAAACAGTACTGAAGAATTTGTCCATCATATACACCATCATATACACCATCATATACACCATCATATACACTTTCATATACACTTTCATATACACCTTCGTGTTTTATAGGCAATTCCTTCCGCAAAATAGTTATTGTAAATTCCTCTTTTGTGTGATTGTTTTCAAAGGAAATATGGTCGTAACTTCTCATTGCTCTTATAATACCACTGCCAATACCAGTGTAAGGCAACAAATACTTAGCGTTATCAAATAGCAGCTGGTTTCGAGGTTTAGAAATTCCTTGCCGAATAGACTCTTCTGTTACGGATTCCGGCAATACACCAGGACTGCAAATTTCAATACGATTATCGAAAATGAACAAGCGAATAGGAGAATTTTGATAATAGTCCCTGTGGATGAGAGCGTTTACCATTAGCTCTACAAAAACATCAAGTGGCACCTCTAATCTGGGGATACTGTTGAAATTTTCTTCCACTTGAATACTTTTCAGATTTCTGTTGATAAACGAAATCGCCGTGTTGTATTGATGTAGCAAATTACCTTCCATCTCCCTGTCGGGCATTTTATCTCTGAATTCGGTCGATGCAACACTATTTCCCACAAAAGAGACGCACTTGACAGTAAACACTGGCCTGAATCGCTGTATATTATTACTTAATAGCAGTAATCCAGATAAAGTTAACTGTCCCTTGCCATCCATCAAACAGATATTTTGCAATAACTGCTCTGTTGTTAAGTTTGGGTCAATAGCCTTAACAATCGTGTCTATGTCAGTTGTGTTGATTGCTTTATTTTTTATCTCTGCAGCCACACATTCGGGTGTATACTTTTCATAAAGGAACCGTTTTAGAGTTGGAATATAAATGTCGTTATAAGATGTTCCCTCTACGCTATCACGATCGGCAGCCATGCTTCCACAACTTTGCATCATCACCCGAAGTTCTGCGTTTGAGAATACCTTGCGTTTATCTGAACCATTCTTTACCCAAACAATCCCCCTATTGTCCCTGTAAGGCTTGTCTTTTCCCGACTTTATTGACGCAACCACCAAATTATGTCCATTTAATACAACTGGTTCGGTATTGATAACAATTGCTGGCTTAACATTTTCCGAAGCAACATTTGCAAGCAGGTTGTTGGTCTGTTGGATCTCTTCAAACGATAACCCGTTTAATGCTCCGGTTTTGTCATTGACGCCGACGATTAAAAATCCTCCTTGCGAGTTGCAAAAAGCGACCATCTCTGTACCCACCTTATAGGCATCATCTATCCGCTCTTTAAATTGAACTGTAGTATTTTCGCCTAGGGATATGATTTGTTTTATCTGGTCTACTTTCATAACTATTTCCCGTATTTTCTAAATGCCGAAATTGTTTGGTAAATACCGTAACTAATAAATATTTTGGAAAAGAATAATAGAGCTTCACCATATCCAGTTAAGTTTGCACTCTCCAATTTGCTGCTAAAATTAAACACATTAATAATCTTAATATATCCTTTCAATACTACTCCAAAGCCAGTGAATCTCCAATCAAAAACAAATAATTGTTGTTCCAGTCCAAAGTAGTTTATTAAAATATAGAAAGCCAAAGCTGTAAAAATCGTAAAGCACACACCTCTCATCCAACTCAACCCATTCTTATTAGAACATGTGTTTAATTTTAATAATAATGTTTCCCATATAGGAATAGTAATGAAAAAATGAAAGATGGAAGTTATTGATCTTTTTTCTTTCAGATCGTTTAATGCTTTCTTATATTTTCCTTTCAACTCTTTGTTGTATAACTTCATTTCTTTCGCTTTATAGTACAAAGCATCAATATTATTGCCTGATTTTGTGGCAGAGTCTTTGAGAATTCGAGCTGTTTTTCTCCCGCCTAACATTTTAATAACTGTATTCTCAACTTCAATTATCCCTTTATTTATTACACTTTTAAATGATAGTTCTAAAATATTTTCTTGGTTATCTTCAAAGAAAATTGTCCCTTGATTAGTCATAGCTGTTAAATCAATGCTTTTAATCTGAGATTCATAAATTCTAAATAATCCATTCTCCCCAATTTTCATAAATTGACCATTTAGATTTTCAATTTTAGATAATTCAATATCTACACGAGCCGATAGATCAACATTCCTAAAACTTAACAAATTAATACTGTTGATATTCTGATGATCCGGAATACTATTTGCCACACTTATAAGGATATTGCCATTAATTTCAGAGCTATCAAATAAACAACCTCTTGAAAAATTTACATTTTGTAAATTTGTGCTACTTAAAAATTTTGTGTTTTTAAAAAAACACGGAAGAAAAAAATTATTGTTTGATAAATCAACTTCCCCAAAGAATTCCGCACCATTAAAAGATATATATGAATTTTCGAAGAGACTTAGGTCCTTTTCTTTATCGTAATTATTGAATGTAATTTCCTGAGCTTTAAATTGGTTTTTAAAGATTGAATTTTCAAAATGAACCTGAAATACATTTATTACAGCTTTGGATAAGATGAAGTCCCCTTTGAAAATACACTTACTAAAATCAAAATTGCCGGAGAATATTGATTCTTGGGAATATACGTTTTTTTCAAATAATGAACCACCAAACGATGCATTACCTAAAAACCTAGTTTTGCTAAAGTTAACTCTTTCATGAAATTTAGTTTGATGAAAGAAGGCAGAATAGATAATACTATTTACACAAATAATCTCTTTCTTAACTTCCATCGTATAGCCATTCCCATAACCATTAAATACGAAACAATCAGAAAGTATTGAGTTTGTTATAACAATCTCACATAAATTTGTCATAACAGGAGTGCTATCACGTGAAAAAGTGCTCAGGATACAATTTGACAGATCAATATATTGAAAAACAAATGAATCAAAATCTGAATCAGGTATAGCCATTTTTGATTGCTCATCAAATTTATACTTAATCCATCTGACTATTTTATCTGCAGAATCTAGCACATACCTATCAACACCGTCTTCACCTTTATTAATATTAATATCAGCAACATCTACAGACTTATTTGTGCCAATTATTTGAGCCTTCTTTGCTACCATAATGATTATTCTTAAGTACCTTCAATTATATATATTTTTCTTCTGCGATTCCATAAATTCTAGTCGATATGACGGTCAATTTTTGTCATGTTATCGTATTTGCTTTAATTCTAAAATTCTTGCTATTTTTAATAATCTCGGAGAGAAAGTTATCTTGATTAGCAATGAATTGACTTTTCATAGTAGAATTTATCTTAGATTTTTATCAAGCTCAACAAATATAGAACATAAAGTCCATAAATGTTATATTTTAGATACTTACGCAATGATAAATTAAGTCTGCGACAATTTATGTCAAAGCAAAATAAGGAGGATTTAAAAATAGCAACTTCCCATCATAGACACATCATAGACACCCCGTAGTCGGTTCATCTATATCGTTGGCAAATCAATTGTCTGCAGCAGGCGAGTTCCTATAAATTATCTGTAGTAATCTACTGTCAACTAATCTAACAGGGCGATTCGGCCGGACAAAGCGCAGCGCAGGAGGACGCACAAGCCCTATTGGATTAGTGGACAGTGAATACTTTACCAGAAAAAAATTATAGGAACTCGCCTGCAGCGATTATATAGCCCGAATCCTCTTCTCCCACTCCCATGCCGACTTAAACACAACATCAAGCGGAGTATCTGCGCTCCAGCCCAGAATCTTGTTGGCTTTTGACGGGTCAGCCCAAACCTGTTCAATGTCGCCGGCTCTTCTGCCCACAATTTTATAAGGGACATTAACTCCTGTCGCTTCCATAAATTGATTGACAACTTCGAGAACAGATAAACCCTTACCGGTACCTATATTAAAATACTCCATATCGCCATCCATTTCATTCTGTTTTTCAAGCATTCTGTCAACGGCTTTCACGTGTGCCTTTGCCAAATCGCATACATATATGTAGTCGCGTATACATGATCCGTCCGGAGTGTTGTAATCGTCTCCGAAAACGCTCAGCCTTTCCCGTATGCCAATGGCTGTCTGCGTTACAAATGGAAGAAGATTCTGAGGCACTCCACGGGGAAGTTCCCCGATAATGGCGCTGGGGTGAGCTCCGATTGGATTAAAATATCTTAATGCAATAACTTTCAAATTACCATTAAAAGCATAAACCGAATCGCTCAGAATATCCTCGCAAATCTGTTTTGTCCTTCCGTAAGGAGAAGTCGCAGTCTGGAGAGGGGCACTTTCACTCACCGGCAAATGCTCCGGAGACGGCTGGCCGTATACAGTGCAGGAAGAAGAAAAGACAACGGAACCGCATCTCCCTCCTTTGGTGATATTTGTTAAAACATTGATAAGAGAATCAATATTGTTTTTATAATATTCAAGCGGTTTATCTACACTCTCCCCCACTGCCTTGTATGCCGCGAAATGTATTGCTGCGTCTATGTCGGGATGTTTGTCGAAAAGGAGTTCCATGTGCTCCTGATTGGCACAGTCCAGCTCGAGAAACGTTATTTTTTTACCTGTAATTATCTCAAGTCCGTCAAGTACATCGGGCGATGAATTTGAGAAATTATCCACAATAACAACTTCATATCCGGCAGAATCCAGTTCCACGACTGTATGTGCTCCAATATAACCTGTTCCTCCTGTAACCAGAATTTTACCTTTTTTCATTATCGCCTGTTTTTAACCATGAACTCTTTAATGGTTTCAGATATATATATTTGTTCCTCAACTTTAAGTTCTGTGTGCATAGGCAGAGAGAGAACTTCATTTGCAAGCCTAAGCGCATTTGGCGTTTCAACCCTCTTAACAACTCTGGTCCTGAAAGCAGCATGCTTTTCAATAGGATACGGATAGTAAATCATTGAAGGGATTCCTTTTGATTCAAGATAATCCTTAAGCAAATCACGCTTCTTTACCTGTATTGTAAACTGATGATATACATGTGTGGAATAGAGCTCTTCTTTTGGCAATACTATTTCATCAACATTCCGGAGAAGTCCCATGTATCTGTTGGCAGCATCCTGCCGGCTTCTTGTATACTGGTTCAGATATTTAAGCTTAACTCTGAGTACGGCAGCCTGAATCGTGTCCAGTCTTGAGTTACACCCTACCAGATCGTGCTGATACTTTATTCTCTGACCATGATTTGCTATCATTTTCAGTTTTTGAGAAAGAGACTCGTTTTGAGTGAATATTGCACCCCCGTCGCCATAGCATCCCAGATTCTTCGAAGGAAAAAATGATGTACATCCTATATGACCTATTGTTCCGCAATATTTCCCTGCTCCGTTCGAAAATGAGTAGCGGGCACCAAGAGCCTGGGCATTGTCTTCAATAACATAAAGATTGTTCCTTTTTGCTATATCCATTATCGGCTCCATATCCGCAGAATGGCCAAAGAGATGGACAGGCATCACTGCTTTTGTTTTTCCGCTTACGGATGCTTCAATGTCTGCCGGAAGAATATTATATGTTCCGGGATCAACATCTGCAAGAACCGGCACCAGGCCAAGCAGCGCAACCACTTCGGCAGTAGCCGCATAAGTAAAGGCAGGAAGTATTACTTCATCCCCGGGTTTAAGGTCAAGTGACATAAGTGCAATCTGGAGAGCATCGGTACCATTTGCACAGGGAACAACATTCTCCGATGATATATATTTGCCAAGTTCTTTTGAAAATTCATCAACATCGTGCCCATTAATAAAATGGCAGGAGTCTATTACTCCTTTTATTGCCGTGTCAATTTCATCCTTTATATTTTGGTACTGACCTTTAAGGTCCAACATTTGAATTTCCATATATAGCTGCTTTTAAAGAACAAATGTAGTAAATATCTTGCCCTGAGCAATAATAAAACATTACCTTTGCGCAAAATTATAAATGATGAAAAAACTTATCGGAATAGCTGCAGATCATGCAGGTTATGAGATGAAAGAGATTCTTAAAAGGGAACTTGCAGCAGTCGGCTATGAGGTCAGGGACTTTGGAACACACTCCACAGAAAGTATGGATTATCCCGATGTTGCACATCCTCTTGCTTCTGCTGTAGAAAGCGGGGAAGTCTCTTTTGGCGTTGCTATATGCGGGTCAGGAAACGGGATAAGCATGACGGTGAATAAGCATGCAGGAATACGGGCAGCTCTCTGCTGGACACCTGAGCTTGCTTCTCTGGCAAGGGCACACAACAACGCCAATATTCTTAGTCTCCCTGCAAGGTTTATTTCAATTGAAACCGCAAAGGAGATTCTGTCAACATTTCTTAAATCGGAATTTGAAGGCGGCAGGCATCTCAGAAGAGTAAATAAAATCAGTTGCTGATGCCGGTAAACAAAGAGTATGCTGTTTTAGAAAACCCGACAGAAGGGATTTCTGTTTCCTCGAACATGGAAGACTATCCTTCCGGTTTGGTTATTTCTGTAGACAAACCATACAGATGGACCTCCACAGATGTTGTAAGAAAAACAAAATTCCGTCTGCAGCGTTTTTTCGGATTAAAGAATATAAAAGTAGGTCATGCAGGGACGCTAGACCCGCTTGCTACCGGAGTCCTGCTCATTTGCGTGGGGAAGGCGACAAAAGTGGCAGAGCAGCTTCAGGCTCAGCCAAAAGAATATATCGCAGACGTCCGGTTCGGTTCCACAACTCCTTCATTTGACCTTGAAAAAGAGATTGACAACAATTTTCCATGGGAACATATCACCAGGGAGTTAATCGAGAGCAAACTGCCACAATTTCTGGGAGAGATTGATCAGATTCCCCCGGTATTTTCTGCAAAGCTTATTGACGGGAACAGAGCTTACGATCTTGCAAGAGCCGGGATTGAGACAACTATGAAACCATCAAGGGTTACTATTTACGGACTGCAAATAATTTCATTCAATGCTCCGGACCTTAAAATTGCAATCAGATGTAGCAAGGGGACATACATCCGGTCTTTTGCCAGAGATATCGGCGAAGCCTGCGGCAGCGGAGCACACCTCACAAATCTTGTGAGAACAACTTCCGGCACTTTTGGAGTTGAAAAATCTCTCTCAATGGACAATATTGAGAGTATTTTTAAGATTTCCTGATTTTTTACAACATTTCTGAAACCTTTTTTCAAAAAATGCGTATAATAAAAAGTTGTCAACTTTTTTTAAAGATCAATTATGAAATTATCTCAGTTTAATTACAACCTCCCTCCAGATTCAATTGCAAAATACCCGTCAAAATATCGTGACGAGTCAAGGCTTTTGGTCCTTAACAGGAAAACCGGAGAAATCGAACATAAAAATTTTAAGGATCTCCTCGACTACTGCAGTGAGGATGATATCCTGATTTTTAACAACACAAAAGTTTTTCCTGCCCGTCTTTATGGAAATAAGGAAAAAACCGGTGCGGAAATAGAAGTTTTTCTTCTGAGAGAGCTCAATGCCGAACAAAAACTATGGGATGTTCTTGTAGATCCGGCAAGAAAAATAAGAATCGGGAACAAACTGTATTTCGGCGAAAACGACAGTCTTGTTGCCGAAGTTATAGATAATACCACATCAAGGGGCCGTACGCTGCGCTTCCTTTTTGACGGTAGCCATGAAGAGTTCAAGGCTACTCTGTTCCGCCTTGGTGAAATGCCCATTCCAAAATGGATTCGCGCAAAAGCAGAAAATATTGATAACGAAAGATATCAGACAATTTATGCGCTGCACGAGGGTGCTGTTGCTGCACCGGCAGCCGGTCTTCACTTTAGCCGGGAACTTCTTAAAAGGATGGAAATACGAGGAATAAATTCTACACACATTACTCTTCACATGGGCCTTGGACATTTCCGCACTGTTGATGTTGAAGATCTCTCAAAGCATAAGATGGACTCCGAACAAATGATAGTTTCCGAAGAATCTTCCAACCAGATAAATAAAGCTAAAGAGAATGGCAAAAAGGTGTTTGCTGTAGGGATAACAGTCCTCAGGGCAATAGAAACAGCTGTTACAACCCAAAGCAAAATTAAACCATACAGCGGCTGGACGAATAAATTTATATTTCCTCCCCATAACTTTTCCATTCCGGACGCACTCATTTCCAACTTCCATCTTCCTCAGTCCACCATGCTAATGACAGTTGCCGCATTCGGCGGATATGACAATGTTATGAGAGCTTACAATGTTGCAATCAAAGAGGGTTACAAATTCGGCACATACGGCGACGCAATGCTGATTATCTGATAATTCTAAAAATAATTTATCTGTTTTTAGATTAAATTTATCTCAATCTAAATTTCAGGCATTTATCTTCGGAATGCACCGTGCTAACTTTACAAAAAAAGCACGATGTATTCCGAAGATCTTTTATACGGCATTGCTCTTAGTACTATTTTTAAATATCGGGTAGATTTACCAAAATCAATCATTGAAAACCTTGGGTCCGCCGGGGCTCTTTTCCATTTAAACAGAGCCGGACTTGAGCAAATTTTCGGAAAGCATTACGGATTTATTGACGACATTCTTGACAAGACCTGCCTTGAAAAGGCACAAAAAGAGATTGACTGGTGCACTGAAAAGGGAATAAAAATCCATTACTACCCAACCGACTCCTTCCCATCCCGCCTGAAGGAGTGTTGTGATTCCCCGGTAATTCTTTATTCATACGGAGATACCGATTTTAATCACGACAAAATTATTGCAATTGTTGGCACGCGGCGTTCAACCGCATACGGAACAAAAACCTGCAGAAACATAATTGAGGAGTTGTCCGCAGGCGGTTACAACCCGGTAATTGTAAGCGGGCTGGCTTTCGGAATAGACATTTGCGCCCATAAGGCTGCTCTGGATTTTGGACTTCACACGATTGCCGTTCTTGCAACTGCACTCGACACAATTTATCCGTCTCAGCATCACTCTCATGCAAAAAGCATATCAAAACAGGGGGCGCTTCTCACCGAGTTTGCAAGGGGCACGGATTCTTTCAAACTCAATTTTGTTCAGAGGAACAGGATTATTGCAGGAATATCTGCTGCAACAATAGTAATAGAATCGGGAGAGAAGGGTGGCGCTCTTATAACTGCAGAGCTCGCCAACTCCTACTCAAGGGAACTCTTTGCCGTTCCTGGCAGAATCTCCGATTCATTTTCGGCAGGCTGCAATAAACTTATATCAGGGAATCTGGCTTCTATTTTTACCTCTGCAGAGGATTTCCTTATATATATGGGATGGAAAGACAAAGGTAAATCTGCTGTTACCAAAGAGAAGAAATTGTTTTATACAGGCGATCCCGAAAAAGAAAAAATATTAGTAGCTTTGAGGCAGAATATGGAGCTGAATATAGATGAATTACACAGGCTTACAGGGCAAAGAATCCAGGATCTTTCTGTAAAGATATTAGAACTGGAAATGGAGGGGCTGGTCAATTCATTTCAGGGCAACAGATATTCACTCTCCTAAACACAAGAATTTTATAATGACTCAATTCATTGATACTCACTCTCATTTATACGACAACGATTTTATATCCGACCTCCCCGAGGTAATTGAAAGGGCAAAAGAGAGCAAGGTATTAAGATGTATCTTACCGGCCGTTGACAAAAGTTGCCAGCAATCACTACTGGATACTGCTTCCGGATTCCAGGGCACTCTCTTTCCGGCTGCAGGTTTGCACCCTACTTCCGTTGGAGAAAACTGGGAGGAGGAGCTTGAGTTCGTATACGAAACTGCCGCTGCCCATAAATATATTGCAATAGGTGAAATAGGCATGGACGGTTACTGGTCAAAAGATTTTCTGAGCCAGCAGGCAATTGTATTTGAGAAGCAGATCGAACTGGCTGTCCGGCTTAATCTTCCGGTTATAATTCATTCCCGTGAAGCAACTGAGGAAATATTCAAAGTACTGGAAAAATGCCGTCATTTAAATGTAAAGGGAGTTTTTCATGCCTTCTCGGGAAGCTATGAAACATTCTGCCGGATTCA
>Ga0209016_1002280_pt1 | contig 13142 bp, 9 predicted proteins | sample EPASupsiteSAE305_FD_187265 | JGI IMG/M metagenome (GOLD analysis project Ga0209016, IMG submission 187265) | Bioremediated contaminated groundwater microbial communities from EPA Superfund site, New Mexico - SAE3-05 (SPAdes) (version 2) | ecosystem: Environmental > Aquatic > Deep subsurface >...
GCGGTCACCGATCTCCAGACCGCGTTGGCCTGCCTCCGCTACGGGGCCGACGATTACCTCGCCAAACCGGTGCACTTCACCGATCTCCTGGCCACCCTGCGCCGGGTGCTGGAAAAGCGACGGCTGACCATCCGCAACCGGCAGTACCAGCGGCAGATCGAGCAGGCCAACTTTCGCATCCAACTGGCCCATGAACTGGCCCTGAAGATGAACACCGCCTATATGAGCATGGTGGAACTCGATGAAATCCTCCACGCCATTTTGGTGGGCATCACCGCCGAGGAAGGGCTGCGGTTCAACCGGGCGTTTCTTGCCCTGTTTGACGAGGCCGGCGAGACGCTGGAGGGCCGCTTGGCCATCGGACCGGGCAACCGGGAGGACGGCGGGCGCATTTGGCACGATATTGAGCAGCAGGACCTGGGCCTGAACGACCTTTTTGCCCGCATTCAGCGCAATGAAACCGGGATAGACGCCGAGGTCAATCGGATAGTGCGCGCTCTGCGGGTTGACGCCGCCGATGCGGAACACTTGTTGATTCGGGCGGTGCGCACCCGGCAATCGATCAACGTCGAGGGCGGTCAGTGCGACTACCCGGTGCCGCTGGATCTGGTCGGGCTGCTCCAGGAGGACTCCTTTGTGGTGGTGCCCCTGTATTCGCCCAGCCGGGCCTTGGGCGTTTTGATTGCCGATCATTTTGTCAACCGCAGCCCCATTGACGCCGAGCGCATTCACGCCCTGGAAAGCTTTGCCAGCCAGGCCAGCCTCGCCATTGAGCATTGCCGGTTGTATGTCGACATGCAACGGAAAATCAAAGAGCTGGAAGACGTCACCAGCGAACTGAAAAAGAACAAAGATCTGCTCGTGGAGGCAGAGCGTTATTCAGCGCTTGGCCACATGGCGGCGCAACTGGCGCACAGCATCCGCAACCCGATCACCGCCATTGGCGGCACTGCGCGTCTGTTGGCCCGGAAAATCGACAACAAGGAGTGGCTGCAGTTTTTGGGCATGATGGCCAGCGAAGCCGAGAGAATCGAAAAAACCCTGGAAGACCTGTTCAGCTTTGTCGAGCAGGTCAAGCCGGTGTGCGAAAAGACCCGCCTGCTGCCTCTGGTGCATAAATCGCTGCTGCTGCATTTCAGCGCCCTAAAAGAGCAGGGCATCAAGCAGACGTTGTTGTTGCCGGAGGTTGACCCGCTGGTCGACGTGGATCCCCGGCTTATTCAACAGGCCCTGGTGCATCTGATCCGCAACAGCGTCGAGGCCATGCCCCATGGCGGAGAGTTGTTTGTTGAGGTGGCGTTGGAGGAAGGCTGGGTGCGGATTGAGATCCGCGATTCTGGGCTCGGTATGGACCAGGGGAATGTCGGCCACGCCGCAGACCCGTTTTTCACCACCAAGATGATCGGCACGGGCATGGGCCTCACCCTGGTAAAGCGGATTGTCGAAGATCACGGCGGCCGTTTAACCCTGCACAACAGAAGCGAAGGCGGCCTGCGGGCGACGGTGGTGTTGCCGAGGGCTGCAGAAGGCTAAAAGCGGAAGAGCTGTGTGTTTCAGGCGCAGCACCCCGCTCGGACATGAAAAAAGGCGTTGGGCCAAAAGCCCAACGCCTTAATTGATTGCTGAGGACTGAAATAAATTAGAACTTCAGTTCGAAGCGAGTCAATGCGCCAAAAGCAGCGTCGTCATCCAGGTCGGAATCAACAAACTCAGGCTGCAAATAGCCAGCGGAGAAGTAAACGTCAGCACCCTTGCTGATGGTGTATTGCAGGACAGCTGAAAGCTCCCATGCATTGTCGAGCGCATATGCTTGGGTGAGTCCGTCTGCATCCGGCCCGTCGCCATCGATGCCTCTGGAATCCCACGCATCAATTTCGGCATAGACAAGGTTGCCGGTCAGCTTGAGAGACTCGTTGATTTGATAGTTGGCAACAAGGCCTGCCCAGAGCCAATCGCCCGTGTCGCCAATGCGAACATCGGTAATCTTGCTGTTGTCGGCGGAACCCAGCATGACAAATCCAAAGGCGCGGTCAGGCTCGAAACCGCCGTCGGTGAAGCCCAAATTCAAACCAAGGTTCAGTTTGTCCATGGTAAAGTTGGGGAATACATAACCGCCAAAACCGGTGTCCCCAGAGCCAATTCGATCTTTAAGAGCAGTGTCCTCCTGCCATGCGTTCATGCCGTTGAGCTCTGCTTCGGTAACAGCCAACTCTCCGATTAACCCAAAGGAGCCGCTTTTCCCATTGGTGTAAATAGAACCGAAAAAACCTTCGTTGGGATCAAACGTCTGCACGCCCGAGGAATTGAATCTCTCGTCACGCTCATCGCTTTGATAGCCGAGCATACCGCCAACGGTCCACTCTTTATTGAGCTTCGCTTTGATGTGAGCGCCAAATCGCATCTCGTCATTATCATTGTTTTTGTCAGATGTATAATCACTATCTGTCTGCGCTTCTTCCATCCATTCGATAAATGGATTGATTTCGATATCATTTAATTTAACGATACCGCGTGCGCCGCTTAGGTTGACGTCGTCATAGAAAAAGTTGTAGGTCGTGGCCTGGGGGCCATAGGTGGAGCGGTATTTACCAACTTCCAAGGTGAATTGATCGGTAAACGGCACACCGATATACGCCTGATCAGCCCAGAGATTCGAGTTGGAATCTGTGAAGGCGACGGAGTCTTTATCAGAATCTCCCATCGTGCCTTCCATGATGCGCAGGCGGGCTTTGGCATAGGCGCCGCCGGCTGCGGTGCCAGTGATGTTCAAGCGAACACGGGAGTCCATGTCGGTTCTTGAGTCATAACCATCAGCATTGCCGAACTTGCTGCTATATTCTTCACTCATGTACCACAAACGTACACGGGCATCACCGGTGATTTTAACGCCGGGCTCAGTGGCGGCTGAAGCGGTGGAGGCAATGCCACTAACCAGCATCAGGGCGGCGCCTGCAAGAAGTACTTTTTTCATTTTCCTCTCCTTTGTTATCAGATGTTGATTGCAGGTTTCCCTACAGCAGAAAACCTCATATACCTTATCTTCGATGATTTCAGAGTATAGTAGGTTTGCCTAGTCGTCAAGTTTTTTTTACCTTGGTAAAAATTTTTTTACCAAGGATTTTATGGATTTTCGAGAAGAGGAAATGCGTTAAATCGGTGAGTTATGCGAGTGTTGGAGGTGGGCCGGGTCTGCCGGACGTGCTGCCGACAGACCCGGTGAGCGGAAAGGAAAGTCAGTGACCACCGGCAAAGCCGGTGGCTTGAAAGATTTGGAGCCGCTCAAAGCGGCATGTTCAAAAGATTTACGGACCACCCTTCGGTGGTCAAGTTGTCGGCTACAGCTTTGGTAGATTGTCGGGAATTCGAATTTATCACCATTCGAGTCCTCCGTTTTAGGCTTGGTACAGCAAGACAAAATCAGGTTCGGTAGAGCCGGTAACCCTTTAATTTAAAATAAACTTGTTACCAACACCTACCAAGTCGTATCTCATTCTACACATGTTCTCTGGCTAGGAGCTTCCACATAAATCATCCATAGCTCAGACAACTGGCAGCTTTCGATAATCCAGTAACCGTCAAACTTTTGGGGTCCCCCGGCAAAGCCGGGGGTTTACCCAAGGGAAATTAATTGGTCGCTGGGTTGACCCGCAGTGTGTAGCTGTTGAGGAACGTGGCCGCCGAGTTCCAGAAAACAAAGGGGTAGCTGGTTTGCGCCTCGGCAAAGAGGATCTGATACTGGTCACCCTGCTTTCCTGGGTGAACAAGCTGATAGTTGGCGATGTAGCCGGGGATTTTTTTGGTTTCCCATAGACGCGTCAACGCCCCGCTTTGCCATTTGTAGGCGGACAGGGAACTGCCGTCGAAATATCGAAGGTTCGGCATGAAGGTCACGGTTTCAAGACGATTGCTGCCCACCAGAACGTCGTTGATCCCGTCCATGTCAAGGTCCTCGATTACGACTCGAGTCGGCACCCAGGTGGTTTCTTTCTCGGAATTTACCGCATTGTTGGTGCTGGTCAACGTGCCGAAAAAGTTGTTGCTGGCCCCGTGCGTCTCCGAACTGGTCCAGCGAAGAGCGCCTGCGGCATCGTACACCTGCAACCGGCTGCCGTTGCTGACGGCAATGGTTTCCTTCGCGCCGTCGCCGTCAATATCCGCCTGGGTAAAGTCAAACACGTTGATTCCCTGGGGAAGGGCCAGTTGTTTGCCTTCGCTCAGCCCACCCCGCGCGTCCAGGGCCATCTGGTGAATATCGCCGCCGCCGAATTCGCCGGCGAGCGATTTTTGGCCAACGAGCATATCGGGTTGGTTCGGCGCCGTGATGGTGCGCAGGTACCAGCCGACATGTTCAAAGAGGGTGGTCATTTTTTTGCCGTTCCATTCCATCGCCGTGGTGTCGGGATTGTCGCCGTTGCTGCCGCTGATGTAGATTTCTTTGTGTTTGTTATTGTTCAGATCGCCCAAGGTGACCGAGTGATAGCGGAGATGATTGGGTAAATCGACGGTGGCCAACATGCGAAACGCGCCGTCCTCATGACGGTAGAGCATCAGCGCCGAACGGGTCAAAAGAACGACCTCGTCCGCGCCTTCGCCGTCGAGGTCGCCGGCGTTGACGTCCATGGCCTCAGCGGCGATGCTCTTACTGCGGAAGGTGCTGACCAGCTCAAACTGCCCGCCGGCTTCGAGGCCAGTCGCTGTTCCTGCAAACAATCCTTCGCGATAGGCCCGTTCCGGGTGCGCGGTTTGGAACGCCGCCATGCCTTGCCCGCCCTTGGAGACGCCGCCTGCAGCATCTGGCCGGGGGGAGCCGAACACTGCGCCGCTGATGGCCCAGGCCAAGTCGTCGACCGCAGTCATGGCGTCGTCGACCGTCTGGAAAGATTGCTGGAATTTTTTAGGCGCCTGATTGGATGCCTGCGAGAAGACGTAGCTGGTCAATTCAAACTGGCCGGCCTTGGGGGCCAGTGCGCCCATGATGAGATAATCCGCGCCGGATTGGCGCAGTTGTTGGCTGAACACGGTGTGATCGCCTGATTTTAAGGCCTTGGCCATCTGTTCGGAGGCGCCGCCTTGGGCAACGGCGGCGATGTCGGCCCGGGAGGCCAGCCGGCTGGCCAGGGTGCTGGCCAAGCCGTTGCGCAGGTAGGCGTAGGAACCGGGAATTTCGACGTCAAAGGGTAAAAAAATGACCTGTCGTTTTGCCGGACCTGCTGTTTTGGCGGCGACCGGGGTCCAGGCGGCGAGCAGTGAACAGCAGCAAGCAGCCGCAATCAATGCAGCCAGCTTTCCGGCAGGGGGAAATGGTTTGCGGGTAAAAAGGGTTTTGAGCAGAGGGGTTACATTCACGGGGGTGCTCCTGTCTCTGGTTTGAAGATTGGAATGGAAAAGGTGAAAAGTCGGCAAGGCGGTCAACGAAACGTCGGTCGCCTTGCTCAGCTTCATGCGTTTTGCTGCAAAAGGAAAGAAAAAACGTGCGGTGTTGGGGGGAAACACAGGGAGAAACCGCAGGGCGCCGGCGGCTGTGATCAGTAGGAAAAACTGACGGATACGCCGCCATAAAAAACGTCTTGGGCCGATTTTTCGCTGGCGGCGCCGGAAGTTGCGGAATCGGTTTCGGCTCCAAATCCGGAGAGGGAACGCGACCACTGGAACGCCGGGGTGATGGTGAGATAATTTTTGTAGGAGATGGGCATGTTGAACAGCATGGAGAAAATGTGGCCCTCTTCCGTGTCAAAGGGGTTTTTAAGCAGCATGGCTTTGTTGCCCAAGGTGAACGAGACGTTGTCGTCGACCTGGTACGAACGGGACAGGTCAAAGGCCAAATACCAGGAGCGGCTGGGATCAAACACCTTGTTCATCCCCGGATCAACGCCGAGAAAGACGGCGCCCGGCTCTTGTTCGCTCCCTTGAGTCGAGAGAATGTAGCCTGCCGAGAATTCGAGCAACCCGGAGGAGCCTTCGTAGGAAAAGGTGATGGCCTGGCCGCTGAGCTGGGATTTTTCAGGGCTGAGACCTTGCCAGAGGGTGTCTGCATGCTGCAACTGCACGCTCAGGCCAGGAGCGGGGGCAAACCCGTACATACCTGCCGCCAGCACACTGTTGATCGCATTGTCATACCCTGTGCCGCCCACCGGAGACGCCTGCTCGCCGGCCTGGAGACTTGCAGTCGGCAGGGCGATCAGCAACATGGCGGCGGATTGCACGATGTGGCGGAGAAGAGTGGGCATGACAGACGCTCGGTATGCAGGTTAGGTTACAGTTAATGTACAGCCTAACATCCTGAAAAACAATGCAAAAGAAAACGATTCCGGCGCGCTTTGCCGTAGTTTTTGAGATTTATTGTGAAAAAAATGCGTCAGAGACTCTGGCCTGGGCAAGGGGCGGGCGATGGGGAAGCGGAGGTAACCGGTTCAGGCCAAGCGGTCGGCGATGAGACTGTGGAAGGCAGGATTGCCGCCAGGGTGCGTGAACAGCCAGCCCAGATGGGCGCGGCAGGTCCCGCAAAGGACGATTTGCCACCGGTATGCGGGGAACCAGGTGAATTCGCTGCTCGGTTCCCCCTGAGGGGCGACGCCGGGCGCCAGCCTGAAACAACGAATGGCAAAGGCAATGCCGGCGGGATTGAAAAAGGCGTGATCGTGGCGGCCATTGATCTGGATCGCCTGGTCGCGGTGGGTGATTGCCGCACCGCAGACGCCGCAGACGATGGCGTCCTGTTCCTCAGGCCACTGGACGGGCCGGGATTGCGGCCCTCGCCCTCTTGCCGAGGCGGGACGACGCCCAGTTTCTCGGAAGCGGCGATCAGCGCGCCAATTGCGCGGCCTTGTCCCGATACGCGGCAACAATTGCCTGCACCATGTCGCCGATGGTGTAACGCTCGGGCTGGATGTCCACCCGCAGCCCATGCTCCCGGACTGTGTCGGCGGTGATCGGTCCGATGGCGGCAATGGTCGTCTGGTCGAGCAACCGGTGCAGTTCCTCGTCGCTGCCCGCATCAAGCATGGTCAGGAAATTACTGACCGTGGAAGAGCTGGTGAAGGTGATCAGGTCGATGGTCCCGCTCTCCAACTGGTCGCGCAATTCCTCTCGTCGGCCCATGGGCGGTACGTTGCGGTAGGCCGGGGCAATGGTGACGACGGCCCCGGCGTCGGTCAACACCTCGGGGAGAATCTCGCTGGCCCGCAGGGCGCGGGGGAGAAGAATGCGGCTGCCCTTGACCTCGGTGCGCACCAGGGCCTCGGCTAAGCCTTCGCCGGTGAATTTTTCCGGGATCAGGTCGGCGGTTACGCCGAATTTGCGCAACTCGTCGGCGGTTGCCTTGCCGACCACCGCGATTTTGGTCGCGGCCAGATGGCGGCTGTCGCGCCCGAGCAGGAACAGGCGCTGGAAAAAATAGACGACCGCGTTGATGCTGGTGAAAAGCAGCCACGAGTAGTCGCCGATCTCGGCAATGGCCTGATCAAGCACCTGGTAATCGTCCACCGGTTCGATGTGGATGGTCGAATATTCCAGACATTCGGCCCCGTATTCCTCGAGCTTGGCCACTAGGTCGCTGGCCTGCTCGCGGGTGCGGGTGACCACGATGCGTCTGCCGAACAGCGGCCGCTTCTCAAACCAGTCAATGGTGCTGCGCAGCTTGACCACCTCGCCGACGATCACCAGGGCAGGGGGTTTGATGTCGGCTTTTTGCACCACGTCGCAGATCGTCGCCAGGGTGCCGACCACCGAATGCTGCTGCGGGGTGGACGCCCAGCGGACCACGGCCACCGGGGTGTCGGGTGAACGGCCGAAGTTGATCAGTTTCTGGGTGATGCTCGGCAGGGTTTTGATGCCCATATAGATGACGATGGTGCCGACGCCGGTGGCCAGTTTGTCCCAGGCGATGTTGGAAAATTTCTTGGTCGGATCTTCGTGGCCGGTGACAAAGGCAACAGAGGCCGTGTATTCCCGATGGGTAATGGGAATGCCCGCGTAGGTGGCGGCGGCGGTTGCCGAAGTGACGCCGGGCACCACCTCGAAATCAATGCCCTCGCCCACCAGTTCCTCGATTTCCTCGGCGCCGCGGCCGAAGATGAAGGGGTCGCCGCCCTTGAGACGCACCACCATTTTGCCGCGTTTGGCGTGTTCCACCAGCAATTGGTTGATGCCTTCCTGGGTGTAGGCGTGCAGCCCGCCGCCTTTTTTGCCGGCATAGATCAGTTGCGCGTCTTTGGGCACATAGCTGAGCAGCTTGGGGTTGGCCAGGTAATCGTAGACCACGACCTCGGCGCGCTCAAGCAGGTACTTGCCGCGCAGGGTGATCAGGCCGGGGTCGCCGGGGCCGGCGCCGACGAGGTAGACTTTGCCGTTGGCAGGGGACGAGGTGGTGTCGTGTGTTGTCACAGGTTGCGTCTTCTTGGGGAAAAGGGATGTTAGTTCGGGCTTGCCGCGCCGCTGCAGTAAACCGCGTCAAGGATGGCCTTGCCGCCTCGGGCCAGCAGGGCTTCCGCCAGGCGCAGGCCAAGGGCGTGGGCCTGGTCCGCCGGTCCGGCGAGGGTGTCCTTGATGATCTGGCGGCCGTCGACGCTGGCGATCAGACCGGTCAGGGAAACGCCGCCGTCCTGCAAAGCGGCGTAGGCGCCGATGGGCACCTGGCAGCCGCCCTCCAAACGGAGGAGAAACGCCCGTTCGGCGGCCACGGCGGTCGCGGTCGGGCGGTGATGAAGAAACTGCAACGCCGCTTCCAGCTCCGCATCGTCGCGGCGTAGTTCAATGCCGAGCGCGCCCTGGCTGATGGCCGGCAGCATCTGCGCCGGATCAAGCAGGGTGGTGATGCGATGCTCCAGGCCCAGGCGACGAAGTCCGGCGCCGGCAAGGATGATGGCGTCGTAGACGCCTTCGTCGAGTTTGCGCAAACGGGTGTCGATGTTGCCGCGCAGATCGACCAAGCTCAGGTCAGGCCGCAGCGCCGCCAACTGGGACCTCCGCCGCAGGCTGGAAGTGCCCACGGTTGCGCCCTGGGGCAGTCCGGCGATGGAGTCGTGTTTGACGGCAAGAAAGGCGTCCTGGGGGATTTCCCGGTGGGGAATAATGCCGATGTGCAGCCCTTCCGGCAATTCGGTGGGCACGTCCTTCATCGAGTGTACCGCCAAGTCAACCTCGCCGGCCAGCAGCGCGTCCTCGATCTCCTTGACGAACAGCCCCTTGCCGCCCACCTTGGCCAGCGGCACGTCCAGGATGCGGTCGCCCTTGGTGCTGATTTTCACCAGTTCAACCTGAACGCCCGGATGGGCCTGTTCGATCTGGGTTTTAACCCAGGTGGATTGGGTCACGGCCAGCAGACTGGCCCGCGTCCCTATGCGCAGCAATGTTCTCATGCACCGATCCTGTCGCGATGACGGCGTGCCGTCGTGGTTTGAAGAGTAGCGGCCATATACAGTCTTCGCGGTTATTTGTCAATTTGATCGCAGACGGCGTCGATGAGGGCGGCGGCCAGCAAGGGCACCATCAGCTCGTGGTGGCCGGTGAAATTGAAGCCCTTGCCGCCCTCCAGGGTGGGGCGATGGACCACGTTGGTCGCCGGGCGATAATGGCGGATGAAGTCGAAGTTAGCGGTGGTGAACCGTTTGACCTGATGGCCGAGATTGCGCGCCACGGTCAGGGCCTTGAGAAAGACCTCGGGCAGGAGCACCGCCGAGCCGACGTTGAGATAGACGCCGCCTTCGAGTTCGCTGACCAGCCGGCAGAAGACGCGGAAATCGTGATGGCCGGCCTTGCCGATGGCTCCGCCGTCCACCGAGGGGTGAATGTGGATGATGTCGGTGCCCATGGCCACATGCACGGTCACCGGAATTCGCAACTGCGCGGCCATGGCGAGCAGGCTCTTGTCGTTGTGGGGAAAATCATTCTTGAGCAACATCTCGCCCACGGCCTGGCCGATGCCGACGCCCCGGCCCGCGCCGTCGATGATGGCCCGATTGAGGACCTCGCCGGTTTCCTGGGCCGCGCCAAAGGCCCCGGCTCCAAGGACGTCGGCCACCTCCTCCGAGGTGCGGCCGACCATGGCGATCTCGGAGTCGTGGATGATGCCCGCGCCGTTGAGGGCGATGGCGGTGATCAGGCCCCGCCGCATCAGATCAATCAGGATCGGGTTGAGCCCCACCTTGATCACATGAGCGCCCATGCCGAGAATGATCGGTCGTTGCTGGCGGTGGGCCTCGGCGATCCGCTCCACCAGGGCTGGAAAATCAACGCCGGCCAACTGGGTGGGCAGGGCGGCCAGCAGTTGCCGCACGGTCATGCTCGGCTGCATTGGATTGGCAAAATCTTCGACGCTCACCTTGGAGTGCCGACCGTAGACGGAATAGGTGTTCAATCCGCTGAAATCAAGAGGAACAGGGGGATAGGCGGCCATGGGCGTGTATGCGAATGAAGAGGAGTGGGGGCGGCGGTCAGGGGGCGGCAAACATCTGCCGTTCGACGATTTCACACAGGAGGTGTTCCACCCAGAGATGGGCCTCCTGGATATGCGGCGTCGAATCCGACGGCACGTTGAGCACCAGGTCGCAGACTGCGGCTAGATCGCCGCCGGGCCGGATTGTGCCTCCGGTCAGGGCCACGGTTTTCATGCCGATGTCCCGCGCCGCCAACATGCCCTTGACCACATTGGGCGAGTTGCCAGATGTGGAAATGCCCAGGGCCAGATCCTCGGGTTTGCCGAGCGCCTGGATCTGTTTGGCAAAGATCAGCTCGTAGGAAAAATCGTTGGCAATGGAGGTGAGCACCGAGGTGTCGGTGGTCAAGGCCAGGGCGGGCAGGGGACGACGGTTGATCAGGAAGCGGTTGACGAATTCGGCCGCCAGATGTTGGGCGTCGGCGGCGCTGCCCCCGTTGCCGAACAGCAGCAGCTTGCCGCCGTCCTCGAACACCTCGCGGATCCAGTCGGTCAAACGGAGGATATCGTCGACCGACTCCTTGACAAAGGCCTCTTTGGCCATGATCGATTGGACCAGATTGGTCGAAATAAGTGTTTTCATGTCGCCAACCATAAAAGAAAAGCAGAGGCTGTCAAACAAAAAAACGTTTCCGCGCAGGGGCGCGGAAACGTTTAGGGTCGTGCGTCTGAAGCGACTGTTTGTTACGGCAGTTGCTTTAGGATCAGCTCGGAAACTTCCTTGATGCCCTTGGAACCGTCAATAGAAATCACTGCAGCGCCCGGCAACCCCTTGAAGTAGTTGACTGCGGCCATGGTGCCGGTGGTTTCGTCGTAGTAGATGTTGTGGCGTTTGTTGATCGCTTCTTCGTCCTGATCGTCGGCGCGGGCGGAAAGCTCGCCGCCGCAGACCCGGCAGACCAGTTTGCCGTCTTTCTCAACCGGCTTGATGGCGTCAAAGGCGATGTGGTTGGGATGGTTGTTGTCGTTGGCGCAGAGGCGGCGACCCATGATGCGGTCTTTGGCGATCTGACGGTCCAGCATGATCTCAACCACAAAGTCCAGCTTCATGCCGGCCTCTTTGAGCGCCTTGTCCAGCGCTTCCGCCTGGGCCAGAGAGCGGGGGAAACCGTCGAGCAGCCAGCCTTTTTCTTTGGATTTTCCCAGGGTCTCAAGCACCATCGGGATGGTGAGTTCGTCGGGAACCAAGTCGCCGCGGTCAATAAACGCCTTGGCTTTTTTGCCCAGCTCGGTGCCGCCCTTGATGTGCTCGCGGAAGATGGCGCCCGATTCGATGTGATCGATGCCGTATTTTTCTTTGATGATGGCGCCCTGGGTGCCTTTGCCGCTGCCGTTCGGACCGAAAGTAAGGATGTTCATGCCGGCTTCCTCCATGTGTGAGTCAAAGAATGGTTGGGTAACATCTTTATATAATTAGCGAAAAAAAGAGTCGAAAAATGAATGACCTCTCATCAGCGTGGGGAATATACCGTACCTTGCCTGAATGCGCCATGAAAAATGATGGATTGGATCAGGGGAAGTGATGATCTCGGCAAATCGCACGAAAACAAAGGGTTGTTGCGCGCGTGCGGCAGGCGGGTGCGCAAAACGGTCGGCTGCGTTTGGCTGCGTTGTTCCGTCGTCCGCCGGAGCATACTTTTTGACAAGGCGTGGGAAAGAGGGTAGAAATCGGCCCATATATTATTCCTCCTCATTTTTTCAGGTGACGATTGCATGAAGGAAATCAAGGTTGGGTTGATTGGTTTTGGCACGGTGGGCAAGGGGTTGGCGGAGGTGCTGCTGTCGCAGCGGGAGCGGCTGATCAGGCGCACCGGAATGACGATCCGTCTGGCGGGCGTGGCCGATCACGGCGCAACCGCCATGCCGGAACGATTTGCCGACATCCCGCTCACCAGGGACACCGCGCAGCTCATCAATGACCCAGGGATCGACATTATCGTCGAGTTGATCGGCGGCATCGAACCGGCCAAGACCTTTGTGATGCAGGCCATTGCCAGCGGCAAACATGTGGTCACCGCCAACAAGGCGCTGCTCTCCCAGGAAGGCGCGGACATCTTTGCTGCAGCCGCCAAGCAGGGCGTCGAGGTGGGCTTTGAGGCCAGCGTCGGCGGCGGCATCCCGGTGATCAAGGCCCTCAAGGAAGGGCTGGTGGCCAACCGGATTCTCTCGATCATGGGGATCATGAACGGCACCGCCAACTACATCCTCACCCGCATGACCGACGAGGGCATCCCCTTTGCCGAGGTGCTCAAGGACGCGCAGCAGCTCGGCTTTGCCGAGGCTGATCCCACCTACGACATCGAGGGCGTCGACACGGCCCACAAACTCGCCATCCTCATGACCATGGCCTACGGCATGCCGATCACCCACAAGGAGATCGCCACCGAGGGCATTTCCCGCATTGAGCCCATGGACATCGAGCTGGCCCGCGAGCTGGGCTGCCGGATCAAACTGCTGGCCATCAGCCGCAACCACGGCGACCACGTCGAGGCCCGCGTCCATCCGACCATGGTGCCGCAGAACCACCTCCTGGCCTCGATCAACGGGGCCTTCAACGCCATCCATTTTCACGGCGACACCGTGGGCAACATCCTGCTGTACGGCTTGGGCGCGGGCAGCATTCCCACCGGCAGCGCCGTTGCCGCCGACGTGGTCGACATCGCCCGCAACATCCGCTGCGGCTCAATTGGCCGGGTGCCGGCCCTGTCCT
>Ga0209016_1002281_pt1 | contig 13115 bp, 14 predicted proteins | sample EPASupsiteSAE305_FD_187265 | JGI IMG/M metagenome (GOLD analysis project Ga0209016, IMG submission 187265) | Bioremediated contaminated groundwater microbial communities from EPA Superfund site, New Mexico - SAE3-05 (SPAdes) (version 2) | ecosystem: Environmental > Aquatic > Deep subsurface >...
GCTCTTAACATCAAATACGCTCGTAGGGCGCGACCCATACTTCTGGGTCGCAAGTCAACAACTTTTTAGGCAATTCTAAATATTCTGCCAACTTTTTCAAAGATCATGAAACTCTAAACTTCAGACAGTTTAATTCCATCAGTTTTTACCCAAATTGAGAAAATCTCGCTTCACCCGTAAACCATAAACCACCACCAGCCATCACCCGCCCACCTCATCACCCTGCATCAACCGTTTTTTATTTTATTTTTCCCCCTATATTGGTTTGCCCGGTTAGTGACGTTAATCAGTTAACTTGCTGATATAAATAAGCAAAACAGCTGTTTTCTATGAGTTAAGACCGGTTAAACGGGTTAACGACTGATATTGTTAGTGTTTTTTGTTGTTGGGCGGGGGCATATCAAGAAGATTATGCAGGTCGGTTGCAAACTGCCAAAGTCTTGTTACAGTTGGATACGGTTGCCAATTTTGCCAAGGAGCCCTACCCATGCCAGAGTTTAGAGATCGCTTATCCCGCCATGCAGAGCATATCAAGAACGTAAGCAGCCATTGCAGTACTGAGGAGACTACCAAGCAGGCGCTTATTCTGCCCCTGCTGGATGCTCTGGGCTTTAGCCCCTATGATCCGACCAGGGTTCAGGCAGAGTACGGGGCAAATCTGCCAGGTATTAAAGCTAACGAGAGGGTGGATTATGCCCTGTTTGTGGCTGGCAATCCGGTTATGTTCATTGAGGCAAAGCCTTGCTCTGATAAGCTTACCAACCATACTGGTCAGTTGGTCAGGTATTTTAACTCTACCCCCGGCGTTTCAGTGGCAGCCATTACCAATGGGCGCGAGTGGCGGTTTTACAGTGATCAGAAGCATACGAATATTATGGATACGACTCCGTTTCTGGTGGTTAATTTTGAGTCTCTTGCAGATTCTGACGCGGATAAGCTTTCTCGCTTCAGGTACGATAAGTTTAATCCTGATGGTTTACGCAGTTTTGCAGAGGAACAGACGTTGCTTGAGCACTTTACCGCTGCTATTGAGAGTTGCTTGCGGGAGCCTGATGCTGATTTTATCCGGTTTGTGGCCACCAGATCAGATGCTGCTGGCAGGTTGACACCGAAACAGGTTGAAGCGTATGCACCTATCGTTAAGCAGGCTCTGGTTGAGGCTATCAGCAAGGTTGTGGTTGGTGGGCTTTCTGCTCCTGTGCCTGCCCCGGCAACTGAACCGGCTGCAGTACCACGCTGTGATTGCCCCGATGGTGATGTTGTTGATCCTGATAATCCAAAGATTGTTACGACTGAGGCTGAACGCCGGGTGCTGGCACTGGTGCAGGCCATTCTTGATGGTAAGGCAGAAGAGTCTGAGATTGTGGGGAAAGATACAGAGAGTTATTTTTCTGTCTGCTATCAAGGGAAGAACAATCGCTGGCTGTTGCGCTACCACGGGGACAAAGCCACCCCGTACATCAGCTTTAATATCCCGATGACGCTTGAACGTACCAAGCAGGCAGCCCGGGCAGGCTTGGTGGTTCAGCCAAACAATACGATTGCTCTGGTTAAGCCTGAACATCTGATGAAGCTTTCAAACGTGCTGTTTGATGCGCTGGAGTTTTGCAAGAACGATGAGAATTTTAAACGGAAGGGTAATGGGGAAGAGTCAGCTTGACAGGGTGTGCAGCAACAGGAAGGGTGCGAGGCGCTGTAAAGCGCCTCTTCTATTTTGAAGATCCGCCATCAGTTTTATTTTCCCCCTATATTGGTTTGGGTGGTTACGGTGGTTACTGCGTTACATGCCTGATATTATTATAGAAAACACGTAACTTTGCCACGTTACCGGCGGTTACTCTGGTTACATGCTGATATTGTTGTGTTTTTGGGGGCTAGGTGGTGGGATGTTGGCAGTCTGCATTGACTTTATGTTATTTTGTAGTTATAAATAATCATGCGTTACGAGTGGGACGAAGATAAAAGACTGGCAAATCTTGAAAAGCACGGGCTTGACCTTGCTGATGCCGATCTGGTTTACGAGCATCAGCAAAAGCTGACGGTGCCCTGCAAAACCACCCATGAAGAGCGGTGGCAGGATTTTGCAGAGGTTGACGGCATTCTTGCCGTGCTTACCTGTGTGTACACCAGGCGGAATGATACGGTACGCTTTATTTCGTTCCGCTATGCCAGTCGCAAGGAAAGGAAGGTGTATTATGGGGCAGATCGTTAGCCATACCAGTGAAGAACTGAAGGCCATGCGCGCCCGTGGCGAATCAAAAAGCGACTGGACACGGGTAAAACGTAACTATGACGCCGGTATTGAACCTGCTGCTGATGAAGATAGCCCGGACATGTCGGCTGCTTTACGGGAGCATGTAGCAACATTGAAGCGAGGGCGGGTACTGGGCAGCGGGACCAAGGTGCAGAAGACGGTACGATTTGATATTGCGGTGTTTGAGGCGTTCAAGGCAACCGGCAAGGGGTGGCAGACCAGAATGAATGAGGCCCTTAAAACCTACCTGAAGGAACATCCGCTTAATCATGTGTGACCAGCGGATACGGCAGGCTACGTCAGAGTAGTTACCCCAAGGCTTTCAGCATGGGTGCGAGGCGCTGCAAAGCGCCTCTGCTATTTTGAAGAGCCGCCACCAGCGTGCATGATTCTGTCCATTGCAGCGTTTACCAAAAACCGGCTGCGAGTTTCACCTCTTGCAGAAGCATAGCGGTCTATCCTGCTTAAAATACGCTTGGGCATGCTGATATTCACCCGTTCTGAGGTGTCATCAAGCAATGTGCTGTCAACCTCAACCACCGCCCAGATCCATCCAGCATAATCAGGATCCTTTGCATAGTCTGCCACCCCTTTGGGCTCTGGTATGGTTCCACCGTCATCAAGTACGGTTTCAATCCACAAAGCTATGGCCTCTTTGCTGTTCTCTATCGCTTCATCCAGCGTATCACCGGCAGAAAAACAGCCGGGAAGATCAGGTACCTCTACGCCAAAGGCGGTGGTCTCACTGCCTGGTTCTATCACTATCGGGTATTTCATGGTTCCCCCCTTTACAGCCCTGCCTGCTTCAGTAACTTGCGTACAATCCCTATCCCCATATCCTTTTTGGGATGAGGTACGCTGATATGTCCCGGTTTAACGGGGTGAACAAAAACATGGTGTGACCCCTTCACACTGCGTAGCGTCCATCCATCGCCCTCAAGTTGTTTTATCAGTTCGCGGCTGTTCATGTTGTGTATTATACACAAGAAAATTGCTCTTTCTATAAAAAATACACACCGTACACAAAAAATAGCATGATCTTGTGGCTGGAAAACCTCGGAATCAATTGCTAGCGACGATCTGAGCCCGTAGGCCTGTCCCGTTGGGAAAACCACAATCTTTTGCCGCAATCACGGTCAAATTCCGCAACCGGCCGGAATTGCTGACATCATCGTCTGCCCCACCTCTGCTGCTGTGAACTCTGCCAATTGCCTCACCGCACAACAATGCAGACCGCAACCCCCTGAAAATTCAATATTTCAACACTTCCAAAAATCTTAAATGGACGCACATACCGGGGTCTTGTCTGCCCGCATGGGCCCACCCCCAGGGAGGACCCGCTACTATATATGGTATGCCATGCCAGCCAACACCCAATATACAGCAAGACAACCATTACCAGAAAATCTGGGGTGCCTAGGGCTTGAGGTTTAGATTCTATTCTGGATAGGAGCAGTAGGGGTGTGCTGTGCCTGCCATGTGGCCATGTGAGGCAAAATTACGGCGCGGGATACCCTGATCATCTGGGGCGCGGGGGGGGGAACGTGTAAATAAGAGCCCCTCGGGTGAGGGACAAGGAAAGAATTACTTACTATTTTTCGGAATGGTTTTGCTTGTAGATGTCATAAAAGTTGACTGGTGGTAACAATAGAGGCGTAAACCCACCCCGCCTGGTTAGATCAGCAACCACTTCACGCAAGAACGGAAAAAGAATTGAAGCGCAGTGGATCTCTGCAACATGATCAATCTGATCTTTCTCACTGAGTGCAGTCTTGAAGGTAAAGATTCCACCCATTGTCACATCAAGGCTAAACGGTGAGTTATCTCCTGATACATTCACCGTGAGAGCAAGATTGATTGATCTGTTTGATTCCTGCCAGGCATGTTTAATCGTGATCCTGGTATCAATAGAGATTTCTTCTTGCGAATCAACTTGCTGGTTTACAGTGAAGTTGGCAGACAGCACGCGATAATCTGTCAGGCTGAACTGATACATCTCTGGCGTTTGTTTAACCTTGGGCATGACGATATACCTGTTGATCACGGACTGCTCGATAGGCGATGCTAACCACTTTTGAAGCAGCCCCAGAAACAGGCTCCACTGCAAGAGTTGGGGTAAACTTCAACCCTACAGCTCTTGCAAGCATAACCATGCTCTCAATCGTAAGGTTGGCATCCCCAGACATGATTTTAGTAATGTAAGCAGGGCTTTTGCCGATAAGACGCGCAAGATCTGACCTAGAAACACCCTTGTCAGTCATGGCCTTGTTAAGTGAAGCAACGAATTCAAGCTTGGCCATTTCAGCCCAAAATTCATTGCTCTGCATATCTTGCTTTATCAGTTTAGCAACTGACATTTTGATTACCCTCCTGGAAGTTCTGTTACATTGCTTCTGGCTTTTTGCAGCCGATAGTCACGCAAAGCCTCGGTTGCATGCCTAATAACTGCCAGCGGTGTCTTCTGGGTTTTCTTTACAAAGGCATGGCAGCACGCAACAATCTTGCCTTCATCGTAAAACCATACAACTCTAATATGCCCTTTTCTGAACTGCCAAATATCAGTTGCAATTGTGTGACATATTTCAGGCGGCAAAAGTCTCGGACCATTTAACGCCACAAAGGCAAATAGCCTCCTGATCGCCACACCATCTTTTTCATAATTTGCAGAAAGGCTGGAAAGGAAATCATCAACCTGGCATTCCGTTTGGCTTTCACAGGTAGCAACAACCTTCCAGGTGCTATTTAATTCGGCAGGTATCAGGCTTTTTATGAACACTTTTAACCTATAGGTAAAATATCATTGTTGACTATTTTCTTCAACCGCACATATCGGTATTTTTAAGGATAGTACCACAACATATAGACACAAACTTTTCGAACAAGACATGCGCTAAAGCATAACTTCAATTATGGATTATGCAAGTATTTTACTTTTATCTGGGGTCGCCAATTCATCAGTAATCAGCTCCGTGATCCTGTCCGCTATCTTCTGCATCGGCTCCCGCAACCGTTCCGTTGTTATCTGGATATACCCTCCAGTAACATCATTCCCCATGCTGTGGTTCAGCAGCGCCTTCAGGCTGTAGTGTGGCACGTCCAGGCTTTCAGCAATGGTAATGAAGGTACGTCGCAGGTCATGGAAACAAAATTGAACACCGGTTGCAGCTATGATGTCCCGTTTGTAGTTGTCGGGGTTGCTCAGGAATGGCGAGGGGTGCTTGCCAGGGAAGATATACTCATTCTCATACCCGGCTGCCCGACGCTTTAACAGCAGCTTGTAAAGCTGTTCTGACATAGGCATGGTCACCTGGTCATCTTCCGGCTTTTCACCCCGTTTCTTTTCAGGTGTAAAGGTAAAGCTCTTTCTCTTAAAATCAATGTTGGACCACTTCAGGCGGGCCGCTTCGTTACGTCTCAGACCGGTATAAAGCAACATCAGCAGATAATCCCGCCCTTTGGGGTTATCATAAGCATTCACCGCTTTAAACCACACCGGCAGGTCTTCAGGCTTGATGAAGGTGGTGCGACGCTTCTTCTTCGCCCAATCACGTTCCCGCACTTCCCTTACACCATCAACAGGATTTCTATGGATCACCCCAGGGTGCAAAGCCAGCCCAAACCGGAAAAGACTCCTGAGCAACTTGACAGCGTTAATTGCCTGTGACTTGCCGTTGGTGATTTCCATCAGCTCAAGACGATCCAGGACCATGCTGCCGGTTATAGTGTCCGCTGGTAGTGTCAACCAGTCCTTGAAATGGTTATCCATCCAGGCCGTATATTGCCGGATTGTTGCCGGTGCCAAGGTCTTCTTGGTAGACATATATTGACGGTGGAGGTCTGCAACGGTTAATGTGAACAATTGTTTCTGCCGGTCCGGGTGAGGATCATCACCTGCAGCAAGGCGCTGCAGATATTCTTTAGCAACTGCCCGAGCCTGTTCGGTTGTAAAGAGCCCAAAGACACCAATGGGAATGAACGGCTTCTTGTTGGTGCCGCGCTGCCTGGAGCGTACAAAAAAAGTCAGGGTTTCTTTGGTGGCCCGGACACCAAAACCAGACAACTCTGTGTCAAAGTAATCGACTTGACCGGATACCGGTTTGACAACCTCTTTCACGTTGGCTTTTGTAATTTTTAACCGTGGCATAGCACCCCCCTGTAGTGTCCAGCAAGTGTCTCAATAGTGGACACTGTGATAAAAATACAGTAACAAATGAGCATACTCTATGCAACAGCTTTCAAGTAAATATCATACGTTAGACAACACCATCATACTATGAAAATCAAACGACTCGAGATAGCAGGATTTAAATCATTTGCAGACAAAGCTGTTCTGGACTTCCAGCAGGGCGTGACCGGCGTTGTGGGCCCTAACGGCTGCGGCAAATCCAATATTGTTGATGCCATCCGCTGGTGCATGGGGGAGCAGTCAGCCAAAAACCTGCGCGGCAAGGCGATGGAGGACGTAATCTTCCTTGGTAGCGAAAACCGCAAACCCTTGGGAATGGCCGAGGTGTCACTGGTTTTTTCAACTGAAGATGGACGTGCTCCTGCCAAATATCTGGAGTTCAGCGAGATCCAGCTCACCCGCCGACTTTATCGCGATGGCGAGAGTGAGTACCTGATCAACAAAACCCCCTGCCGCCTGCTGGATATCTCTGAACTGTTTATGGATACCGGTGTTGGCACCAAGGCCTATTCAATCATAGAGCAGGGCAAGATCGGCCAGATTCTGCATTCGCGACCTGAAGAACGTCGTCTGCTGATTGAAGAAGCTGCCGGTGTCACCAAATACAAGACCAGAAAACAGCTGGCCCTGAAAAAGATTGATGCCACCCGCCAGAACCTGCTGCGGCTTTCTGATGTACTGGGTGAAATCAAACGGCAACTGAATGCCCTGCAACGACAGGCCAAAAAGGCAGAAAAATTTCGCGAGCATCGAGAAGAGCTGCGGGAGATTGACCTGCTCTTCACCCTGCATCAGGCCGATGGCCTGCAGGCCGAGCATCAACAGACTCAGCAACAGCTGAGCGAACAGCAACAGCGGATGCAGGAGGTCTTAAGCGCTGCCGATACGTCAGAAAATCTGGTAGAACTGCAACGCCTGGCCATGCTGGAATCGGAAAAAGGCCTGTCTGCACAACAGGAAGAACTGTTCAGCGCGCGAAGTGAAGCGGTTGCCTGTGAGAATGGGCTGAGTTTCCGCCGTAAAGAACGGGAGACGATCACTGAACGTCTGACCCGGCTTGAGCTTGAGCAGCAGACAATTTCAGAACGGCGCGAGGCCCTTGCTGCTGAGCTGACCAGACTGCAACAACACCAACAGGCCACCGGTAGCGACCTGACCGCTGCTGAGGCGCAACTAGGCAGCCTGCAGGAAGAACAGCAGGAGCAGGAACAGGGCTTTGAGACCCTAAGCCGCCGGATAGAGGCACTCCGTCGTGACCTGTTCAGCGCCACCGGCGAGGCCGCACAATGCCGCACCCGCCAGGAAACAGCCCAGAAACGTCTCGCGGTTCTGGCTGAACGACTCGAGCGTCACAGCCATGAACAGATTGTTGTCATGGAAAAGCAGCATGAAAACAGAAGCTGCCATACCACTTTGACTGAACAGCTTGAGCTTCGCAGACAGGAACACCTGGCTGCTGCAGCACAGATCACCCTGCTGGCTGAACAGGAACAGCTTCTGAAAACGCAGTTGCCGGAACTGGACAAGCTGGTCCAGACCCAGCGGGATGAACTAAGCCGCAACAGCTCACGTCTGACCTCACTGCAGGAGCTTGAGGCCCAGTTTGCCGGATACGGACAAGGGGTGCGGCAGTTGATGACCGAATCCCCCCTGCGTGAGCGGTTGGGCGGTATGCTGGCTGACACCCTGCTGGTGCCGGAAGAGTATGAACTAGCTGTTGAATCAGTATTGGCTGAACGGCTGCAGGCAGTGCTTTGCAACAACGAGCAGGACCTGATCAGCGCACTCCAGTATCTGCGTGAACAGGCAACAGGACGCGCCCAGTTGGCAGCACCACAGCAACAATCGGCCACGCCACAACAGATCAGCGGCACAACCCCGCTGCTGTCACTGCTTGAGGTTTCCGGGCAGGCAGCCACCCAGCTACAGCGGATGCTTGCTCCGGTGCATCTGGCCGACTCCCTTGAAACCGCCTTGTCCCTGTCCCGAAGCTATCCTGACCTGACCCTTGTGACCCGGGCCGGCGAGGTCGTCGCCTCAGACGGCACGGTCAGCGGTGGCCCCCCGGAATCTGCCCAGGGCGGCATTATCCACAAAAAACGTGAAATCAGGTCGCTTGAGCTGCAGGTGCAGACACTGTCACAGACCCTGGTCGCCAGTGAGGCCGAGCAGAAACGGGTCAGATCTGAACTGCAGGAGGTGGGACATGAGCTGCAGGCCGCCCGTGCCGATCAGCACCAGCTTGATCTGCTGCTGTCAGGACTGATCAAAGATCGGCAACAACTTGATGCTGAGGCTACGCGGCTTGCTGAACGCCTGGAACTGCTGGTGCATGAACGGACAACCCTGGAGGAAGAGCAAACCGGTCTGCAGGAAGAGCAAAGAGCGGCAACCATCGGCCAGCAGGAAGCCGAGGCCCGCGCCAAAAATCTTGAGCAGGAGTCGCAGACATTAAGCGCCGAACTTGAAGGCCGCCGCCTGATCCTTGCCGCAGCCCGTGAGGCGCTGACGGCCCAACGGGTGGCCGTTGCCACCCTGCGTGAACAGGGCGAGGCCCATCAGCGCACGGTTATTTCGCTGACCTCACAACTGGCTGAGCTGGACCTGCGTATCCAAAACAGTTCAGCAGAACGCGAACAGACCGAATACAGTCGCCAACGTCTGAATAGTGAGTTGGAGAGCGAAGAACAACGGCTGCAGATCCTGCTTGAACAGCAGATCAAACAGGATGAGCTGCTACAGGTCGTACGCCAACAGCACGAAACGGCGGCAATGCAACTGACCGCAGCAGAGCATGATGTCCGGCTGCGACGTGAAGAGCGAGAGGCGATTCGTCAGTTACATGCTGATCTCTCGCTAAAAGTATCCTCTCTGTCACTACAGCAAGAACACCTTGAACAGTCATTACAGGATCGCCACCGGCTGAGCCTGAGCGACGTACGTGAACGGCTGGGTGAGCGGGAACTTGATCCGGTCGCAGCCCGCATCCGCCAGACCGATCTCGAGCGGATGATTGATGAACTGGGCGAAGTCAACCTGATGGCGATTGAAGAGTACGCAGACATGGAACAGCGCTACGATTTTCTGGACGGACAGAAGGCCGATCTCGAAGAATCCCTGAATGATCTGCAGCAGGCGATCCATCGAATCAACCGCACCACCCGCAAACGATTTCTGGAGACTTTCACCCTGATCAATGAAAAATTCCAGGAGGTCTTTCCTCGTCTGTTCTGCGGGGGCAAGGCGGAACTGCGTCTGACCGATGAGCAGGACCTGCTGGAGACCGGCATTGACATCATCGTACAGCCTCCCGGCAAAAAACTGGCCAATGTGATGCTGCTGTCCGGTGGAGAAAAGGCGTTAACCGCCGTGGCCCTGATCTTCTCGATCTTCCTGATCAAACCGACTCCGTTCTGCCTGTTGGACGAGGTGGACGCACCCCTTGATGACGCTAATATAGGCCGTTTCAATGAGATGGTGCGAGAGATGAGCGCCATTTCGCAGTTCATCATTATTACCCATAACAAGACCACTATGGCGGTCGCCGACACCCTGTACGGCATTACCATGGAGGAGCCGGGGGCCTCACGACTTGTGTCGGTCCGATTGCATTAAGCCGATTGTTCTGGTATGTAAAACGATCATTTCTGCAGCCATTGCGAGGAACAGACAATGCCGTTTCAGTCCGTATTAAAAGAACTGGTGGATACCGTGCCCCATGCCGTGGGTGCCATTCTGGTTGACTGGGAAGGGGAGGCGGTACAGGAATACTGCCACTGCGATTCCTATGACATGCGCTTTGTTGCCGCCCACAAAGGGATCGTGCTTGCACGTCTGCGTGAGACCCACGCTGACAATCAAGGCGGTATTATCGAGGATGTCGTAATCACCTCAGCGCAACAGGTTTTACTGATCGGCGCTGTTGATCCAGACTATTCACTGGTATTACAGGCAGATAGAGCCTGCCCGGTGGGGCTGGCCCGTTTCCATTTCACCAACGCCCTGACACGCCTGAAAAAGGAACTTTGATGTCTGAAGAAAAAAAAGGATTTCTGCGGGGGATGTTTGAGCGGGTAACCGGAGCTGCCACCCAGGAACCCGAATCCCCACAGCAATCTACGGATGATACCCAGAAAAAACCAGGGTTGTTTGAGCGGCTTAAGTCAGGCCTCAAAAAGACCACTGACGGGCTGGTAGGTCGGATTGATGCCCTGGTATTGGGTAAAAAAGAGATTGATGCCGATACATTGGAGGAGTTGGAAGAAATCCTGATTACCTCGGATATCGGGGTTAAGACAACGGTTGAGTTGATCCGCAGCCTGGAACAACGCCTCTCCCGCAATGAACTGAAAGATGGCGCTGCCCTGCGCGGAGCCTTGAAGGAAGAGCTGCTCACACGTCTGCTGGCACATCACACCCCGCTAAAGACCGATACTGCTGCGCCGTTTACCATTCTGGTGGTGGGGGTCAATGGTGTTGGCAAGACCACCACCATCGGCAAACTGGCAGCAAAATTTACTGCCGAAGGCAAAAAAGTCCTGCTGGCTGCCGGTGACACCTTCCGCGCTGCTGCTGCAGAACAGCTTGAAATCTGGGGAGAACGGGCCGGGGTGGCGGTTATCCGCCATCAGGAGGGGGCCGACCCATCGGCAGTAGCCTTTGATGCCTGTAAGGCAGCGGTCAGTCGCGGCACAGAGATACTGATTATCGATACAGCCGGGCGGTTGCACACCAAAGTCAACCTGATGGAGGAAATGAAGAAGATCCACCGTGTTATCGGACGCGAAATACCCGACGCCCCCCATGAGACCCTGCTGGTTCTGGATGGCGCCACCGGTCAGAACGCCCTTTCTCAGGCCCGTCTTTTCAAAGAATCGGCCGGCGTAACCGGTATTGCCCTGACCAAGCTGGATGGTACTGCTAAAGGTGGTATTGTGGTGGCGGTATCCCATGAGTTCAGCCTGCCTGTCCGCTACATCGGCGTGGGTGAAGGGGTTGACGACCTGCGTGAATTTGACCCTAACGAGTTTGTGGATGCCCTCTTCCAGACCTCATAACCGGCATAGCACGGAACCGCCCATGCAAATGGGCCTTGACTTTATTCAGGAAAATCAATACATTATTGCACCCTCAGAAGGAGTTTACCCCGTGGAAACAGAACTTTTTGAAAAACTTGAAGAAAAAATCAGCAACCTGCTGACTAACTATGCTGCTTTAAAGGAAGAAAACCGGATTCTGGCAGACGAAAACACGCGCCTCCGGCAGGAGCGCGAAGGCCTTAAAGGCCGCGTTGATGCCATCCTGAGTAAACTCGAAGGCGTGTAAGGCATGATCAAGGCCCATCTGGTCACGGTACTGGGACGTGAAATCCCGGTCCGCAGTTCCGCACCGGAAGAAAAGGTGCGGGAGGTTGAGGCCTTTGTAAACACCCGGATTGAAGCGATACGTGAGCGGCTGACCACAGCCGACCCCCAACTGCTGGTAACCCTGGCTCTGCTAAATCTTTCAGAATCCTATCTGGAACTGCAGGGGCGCCGGGACGGTTCAAATACGCTGGAAGCCCGTATCACCAGCATAATTGAACAGGTTGATAGAGCACTGTAAGCACACGATAGCAGCCTGAATTAAAAGCAAAACAAGCACTTGGTCTCTTCAGGGAGACTTTGATATATAAACCACCAACGCATTAACTATTTGTACCTGTTCAGTTTCCGTGGCATCAGCTGCGTACTGATATCTGCACTGGCTTATATATCCCCGGTATGCAAGGGGCCTTCGGCAGACAGAACCATTGGGAACTGCCGAACTATCCTTCCATCCTCCCTGCAGCAGACCAGACCCGACACCCGGGTAACCCCCTGTTTGTGTGTGTTTTATTGTGAGGGCACCATGCCTAAAAAGGCCTTACGACGTGACCTGCTTGCGCGCCGTCGCGCTATGGGCCAGGCCGCCTGGCAGACTGCCAGTGGGGCTGCCCAACGGCGTTTGTCTGACCTGGAGCTGTTTCAGCAGGCAGCCAGTATCGCCCTCTACTCGCCGATTCAGCAGGAGGTTGACACCGAGCTGCTGTTTGCAACGGCACGCGCTGCTGGAAAACGGGTTCTGTACCCGCTTGTCTGCGATAACGGCCTGCAGTTCCGGGAGGTTAGCGAAACGGGTCAGCGTACCGCAGGTGCCTTTGGTATCCTTGAACCCTGCAGGCTGGGTGAGGAGTATACTCTTGAAACAGTAGACCTGATCGTGGTCCCGGGGGTAGCCTTTGATCTACAGGGGCACCGGATCGGTTTTGGCAAGGGCTATTATGACCGTTGCCTGAGCCGGCTTCAAAAGCACGGGATCCTTGTCGGCTTATGCCATGATTTCCAGCTGTTGGAGCAGCTTCCAACAGAGGGTCATGATATTAGAATGGAGTATATTGTTACGGATAAACGGATTATCCAGGTAGTGACCGGCACCCTGCCGGATTAACATAAAGGAGGATGAAGTAATGATAACAAGTATCATCATGGCGTTGGTCATTGTCGCTGTCGCCGGTGTGGCGTATGTAGCAGGTAATCGTTTTGGACGCAAGAGCACTGAAGGACTTGTGGCACAGGCTGAAGAGCTTGCTGCCCGGCTCCTTGAGGATGCCCGGCGTGAGGCAGATAATATTGCCAAGGAAGCAGAACTGAAGGC